>ENA-UOIW01001962-UOIW01001962.1-human-gut-metagenome-genome-assembly--contig:-P58-NODE-1962-length-11317-cov-26.498135_pt1 | contig 11317 bp, 11 predicted proteins | sample MGYA00242334_ERZ723881 | MGnify/ENA metagenome assembly ERZ723881
TTGCCGGGGCCGCGGTTTTGACTTTGTGCGGGGACCTGCTGAACCTGCCCCCTGGTATTAACTTCACCCGTTTGAGAGCCGTTCGCCGCAAGGGCGTAAACGAGCACGGGCGACGGCAGCTGTCCAGGGCGCGGTTTACCGCGTGCCATTTACCCTGGACGGATGATGGCGACTGTGCTTGTCTCAGCCCCGGCGAATGGACTCAAACGGGTGATACGGCGCCAGGGGGAAGGAGCAGGCACCCGCCGCAACGACGAAGAGCGCGGGCGCGAAACGGCGTTGCCCCGCAGAGTGCCGGCAGTCCTTCGCCGGCACGGTGAAAGCGGCGCGACCGGGACGGTCGCAGCAAGCGCTGCCGTTGACCTTGACTTCAGACATCAGACACTAGCCGCCAGGCCCGAAACCGCGTAGCGGGTTCGGCGGAGTTTACCGCGTCTTTTCGCGGTTAGCGGAGTGTGGCTCGACGACTGGACAGCGCAGCTGGCCGGGAGCCGAAGGTGTCCAGTGCGGGTGTGCTTTTAAAGCCTTTAAGGGTTAAAAAGAGACATCACAGCAGGAAGAAGAAGAGAAAGCAGACAGACAGCAGGGAGCAAGCCGGAAACGTAAAGATGCAGGCTGGAGAGAATATGTTTTTCATGCCGCCGGAAAGAAGCCATGATAAACCGGCGGCATACCAGACGGGGCGTCAGGAACGGAGCTTATTTTCCTTCCTGAACTGCGCAACGCTATACCAGATTGAAGCCAGGAAAGCGAAAACGGTGATCAGGACACGAAATTCGTCACCCGGCTCTTTCCCCTTCAGCATCAGCGTTATGATGATGCCGGCAACGATAATCCACGCAATGCCACTCCAGAGGCGCAGCTTATCCGCCACGACATTAATCAGAACAAAAGCAACGGCCAGGATAGCCCCCCACAGAGCCGGAACAGGCTGAAACGGAATAAAAAACAGGTTAATACCGGTTAAAAGCGTCACGGCTGCAAACATCAGAGACATACGCATAAAATTTCCTCCCTGGACACACTGACTATAAGAATCACTTCTGCTGCTCATCTCCGGGTTTATTATATTCGGGCGCATTTGCGCGCGGCAGCTGCTGACTGTTCAGTCGATGTACGCGGAGCCGTTCACGGAAATATTCGCGCAGGTGTTCAGGCTGTTCCCGTTCAACAAGTTCCGGCATGACGGGCTTGTTCATGCGCTCCTGCCAGGCAACAGCAGCAGCCACCTTATCGACGGCAACTTTGTCCTGCTCCTCCTTTGAAAAAGAGGCAATATTCCACTGCGACATACGCAAAATCAGCAAAAGAAGAAAAGGTACGCAGATATTACGCTCTTAATCCTTAACTGGCGACCTGTTGAGGTGAGGCCAGTACGCAGCGCCGCAGGTGTGGCGAACCGCCTCACTGGCAGGCGAAGCCTGCCAGGATTTTCGCGCGGCCACACCGATCTGCGAAGCCGGGTAAGCTCCTCACAGATCGTGCCGTCTCTGACCTTAAACGGGGCGTCGGGCGCCCCGATATAGTATCAGTCCAGAGCCGCGTAAATAGCAGCGCATTCGTCATGAGAGTCAATGAAATTCCACAGCTGCGATTCCCGCAGCATCAGGTGGCGTGTCAGGGCAGCATCACCGCGTTCATGGTGCAGCCAGATACGGCGGTTGATCGCCAGCGCCGTAATGATAACTCCGGCCGCATCCGCGCTGACGGACCGATCAAACCAGTTATCCGGGTTAGTCAGATGGAAACGGTCACCGTCAGGCATCATGTAGCCGCCGCCCTCCGGAATACGGATGAAATGCCAGAAGCCTCCGCAGTAATCGGTGATGTGTTTCTCAGCGAGCGCATAGACCTGCATCTCTCCGGCCAGAAAATCGTTACCAAACAGATCCGGCAGGAACGAGAGACGGTCGGACTCCTCTACATTCAGCATGGTTTGACGGGCATGATACATAGCAACCTCCACAGGTTCATAAGATTGCGGCACCAGGTTGTGCCGTGCCGACACGACAGCCCGGCGGAAAGCGGAAGATGCAAGGGCGACACCGGAGGCCGCAGCGCAGATAAAGCACGAAGCTGGTCTGGACGGTTTTAGAGCGAACCTGAGCGAGAAAACGACGGGAAGAACGGCGAGCTTCCTAAAAAAACTGCGACCGGGCGAGGATGGCGGCGCCAGCGAACCCTTGCATCTGCAGCGGCCGGGCTAAAGTGAAGGCACGGCACTACCCGAAGCGATGCAGGAGATACAACATGAGGTCCCCTGTCGCGGTTTACGAGCGCAGGGAGAAAAGCAGAAGCTGGCATCGCGACGCGATGGCTGCGTATAAAGGCCGCAGACCGGAGGGAGGGGGCCGGACAAAGCGGAGCCGGCGGCAAAGACAAGCCGGCGACGTCCTTATCCGGTGTTGATGGCATGGCGCCAGTTTATCAGCTGCCCGTCACCAGGCGGCCCGGGAGACCTCTCGTTCTGAGCTTATCGGCGATCTGGTTTATCACTGGCCACGGAGATACCAATGTACATACCGCTTCCCCAGATAATCTGAGAGAGCACAAATAGCCACTGAGGGACGTCAACAATCAACAGCGGAAGAAGAGCAACCGTCACGATTAAAATCAGGCGGCTACCGAATTGCCGGCGCACCGGTTCAGCGGCGTCAACCGGGACGCCTGCATATCGCAGAACCTGCCTTAAACCCGTATTCATAATCACTCCACTCAGAATAAATGCACTGTACGTCAGTATATTACATTTTATTAGATAACGATTCTCCGGACTGGCAGCGATCCTTCTGAAATTTCCCTGTTTTTGCAGGAACAGCAAATGGTTACAGACAACGGCAACAAGATGACTTGAAAAAAAACGGCCTCCGCAAAATAATGTCGCGGTAGGGATACCCGTTACCGGGTACCCCCCGCACAGATCCCGGCGTGCGCTATTCACGCACCGGGCTCCTGCCTTGGGTGTCTGGCGGTGAACCGCTCCACAGGCCATGGATGCAGAACCCGAACCTTCGGCAGCCATACGGCTGCCAGTCTGTTTGCTTTCGTCCATGTCGTATCATCCTGCTGGCTCCTGCGCCTCAGCGCCCGTCGCCAGAGGTCTGTTACGTATATCCTGAACTTCCGCATCATGGGATAGTTGCCCGGGACTGAGTGGTAGTTCAGGTATCCCTGAACCACTCTCCTGAGCCATTTTCCCTGTTCGGGGATTGAGTAATGCCAGCGCTTTCGTAGTCCGTCCTTGATCGCTTTCAGTGTCGCCGTCATCCTGTCCCGGCGTGTCTTTCGTATCAGCATGAACCTGCCACTACGATCTTTCCCACTGATATGCGTGAACCCGAGGAAGTTGAACGTTTCTGGTTTACCTTTTCCCCTGCTGGCGCGGTTTTCGGCTGCGAAGCGGCCGAACTCCGTCAGTCGGGTTTTCTTCGGATGTACCGTGAGTCCGAACTCCTTCAGTCTGCGCTGCATGGCTATACGAAAGCATTGAGCGTCGATTCGCTTGTCGAACCCGATGACTATGTCATCTGCGTATCTGACCATGACCACATTGCCTGTGGCATGGCGGCGTCGCCACTGATGCGCCCACAGATCGAAGACATAGTGGAGGTAGATGTTTGCCAGCAGCGGCGAGATAACCGCACCCTGTGGGGTGCCTTCCTCCGATGCCCGCCATTCTCCTTCCTCCGAAGCCCGCCATTCTCCTTCCTCTGAGGTCCCGGCTGTGAGCCACTTTCGTATGAGCCTGATTACCCTCTGGTCGCCGATTCTGTGTTCTATGAACCTGATTAGCCATTCATGGCTTACCTTGTCGAAGAACTGACTGATATCGGCATCCAGTACCCAGTTTACATTGGTCCGAACCAGCCCTGTGGCCAGTGCGTCCAGCGCATTGTGCTGGCTTCGCCCGGGTCTGAACCCGTATGAAAACCCCATAAAGTCATTTTCGTAGACTGCATTCAGGATCTTAACCAGCGCATACTGGACGATTTTGTCCTCCAGTGAGGCGATGCCGAGCGGGCGCTGTTTTCCATCCGCTTTCGGGATGTAGTGCCGCCTGCCGGGCTGAGCCCTGTAACTACCCTGATGAAGCCTCCGGTGCAGATCTGCTATGTTGACCTTCAGGTTTTCGGCGTAGTCCTTCCACCTGACACCATCAACTCCGGCAGCCGCTTTCCTGCTCAGGGAGAGGAATGCGTTCTCCAGTGCCTCTGCTGTCAGGAGGTGGAACAATGCGGTAAACCGTTCTTTCTTCCGCTGCTTCGCAGCTTCCCGCACGCGTGACAGCCTCTGTGACATACTTTCCCGGCTCTGCGTCCGGCGCATGTGTGGCTGTTCCGCGTTTCCCTTGGCCCCGCTCCTTCGCTCCACTGACTCCGCTCCTTGCGGATTGTTCGCCAGATTCGCAGCTACTATGAGCGAGTCCGACTTCTCCTCTCCGTACATCACCGGCTTCGGCTCCTCGCCTTCCCGGTGCGGGCCATCTCCGGCACTGGCAGATGGTCAGAGGGGAGATCTCCCGGTTCCCGCGTAAAGATCGTATTGACATGCCAGGGTCTCAGACCCCGCCGGGTCCATATGGCACTCGCAGTAACGCACCCTATGATGTTGCCTTCCGTAAACAGTACAACGTCGGCACCCGGGAATTTAATATACATTTCGTGGCTCAATGGCTGGCCTGTCAACACCCCTGTCAACGCTTCGCCCCATACCTCACGGTATACAACGCATGACTCGGGGACCCTGTGGATTGCTGGTCCTTCAATGGTCGGGGACTTTCACCCCTTGATCTTTACCGGTCTCCCGGCGCACACTGTATATATATACAGCCTTAAGCGAGGGAAAAAACGATGAAGTTCATTCCTGCAGTATCAGAAGCCAGCATAGTAAAAATTCCTTTGTTCACAGAGCGATGCCCTGCGGGTTTTCCGTCACCGGCTGCGGACTACACTGAGTCTGAACTGGATCTGAATGAGTACTGCATTCACCGGCGCCACTCCACCTATTTTGTCAGGGCGATTGGCAACTCAATGACTGATATTGGCCTCTATTCCGGCGATCTGTTGGTCGTGGATAAAGCAGAACAGCCGCGGCACGGGGATATTGTTATCGCGGAAATTGAGGGTGAATTTACGGTAAAACGCCTGCTTCTGACGCCACGGCCGGCCTTGCAGGCGATGAACCCGGACTTCCCTTCCCTGTACCCGGATCCGGAAACGCTGCAAATTTTCGGCGTGGTGACAGCCTTCATTCATAAAACCCGGAGGGCAGACTGATGTTCGCCCTGGCTGACGTCAACTCCTTCTACGCCAGTTGCGAGAAGGTTTTCAGGCCGGATTTGCGCGGCAAACCTGTCGTCGTTCTCAGTAACAACGATGGCTGCGTTATTGCCCGGAGTGCTGAAGCCAAACTGCTGGGTATAAAGATGGGAACCCCCTGGTTCCAGCTCAAAGAGGCGCAGTTTCCTGAAAAATTGTACGTTTTTTCCAGCAACTACGAGCTCTACGCGAGCCTGAGTAACCGTGTGGTCGCCCTGCTGGAAGAGCTGTCGCCCCGCGTCGAACAATACTCAATTGACGAATGTTTCCTGGATGCCCGGGGAATTGGCCACTGTATGGATCTGGAGGATTTTGGCAGGCAGCTGCGTGGGCATGTTCTCAGTGGAACCGGACTGACGATCGGTGTCGGCTTCGGCGCCACAAAAACACTGGCCAAATCGGCGCAGTGGGCGTCAAAGGAATGGCCACAATTCAGGGGGGTGCTGGCGCTGTCGCCCGATAATCCACGCAGAACGGCAAAATTACTCAGCCTGCAGCCGGTGGAAGAAATCTGGGGCGTGGGGAACCGGATAGCGAAAAAGCTGCACGTTATGGGGATCACCACCGCCCTGCAGCTGTCGCTGACGAACCCCGCGTTTATCCGCAAAAACTTCAACGTAGTGCTGGAGCGCACGGTACGTGAGCTGAACGGCGAGAGTTGCATTTCACTGGAGGAAGCGCCGCCGCCTAAACAGCAGATTGTCTGCAGTCGCAGCTTCGGGCAGCGGATCACCACCTACGAAGAAATGCGCCAGGCCGTCTGCCAGTATGCCGAGCGCGCGGCGGAAAAGTTGCGCGGTGAGCGACAGTACTGCCGGCATATCAGCACCTTCATCAAGACATCCCCTTTTGCGGTTAATGAGCCGTATTACGGTAACGTGGCCACGGAAAAACTGCACACCCCTACCCGTGACACCCGGGACATTATCGCGGCTGCGGTCAGGTCTCTGGACAGAGATCTGGCTCGATGGCCACCGCTACGCAAAAGCGGGGATAATGCTCAATGATTTCAGTCCGAACGGCGTCGCGCAGCTGAATCTGTTCGATGACGTGCAGCCACGGCCGCACAGCGATGCGCTGATGAAGGTACTCGACGGCATTAATCATTCCGGACTCGGGAAAGTCTGGTTTGCCGGACGGGGTATTGCGCCGGACTGGCAGATGAAACGGGAGATGCTGTCACCGGCATATACCACCCGCTGGAAGGAGCTGCCGGTTGCCCGTTTCTGACCGTCGAAATGACAGACGGGACTTGCCGCAAGAGCTTACTTTACCGATCATACAGATGACTTGTCTCAGGGGGGGACCATGACAAATATCATTCTGTGTGATGTGACTGCCAGCATCAGCGAACTTAAAAACGATCCGGTGGCCACCGCCAGTGCCGGCGGCGGCTACCCGGTCGCGATTATTGACCGCAACCGCCCTGTTTTTTATTGTGTGCCCGCGGCTCTGTATGAACAAATGCTCGATGCGCTGGACGAAAAAGACCTGGTGCAATTGATCACAGAACGTCAAAACCAGCCGCTGCGTGAAGTGGATCTCAATCAGTATCTGTGATGTGCTCCGGTGCGAGGAGCAAGGAATGTATTAAGCCTATGTTACCCACTCGATGATCAATGCTGTCTTAAAACACTATAAAATCAATAAAATAGAATTATATCTGCATGTCGATACCATACAAAATACCATGGTAAGAAAACTTGGAGACTGTACTGATCGTGTCGCCCGACGCAAAACGCTTTTAGACTGACAACTTGCACACCACAAAGGATATTCATCCAAAAGCAGTTATTCAAAGAAGTCAACGCCCTGGGTTGGATCTTCCGCTTGCCTCCACCAGACTTACATCATCACGAAGCAATGTCACCATCGCTTCATGATGTGCTGTTATCTGCTGATCGTCCCAGTTTGTATTTCGGGTGATTTCCGCCATTCTCTTGAGCTTGGGACTTTGAAGTTCAATTGTATCCTTGAAGTTTTCGGCCTTTGCTCTGGGGAGGCTATTGCTGAATTTTGAGTTCGCGCTGACGCTTACGAGCGCGAGGTTGCCAAGCAGGTTAAGGCTAGAACCTGAAACAACCGCGCCCGACTGTTCTTTGTCAGGATGCTGTGGATAGAAGTGCTCAATGGAAGTTCTGAACTGAAATTTGAAATCTCGTTTTGAGGAGTCACTCAACAGAAGATAGTCGAGATACGAAAAGACGATACGGCTGATACCAAACCCTTGTGGTTGCTGATCTTTCTCAAAGGAGAATGTCTCTTTAACCTTGCTGCGGGCATATCCCTTCAACAAATCGGCAAGATCCGCATGTTTCACGTCTCGAGGGGCTTTAACGGAGAGCCAGCGAAGAACTTTGGTAATCCAGTGCATCGTTCGCGGAGAAGTGTAGGTAATCCGAAGCATGGACTGAAGCAGCAATACATCTCGGGTATGTGGGTCAGCACTCCCGTCCTCCTCTAAGCTTCCATTGCTGGCCGAGAAAACATGGATGTACGTCGGGGTTGGCTTCTTGTCCCCGCCTCCTTTTTTCAGTCGCTGGAGAGACCAATCGCCATCGTCACCGATGTTTGCCGTGAATTGACGCTTCAAGATGAAGCCATCGAAGAGGTTGCGGCACTTGAGAAGCATAAATGCAAAACTACGCACCCAATCGGCTTTAGCATCGGGTACATTATTTACGGCGTCGTCAAATGACTTGATGAGGCGCTTGTCGTCAAGCAGGCCTTCGTCTTCGACCTCATCGCCTTTCATAATTCTTAGAACGTGTAGCAGAAAGGCCGGAAACTCAATAGTCGAACGAAACCGCTCGTTGCCCTCGTCTTCAGTGGAATTTGACTCGAGCTCTTTAGCGTATTTTGACAACGCCTCATCCAAGGACAACGATACCCCTTCGGAGGATTGCCTTGATGAATTGATGCCGGATTGCGGACGACTTTCCATTAGCGAAGAGAAGCTGGTCACCTCCAGCCAGGACCATTCATCACCAAATACTTTGTTTCGCAAACTTGTGTCACCACGGGTCAGAGACATCTGGACATAAGAATCCATGTCAGCACAGGAATCCCAAACCCACGCAAAGCATTCGCGTTCATATTGATTGGGCAGTTTGCTCATCAGGCGAGCCTTAACAATATCAACCTGCTTGAGTTGCTGCCCACGAGTGTTCATGATCTCGAAGTAGCGATTGAGGTCGGTATTGGGTGGCAGCGAGGCACGGACGACAGTCACCTTCGTTAGCAAGAAATCGGAGAATTTTTCGCGTGAGCGATTAAGGTTTTCATTTTGTTTGAAGAACTGATTGATGATGCTGTAGCCTTCATGAATGCCAGCATCTGCATTACTCGTGGAGCCCTGCGGTCGAACGTGCTCCTTAGCCGCCTCCTGTGCTACTCGCAGCAGGGCCTCAGTTGCCCGTGCGCGCGACTCATATTGCAAGTGGCCTGCATGGCCAACCGACGGCTTCTCACCCTCACCGTCTTGCTCCAGGAAGGTAAGAAGCAGATAGAGGGTTGTAAGTCGTTGTTGTCCATCTATGACCTCGAACTCATCCTCTCTACCCCGCTTGATTACAACAAGGTTCCCAAGAAAATAGTTGTCCTGGCCCCCTACCACCGAGTCTTGAATATCGCTAATAAGTTGCTCAATCTGTTCGGCCCGCCAAGCATAGTTCCGTTGATAAATAGGAATCAGATAATTGTCAGTGAATAACTTGCCTACTGTTAACAGTTCAGGTTTCAACTCCTTCTTGCTCATTGCAGCCCCTTGATAAAAGCAACGAGTTCCTTTTCGTGGTTATCGCTGTATGGCTTACTTGTTATTGGAAGTTTGCGGACAACACTTCCAGTCATCGCATTACGTAGCAAAACAAAAGGCGATTTATTTGCATCGTTTTTACCTCGCGCTCGGTTGTCAGCAGATACAAATTGCACACGAAGTAACTCGACCCGCAAGGCATATGCCCATGCGAATAACCTATTTCGCACTTCATCTACATCTTCATCGCCAAACTTGTTTGTATAGCAAAGCAGCGCGGCAATGAACAATTCGTACACGTAGCGGTAGCGACTTTGAGATGGGCCAAAGTTTTTGAAACCTCTGTCAATAACCTCTTGTTCCAGTATCTTCAATTCGTCAAGCATGAATGTCACCATCTCGAAAAATGAGCGTCCTGCGATTATCGGGGCATCAAGCTGAAAGCGGCTGCGCCCGGCGTTTCGTGCATCATGTGTAGAGGATACCGACCATGCACTTAGAAGTGGCATAGCGGCTTGTGCTGCAAGGTGATATCGCAGATTTGGCGAAAATGACCTGTGGGATCGTGATGAAATGCCCTTGAACATGCCGATGTCCCGAATAGTAAATTCGAGCGAGCTTTCGCCTCGTGACCACTTGGATATCCGGTATAAAAAAGTAGAAAAAAGCCTGTCCAGATCCTCATCGTTTACGGCTTCCCAAGCCTCAACGACAGCCACTTTCATAGCAGCGGACTCATCGTGCATTTCGCGCAGGTGGTGTGCTTTGAGCAAGTCGTGAGGGGCAAGCGGTTTGCCGCGATAGTTCTGGGAATCAAAGACACGAAATGCCTCATCAATATCGTCCGTCACAATACGCACCAACTGACATTTGTGACAGATAAAATCCAAAAACTCTTTTTTATCTTCCAACTGCGACAGGCGCCTTTGAAGCTCTATCCAAACTAGGGAGACAGGAGTGTCGCTGTTACCAGACATCGAAATTTGATGATTTATCGGATCTAAGGCCGCAAGAATCATTCGCAAAGTCAGCAGGCGCTGCTGCCCGTCGACTACATTGAGATACTCACCATCATCGTGAAGAATGATTGCACCCAAAACATAGGGAATATCTTTTCGTTCGGTATCTCGAAGAGCTTCGCTGATATCATCCACCAGTTGTAGAGCAGTCGATACATCCCAACTGTATGGGCGTTGATAGTTCGGTATCCGAAGGCCTTGCTTGAGTAGTTCATCCACGGTGACTGCACTAACACCGTTCTCTCCGTTAATCGCCATTCCTATGTCCCTTCATTGACGCTTTTCTATTTTCTCAGCGTATTTTCCGCAAACTTTATTCACCTATATGGATACTTCGATTCCGAGTGGCGGCTGTCTTGTTCACAATTTCTATCACGAGGTGCTCCTCTGGCGCATATTTAACGATCTGGGGCAAGGGTCGAGAGAGCGGTTCTGATCAAAGCGAGCATCGATGGCATCAGCACAGCGCTGCAATGCACCCGGTTGTCGATACCATGGCATTTGCTGATACGGTCACATGGTATTTGCTATATCTTCGATTCAGCGTCGGCCTTAAACCATAAAAAATGCCATTGATAATGCAGTCATATCATCAATGGCACTCACTAAATCAAATAAAACAATAGGCTAAATAATAGCCTCACTCCCACTCTATTATCAACTGCCTATATATCATATTAATTTACTTAGATTAAATATCAAATAAAATATCAATGCCATGACTAATGCCATATCTAAAAAATATGAACACAGGGTACATCTCCTGCTTATCTCACGCAGCCTAGAAACAGCATTACGATCCGATAAGCTGGCTCATAGCAAGACAGTACCCTCGGGTCGGGGTCTACTTCGCCGTGTAGTAGGGCGTTTCGCATAGCGTAGATCGTTTCAATCAATCCCGACAATAGCTCTTCAGGGGAGCACTGAAACTCCATCGCCCCGACTTGCAGGCGATCGGCTCCACCACGCAGTAGGTCGCGCCTCGGGCGCGGGTTGCAGCCGTCATAGAGCTGCCGCAGCGTCGTTTGCTGGGCTTTAGAGAGGTTCGCAGTAAAGTCTGCATGGCCATAGATCGTGTTCGGCTCATAATGCACCTGAACGTGCTGGAATTTCACGTTTCCATTGCGAACTGAGGTGACGGTGATCTGGATGTTTCCGCCCGCGATCTTCGGTGATGCTGCCAACTTACTGATTTAGTGTATGATGGTGTTTTTGAGGTGCTC
>ENA-UOIW01001965-UOIW01001965.1-human-gut-metagenome-genome-assembly--contig:-P58-NODE-1965-length-11304-cov-5.534714_pt1 | contig 11304 bp, 6 predicted proteins | sample MGYA00242334_ERZ723881 | MGnify/ENA metagenome assembly ERZ723881
ACGTCCATGATCTCCATGCCGCGGTCGACGGCCTTGCACATGTCGTAGATCGTTAGGCACGCGGCGCTCGCGCCGGTCAGGGCCTCCATCTCGATACCCGTCTTGCCCGTCACGCCGGCCGTAACCAGTACGTGAAAGCCAACCTGCCCGTCCGCACGCGCCGGTGCCCAGCCCTCGGGTATGTCCTCGGCCGGCGTCCCCGCCGGAGCAATGGGCGCAATGTCACACTTACTCTTGGTAATGAGCAACGGATGGCACATGGGGATGATGTCGCTCGTGCGCTTGATGGCCATGATGCCCGCCACGCGCGCGCAGGCAAGCACGTCGCCCTTTTTGGCGCGGTCCTGCAGCACCATGGCCTGCGTCTCGGGATGCATGAGGATGGTGCCCTCGGCGATGGCGATGCGATGGGTCTCGGCCTTGTCGGACACGTCGACCATGCGTACCTCGCCCTTGGCGTCCACGTGCGTCAGTTCGTCGCGACGGGCGTCGCGGTCGGGCTCGGTGGCAGCACTGGCAGTCGGCTGCACGGACGCGTCGGCGTTACCAGCATTCGCCGCAGCCGTGGCTTTGTGGGCAGACATCGCGGCCCTGCGAGCGGCCTTGGTGGCATCGGCGTACCTGCTCTTGGCCATATGATCATCCTCCGATTTGGGACATAAATCGTTGCGTGCCCTCAATTATCGCGTGTTCCTGCGGTTTGTGGGCCACGGCATCGCGCCAAATCGAAAGTACCTGCATATCATCACCACGGCGCAGCGCCTCACGCACCGAATACTCGGCATCGCTGAACAGGCACGGACGCACGTTGCCATCGGCCGTCAGGCGCAGACGGTTGCAATTCGCGCAAAAATGATTGGACATGGCGCTGATAAAGCCGACCGTTCCCGCCGCGCCCGGAAAGTGCCAATAGCGCGCAGGGCCCGCGCCGGCAGGAGCGTCGTTGATGTCGAGCGGCTCGAGCTCGCCCAGTCCCGCCGCGGCGGCCCCGGCATTGATGCGCGCCCGCAGCTCGTCGCTCGGCACGGTATCGCTCGCGTCCCACAGCTCGGGATTGAGCGCGGGCGCATGCGGGTCCACAGTGCAATGCGAGCTCGTGTGCTCGTCGCCGATGGGCATGTATTCGATAAAGCGCAGGTGGATGGGGCGATCGAGCGTGAGCCGCGCGAGGGCCGCCACATCCTGGTTGAGCCGGCGCACCACAACGCAGTTGACCTTAACGGGCTCAAAGCCCCAAGCCAGCGCCGCGTCAATGCCAGCCATGGTCTGCTCGAGTCGGCCCAGGCGCGTGATTTTTCCAAACAGCGTAGGGTCGAGTGTGTCGAGCGAAATGTTGACGCGGTTAAGCCCGGCATCTTTGAGCTGCGGCGCCAGCTTGGGCAGCAGGGCGCCGTTGGTGGTGAGCGAGATGTCCTCGATCTGCGGAATCGCGCGGATGTCACGAATAAGCGGGATGATACGGCGGCTGACCAGAGGCTCGCCGCCCGTCAGACGCACGCGGCGAATGCCTTCCCCCGCCACCAAGCGCACAAAGCGGGCGATTTCCTCGGCGCTGAGTAGCTCGTCGTGCGCACGGGGCGCCACGCCATCGGCCGGCATGCAGTAAATGCAGCGGAAATTGCACTTGTCGGTAACGGCAATGCGCAGGTAGTTGATATCGCGGCCAAAGCCGTCATGTTGCACGCGCCCGTCCACGCAGCCCTCCCCTCACGCGGCGTTTTATTCTTCGGAAAACATAATACCCCACGAGAGAATCACGCCGACACCCGTACGACAGGACAGGTCGCTTTGAGCAAGACCGGCTTCCCAAGCCCATCCTCAGCATACAAACCATCACAACATTCGATGCTTTTCCCGATTTTGGCAAAAAACGTCGAATGTTGTGATGGTTTGTCTGCCCACGGCACCCCGTAGAAGGACCAAAGCGCCCCTAAAGGCCGCCGTCCCAGTGCCGAATCACGAATTCTCGCAGGTCGTTCTGACGTTTTTGGAACGCTTCGCTTCGGTCGCACTTAAGGCCCATAGCGAGTGCGATGGCGTTCATCGCCCGATGCAATTGCAGCTGGTGGGCAAACTGAGTCCCGGTGAGGACGATCATCCTAAAGCCCAGCGCGCTCAGCACGGTCATACGCTCCGCGTCCGACGCGCTGCGCTGTTTATCAAGATGGTCCGAGCCGTTGTATTCAATCCCCGTACCGCTCGCAGGCGCATATATGTCGATCTCGAAATACCCGGCCTTTGCGAGATACTTGAACTCGTTGGGAACATTGACCCGATGGTTGAGCTCGATCTTGGCGTATCCCAGCCCTCCCTGGGAACGTTTTGCTACGACCATGATTGCGGTGGCCGTCTCCATGGGCGACCGCGCGCCATCGTGCACGCGCTTGAGCACGGCGGCCGCGCGTATAGCCCCCTGACGAGATCGGTTCTCATTGCAATAGGCGATCAAGTCGGCAACGGTATACCTCTGCCCCATCTCGATATAATCGCCTGTCGACAGATGATTCAAATGGTATCGGGCGCAGATTTCGTAGCCATATTCCAGCTGCTCGGGCTCGCTCATCCACGAACCCGCTTGGACAAAGCACATGACCTCATCAACCACCAGAAGGCCCTCTGCCACCTCGATAAGATGGCCTGGAGGCACCGGCGCCCCAAACACGTGGCACCTAAATCCAGCCGGCGTCGAGCGCTCAAAATCGAAGTTGACGAGCGTGTCGATATGATCGAGCTCTTCTCGTGGAATACCAAGCGAAACCAGATAGTCGGTAACGATCCCAACTGCCGTTGAAGCCCTCAGCCCCTTGGTATCAAGCCCCAATTTGGGCAGGTCCGCAGTCGGCTCTGCCTCGTTAGCAAGCGAGTCCTCATCGTATAGGCTGCTTGCTCGCGAGAGCGGCTCGGACGGGCGCGCCACGTTGTGGTACAGCCAGGCAGTCTTATGGGACAGGACGATCGGCAGGTCCATGAGCCCTCCAATGGAGTCGGATAACCAACCTTATTCCCCTGCCCATGGGTTCGCACACCTTCGTGCGCAAGAAAGCGATTCCACCCGGTCGAGTGGCAGAAAAACCATCACAACATTCGATGCTTTTCCCGATTTTGGCAAAAAACGTCGAATGTTGTGATGGTTTGAGGCGAGGTGAGAGGCACGGAGAGATCAAAGCATCGTGCTCGAACGGGTTAATCCAGCTCTTTTAAGCCATGCGCCAGCTGCCAGTACTCGCCGTGCTGGGCGAGCAGCTCTTCGTGCGTGCCGCGCTCGATGATGCGGCCGTGTTCGAGGACCATGATAGCGTCGGCGTCGCGGACAGTGGACAGGCGGTGCGCGATCATAAACGTGGTGCGACCGCGCATGATGCGGTCCATACCGCGCTCGATGAGCTTTTCGGTACGCGTGTCAATGGAGCTCGTGGCCTCGTCCAGGATGAGCACCGGCGGATCGGCGACGGCCACGCGCGCGATGGCGAGCAGCTGACGCTGACCCTGCGACAGGTTGGCGCCGTCGGCCGTGACCGGTGTGTCGTAGCCCCGCGGCAGGCGGCGGATAAACGAGTCGGCGCAGGCGGCCTCGGCAGCGGCGCGCACCTCCTCGTCGGTCGCGTCGAGCTTGCCAAAGCGGATGTTCTGCGCAATGGTGCCGCTAAACAGGTGCGTGTCCTGCAGCACAATGCCGAGCGACCCGCGCAGGCTGGCCTTGGCAATGTGCTTGACGTCGATGCCGTCGTACGTGATCTCGCCGTCATCGACCTCGTAGAAGCGGTTGATGAGGTTGGTAATGGTCGTCTTTCCGGCGCCCGTCGAGCCCACAAACGCGATCTTTTGCCCCGGCTTGGCAAACAGGTTGAGATCCATGAGCACACGGGTGCCCGGCACGTAGGAAAAATCCACGGCATGGAAGCGCACGTCGCCGGCAAGCGGGACCAAGCCGCACGTGAGCTCGGTGCCGTCGGCAGCCACCGCGCGGCCCGACTCATCAACAGCTGCCACATCATGCAAATGCCCGTACGCGCCCACGCCCTGGCCCTCGGGAATCTTCCACGCCCACGCGGCGTCGCCCGTCTGCACCAGCTCCACGCAGCCCTCGTCCACCTCGGGCTCAAGGTCCATGGCGGCAAACAGGCGCTCGGCACCGGCCAACGCGTTGAGCAAGAAGTTGCCGAGCTGCGTAAACTGGTTGATGGGCATGGCGGCCTGGCGCACAAAGACCAGGTAGCTCGCGAGCGCACCTACGTCGGCGAGCCCCTTGATGCAGAGCATGCCGCCCGCCACGGCGACGATGGCATAGTTGACGTAGCCAATCACGACGGTCATGGGCACCATGGAGTTGGCATAGCTCACGGCGGCGGTGCCGGTGCGGCGAAGCTCGTCGTTGCGGCAGGCAAAGCCGGCGACATTCGCCGCCTCGCGGTTAAAGACCTTGATGACCTTTTGACCCGAGACCATCTCTTCGATATATCCGTCCAGGTCGCCAAGCGATGCCTGCTGGGCAGCAAAGAAACGCTTAGAGCGCGCGCCCGAGTAGCGCGCATACAGCACAATGGCCGCATCGCACACGAGTGTGATAATCGTGAGCTGCCAGTTAAGGATGATGAGCATAGCCGTGGTGCCCACAACCTGAATGGCGGCCTGAATCACGTTGGCAAAGCTGTTGTTAAGCGCCTCGGAGACGGTGTCGACGTCGTTGGTGAAAAAACTCATGATGTCGCCCGAGCGCGTGCTGTCAAAATAACTGAGCGGCAGCGTCTGGATGTGCGCGAACAGGTCGCGGCGAATATCGGACACCACGTGTTGGGCCGCGCGCACCATGATCTGTGAGTAGCCCAGGGCCGAGAGCACGCCCGCGGCGTAAATGATCGCCGTCAGGATGACCTGCTTGGCGAGCAGTTCCTCCCCGCCCGTGGCCAAACCGTTAACGATGGGGCGCACCATGTAGGTGCCGGCGAGGCTCGCGATGGCGGCAACGGAGGCGAGCACGCCCACCGCGAGCAACGAGAACTTGGCATGCCCCATGTAGGAGAGCAAGCGGCGCACAGTGCGCTTGAGGTCGGCCGGGCGTGCTTGGGCTGCGGTCTTAGGCATGGCGCTCACCCCCTTCCAAGGGCGATCCTCCGGGGACGGAGGAAAACGGATCATTCGCGCAACCATCGTCGCTGCCGTCGCCGGCGTCCGCGTTCCTCGCAAACTCCATCTGCGAGGCGTAAATCTCCTGGTATATGTTGTCGCCCGCCAGCAGTTCCTCGTGCGTGCCCACGCCGTGGACACGACCGTCGTCCAGCACCACAATGCGATCGGCATCCATGACGCTCGCGATGCGCTGGGCGATGATGAGCACGGTCGTATCGGAAATCCGAGCGATGTGCTCGCGAATCTTAGCGTCGGTCGCCATATCGACCGCGCTGGTGGAGTCATCAAAAATGAGCACGCGCGGATGCTTGAGCAGCGTGCGCGCGATGCACAGGCGTTGCTTCTGGCCACCCGAAACACCAGCGCCGCCTTGGCCCAACTCGCCGTCCAGCCCGCCGATGCGATCAAGGAACTCGTCCACGCACGCCGCGCGGCAAGCCGCGAGGAGTTCATCGTCCGACGCCTGCGGATTGCCCCACTGCAGGTTCTCGCGCACGGTACCCGTAAACAGCACATTCTTTTGCAGCACAATGCCCACAGCGTCGCGCAAGGCGGCGAGGTCGTAGTCGCGCACGTCGCGTCCGCCCACAAGCACGGCGCCTTCGGTGGCGTCGTACAGGCGCGCAATCAGCTGCACAAGCGAGCTCTTGCCCGAGCCCGTGCCGCCGAGGATGCCCACCGTCGAGCCGCTCTCGATGCGAAGGTCGATATGCTCGAGCACATCCTCGGCTGCATCCGCGCGGTATTTAAAGGAAACGTCGCGAAACTCGATACTGCCGTCCGCTGGCGCCGCAATCGCGAGGTCTCCCGCGGGGTTGGCGATAAAGGGCTCCTCATCGAGCACCTCGGCGATACGGCCCACACTCGTAAGAGCGCGCGTGAGCAGCAAAAACACGTTGGAAATCATCATGAGCGAATTCATGATCAGCAGCACGTAGCTCATAAAGCCCGTGAGCGAGCCCACGCCCAGCTTGCCGGCGAGAATCATGCGGCCGCCAATCCACAGGATGGAGAGCGCAGCCACGTACATCGACAGCTGAAACACCGGCAGGTTGAGCACCGCGCTGCCAAAGGTCTTTGTCGCAGTGCGCGCGAGCTCGGTATTGACGGTGTCGAACTTGGCCTCCTCGTGCTCGGTACGAACGTAGGCCTTGACGGCACGCACGGCGGTGAGGTCTTCCTGTACCACGCCGTTGAGGTGGTCCATCGAGGTCTGGAGTTGGCGGTAGAGCGGGCTCACGCGATAGGTGATGACGCCCAGCACGATTGCCAGCACGGGCAAGATGATCGCAAAGACGGTGGCGAGCGGGCGCGACAGCATCAGCGCGTAGATAAGGCCGACGATAAGCGTCACCGGGCCGCGCACCATAGGGCGAAAGCCGTTGCCCACAGCATTTTGGATAACGGTGATGTCCGTGGTCATGCGGGTGACGAGCGAGCTGGCGTCGTAGTTGTCCAGGTTGCCAAAGGCGAGCGTTTGAATCTTTTTGTACTCGGCCTCGCGCAGGTTAGCGCCTAGGCCCGAGGCAACGCGGGCGGACGTGCGGGCATAACCCAAGCCCAGTACCAGCGAAAGCGCAGCGCACACCAACATGTACGCGCCCTGCAGCAGCATGTAGTTGATATCACCCGCAGGCACGCCCACATCGATGATGTTGGCCATGATGACCGGGATAAACAGTTCGAGCACCGTCTCGACCGACACAAAGAACACGCCGAGGATGGCATCGCGACGGTATGCCCCTAGATAGGAAAACAGTATTTTGAGATTGCGCACGCAGGTTCAACCCCCATCAAACGTTGTTCGCAAACGCACGTATTATTGCGCGCCGAATAATGGTGTCAAGTATTCCGAAATCGTTTTCTGCAAGGTTAGCGCTGGCGGCGAGTTCTCGTGATGTGTGTCCATATTCACTCGGAATAATGGTGCGCGAGACTTTTTCGCCCCACTGTCGACACAAACCTTGACTCTACAATCGTTGTAGGGTTTTCACTACACTGGTACGTAAACAAACTCAGCCAGAAAGCCCCGCCCATGGAACACGACCTCACACGCGGCAATGTCCTTAAGACCATCGCGGTCTTTGCCCTGCCCTATATGCTCTCGTACTTTTTGCAGATGCTCTACGGCATGGCCGACCTGTACATGATGGGGCAGTTTAGCGGCGCTGCCGGCATCACCGCCGTGGGCAATGGCGCGCAGACGCTCTATATCATTACCGTGACGCTCGTGGGCCTAGCCATGGGAACGACGGTCATCGTCGGCCACGCCGTGGGCTCGCGTCGCTTCGACCGCGCCGAGACCGCCATCGGCAACACCATCACGCTCTTTATGGGTGTCTCGGTGGTGCTGGCCGCTGTCCTGCTCGCACTGTGCCCACAGATCGTGGCGCTCATTGGCACGCCGGCCGAGGCGGTCGAAGGAACCGCTGCCTACCTGCGCATCTGCTTTGTCGGCATTCCGTTTATCGCCGCATACAACATCCTCTCGGCCATTTTTCGCGGCTTGGGCGATTCGCGCTCGCCCATGTACGTGATCGGCGTGGCATGCATCATTAACATCGCGCTCGACTTTCTGTTTATCGGGCACATGGGGCTCGGCCCCGTGGGCGCGGCGCTCGGCACGGTGACCGCCCAGACGGCCAGCGTTGCCCTCGCGCTCGTGTGGCTTAAGAGCCGCCGCACGAACATCCACGTTAAGCGCAGCGACCTGCGCCCCCAGCCCGAGGTGCTCGGCAGTATTCTTAAGATCGGCGTGCCCGTGGCCGTGCAGGACGGCTGCATCCAGGTAGCGTTTATGTTTATCACCGTCATCGCCAACCACCGTGGGCTCGTTGACGCCGCCGCCGTGGGCCTGGTCGAGAAGATGATCAGCTTTTTGTTCATTGTGCCGAGTTCCATGGGCGCCACCGTCAGCGCGCTCACGGCGCAAAATGCCGGCGCGGGCAAGGGCGACCGCGCGCGTCAGGTGCTCAAGGATGCCATGACGATCTCGGTAGTGTACGGCTGTCTGATCACGGTGCTGATGTGGCTAGTGGCACCGGCGTTTATTGGCTTTTTTGCCAAGGACGCCGCAGTAGTCGCGGCCGGTACCGGCTATATGCGCAGCTATATTTTCGACGCAATCTTTGCCGGCATCCACATTTGCTTTAGCGGCTTTTTCGCTGCGTATGGCAAGAGCTACATCGGCTTTGCGCACAACGTGCTGGCCGTGGCGCTCATTCGCGTGCCCGGTGCGTGGCTGCTGTCGAATGCCTATTCCGATACGTTGTTTCCCATGGGCATCGCCTCGCCGTGCGGATCGATTTTGTCGGCAGTCATCTGTGTTGTTGCGTTTACCGTGCTCAACCGGCGCGGGGCTTTTGACAAGTTGGCAGCGTAGCGGGGCAACGCGAGATCGCCCTTATCGATGACATCATCAGCGACGACCCGGCGACCTACGTGACGCAAATCACGGTGCCCGTATCGCTAGGCTAGACCGAACCTCGTCTCTAACTCGGTCAACGCCTCAAAAGCATCACGAGACGCACCTGCCGAGCGCTCACGTTCCGCAATGCGAATTCGCGCCATCAGGTGCTCTTTTGCCTGCCCTTGGGCGTGCCTCGTGCGCCCTTCCGCCTGCGAGCAATTGCGATTCTCTATATCCATTACGCCACCGGCACCTCACCAGTCGCAAGAATCTGCTCGAGCGCGTCCTCGTCCAACACGGGCACACCTAGCTGCTCGGCTTTGGTGAGCTTGGAGCCCGCTTTGGGGCCGGCGACCAGGTAGCTCGTCTTCTTTGAAACACTGCCCGAGACCTTGGCGCCGAGCACCTTGAGCGCCGCGCCAGCCTCGTCGCGCGTGCGGTTGACGAGCGTGCCGGTGAGCACGAAGGTCAGACCCGCGAGCGGCTGCGCGTCGGCGAGCTCGCCCGCCACGCCAGCGTCGGCTGCGGCTTGCGCATGAGCGGCGCCCAAGTCGACCTCGAGAGACAGGCCCGCTTGGCGCAGACGTTCCAGCACGGCAAGGTTTTCGGGCACGGCCAGGAACTGCTTGACGCTCGCCGCAATCTTGGGACCGATGCCCTCGCACTCGGCGATGTCCTCTTCGCTCGCCAAGATAAGCTTGTCGATCGACAGGAATCGCTCGGCGATGACCTCGCCCACGCTCTTACCCACATGGCGGATACCCAGGGCAAACAGCACGCGACCGAGCGGCTGGCTCTTGGACTTGTTGAGCTCGGCGACAATCTTTTCGGCCGTCTTGAGGCCTACCGGAATGGGGTCGCCCTTCTTGACGCCCTTTTTGCTGTTGGAGCTGGCATAAGTGCGCCCCGTGTCCAGGCCTGCGATGTCGTCAACCGTGAGCTGGTAGAAGTCTGCGACATCGTGGATCAGGCCGGCAGCAATCATCTTGTCGACGATCTCGTCGCCTAGGCCGTCGACGTCCATGCAACCGCGGCTCACCCAGTGGAGCAGGCGCTCCTTGAGCTGTGCGGGGCAGTCGATGGAGACGCAGCGGTAGGCGACCTCGCCATCCTCGTGGACCACGGGGCTACCGCACACGGGGCAGACTTCGGGCATGTGCCAGTCGGCCGAATCGGCCGGGCGCTTATCGAGCACCGGGCCCACGACCTCGGGGATTACGTCGCCTGCCTTGTGCACGATGATAGTATCGCCCTCGCGCACGTTTTTGCGACGGATCTCGTCGATGTTGTGCAGCGTGGCGCGCGCGATAGTGGAGCCGGCAACCGTCACCGGGTCGAACTCGGCGACCGGCGTGAGCACACCGGTGCGGCCCACCTGGATGCGAATTTCGCGCAGGACGGTCTGCTTTTCCTCGGGCGGGAACTTAAAGGCAATGGCCCAGCGCGGTGCGCGGGCGGTAAAGCCCAGGTCAAGCTGCTGCTGGAAGCTGTCGACCTTTACGACCACGCCGTCGATGTCGTAGTCCAGGTCACCGCGATGCTCGAGCGCCTGGGCACAGAACTCGTGGACCTCGGCCGGCGTGGCGCAGCGTGCCACGTTGGGGTTGACGCTAAAGCCGGCGCTGCGCAGCCAATCGAGGAACTCGCGCTGACTGTGGACGTGCAGCGGGTCTGTATCGGCGATGGCATAGATAAAGGTGGCCAGGTCGCGGCGCGCCGTGACCTTGGGATCCTTTTGGCGCAGGCTGCCGGCGGCGGCGTTGCGCGGGTTGGCGAAGGGGTCGCGCCCCTCGGCATCGGCCTCGTCGTTCAGACGCACAAAGCTGCCCTTGGGCATATAGACCTCTCCACGCACCTCGATGGTGCGCTCGCGGTCGGCGCCCATGTGGGCGAGCGCCGGCTCGGACAGGTGCATGGGCACATCCTTGATGGTACGGACGTTGAGCGACACGTCCTCGCCCGTGGTGCCATCGCCACGTGTGGCCGCACGTACGAAGGTGCCGTTCTGGTAGGTAAGCGCCACACCCAGGCCGTCAATCTTTAGCTCGCAGGTATAGGTGACGCTACCGGCACCGAGCGCATCCTCGGCGCGCTGGAGCCACGCGCCGAGCTCGTCCAGATCCATGGCATCATCCATGGAATACATGCGCGCCATATGCGTGACCGGCGTAAACTGCTCGCTCACGTAGCCGCCCACGCGCTGGGTATAGCTATCGGGCGTTACCAGATCGGGGTAGGTCGCCTCGATTTCCTGCAGCTCAACGAGCATTTTGTCGAATGCGGCATCCGTGATCTCGGGCGCGTCGAGCATGTAGTAGCGATAGGCGTGGTAATCGAGTTCGTGGCGCAGCTCGGCCGCACGCGCTGCCGACTGGGCACGGGCATCAGCCGGTGCAGCGGTATCCGTGCTCGCGGGTGTTTCGGTATCGATGTCCACGCCGTCACCAAACAGGCTCGATTGCTCCATAGCGGCACTCCTTCGCTCGATTTCAAACGGATACTAGAGTACCACCGGCCGCAACGGGGCCGAATAGCGGTCTCAAACCGCACCGAATCGGCAGCGGCCGGACCGGGGCGGACAGTTAGTTCAGATACGTATAAATCCTAGAGCTGGATCAGGCACGAACACCCCTGTTTCAACTAATTTGGGCTCCTCGAGACCATGTAAACGTCCCGCTCTCCCTTCCAAACACCCATTCGCGCCCCATCCCAAGCAAAAATTGCTCAAAACGCATCCCAAGCTGCCCCAGATTTATACGTATCTGAAC
>ENA-UOIW01001973-UOIW01001973.1-human-gut-metagenome-genome-assembly--contig:-P58-NODE-1973-length-11259-cov-7.678240_pt1 | contig 11259 bp, 14 predicted proteins | sample MGYA00242334_ERZ723881 | MGnify/ENA metagenome assembly ERZ723881
GAAAGAAAAAGAGCGCACCGAGGAGGAGATACGCAAGGCATTGAAGAACGAGGAAAAATTCAAGGAAATGAAGAGCCGTTTCTTCGGTTTGATGTTCACGGACGGCAATATCGTGGTGAGAATGCTTGAAAGCGTCAGGGAGCACGTTCTTGAAGGTAAGGCGATGCACCATTGCGTAGGCAGCGGTACAAACTACTCACTCAATCCCGACTGCATCATCTTCTCTGCAAGAATAGCCGAACAAAGGGTTGAGACCGTGGAGTTTTCACTCGAACAGATGAAAGTCGTACAATGCCACGGACTACAGAACAAGGACACCGAGCACCATGCCGACATCATCAACTTGGTGAACAGCAATGCAAGACTTATAGAGCAACGAATGGTTGCAACGACATAACACCACATTATTATAATTTAGGCGGAGCGATGAAAATTCGTTCCGCCACTTTCTTCATGAGCCGAGGAGCGGAAAGAAAGTGGCAAAGAACCGTTTTTTCCTTATCTGCGATGCTTGCAGAATAACAAAGGACAGCCCAAATCAAAAGGACTGTCCTTTATTCATAAATCGTTTTTTTCTGTTCCTTGGGAGATAGTCCCATCTGGCGATTGACACTTTTGCTTACTAATGCGGCATGATGCCGTCCTGTGGATTTAGTGGCAAGCTGAGATTTTAGCCGTAGTCTTTCTTTTTCATTGGCGTACTCTTAATTTATTGTCAGAGGCGATACGACTTGAGACCTTCATCGAATGCAGCCTTGATTTCGGCTGCATAGGCATTGAAGTGTTCGTTGATGATGTTATCCACATAACTTGCAATGGAAATCTTTCCCTTGCCTACGATACTGACAAATTTAGTCACACGCTCATGAATGTCCTCGCTGATGCCAACATGTCTGCCATATCTTGCGGTAAAACCTGCATTTGCCATGAACTTACCGACATACTGCTCAGCACGCTCTTTCTCCATTCTGTCGATTGGCTCAAATTCACCCACATCATAATTCTCATATGCTGCATCTTCATCAAAACACTCCTCCTTGTCAGAAATAGTTGACGATGTACGGTCTTGAAATGTCTCTTCAAGACAAGCGTCAATCTGTTTACCAACTTCCTCCATTGTCTCTTCATAATTTCTCATGAAAGCCTCATACAACTCCTTGGCATCTGTCGAAGTGAGTTGTCCTTTACCACAGTTTTTTGTTTTGTCTGCCATAATCATTTTTTAATTGTTATACAAATTCTCTGCTATTGAAATACTTGTTGACTATTGAAAATCCAACCTCAACAGTTTTTGTCAGATACCTGACATATGCAATTCCATCAACGCATCTATTTTGCGTTTAATAATCTTTGAGCGTTCTGCGATTTCAGCTTGTAGCTTTTCGCTGTCCATATCCGAGAATATTTTGCCCACATGTGCAAATCTATCCTTTGTTGCATTGTTCTCTTCTGTTCTTTCCATAATTCTCCTTATTAAATTGTTATACAAAGTCGAGGATATTGAAGTCCTCTATACTGTCTGGCACCTTAAACTCTTTCTTTGGCTTGGAAATCTCTACAATCTTGTGAGTTTGCAAGTAGAAGGTGACGTAATCATGGATGTTCTTCTTGCACTCCTCGCTGTTCTCCATGAATTTCTCATAGAATTGGTTGCCATCCATCTCATGGAAAACCTTGCCTGCATGTCTTTTCTCCTTGTCCGTTGCTTTCGGTGCCTTGACGGTATTCACAGCTGCGTCAATGTCCTCAAAACTTGACCCTTTGGCTTGTGGCACATCGGCATCTTCCTCGTTGTCAGAATATTTCATACCAATATCTTCTATGCGAACATTCGTAAACACGTCATCAAGCTGTTCGTCAGAAATCCGTGCCGTACTCTTTGGAAAATCGTCAAATGTCACGTCATTATCCGATACGGACATGGATTCTGTTTGTTTTTGTTCCGTTTCTTCTTTCTTCCGCAGTTGGGACACTTTGAAAAGACTTTTGCCTACAAGTGCCATCGGGTCGATAGGCGGTTTTTTCTCCTTTTCCTTGTCGTTCGCAACTTCAAGAAGCAACTTGTTGTAAAAATAGATAGTCCAAACATTGAATGCAGCCAAGACTATCAAGAATATAGTTTCCATTGTCATGCTTGTTCCTTTTTGTTACACATTCCAATCGTCAATCTCTTTTCTCAGCAAGCCGTTGATTTCTTCCTGGTTCTCTTCAAGATGTCTCTCAAGAATAAGGTCGATGTAACCACCGACTGTCAACTCATGCTTTGCGAGCACACTGACTATTCTTGAAATTCTCCTGTGTATCTCACGGCTGATATAAACGCATTGACGAGTCTTTATCTCGTTTCGCTTGAAGAATGCCGAATCGTAACTTTCCGAAGAAGCCTTGGGAGGCTTGCGTGAAATTGGCGACTTATCGGTCTGCGAGCATTGGGACTTCCTGCCAACCTCTTCTTTCTCTTCGGTATCTTTCACTTGGGATTGGGAAGCTCCGTCAAGAATGGATGCCGTTGTCGTGCCAATCTTGCTCTTGCCAATAGAGGCAATGAGCAGATTTTCATCTATTGCGTCAGTGTTGATTTTTCTGCTTACCATAGGCTCATGTCTTTATGATTTCACAAATCTCGTCGGACAACTCCTTGATGCCACTCCCTCGCAACAGGTTTGGGTCTGATGGAAAGATGGTGGAACGGAACACTGCCTTTCTGTTCTCCGACAGCTCTCTTCTGAAACGTTTACTGTCTGGCAGTCGTGTGTTGAGAACCGAATAGTCGAGAGACTTGAACATACCTTCATATACATCATACAAACTCGTGCGTTCTCGTTTGTCAACCATTGTCCAAAAGAAAGCAAGTTTCTTGGTGACCGACCAACCCTGTGTCAAAAAGTTGTCGTGGAACAACTGCATGAAGCTCATTGCGCTTTCTACAACAAAGCGGTCTGCGCTGACGGGTACAAAGATGTAATCCATCTGAGACAAGGTCTTCATGACGCCCTCACTTTTGATAGTCCCAGGCATGTCAAAGAAGATGAAGTCAAGTTTAACCTCTGTTTCATTCAACACTGTCTCTGCGTCGTCAAGCGCATTGACTGCATTGCTTCTCGTTACGCTGAAGGACTTCTTGCCCAGCTTTTTGAAATGCTCACAGGCTTGCGCCTTGAAATAGTCGCTGCTTTTGATGAGTTCCAGTTCCTCGTCTCGCAGGTCTGCAAGGTTGTATTGTGGCTCGTCACAGTCTATGACCGCCACATTGTAACCCTTGACATTGTGAAAGTAGTTGGCTACAAGAGCCGTGATGGTGGACTTTCCTATTCCACCTTTCTGTGTTGCGAACGCAACAAATCTTGTCTTACTCATATCGTTAACTTTTTAAATTGTTGATTACTCGTTTCTATGATTTCCTGCCAATTCAAAGATATGAACACTTTGATGTCCATGTCTATCGGTCATTGCTCCATTATGGAGACCTTGAACTGTTGCAATGCTTCATCATTTCCATACGACAGTACGACAGTGAATCAGTAAGTCTGTACGTCAGTGGAGCATCATGGATGCAAAGAGACGCTGCAATAGTGACAGGCTTATTCGTTGCTGCAAATGCTTGTTTCATCATATTTTCAAATCATTGGTTCAATGTTTCGGCTGCAAAATAACAACGAAATTTCCAAAAAAAAATGTTTTTCAAATCCTGTGGCAGCATGTTGCCGATAGTTGCAGTGGTTGTCTGGGGTAGCATTGTACAGGGGCGCATTTTTAGCCGTAATTTTGCACCCGAAAGGCAAAGCAATGGATAGCGCATCCATATCGTTCCGACAAGAACAAGGCTTGATGCTCCGCAAAGGACAGGATTTCCCGAACAGCTTCCATTCGGGATGGGATAGCTTCTTACGAAGGGTAACTTCAATCCACCCTAAGCGGATTTTTATGTCCTCAAAGACATAGCAAGGTATGTTTTGAGTTACTCAAAACCTTTGGAGTTACTCTCCAAAGACCTTGCCCTGCCGGGTTGGTAGCCTCTCCGAAGTCGGGCTCCCCATGTTCCAATCTGACGATAGTTAGCACAGCTCCATCATTGCCGTATGTACCACTTAATCCATTTTATATGAACACAGAAAGAAAACGAGGGGGACGAATCCCCAAACAGAATCCGAAGTCGCACCATGTGATGCTTCGGTTCGATGATGACGAGTGGATGAAATTCCTCGTCATGTATGAGCAGACTGACGTGAAGGCGAAGGCTGTTTTTGCCAAGGCACGCATCTTCGGCGAGCCGTTCAAGTTGTTGCGTAAAGACAAGACTTTGGTGGAATACTACACCAAGCTTTCTTCTTTTCACTCGCAGTACCGAATGATTGGCAACAACTACAACCAGGTTGTCAAGGAGCTCCGTTGTCATTTCTCAGAGAAAAAGGCGATGGCTTTGCTCTATAAGCTGGAGAACTGCACCAGGGAACTGGTCTCTCTTACCCGTGAGATAGTTGAACTAAACCGTAAGTTTGAGGAAAGATGGTCGCAAAGATAAGTTTCGGAAGTTCATTGTATGGTGCACTGGCATACAATGGTGAGAAGATTAACAAGGAAGAGGGAAAGTTGTTGGCTACAAACAAGATCTTCGATGATTGTTCGGGAAAAACAAGCATCACCAACGCCTTGCGTGATTTCCAGCGATACATTTCTCCGCATATAAGAACAGAAAAGCCTGTCGTGCATATCTCCCTGAATCCGCATCCTGATGATGTGCTGACGGATATGGAGATGGAGAATATCGCACGGGAATACTTGGAGCGCATGGGATATGGCAACCAGCCATACATGGTTTACAAGCATGAGGACATCGACCGTCATCACATGCACATCGTGACCATCCGGGTGGATGAGAACGGCAAATGCTTGGACAGTTGATATAATTACCACAGGAGCAAGGCTATCACCCGTGACTTGGAGGAGAAGTACAATCTCCACAAGGCGGACCGCAAGCAACGCCAGGCAGACAATCCACTTCGTAAGGTGGATGTAAGCCAAGGCAATGTGAAGAAGCAGGTTGCCAACACCGTGAAATCACTCTGTACTACCTACAGGTTCAAGTCCTTAGGCGAATACCGTGCACTTCTTTCCTTATATAATATATCCTTGGAGGAGGTCAGAGGCGAAATTGGCGGTCGTGAGTATCATGGTTTTGTCTATTCTGCCACGGACGGACATGGCAATAAGGTTGGAAATCCTTTCAAGGCTTCCAAGATTGACAAATCTGTCGGTGTGGAGGCAATAGAAAAACGGTTCGCTTATTCTACCAAGAAGTTTAAGGAGGAAAAGAAACTATCCGAGATGACCCGTCATAGCGTGGAAGCTGTCTTGAAGCAGACGTACCATAAGGATAAGTTCGTTGAGTTGCTGAAAGCAAAGGGCATTGATGTTGTTTTCCGCCATACAGCTGACGGCCGTATCTACGGAGCAACATTCATTGACCACCGCACTCAAAGCGTTTTCAATGGTTCAAGGCTTGGAGCGAATCTTTCTGCCAATGCCATACAGGAGCACTTCACCTTACCTTACGAGAATGAGCAGCCAATACCGCTTACCATCCCGAAGGAAGATGGCACAATGCCGGAACAGGAATATCATGGTTCTGGCTTGTTCGATGAGTATGGCAGCGGTCTTGGGTTCATGGCTGGAGGAGGTCCTTCAAATGAGGCACAGGAGGTTGCATTTGATATAGAACTACGCAGAAAGAAAAAGAAGCGAAAAGGGCGAAACCTTTAATCGTATTATCAAGGTATAACTTCAAAACTGAAAAACAATGGCACAAGAAGATGATTTGAGAGCATTGGGAAAAATTATGGATTTTCTCCGTGCCGTGAGTATCATACTCGCAATTATGAATGTGTATTGGTATTGCTATGAGGCAATGCACATGTGGGGAGTGACAATCGGGGTTGTTGACAGAATCCTTATCAACTTCAACCGTACAGGTGGAAAATATTTTATATCGCAGTGACACTGTTTGTTTATGAAACAATATAATTGGTTAACTAAATCTCCAATATCACAGGATAGTGATCCCCACCCTTCATATGATATCCTCGTACACTTGTTTTTAGCTGTAATCTGCTATCGATAAGGAAATAATCTAATTCTCGACCTGAAATATGTGTTGGCATACCACAACAGGCAAAATAAGCACTATTTCCCGGCCTACTTCTGGTACCTGTGGTCATTATTCTTAAATTATCTGATAATTCGCTTGGCGTTGAATTCATATCTCCGCCAATGATGAAAGGAGATACTGCATGGCGTACTAAATCTCTTATATCTCCTACAGCACCAGACCCAGATTCGCAATGAAGGGTATAAATGTTACATCCATTATAATTTAAACAAATTGCGGATCGGCCTGTTCCTGATATCAGATAATGTATTGATGCTACAAAATTCAAATCCGCAATGATACAAGTATTACATCTACAATTATAAGCACCTGCATGTTCTACCACAACATAGTGGTATCTACCACTATGTTGTGCAGGCAGTATGAATTGACCACATTCTTGTATCATAACAACATTACATTGTTCTATTGTTAATAGATGATTCAATATATTTAATTTAATAGCATCATTAAGAGGATTTCCTTGGGAATTCCATGTACAAATTTTCATATGGCTATTTTTAGATGTTTGATGCATTTATTATGTTTTCATAATAATTGTTATCAAATTTGAACGGGACTTTATCCATCCCGTTCTATATGTTTATACTCTATTTACTGCTTTCTGTATTTATAGGCTCGATACATGATGCCATTATATCCATCAGTTTAGACAGACCTTCGGTCTGCGGCTGCTGGCTGGCAGAAACATGTATCTGGTATTTTGCCGTTTGGTTGGTCATGCGGGTGTTCTCGCGGGCGGTTGTGACTTTGCCGCTGATTTCCGCATTTATAAACCAATGTTTTGCAGAAGCTTTTGTCTCTACTTCTGCGTTGGTAGTGCTTTTTACGTTTGATGTATCGGTAACCTCCATTTGGAAATCGACATCCACGCGATCTATGAGCAGGGAAGGAATAGGCACCAATCCTATAAACGGAGCCTTGACACTTTGTGACATTGTTGTCATTTTTCCATCCTGCTGTATCGGTCTTTTAATATCGAATTCCAATACACGAGCTGTTTTACCGTCTTCATCAAAAGCAATTTTCTGGTAGAAATTCCATGCTGTCGCTGCCAATTCCTGTTGAGCTTCGGCTGCTGCAATAAGCGGTGCTGCAATCAGTTCCCGCATGGGAAGCCCCTTAAAATTGTCAGTCACATTCGGATCTCCAAGTACAGGGGATGGACAGTTATTTTTAGTCTCTTCCAATGCAGCGGAAATTATCTCTTTCGCTTGCACGCTTATATTTTCTGCATATTCTTGTTGCCCTTGGTTCTTTATTTCTTCTGCCATAACATTTGAATTTTGAAATTGTTAGATGTTTTTTACAAAATCGTCAATGATTCGGGAAATACTCTCCGGAGTCTCCTGAACTTTAAAATTGACGCAAACCTCCATGACATCATCTGTATCTGGTTTTATGTTGCTCATCTGCATCTGGAGATTGGCTCTGTGCGGACTGGATAACAGCAAGTTGTTTTCCGGAATTTGTGATTCCACGCTTCCGACCTTCGCCTTGAACTTTATCTGCACATTATCCATTGCAAGATAATGATGGGATATCAAGGCTATAAGTGGAATATCAATAGTCTTGTCTCCAACCATGATTTTTTTTGATTGGAACGTATTTGCGTTATTTGCATTTGTTCCTTCAAAAAGTCTGGTCAGATTTTGTATCTGATGATTCTGTAATGTATCTTGTGCACAGTTTACGGCGTACTGCAAACCATTCATAATATCAGAGAATGAATTGGTTTGAACACTGTCCGGCTCATCGTCATTATTTTTCTTGCCTCTGTGAAAAAGTCCCATGTTTTTAATTTAAATACTTGATTTGTTGTCTTTAATGAGCACCAATCTTGACAATGTCCGGCTTACAGCTTCCATATTTACACTGGAGTCTATATTATTATTGACAATGCCTTGATGCCAAAACCTATATGGTGGATTCTCCGTGTGTTCCATCACGTCCTCCTTTCTTTATTGGGGTTATACTTCGGTTCTTTCCGTTGCGGACGGAACTTTTCCGCCCGCAACGGCTTACTGCTTCCTCAAGGTAGGCAATGCTCCTTTAAGTTCGTAACGCCACTTTGAGCCTGCGTTCTGCAAAGCGGTGTTCATGGCATCAACGGCTTTCTGCCAGGTAACGCCAGTGCCGTCCACCTTCGTGACTTCGGTGACGGTGCCTGCCTTTTTGTAGCCGATACCTTGTTCATGATTGTTCTTCCAATAGCAGGCGGTCACGGTGGTATTATAGTTATCTCCCAAAAAGCCGCCGATATGTACATAGCCAGTGCTACTACCCGTACTGGTTACGTTGCCCGTGGCATAGCAGGCAAGGAGGCTGCTTCCTGCGTTCATTCCCACCAGACCGCCGCCAGCGATATTCTTTTTGGGGGCTATTTCTAAGGTCACGTTGCCCGTGGCATAGCAAGCGGTCAGGGTGGCACTCGAATTCGTCTGACCTGCCACGCCGCCGACATCGACCGTTCCCTTCACTGTGGCAGAGGAGCTGCATCCGGTGATGGAACCGCCTATTTGAACACCCACCACACCGCCGACATACACCGTGCCGCTGACGCTGCCCGACACCGAGCAGTTTTCAATGGTGCCCCAGCCAGATCCTACCACGCCGCCAATACTGCCGCCATATATTTGATTGCTTGTTATCTGTACGCCCTCCATCACCACGTTCTTCACCGTACCAGCTCTATTGAGCCAGCCGAACAGACCCGCATATTCGTCATTTGTCGTAAAGGTCAGCCCCGTAATGGTATGGCCGCCACCGTCGAAGGTGCCTTTGTATGAGTTGTCGTAGTCTGTGCCTATCGGCGTCCAGTCTTTGCCGGTGAGGTCAATGTTTTTGTCGAGGGTAATGTTAATGTCGGTCTTACCTCCGTTCACTAATTTGGCTACATTCATCAAGCCATCGGCGGAGGTCACGGTGTAGCTGCCGTTGCTCTCTATGGTATAGCCCAGGTCTTTTGCCGCAGCGAGGGAGACGGTGTAGGTATATTCACCGCCCGCCTGCCAGTCGGTAGCATTCTTCATCTTATAAACGAAGGTCTTGCCGTTATTGAAGGTGCACGTAATGAAGGTCGTGCCAGCTGCCACACTTTGCGGGGCGACGATGGCGGTGTAGGTGTTGCTGCCCTTGTCATACGGGACGATTATATCCGGGTTGTCGCCTTCAGTGGAGAGTCCCGTCAGCTGCACGGATGCCAGCCCCTCGGTGTAGTCCGTCAGAACGACGGTCACTCGCGCCGTGCGGTGGGTGAAGCGGAGCGTGGGGCTACCGTAGGTCACCGTCTGTCCGTCGGCTACGATGAGGTCGCTGCCCTCAAAGTCTTTTTGGGCACTTTGGTTGGCTTTTACCTTTACCGCAGGCGGAGTTGTCTCACCAGCGGTGTAGGGCCACCACGCTGTGACGGTGATGTTGTTGTGGTTGGTCCAGTAATACGGGTCGGTGGAAGTCAGCGTGGCGCTGGTGGGGTCGGCGGTGGAGGGCGTTACGTCGTATGCCTTCACCGTGCCGTCCATCAGAACTGCCACACTTTGCACACCCGTCCAATTGCCATCCACAGGGGCACGGGTGCCGGCGGTGGCTGTCGCGGCGGGATTCAGCCCCGTGGCGGTGAAGACGATGGGTGTGCCTTCCGCCCCTTCCGGTAGGAAGCCCGCTTCGTCCTGCGTGCAGGCGGCAAGGCCGAGCAGCAGGGCGAGGGCTGCGGATATATGAATGGTTGTTCGTTTCATGATGCGTGTTGTTTAGGGGTTGTTATTGTTTCTTTTGCAGTATGGGCAGACCGTTGGTGCCTAGTGCCCACTGGTAGTCGTTGTCGGTGAGGGCGTGGTTCATGCCGTCGACGGCTGTCTGCCATTTCACGGTCGCGCCGTCCACCTTCGTGGCATCTACCGTTCCTCCAAAATTACGGAATTCTCCTTGCCCGGCATTGCCTCCCCAATAACAGGAAGTTATAGTTTTGTAGTTGAAACGCACTATAGCTCCAGATTCATAATCTTTCAATGTGCCGTCAAACCAGCAAGCTGTGATACTGCCATAATTTAAATCGGCTATACCACAAGTTCTACCATATGCAGAAATTTTTCCCGTCACAGAGCAGGCAATGATTTGACCATTATTTTGCTCCACTATTCCAGCTGCTGATCCATTACTGCCATATAGATTCACATCTATGAGTTGTAGGTTCTTTATCACACCACGTAAATTTAATAACCCAAAAAGTTCAGTAGTCGCTGCTGAAAAGTTTAATCCCGTAATGCGGTGTCCCTGCCCATTAAAGACGCCGGAGTAGCCAGGCCATGTGCCTATCCGTGTCCAATCCTTACCCGTCAGGTCGATGTCAGCGGTGAGGGTGCAATTTATCGATTCATCTTTTTGTACGGCTTTGTTCCATGCCAGCAGGCCCTTGGCGTTATAGACCATGTAACTGCCGTCGTTCTGTATAGAATAGCCCAAATCCTCAGCCTCGCCACTCTCGCCGCCGCCGTCAGCCCAGCTGCCGATGGTGCAACCCTCTAACGTCAGGCCGGTGGCGTTCACCTTGACGGTATATTTATAGCGGCTGCCCGCTTCTAATACGACGTTGTTCTGCGGACGGAAGTAGAAGGTGCCGCCGCCGAGTTCCACCTTGACGAACGGCTTGCCTGCCGCAACGGTCTGCGGGGCAGTCAGTGCCTCGTAGGTGTTGCCGCTTGCGTTGTAAGTCTTGATGGCGGTCGGGTTGCCGTTATCGGCGGACAGGCTCACGAGGCTCACCGTGGCACCGGCGACGCTCGTGAATCCCGTGCCGGGCTTCAGTTCGATAGTCACGCGTGCCGTGCGGTGGGTAAATTCAAGAGTCGGGTTGTTAAATTCCACCTTCCGGTTCTCAGCAGAGATGAAGTCGCTGTTCTGGAAGTCAGCCGGTTTGCTTTGGTCTTCTGCCACCTTCACGGCAGGCATCTGTGTGATGTCGGCATTGTTGAAGGGCCACCATGCCGATATGGTAATCGGGTCGCGGCTGGTCCAGTAGTACGGGTCGTTCTCGCGTGAGAGCGTGGCACTCTTGAAATCGGTAGAAGCCGTTACGGTGTATTCCTTTACCGCAT
>ENA-UOIW01001979-UOIW01001979.1-human-gut-metagenome-genome-assembly--contig:-P58-NODE-1979-length-11229-cov-6.343297_pt1 | contig 11229 bp, 8 predicted proteins | sample MGYA00242334_ERZ723881 | MGnify/ENA metagenome assembly ERZ723881
GTAGTGCCGGACCAGGGTGGCGGGGACCGGCTTTGGAGCTGCCGGGGTGCCGGCGCGGCGGAGGTCAAAAAAACGGAGGCCGCGTAGATGGCGGCCTCCGTGGTCCGGCGGCGGTTAGCCCGCGGCGCACTATTCGTACTGTCCCGACTTGAGGCGCTCAACCTCCTCGCGCGTGAGGAAGCGCCACTGTCCGCGCTTAAGGTTCTTCTTCGTCAGACCGGCGTAGTAGACCCGGTCGAGCTTCAGCACCGTATAGCCCAGATGCTCGAAGATGCGCCGCACGATGCGGTTGCGCCCCGAGTGGATTTCAATGCCGACCTCCTCCTTGTTCTCCGAAACGTAGGAGATTTCATCGGCATAGATTTCGCCGTCCTCGAGCGTGATGCCCTCGGCGATGGCATCCATGTCGGCACGCGTGAGGGGCTTGTCGAGCGTCACCTGGTAAATCTTCTTCTTGCGGTAGGAGGGGTGGGTGAGTTGCTTGGTCAGGTCGCCGTCGTTGGTGAAGAGCAGCAGTCCCACGCTGTTCTTGTCGAGCCGGCCAACCGGATAGATGCGCTCCGTGCAGGCTCCCTTGACCAGCTCCATCACCGTCTTGTCGGTGTGGGGGTCCTCCATCGTGGTCACATATCCCTTGGGCTTGTTGAGCACGAGGTAGACCTTCTTCTCGCCCTGTACGCGCTCGCCGTTGAAGCGCACGTCGTCCGTCGGCTTCACCTTGCTCCCCAGCTCCGTGACCACCTGCCCGTTGACCGTGACCACGCCCGCCTGGATGTAGTCGTCGGCCTCGCGGCGCGAGCAGAGGCCCGACTGCGCGATGAAGCGGTTGAGGCGAATCTCGCCGCTCCCCTTCGCCGCGTCGAAACGCGGATAGGAGCTCCGTTCGCCGCGCCGCTCCGAGGAGAAGCGTCCGCCGCGCTCCTCGCGGCGCCCGTCGTACGAGGGCCGTTCGCCATACTTGCGCGGAGCCTTGCGCTCGCCGTATGCCGAGGCGGAGCGCCCCTCTGCGCGGTTGTTGTCGTATCGCTTGTTGGGTTTGTGCGGTGCGTGGCCGTACTCCCCGGCGCGGCGTTCGCGGCGGTCGTCACGGCGGTCGTCGCGGCGGTCGTCACGGCGGTCGTCACGGCCGCGGCCTGCACGCCGCTCCTCGTCACGCGCGTCGCGCTGCCCGTAGCGGCCGTACTCCTCGCGCGGCTCCTCGTCGGAGTAACCGTACTGCTCTTCGCGGCGGTCGCGGCGCTCGTAGCGCTCATAGCGGCCGCGCGTCTCGTGCCGCTCGTCGCGGTCGCGCGTTGCGTACTGCCCGCGGCGGCTCTCGCCTCCGCGTGCGGCGCCTCCCCGGCCCTGGAAGCCTCGTCCGGAGTGCTCCTTCTCGCCGTAGTGCGGACGCTCGCCGTAGCTGCGGCCCTGCTGCTCCTCGTGCAGCGGGCGGTTGTCGGCCGTGAAGTTGGGGTTGTACGAAGCCCGTTTGCGGGGCTGTCGGTCCGTTGTGGGTCGCTCCGAGTCGGCGGCATCGCGCTGCGGACGCGGGCTGCGCTCAACGCGTTCCGCCGTGACCGTTGCGGTACGCACCCGCTTGTCACGCCCGAAGCGTGCGAGTGCGTCGGTTGAGTCGTTCTTGTGTTCTTTCATACGAATGGTCGAGTTCGACGTGGATGTTTTTTCGGTATGGTCTGTTTGCTGAACGGAGGCTCCTGCCGGCGGCGGAATACGTCGAACTCGTTTCGGGGCGTCGCTGACGCCCGGATTCCTGCCGGCATTTGCCCCTTTTGCCCGGTCGGCGGCTGCGTCTCCGCCGTGCGGAGCGGCGGCCCTGCGCATGGGTCCGGGCACGGGAAGGGGGCTTCCCCTCCGATGCGCTAACCCGCACGCGTCGACAAGGTTGCGCAAAGGTAATTCAATTTTCGGGATTCTGCACACGCTTCGTGCCGAAATCGGAAACAAAAGGGGGGGCGGGGCCTTCATTTTGTCGAATTAAAGTGTATCTTTGTATTCGCTTCGCCGGAACCCCCTGCCGCGGCGGCTCTTTGCGGCATCTACCCTCCGGCGGCGAGTGCCCATGTCGATGAACCGCGAAATCCTGCGCCTGGCGCTGCCCAACATCGTCTCGAACATCACGGTGCCCCTGATGGGCATCGTCGGTACGGCCATCGCCGGCCACTCGGCAGGTGACTCGGCGGCCAACATCGGGGCGCTGGCCATCGGGGTCTCGATTTTCAACTTCATCTACTGGAACTGCTCCTTCGTGCGGATGGGCACGAGCGGCTTCACGGCGCAGGCCTTCGGTGCGGGCGACTTCCGCGAGTGCACCAACATGCTGGCCCGTGCGCTGGTGGTGGCCGCCTCGATGGGGCTGCTGGTCGTCGCGCTGCAGTACCCCATCGGCGAGCTGGCGCTCTGGGCCATGAACGGCGGCGAGATGACGCGCGCCTACTTCTACGCCCGCATCTGGGCCGTCCCGGCGGGCATCATGCTCTTCGGCTTCAACGGCTGGTATACGGGCATGCAGAACGCCCTGATTCCGATGTGCACGGCCGTGACGGTCAACATCGTCCACGTGGGGTGCAGCCTCTGGTTCGCCTTCGGCATGAAGATGGGCATCGTCGGCATCGCCTACGGCTCCGTTGCGGGGCAGTGGACGGGGGTGATGCTGGCGGCGCTGCTGCTGGTGTGGCGCTACCGGCACGTGCTGACGGGCATCGACTGGCGCGAGGTCTTCGACCTGCGTCCGCTGCGCCACTTCTTCATCGTCAACCGCGACATCATGCTGCGCACGCTCTGCATCGTGGCCGTCTACACCTTCTTCACGGGGGCCTCGGCCCGCATGGACAACCCGGCGATGCTGGCGGTCAACACGCTGCTGCTCGAGCTCTTCACCCTCTTCTCCTACATGAACGACGGCTTCGCCTATGCCGCCGAGGCGCTCACGGGGCGCTTCATCGGGGCGCGCGACGGCCGCTCGCTGCGCGCATGCCTCAAGCGTTGCATCTTCTGGGGGACGGCCGTCTCGGCCCTCTTCGTGGGCATCTACATCGTCTGGTGGCGCGACCTGGTGGGGCTCTTCGTCGATGCGTCGGCCCCCGACGCCCCGACCATCGTCGAGCTTGCCGGGCGCTACATCGTCTGGATTATCATCATCCCCATCGCCAGCGCCATGCCCTTCATCATGGACGGCATCATGGTGGGAGCGACCCATACGCGCGTGATGCGCAACTCGATGTTCTGGGCTACGGCGGCCTACTTCGCCATCTACCACCTCTTCTACGGGTGGATTGGCAACAACGCCCTCTGGCTCGCCTTCATGCTCTACATGTTCCTGCGCGGCGTGCTGCAGTTCTTCATGACGCGCCGCCTGCAGGTCATCTACGCGCGGGCCGATGCGGGCCGGGTCGGGTATGCGTCGCCGGTCCGGGAGTAGGCGGGGGCGGAAGTCGGAGGTTAGGGCTGGGCAAAAGGATAAAAGGGAAGCGACCCTTGCGGGGTCGCTTCTCTTCTTTTTTTATGGGCTGGCGGCGGAGCTATGGTCGGCAGGTCGCGCGGGCGGCCGGTCGGCACCCCGGTCAGCGGCCCGCTATTCGTGCGTGGCCTGCCACCATGCGGTCTGCTGCTTGGTCCGCGTGGCGTCGCTCGTGCTCGGGTCCGAGGTGGTGATGCCCGAGAAGGTGCGAATCGCCTTCGCTCCGCTCGACATCGAGTAGAACTCCGGCGTGTGGCGGTGGTAGGGGACCGTGCGGGCAAGCTGCTCCTCGAACTCGGCAAGCAGCGTGGGCGAGGTGCAGAGGTGGCGGACGTAGTCCCCCAGGTCGAAGAAACGCGTCGGGTTGTAGCCGTCGAGCACCTGCAGCTCGGAGAGCTGCGAGCCGTCGAAGACATCGCCCGCATTGATGCGCTTCATGATGTCGGCCAGACGCTCCAGCTCGGCGCAGTCCGTCACGCCAATCGTCCCGTAGGGGTACTGGTACGAACTGTAGAAGCGGTAGAACGACTCGCAGATGTTCTCGTAGTCGGGCTCGCCGACCAGGTAGCGCCCCATCAGGGCGTAGGGGAATCCGTAGGCCATGATTTCGCACGTCGAGCCGATGAGGTGGCGCGTGACGTGGCGCAGGTCGTAGGCCACCTCGACCGACGACATGTAGCAGTCGTCGAAGAGGATGTACTCCATCTCCATGCCGGCCTGCGTGATGCCCTCGGCCAGCGTGGTGATGTCGGTCCGGTACTGGTCCAGCTTGCCGCCGAACCAGCGGGTCAGTGCCGCACCCTCGGCCGCATACTCCCAGTACTCCCGCTCGCGCGGAGCCGCGCTGCCGGGCCGCGCGTAGATGCCCGAGACGGGGAGCCAGGCCATGCCGTGGCTGCCAATCGTCATGGCGTAGCGCTCGGCGGGGGCCGTCTGGCGCACCTGCTCGAGGATGGAGGCGATGCCCTCGGCCGTGGTGAAGTCGGGCGCCGTATCGTAGGTGCGGTGGTTCAGCCGGACGCACTGCCCGTTGTCGTGGTAGAGCTCGAAGAACTCGGCCCGCCGCTCATCGGGCATGAAGAAGACCACGAGCCGCGTATCGCCGAGGTAGCCGGCGGCGACGGTCTGCTCCATGTCGGCGAGGTTCTGCTCGAAGAACGAGGTGAGGTCGCCCGACCAGGGCATGTACATGAGCAGCGTCTGGGGCGCCGTGGCCATGCTCTGCTCGACGCCTACCTGCGTCTGGAGCCCGCCCTTGTCGAGCTGCAGCGTGATGCTGCCCAGCTCGCGGCGCAGCCGCCCGTCATTCGCGGTGAGCGCCCGCACCGTGACGGTCGTCTCGCCGCGGTCGCCGCTCGCGGGGCCGACGACCTCGAACTCCTCGCCCGTCGTGGTGAGTGACCACGGGCCGCTCGACGAGACGGTGAACGACGCCTCGGAGCCCGCCTCGGAGCGCAGCACGACGCTCGCGACGTTGCTCTCAAGGCGCTGCCGCTCGCCTTCCTCCTTGCAGCAGCCGAAGGCCGCGGCGGCCGTCAGCACGAGCAGCAGCAGGCGGCGTGCGATTATTTGTAGGTGCGGGGTTTCAGATTGTTGAATTGCCATGTGCGGTCACGTTTATAGGTGTATCCTTCGGGTTTGTTGCGGTAGATGCGGCTGAAGTCGAAGTAGAACCCCTTGCGCTTCTTCCCCTCGATGACCATGGGCGAAACGAGCGGCACGAACTCGACCTCGCGGCTGATGACGCGGCTGCGGCCGTAGGGGAGCCCCTCGGAGGCGAGCACGTCGAGTGCATGGTCGAACATGAGGATGTGCTGCGGCGTCTTCTGCGTGTAGCCGTCGCCCGACTGCTCGATGGTGCGGATGATGCGGTTCATCCGTTCGTAGTAGGCCCGCTCGCGGATGGTGTCGCCCAGCGCCCCGTAGGCGTAGGCCATCAGGTTGAGCACCTTCGGGCTGAAGGGGTCGACCTTCTGGGCGTCGTTGCCCGCCGAGACGAGCAGCTCGAGGTCCTCGCGCAGCGGCCGCTCGACGTCGATGCGCGCGGCAATCATCAGCATGCGGTCGAGCGCCTGGTTCGAGGCGAAGGGCTTGTAGGCATCCTGGAAGGCGTAGCCGTAGTAGAGGTAGTGGTAGTCCTCGTCGGTCATCGTCGAATCGCCCGCGTTGTAGCGCATCATCAGCTTCGTGTAGTAGAAGGGCGAGGCGGTGTTCATCGTCCGGTCGAGGATGTCTTCGTCGTCGGGCACCTTGGCCAGCGCCAGCGCCGGCAGGAGCAGCAGTGCAAGGAGCACTTGTTCGAATCGTTTCATAGGCAGCGGTTGTGCACGTTACTGGATGGATAACTAACGTGCAGCCTACCGCAAATCGTATTCCGCAATGAGTTTTTCGAAGCGGCGGCGCAGCGCTTCGGTCCCCTCGACCAGCGGCAGACGCATCGTGGGGCCGATGAGCCCCATGCTCGCCAGGGCGCACTTCACGCCGACGGGGTTGCCCTCGGCGAAGAGCGCCTCGACCGCCTCGCGCAGCCGTTCGTAGGCGCGGTCGGCCTCGTCGAACGCCCCGCGCTTGGCCAGGTTGATGCACTCCATGAAGCGGCGCGGGAAGGCGTTCGCCGCCACCGAGATGACGCCGTCGCCGCCGCGGCGCATCAGCTCGAGCGTCATGCCGTCGTCGCCCGAGAGGACGAGGAACCCTTCGGGGCGGTTGTCGAGAATCTGCTGCATCTGCTCGATGTTGCCCGAGGCCTCCTTGATGCCGATTACGTTGGGGAAGTCGCGCGCGATGCGGAGCGTCGTCTCGGCCGTCATGTTGACCCCCGTGCGGCCGGGGATGTTGTAGAGGATGACGGGCAGCGGCGAGTGCTCCGAGACGGTGCGGAAGTGCTGGTAGAGTCCCTCCTGCGAGGGTTTGTTGTAGTAGGGCGTCACGCTCAGGATGGCGTCGGCGCCCCGCAGGTCGAATTCGCGCAGCTGGTCGAGCACCTCCGAGGTGGAGTTGCCGCCGCAGCCCATCACCAGCGGCACGCGGCCGCGGATGTGGTCGGTGATGTACATGGCGATGACGGCCCGTTCGGGCATGTAGAGTGTCGGCGTCTCGGCCGTGGTGCCCAGGGCCACGATGTAGTCGACGCCCCCCTCGATGACGTAGTCGAGCATGCGGGCCAGAGCCTGGTAGTCCACCCGTCTGTCGGGCGTAAAGGGGGTTATCATGGCGGCGCCTGCGCCGGCCAGTTTGTTCTGTAACATGGTTTGTTCGCTGTTTAGGGTTTATGGTTTGCGGGCCTCGGACCGGTTACCGGTCGTGCCCCTGTTCATGGTGCTGATGGTTGTCTGCGGCCGGAGCCGCTGGGCCGGAGCCGCCGCCCCGGTTGAGTTCGGCTGGAGCCGCGCCCCGGGAGTGTTCGGTCGGAGCTGCCGTCCGGAAACATTCGGCCGGAGCCGCCGCGGGAGTGCCGCCCCGGAGCCGCCGCATCCCGGAAGCGTTGGGCCGGAGCCGCCGCGGGAGTGTTGGGCCGGAGCCGCCGCGCCTCAGAAGAGTTCGCCCTGCCGCGCCGCGCCGTCGCTGCCGGGTCTCGCTCCGGCGTCGGGTGCCGCGCCTGCCTCGGGCTTCGGTTCTGCTTCGGGTTTCGCGCCTGCCTCGGGCTTCGCACCGGTTTCGGCCTGCTCCCCGGTCGGGCTGGCTGCCGGTTCCGTTTCGGTCGGGGTCTCCTCCGCCGCTTCGGGTGCCGCTCCTGTTTCGGGTTCCGCTCCTGCCTCGGGTTCCGTTCCTGCTTCGGACACTGCCTCGGGCGAGTCGGCCTCGGCCAGCATGGCGTCGAACTCCTCCTCGGAGATTATCTTCAACCCCAGCTTCTCGGCCTTCTTGAGCTTCGCCGGGCCCATCTTCTCGCCCGCCACGATGTAGTCGACGTTGGCCGAGACGGCCGAGAGGTTGCGCCCGCCGTGCAGCTCGATGAGCTCCTTCAGCTCGTCGCGGCTGTGGTTCAGGAAACGTCCCGAGATGACGAAGCTCTTGCCCGCCAGACGGTTCGAGGCGAGCGTGCTGGCCCGGGCCTCCAGCTGCACCCCGGCTCTGCGCAGGCGGTCGATGATGCGCAGGTTCTCCTCGTCGGCGAAGTATTCGCGGATGGCGTCGGCGATGCGGCCGCCCACCTCGTCGGCCTCGACCAGCTCCTCGCGCGAGGCCTTCATCACGGCGTCGAGCGAGCCGAAGTGGCCCGCCAGATACTTGGCCGTCGTCTCGCCCACGAAGCGGATGCCCAGCGCGAAGAGCACCCGCGCGAAGGGCACCTCCGTCGAGCGGCGGATGGAGCGGATGATGTTCTCGGCCGACCGCTCGCCCAGCCGCGGCAGCGGGGCCAGCTGTTCGGCGCGCAGGTCGTAGAGGTCGGCGACGTTGCGCACCAGCGCGTTGTCGTAGAGCAGCTCGACGGTCTCCTCGCCCAGCCCCTCGATGTCCATCGCCTTGCGGCCGATGAAGTGGATGATGCGGCCGAGAATCTGCGGGCGGCAGCCGTCCGCATTGGGGCAGTAGTGCTTCGCCTCGCCCTCGTAGCGCACCAGCGGCGTGTGGCAGACGGGGCACTCGGTGATGTAGGTGAAGGGGCGGCTGTCGGCCGGGCGCATCGAGAGCTCGACGCCCGTGATTTTCGGGATAATCTCGCCCCCCTTCTCGACATAGACCATGTCGCCCGGGCGGATGTCGAGCAGCGCCATCTGCTCGGCGTTGTGGAGCGTCGCCCGGCGGACCGTGGTGCCGGCCAGCAGCACCGGTTCGAGGTTGGCCACCGGCGTGATGGCCCCCGTGCGCCCCACCTGGAAGTCGACGCTTGTGAGCCGCGTGAGGGCCTGCTCGGCCTTGAACTTGTAGGCGACGGCCCACTTCGGCGCCTTGGCCGTGAAGCCCAGCTGGCGCCGAAGGGCGAAGTCGTTGACCTTGATGACCACGCCGTCGGTCGGGAAGGGCAGCTCGCGCCGCGCCGTATCCCAGTGGTCGATGAAGGCGTCGACCTCGGCCCGCGTGTGGCAGATGCGCATTGCGTCGGATACCTTGAAGCCCCACGTGCGCGCCTGCTGCAGGCTCTCCCAGTGGTTCGTGAAGGGGAGGTTGTCGCCCGCCAGCTGGTAGAGCGTGCAGTCCAGCCCGCGGTGGGCCACCACCGACGAGGCCTGCTGCTTGAGCGTCCCGGCCGCCGCATTGCGCGGATTGGCCAGCAGCGGCTCACCCGCCGCTTCGCGCTCGGCGTTCAGCCGGTCGAACGAGGCGTAGGGCATCAGCACCTCGCCGCGGATTTCGAATAGCTCGGGCCACCCCTCGCCGTGCAGATGCAGCGGCACGGAGCGGATGGTGCGGACGTTGGCCGTCACGTCGTCGCCCTCGACGCCGTCGCCGCGCGTCGCGGCCAGCACCAGCGCGCCGTGTTCGTAGGTGAGCGAGATGGCCGTGCCGTCGAACTTCAGCTCGCAGACCAGGTCGGCGGCCCCCACCTCCCGCTCGATGCGGTCGATGAACTCGTGCAGCTCGTCGAGCGAGTAGGTGTTGCCCAGCGAGAGCATCGGGAAGCGGTGGCGGACGGTCCGAAAGTCGGAGGTCAGGTCGCTGCCCACGCGCACCGACGGCGAGTTGGGGTCGGCATACTGGGGATACTCCCGCTCGAGGTCGACGAGCTCGCGCATCATCGTGTCGAACTCGAAGTCGGAGATTTCGGGGGCGTTTTCGACGTAATATTTATAGTTGTGGCGGTCGAGCTCCCGGCGGAGCTCCTCGATTCGTTCCTGGGGTGTCATCGTGTTTGTCCGTTTGCCGCCCGGTGCCGAGTGGGGCGGGGCGGCGGCCCGTCGCGGCGGCGCCGTCCGGCGAAGATGCCGGCGCGGGCAGCCCGTGGGGGCATTAAATGTATTGTTGTGTAAAGGTACGCAATTTGTTCAGAACATCATCGAAATTCGAAAAAAATGCAATAAAAAATATTCCGGGGTGGTGCGGTTTGCAAATTTTGCGTATACTTGCAGAAAATTTTTACACGTTAGTTTTACGCTGTACCATGACCAAACAGAATAGCACGAAGAAACATATCGTTGCGAGTCTCCACAACCTCAGCCCCGAACTTCAGGAAGCCGTGCGGGAGAAGTATCCCCTCGGATTCACCGACGCCATGATGCGTGTCGACAAGCCCAACGGCGACTTCTTCTACGCCGTACCGTTCGATACGGACGAGGTTGCCTATCTGGTGAAAATCGACGTGAAGGTCGACGACCACGCCCAGGATGACGACGACAAGGACTACTACGACGACGAAATCAAGGGCGCCGACGAGATTCAGGACGACGGCAGCTCGGAGGGGCTCGAAGAGCCCGACGACGATATCGACATCTGACCTGTAAAAGACTCAATTTCAACAACATCATCATAGAACATGCGCCGTGCCCTTTCATCGCTTCTCGTGCTGCTCTGCACCTCGTGCGGACTGCTCGATGACGGGTACGACGACGCGGCGCGGACCGAATACCTGCGCTTTACCGACCCCGCCTTCGAGCGCTACTGCCTCGAGACGCTCGACCTGAACGACGACGGGCGCATCTCGCGCTACGAGGCCGAGCGCATCGTGCGGATGGACTGCTCGGGGTGCGGCATCGCCTCGCTCGACGAAATCTCCGACTTCCGCAACCTGCAGCGGCTCGACTGCAGCGACAACGACCTCACGCGGCTCGACCTCTCGTCGTGCCCGCGGCTCGTGGAGGTCAACTGTGCCCGCAACCGCATCTCGTGGCTCGATGTCGAGCGGCTCGCGATACTTGCGACGCTCGACTGCAGCGGCAACCTGCTCTCCTCGCTCGATTTGAGGGGCGATACGGCCCTCTCGACGCTCGTCTGCGGCGGCAACGCCCTGCGGACGCTCGACGTGAGCGGCTGCGCTGCCGTCATGGAGCGGGTCGATACGCAGTCGAGTCCCGAGCTGGAGACGCTCTACGTAAGCTCGACGCAGGAGATTCGCCAGCTGCAGGTGGACGGCCATACCGACGTGGTGGTGCTGTGACCCCGGCGGCGGAGGGGGCGAGCAGCAGGGACGGCAAGTTCCGGGCTGCGGACGGCCGAGACCCCGGGCGGCTGAGAGATGGGACCGGATGGCGGGGGCGGACTGGGGCCCGGGGCGGCCCCCGGACGGCTGAGAGTCCGCCGGCCAGGCGGCCGAGCCCCGACCGGCGGGCGGCTGAGCGGCTGAGGCTCCGGAGGGCGGAGGCTTTCACGGCTGTGACCCCCGACCGACGGGCAGACCGAAATCGAAGGCAGACAGGCTGTTGCAGGAGAACATGCTGCCGGAAGTCTCCCGCAAAAGAGGCGGGCTCCCGGAGTGCGGAGCCGTTGTCGTGCGGCAGGGTGTATCGGACGAGCATCCCGGAGCAGAAGCCCGTAGAGTAGCAGAGTAGTGTAGCAGAAATAGAAGTGAACGGACCGAGGTCCGTTTTTTTGTGCCCGTATGTGTTCGGGCGGCGGCGCACCTTCGCCTCGGAAGACTTTTTTTGCGTGGTGGGGGCGGGCGCATCTTCCGTTCGGAACACTTTTTTTGCGACCCGGCGGCCGGCCCGTCCCGTCTGCACCTCTGAACTCCCCGTCCCGCCCCTATCCCGCGCCGCTGAACACGCTGGCCCCGCCCCGGCTCCACCGCAGAACCCCCTGCCCGTCCCCGTCCCGCGCCGCTGAACACGCTGGCCCCGCCCCCGCCTGCGCCGCAGAACCCCCGCCTGTTCCGCCCCCGTCCCGCACCGGGCCCC
>ENA-UOIW01001980-UOIW01001980.1-human-gut-metagenome-genome-assembly--contig:-P58-NODE-1980-length-11228-cov-7.860109_pt1 | contig 11228 bp, 7 predicted proteins | sample MGYA00242334_ERZ723881 | MGnify/ENA metagenome assembly ERZ723881
ATACGAATAATCAACGACAGGGATATGGCCATTATCTGACTGAAATAAGTCCGTTGGCTAATATTGCAGGTATTGGCGTAGCTCAAATTACATCAGGAACGTACAGTGGTGCTACGGTTACCGTTTTAAAAATTGGCTATGATGTTGGCAAAGGCAAGACCCAAACCGTTGAGGAGGCTCTTGCCGAACTGGCTCCGCAGCCCGAACCTGTGACCCCGGTTTCCGTCGCTGAAACAACCGTCACTGTCAAGGAAGGCCAGTCCCCGTCTTTGCCAGCTGCTGTTAAGGTAACCTATAGCGACAAAACTACCAAGGATGTAGCCGTGACATGGGGCCAGCATGATTGGTCCAACCAGAAACCTGGCACCGTGACTCTGTCCGGCAGCCTGGAAGGTATCGAGCCTACTGTGCTGAAGGCCAAAGCTACGATTACCGTTACCGCCAAGACCGCGACGAACGCCACCCTCAACAAGGCCAAACTGACGGTGAAATCCACGAACACCGGCGACATCACCGATGATCTTAAGACCATCACCGCCACTGTCACCTATGACAACGGCACGAAGGCCGAGAACCAGGCCGTTGCCTGGAATGCACTGACTGACGACCAACTGGCCACGATTAGGAGCCGCGCTGGCGGTCAATTCGTCCTCGAAGGCACGGTGGCTGGGCGTCCCGTTGGTCTGCAGATTACGGTGAGCCCCGCCAGCATCACTTCCGCCAAGGCCAAGCGGGACCCATTCACCACACCCGTCGGTATTCCGTTGACCCAGGATGATTTGAACCCGGTTACTGTGACCTGGTCGAACGGGGACACTACCGAGGAAGATTACTCTTGGGATTTGAGCGACATTGACTTCTCCAAACCGACTGCGGGAACGCTTAAACTGGTAGGCCATATGGATTCCAATGTCGTGACTTCCTCCATCCAGGTTACTGATGCCGTGTTCGATCACTTGAAAACCGAGAATCTCGGCACCGTGGAGATTCCGGTCACTGTGGATCCGACCGACAAGCTCAACGCTCTGAAAGCCACGCTGGTATACAGTGACGGTTCCGAACGGTCCGCCGATGTGACCTGGGACGCGATTGATCCGGCGGATTATGCGTCCGGCACGGCCGGCACCTCGTTCACTGTTAATGGCACGGTAACGGTTGACGGTCGGGAACTGTCCGTTGCCGCCATGGTTGAGGTACAGGAACGTGTAATTACAGACTTCCGACTCAGCCAGCTCGAACTGACGATCGAGTCCGGCGAGGATCCCGCCGATAAGTTGGCGGCCATCACCGCCACCGTAACCTACAACACCGGTGAAACCGAGATCGTACCGGTCAACTGGCCGGAAGTCAGCGAGGAGATTTACGGCGCACGTGAAGGTGGAGAGACGATTATCGCCGGTTCGACGGATGATGTGCCTGAGGTGCAGCTCACACTGCATGTCAATCCGGCCAAGCTGATCAGCGTACAGACTACGCTCCCGGATATCACTGTGCTTAAGGGAGCCGAACCCGAGTTGCCGTCGGCGGTGAACGTTGCATACAGCAATGGCGACCGTGATGTGCTCCCCGTTAGCTGGAACACCGCCGGTACGGACTTCTCCAAGGTTGGCGATCACGTGTTGACTGGCACGGTGGCCGGTTGGTCCGAGCCGGTTACGTTGACCGTGCACGTGGTGAAGGCCACGGTGGTGGATGTAACCGCCCCCGAAGCCGTGACTGTGGAATCCGGTGACACCGATGACAAGGTCATGCAGCTGCTGCCCGCCACGGTGACCGCGACGATGAGCAACAACACCACCGCCGAGGTTCCGGTGACGTGGGATGCATTGTCCGCCGATCAGAAGGCGACGCTGCAGTCCCGCAAAGGCGGCGAGTTCACGCTGACCGGCACCGTGCAGGGGAGTGATAAGACCGTGTCGGTGACCGTAACGGTCAACCCGGCCGTTTCCGTTGCCGCCGGTTTCGGCCAGGATGGTTCCGACTCCGTGTCCGTGACCGTGGAATCCGGCACCGACGCGGGCAAGCTGGGGCTTCCGAAGACCGCGACTGTGCGGTGGTCGAACGGTGACGAGACCGATGAGGCGGTGTCATGGTCGGAGCTGTCCGATGAACAGCGGTCTATTCTGTCCGATCGTCGCGGAGGATCGTTCGGTGTGCAGGGTACCGTGGCCGGTCAGGCTGTGCATGCCGTTGTGACCGTGAACCATGCCACGGCGCAAAAGGTCGCCGATACCAACGGGTTCGAGGACGGTATGGTCGCTGTGAGCACGGATCCGCTGTCTTTGCCGCAACTGCCGCAGACCGCCAAGGTGCAGTGGTCGAACGGTGATGTGACCGAGGAACGGGTGATGTGGAACACCGTAGAGGTCTCGCAGGTTGCGGAGGAAGGTGCCACATTTACGGTGAATGGAATGGTGCGCGTGGTGATGGGCCTGGCATCCGACCCTGCCGCGGGTTCCTACGAGGCTGAATTCAACGTGGCCGCCCAGGTCGCGGTGAATGAGGTCACCGAGCCGCTGAAGGATTCTGTGGCTGAGGCTGGCAAGCTGAACCCGGATGACTACACGTCTGACTCCTGGAAGGTTGTTGCGGAAGCTATCAAGCATGCTAATGGTGTGCTGAGCGCTGATGGCTCCTCGATTGCCGATAAGATTGCTGCTCGTGACCAGTTGAATGCTGCGCTTGATCAGCTGCAGCCCAAGCAGCCGACCGATGACCAAAGCGTTGAGCAGAAGCCTGGCCAGGATTCCGATCAGAACGATAAGGTGCCGCACACCGGTTCCACCGTGGTTTGGATTGCGGTGGCCGTTGTAGTTCTGTTGGCTGTCGCCGGCATTATTGCCGTGGTGATGTACCGCCGCAAGGACTAGAAAAGCCAGGCGCATCCTCCAATAGCAAGAATCCGGACACTAATCCATAGTGTCCGGACTCTTATTGGAGAACGTCATGCCAAGGTGTCATGTCATAAGGCAACTGTGAACAGCAAACCTCGGTAATTTATAACGTCAAAACCGGAAGAGTTCGTAAGTGGAGAGACGGCATTCATCTGAACATTGTGATGACAACAGCTCGCACCGCCCGTGAGAGGCGAATTACTCATTCCCGATGATGTCATCGGAATTCAGCGACTGATCAATCAAGCCCGCATAGTCCCTGGGAGATAATGCATTTGAGGCGGCACCGAGCCGAGCGTTCTCCATCTGTTCAGCAGGGATCTCTCCCTCTCCCTTCGGCCCCATGCCGGCATCGATGCGCCGCATCATATCCTGCCACTCGGCGTATTCAACGCCCACATAGCTCACACCATCCTGGGAGAACGCGTATGAGGGGCAGCCGGCCGTATTGATGGTGACCCCATGTCCGTAGAATTGCATGCCGAGATCAACCAGATCCATGGTGGACATATCCGTGGAGATCATTGCGGCGAATTCCTGTACCAGCCCGGGAATCTCGGTAGCCGGCTGTTCAAGCATTTTCTTGAGAATGGCCGTCAGCACGATGCGTTGCGCCTGGGCACGCGAAAAATCACCGCCCTGAACCTGATAGCGTTCGCGTGCAAAACCAAGCGCCTGCTCCCCGTTGAGCGTCTGTTCTCCGGCTTGCAATGAAACACCGCCGTTCCCTCCGGAGAAGGATTCAGGTACATTGACGGTGATGCCGCCAAGCCTATCCACCAGCTGTTCAAGACCGTCGAACCCCACTTTGATGTAGTGGGAAATCGGCACACCGGCAAAATCCGAAACGGTGGAGATCATGAGCGAGGAACCGCCCATGGCATAGGCGGCGTTGATTTTCTGCGGTGTGCTGCCCCCATTGATGCTGACCTGCATGTCACGAGGGATGGATACAAGGTCAACTTGCTTGTTCTCGGTATCAATGCGAGCCAGCATCATACTGTCCGAACGACCGTAGACCTCATTGCCGCGATTGTCCGAGCCGATGATGAGCGCGTAAAACGGCTTGTCGCTCCCCTCAACGGGGGTCAGCACCTCCGCAACCTGTTCCCGCTCCTCCTCCGGCATCGAGATCTCGGAATCCAAGGACCGCATGAAGAGCATGATAGCCGTTCCGGGAAGAACCACCAGCAATAGCAGCAACACCGCCAGCACAATAACGACCGTGCGCCACGGATGCTTCTTGGAAGCAACATGTCTTGCGCTATGGCTTGGTGTTTGCGGGTTGTTGGTATGGGTCTTGCTCATAATTCGTCCCCGAACGGTTTGTTGACGGATATGCTTGTTCGATCAGTAGCTATAGTAGGCAGACACGTAGTCATATGGGGCATGGGTATCTACCGGATCGGACTGCAGCGACAAGGACCGGTGCCCATTCTTCCGCAGAATAGAGTAGACTTGATAAGTCATTGTAAAGGAGTGTCCGGCACGCGGACGCAGCGGATATCGAGAACAAGGATTCCCCATACATGCACATCATGTTCGTATGTACCGGAAACATCTGCCGCTCACCCATGGGGGAGCTGCTGATGAGTCGCTACCTGGCAAACACGACGGTGCAGGTGACCAGCGCTGGAACTCGAGGTCTGCCCATGCACCAGATTGACCCCTCCAGCGCACGACTCATGGATAGCGTTGGCATTGATTCCAGCGGGTTCCGGTCCCGCCGGCTGACCCGTGAGATGGCCGAATCCGCCGATCTCATCCTGTGCTTCGAGTCCTCGCAGCGTAAGGAAATCGTTACGGTGGCGCCGAAGGCGGTGCGCTACACGTTCCTGTTGGATGATTTCGCCAACATGTGTCGATATAGCGCCGAACATGGACTGGTCAAGGGGACGACCATCCAGGAGCGTCTCCAATCGGTGATCGATGCCTCGTCGTTCATTCGTCCGCTGATTGCCGCGCCGAAGGATATCGCCGATCCGCATGGGCGGGAATACGCCAAGTTCCGCCAGGCGGCGGAGGAGACGAACCGTGCGCTGCGTACGATTCTGACCAGCATGCGTAAGCATTACCGTGTGGAGCCGGCACCGGTGCGTCCGCAGATCACACGTCCCGATTTCGACTCGATCATCTACGCCAGCTGACGGCCGCAGCCTCGACAATCTCGGTATGTTCCGCCGCTTTGTTCACGGCTGAATACCCTGTTCATCGGTGTCTCGTGCCACAATGGGCTTGAAACATCGATGGGGGTACGATTTGGACAACGGTAGCGAAGAGATTAAGCGTTTTCTGGAGGAATTTGCCGAGCCTGATCAGGAACAGGTGACTGACGGACGAGCATGTACACCCGCACAGGCGCGTACACGCGTTCACCGTTATCTGGATGGATTGTCATGGGTGACGACCTTCGGCGTTATGGCGGTGATGGTATTGCGGATGACGCCGAATGGCCTGGATGGGAAACGGTATATTCCGCTGATTGTGGCGTTCGTGCCGTGGATGGCGGTTCTCTCCGCGGCGATTCTGCTGATATCGCTGATTAGTCGTCGCCGCCTACTGTCCGTAATCAGCATGCTGTGCCTGGTGATGCAATTGGTGTGGCATGTGGGATTCCTCTATCCACGCGTCTCGCTGTCATCTGCGGCACGCACGGCGGTTACCGCCGCGACAGTATCCGTCGATGACCGGTACGCGCGCCTCATGACATTGAATACGCGCAACGGACAGGCTGATGCCGCGCAGATCGTCCAGACGGTGCGCGAACAGCATGTGGAGGTGCTGGCGCTGCAGGAGTTGAACTCGTCAATGATCTCTCGCCTGAACGAGGCCGGTATTCGCGAATTGCTGCCTTACTCGGTTGTTGCGAGCACTTCCTCGTCCGACAACGGTGGGGTGAACGGGTTGTGGAGCGCCGCTCCGATGTCCGAGCGGACGGGTGATCTGATCCCCATCGAGGCTTCAAGTATTCCCGCTGCGAGTATTGATTTCGATGGTACGGTGATCCGGTTCGGCTCCGTGCATCCGTTCTCGCCCCGCCCCAGTAACCAGGGATTATGGGACCGGGGGTTGGGTTCGATCAGCCAGCTGCGTGAGGATGATCATACGTTTGTGCTGATGGGCGACTTCAACGCGACCTGGGACCATGCAAGCTTTCGGTATCTGTTGGGCGGTCGTTTTGTGGATGCCGGCGAGAACGCGGGGGAGTGGTTCCATATGACCTATCCGGCGAACAAGAAGTTGTTCAGTGTGATTCCGGTGCCGGCCGCCGTGGAGATCGACCACATCGTGCACGACCGCGGCGTGGTGGTGGGCGACTTGGACGCCGTGACTGTGTTGGGCAGCGACCACAAGGCCCTGCTCGGTACGTTGGAGGTGCGGTAGAAGATTGTGTACCCCCTATATCCAGGCAATGGGTATAGAGGCTGACACCGGATGCTGCGTGACATTGCGATGCACGATGAGCTGATAAAACGGTGCAAGGACATGAATTCTAGATTGCTGGAGGGTTGCGGATGTAAAAGAACCATGAAAGAAGACATGACCACCCCTTAGGGGAGGGGTAGGGTGTAGAATCTAGGAAGCTGTTTAGAAAACGCCGCACGAGGGAGGATTAAGGCTGTGGAAGGGAAGCAGTTAGCAGATAAGGGCTGTTATGTCCTGTCTGTTGTGGTTGGTTGGGCGTGCGGGCGTGAGTCCGGTCCGGAGTTGAGGGGGTTCGTCTGGTGAAGGGCATCGTTCTTGCTGGTGGTTCGGGCACGCGGCTGTATCCGTTGACTTCGGTGACGAGCAAGCAGTTGCTGCCGGTGTATGACAAGCCGATGATCTATTACCCGCTGTCGGTGCTGATGATGGCGGGCATCCGGGATATTTTGATCATCTCGACGCCGTCGGATCTGCCGAATTTCGAGCGGCTGCTGGGTGACGGCTCGCGGTATGGGGTGCGTCTGTCGTATGCGGTGCAGCCGTCGCCGGACGGCCTGGCGCAGGCGTTCATCATCGGTGAGGGGTTCATCGACGGGGATGCATGCGCGCTGGTGTTGGGCGACAACATCTTCTATGGCAACGGGTTGAAGAAGCGTCTGCGTGCGGCGGTGGAGCGTGCAGGGAAAGAGGGCCGGGCGACGGTGTTCGGCTATCACGTGGACGATCCGGAGCGGTTCGGCGTGGTGGAGTTCGACGGGGACGGCAACGCGGTGTCGATCGAGGAGAAGCCGGAGCGGCCGAAGAGCTCGTACGCGGTGACGGGCCTGTATTTCTACGATTCGCGCGTGTGCGGGTACGCGAAGCAGGTGGAGCCGTCGGCGCGCGGGGAGCTGGAGATCACCTCGTTGAACCAGATGTACCTGGATGACGGCAGCCTGTCGGTCATCACGTTGGGGCGTGGGTTCGCGTGGCTGGACACGGGCACGATGGAGAGCCTGTATGAGGCGGGCGAGTTCGTCCGGTCGGTGGAGCGCAGCCAGGATTTGCCGGTGTGCGTGCCGGAGGAGATCGCGTACGAGAATGGCTGGGTCGGGGTGGACGAGTTGCTGGACGCGGCCGAACGGTACGGCAAGTCCCTGTATGGCAGGCATTTGAGGAACGTCGCCGAAGGCGGGATCGTAAGGGAGGAACGGTACTGATGACAGATTTGTTCGAGCCGAGGAACATCATCGTCACGGGTGGCTGCGGGTTCATCGGCAGTAATTTCGTGCATTACGTGGTTAACAACCATCCCGGGACGCATGTGACGGTGCTGGACAAGCTCACGTATGCGGGTAATCCGGAGAACATCGCGGGTCTGCCCGAGGCTCGGGTGGAGCTGGTGGTCGGCGATATCTGCGATGCGGACCTGTTGGACCGTATCGTGCCTGGTCATGATGCGATCGTGCATTACGCGGCGGAGTCGCATAATGATAATTCGATCGCGGATCCGGAGCCGTTCCTTCGGACGAACGTGGAGGGCACGTATCGTCTGCTGGAGGCAACCCGTAAGTACGGCGTCCGGTATCATCACATCAGCACGGACGAGGTGTACGGGGACCTGGCGTTGGACGACCCGGCCAAATTCACCGAGTCGACCCCGTATCACCCGTCGTCGCCGTACAGTTCGACGAAGGCGGCGTCGGATCTGCTGGTGCGCGCGTGGACCCGCACGTACGGCCTCAAAACGACGATCAGCAACTGTTCGAATAATTATGGTCCGTTCCAGCATGTGGAGAAGTTCATCCCGCGTCAGATCACGAACATCCTGGACGGTGTGCGCCCCAAGCTGTATGGCGACGGCCGGAACGTGCGCGACTGGATCCACACCGAGGACCATTCCAGCGCGGTGTGGACGATTCTGACGAGGGGTCGGATTGGTGAGACGTATCTGATCGGCGCGGACGGCGAGAAATCGAATATCGATGTGCTGCGCGCGATTCTGACCGCGATGGGTAAAGACCCGGATGATTTCGACTGGGTGAAGGACCGTCCGGGGCACGATCGCCGGTACGCGATCGACTCCACCAAACTGCGCACCGAATTGGGCTGGACGCCGACCCATACGGATTTCGCGGGCGGGCTAGAGCAGACCATCCGCTGGTACATGGACAACGAGGCGTGGTGGCGTCCGGCCAAGGAAGCCACCGAGCGCAAGTACGCCGAGCAGGGGCAGTGAGGCAACGGTATGGATTTCGAGAAGTATTTGAAGGTCACGGAGACGAACATCCCCGGCGTGCTGGTGTTCGATCTGCCGGTGCATGGTGATAATCGTGGTTGGTTCAAGGAGAATTGGCAGCGGGCGAAGATGACTGGTCTGGGTCTGCCGGATTTCGGTCCGGTGCAGAACAACATCTCGTTCAACGCGAAGCGTGGGGTGACTCGTGGCATCCACGCGGAGCCGTGGGACAAGTTCATCAGCGTGGCGACCGGCTCGGTGTTCGGCGCGTGGGTGGACCTGCGTCCCGGCGAGAGCTTCGGCCAGGTGTATACGACGGTGCTCGACCCGTCGAAGGCGATCTACATCCCGCGTGGTGTGGGCAATAGCTTCCAGGCGTTGGAGGACGGGACCGCGTACACGTATCTGGTGAACGCGCATTGGAGCGCGGAACTGAAGAAAACCTATACGTTCGTGAACCTCGCCGATCCGGAGCTGGGCATCCACTGGCCGATTCCGTTGGAGGAGTGCGAACTGTCGGAAGCGGACAAACATCATCCGATGCTGAAGGACGCGCTGCCGATGCAGCCGCGACGCACGTTGGTGACCGGCTGCAACGGGCAGCTGGGCAGCGCCGTCCACAAGCTGGCGGACGAATTGGGCCTGCCGGGGTTCGACTACTGCGACGTCGACACGTTCGACATGTCCGATCCTGCGCAGTACGGCCGATACGACTGGAGCCTGTACGGGACTGTGATCAACTGCGGCGCGTACACGGCGGTCGACAAGGCCGAGACCGACGAGGGCCGTGCGGCGGCGTGGAGGGCGAACGCGACCGGGCCTGCCCTGCTCGCCAGGGTCTGCATGGAGCATAACATCACACTGGTGCACGTCAGCTCGGACTACGTGTTCGACGGGACGCGCGAGGTGCACGACGAGTCGGAGGCGTTCAGCCCGCTGGGCGTGTACGGGCAGTCCAAGGCCGCCGGCGACATCGCCGTGGCGGGCTGCCCCAGGCATTACATCCTCCGCAGCTCGTGGGTGATCGGCGACGGGCACAACTTCGTCAAGACCATGGCCAACCTGTCGGACCGGGTCGCCGACCCGGCGGACACGCTCGACCGGGTGACGGTGGTGGACGACCAGATCGGCAGGCTCACGTTCACGGATGACATGGCGCGGGCGATCCTGCACCTGCTCGGCTACCGGTCGGGTGGCATGGAGCCCACGGTCCCGGCACCCTACGGCACCTATGACATGACCGGTTCGGGCGAACCCGTCTCCTGGTACGAGATCGCCAGGGAGGTGTTCGACCTGACCAACGGCAACGGGGGCAAAGTCAAGCCTGTGACCACCGCGGAGTACTACGCCACCGCCAGCGGGCCCATCGCACCCCGGCCGCATTGCTCCACGCTCGACCTGACCAAGCTCGAAGCCACCGGATTCAACGCGCCGGACTGGGAGGAATCCCTGCAGGCGTACATCGAAAAGAGCGTGACGGCATGACAGTGGATACAACTATCTCCGCTACACGGACAGCAGCTTCCGGCGAGGGAGTTCCCTTGGCGGACCCGCGGCCTCAGCATGTGTTCATTGTGGGGTCGAAGGGCATTCCCGGCAACTACGGCGGCTATGAGACGTTCGTCGACAAGCTGACCGAATATCACCAGCATGAGCCGGCGCTTAAGTATCACGTGGCGTGCAAGACGAAGGAAAAAGGCCGCTTCGTCTATCACAACGCGGACTGCTTTAAGGTGAAGGTTCCCGATATCGGGCCGGCCCAGGCCATCTATTATGATGTGGCCGCCTTGAACGACTGCGTCGCCTATATCAGGCGCAACCGCATCCCGCATCCGATTGTCTATATCCTCGCCTGTCGAATCGGACCGTTCGCAGCGCACTTCCAGCGCGTCATCCACAAGCTGGGCGGAAAATTGTACATCAACCCGGACGGGCATGAATGGATGCGCGCCAAGTGGAGCGCGCCCGTGCGCAAGTATTGGAAGCTCTCCGAGCAGATGATGACCAAGCACTGCGATTTGCTCATTTGTGACAGTAAGAACATCGAACAATACATCCACAACGAGTACGGCAAGTACAATCCGCAGACCACGTTCATCTCCTACGGCGCCGAGACACGGAAGAGCAAACTGGCCGATGACGATCCGAAATTGCTGGACTGGTACCGGCAGAAGGGACTCGCACCGAAGTCCTATTACCTGGTGGTCGGACGGTTCGTTCCTGAGAACAACTACGAGACGATGATTCGCGAGTTCATGAAAAGCCGCTCCAAGCGCGACTTCGCGCTCATCTGCAACGTGAGCGACAAGTTCCTCGAAGAACTCAAGGAGAAAACCCACTTCGATCAGGACCCGCGCATCAAGTTTGTCGGCACGGTCTACGATCAGGAACTCCTGATGAAGATTCGCGAGAACGCGTACGGGTATTTCCACGGGCATGAGGTCGGAGGTACCAATCCTTCGTTGCTAGAAGCACTCGGCTCCACTGACTTGAACCTGCTGCTGGACGTCGGTTTCAACAGAGAGGTAGCCGAGGATGCGGCCTTGTATTGGAGCAAGGAACCAGGCAATCTGGCCGGGTTGATTGAACATGCTGATTGGATGACTGTAGATGAAATTAGTAAATTAGGCAGTAAGGCGAAGTTAAGAATAAAAGAAGCATATAGTTGGTTGTGTATAGTTAAAAAATAT
>ENA-UOIW01001981-UOIW01001981.1-human-gut-metagenome-genome-assembly--contig:-P58-NODE-1981-length-11227-cov-5.200770_pt1 | contig 11227 bp, 6 predicted proteins | sample MGYA00242334_ERZ723881 | MGnify/ENA metagenome assembly ERZ723881
TGCCGGGAATCACCTTCGCCTTGGTCATCGCCAGGTAGAAGTGGGGGTGGTCCGTATTTTCGCAGGTGGTGTATTTGCCGTTTTCGATGTTGATGGTGTTGTCGGGCATCTTCTTCACGCTGCCGCCCACCAGCCAGCCGTCGCCCTGCTGCGTGGCCACGCCCTTGATTTTGGCCTTCTTCGTGTCGATGTTGTAGACAATCGTGTCCATCGCGTAGGACTCGCTGCCCTCCGAAAACTCGGGCTTGGTGACCGTGGGCTTCCCCTCGACCGTGTCGGCCTTGCCGTATGCGTAAATCAGCTTGTTGTCCATGTTGATGCGCATGAAGTCGGCCTTCAGGCTGCTGTTCTGGTAGGAGACGCTGCCTTCGTTGTAGACGTAGACCGTCTTGTTGCGCACGTCGTAGACCAGCGAGTCGGTGTTCTGGCCCGAGATGATGTCTTCGAGAAAGGCGCCCCCCTTCTTGCCGCCCTTGCGCTTCGAGGAGTCGCGCTGCGGGGCCGCGCTCTTCTGCTCGACGAGCGAGTCGACCGAGGCGCTGAAGAGCGAGTCGCGCTCCTGCTGGGGCAGCGAATCGAAGGCGGCGCGGCGGCGCTCCGCTTCGCGGGCCTCGCGCTGCTGGCGGCGCCGCTCGCGGCGGCTCAGCGGCTCTTCGGGGGTTGCGGTCTCCTGGCGGGCGATGGCTTCGCGGGCCGAGTCGGAGGCAGGGTTCAGGGTATCACGCAACGGGGCCGCTCCCGCAGCAGGAGAGGCCGGAAAGCCGAAGACCAGCTGCGCGAAGAGCAGGACGACGGCTGCCGAGACGAGATATTTTACCCGGAATTTCTCCAAATTTTCAAAAAATTACGTACCTTTGCCGACAAGTCTGCTAAACACCTCCGAGTGGTGTCCTTCGCTCTGCCGTGAGGCATTTTCGGGGCGCGACAAAGATAGGTAAAAATTTACAGAAAGCTAACAATTCACCTCACAATATGCGGGGAAGATTTCTTGCAGCAGTGGCCTTTGCGCTGTGCGCCGTTCTTATGAACGGTGCGCAGGCGGAAAATATTGCGCCGGGGCTCAAGGTCATCGTGCTCGATGCGGGCCATGGCGGCAAGTTCCCCGGGGCGCACTACGGCAAGGTCTACGAGAAGGACCTCACGCTGGCGGTGGTGCTCCGTCTGGGGCGGCTCATCGAGCAGGGGATGCCCGGGGTGAAGGTGGTCTATACGCGCAAGACGGACAAGGAGCTGGGCGCTACGCTGCTCGACGACCTGCAGGCGCGGGCCGACATTGCCAACGGCGCCGGCGGCGAGCTCTTCGTCTCGGTGCACGTCAATGCGGCGGCGGCAACCTCGGCGCGCGGTGTCGAGACGCTCATCATGGGCGAGACGCCCAAGGAGCAGCGCTACAACGAGAACGCCCTCTACGAGAGCAACCGCGAGGACCTCATCGACATGTCGGACGAGCGGACGGCGGCCATCGTGCGGGCCTACATCCAGAACCTGCAGTTCACCTACGGCGAGTACAGCATGGCGATGGCCCGCTGCATCCAGAGCCGCTACGGCAAGGCGGGACGCCACCTGCGGGGCATCAAGCCCCAGCTGCTGCGCGTGCTCTACGCCACCGACATGCCGGGCGTGCTGACCGAAATCGGCTTCATGTCCAACCCCCAGGAGATGGCCTACATGAAGTCCGAGAAGGGACAGGCCGAAATCGCCCGCTCGCTCTACAACGCCGTGCGCGACTACGACGCCTACCTGCGCGGCACGCAGCTTCCGGAGCTCGACGAGGCCGATGCGGAGGAGGAGCCGGCGCCCGAGACCGTTCAGGCGGCCGGGGAGCGGAAGAGCGGCTCCGAGGCTGCGCAGCGTGCCGATACGGAGGTGCGCTACGCGGTGCAGGTGCTTGCGAGCCCCCGGCAGGTTGCCCTCTCCTCGTCGCAGTTCGGCAAGTACCGCAACAAGGTGAAGCAGTACGATGCGGAGGGGAGCTTCCGCTACAAATATTGTGTGGGGGAGTACCGCACCCAGGAGGAGGCCCGCAAGGCGCTCCGCGAGGTGCGCCGCAGCTTCCCCGATGCCTTCGTGGTGCGTTGCAGCGGGGGCCGGATTGTCAAATAAAGCATTTGAGCCATGAAAGTGAAAAGAGAAGCCAAAATCGGAATATTCGCCGTCACGATGATTCTCGCCGCATGGGCGGGCATCCGCTTCCTGAGCGGCATCGACATCTTCAGCCGCAACGTGGAGTACTATGCCGCCTACGACCAGATTAACGGCGTGCAGGCCGCCTCGCCCATCATGATGCGGGGTGTGAAAATCGGTACGGTGACCGGCATCGCCTTCGACCCGGCAAAGAGCGACAAGGTGGTGCTGCAGCTCACCATCCGCCGTACGTACCGCATTCCGACCGACTCCGAGGCCAAGATTGTCAGCCAGAGCCTGATGGGCGGCAAGGCCATCGAGGTGAGCTACGGCGCGGCCTCGACCTACCTCGAGGCGGGCGATACGATTCGTTCAAGCCGCGACCGCGACCTGATGGACATGGCCGACTCGGAGCTCGACTTCTTCAAGCAGCGCTTTTCGCGGCTGACCGATGACCTGTCGCAGACGCTGGGCAACATCAACCGCCTGCTGGAGGAGAATGCCGCCAGCCTCTCGGGGACGATGACCCATCTGAACTCCATCACGGGCAACGTCGACGAGCTGCTCGCCGCCGAGCGGACGCATCTGCACGAAGCCATCGGCGGACTGTCGGAGTTCGCCGGGACGCTGGGCGAGAATGCCGGCCGTGTGGACAGCATCCTGCGCAGTGTCAATGCGATGACCGGGGAGCTCTCCGAGCAGGAGTTCGCCTCGAATCTGGCCGGCTCGGTCGAGGAGCTCAACGCCCTGCTCGAGAAGCTCAACGAGCAGCAGGGGACGCTCGGCAAGCTGGTGGGCGATGCGGCGCTCTACGATTCGCTCACGGAGGCGAGCGGCAACCTCGCGACGCTGCTCGAGGATTTGAAGCAGTACCCGGCGCGTTACGTCCACCTTTCGCTCTTCGGGCGTGACCCCGAGAAGATGAAGGCCCGTGCCGAGCGCCGTGCCGCGAAGGAGGCGGCCCGTGCCGAGCGCGACTCGCTCAAGCGCGCCGCGCAGCAGTAGCCGAGGCGGTGCCGCGGAGCGCGGAGGGCGACTTGTCCTTTTCGGGCAGCTGCGGCTGGAGCCGGCGAGACATCGGGGCCTGCGGTGGCGATAGAGAGGTGATGGAAACGATTGATGAGACGATGTGGACCTGCGGCGTCTCGCAGCGTTCGTTCCGGGGCGGAGCGCCCGACGGGCGGAGCGCGGGAGCGGGACGGCAGGCGGCAGATGGATACGATACAATGTGATGCAAACCCCTTCCTCGGGAGGGGTTTGATTCATGAAGAGGGGCGGCCTTCGAAGCGGGAGAAGCTCCCCGTTTAGGAGAGGGCCCGGCTGGAAAGGGGCGTGTGGGGCCCCGCTGCAATGTATGGCCCTGCTGTAATGCGAGCATCTCCCCGCAGTAAGTAGCAGTAGCTGTAATGAATGATAGAAGAGTTTGTTTATTTTGTTTATGATATATCCGGATACTTTCGAACAGAAAATCGGTTTCGACCGAATCCGAGAGCAGGTGGCCGCCGGCTGTACGATGCAGGCGGCCCGCGAGAAGCTCGCTGCCGAGGGCTTCTCGACCTCGGCCCGCGAGATAGAGCGGCGCCTGGCGCTGGCCGACGAGATGCGCCAGCTGCTCGACCTCGAGCGCGACTTCCCCTCGGGCGACTTCCCCGATGTCGACGGCGTGATGGCCAAGCTGCAGGTCGAGGGTACCTTCCTCGACGTGGAGGAGGTGGTCACGCTGCGGCAGGCCCTTGCGGCCGTCGGGGCGATTGTCTCGTTCATCCAGACGCGGGGCGAGAGCCGCTATCCGGCCCTTTATGCCCGCAGCCGCGGGGTGGAGGCTTTCCCCGAGATTGTGCGGCGCATCGACTCGATTGTCGACAATTTCGGCGAGGTGAAGGACAGCGCCTCACCCGCGTTGCAGGAGGTGCGTCGCTCCATCCGCGAACGCGAGGGGCAGGCGGCCAAGCGGCTGCAGCAGGTGCTGGCTGCCGCCAAGGGGGCGGGCATCGTCGATGCCGACGCCCAGATTTCCATCCGCGACGGACACCCCGTGATTCCCGTCGCCGCTTCGAACAAGCGCAAGCTGCAGGGCTTCATCCACGACGAGTCGGCCACGGGCCGCACCTTCTACGTCGAGCCGGTCGAGGTGGTCGAAATCAACAACGAGCTGCGCGAGCTGGAGTATGCCGAGCGGCGCGAGATTGTCCGCATCCTCACCGAGTTCACCGACTCCATCCGCCCCGATGCGCCGCTCATCGCCGCCTCGGGCGACTACCTCTCGGACGTCGACATGGTGCGGGCCAAGGCGCGTTGGGCCTCGGAGAACGGCTGCGGACGGCCGATTGTCTCGACCGACGACCGCCTCGTGCTGCGGAATGCCCGCCATCCTCTTTTGCAGCAGACGCTGCGCGCCCAGGGGCGCGAGGTGGTACCCCTCGACATGCAGCTTGACCGCGAAAAGCACATCCTGGTCATCTCGGGCCCCAACGCCGGCGGCAAGTCGGTCTGCCTGAAGACCACCGGCATCGTGCAGTACATGTTCCAGTGCGGATACCTCGTCCCGGCCTCGGAGGTCTCCGAACTGCCCGTCTTCTGCAGCATCTACATCGACATCGGCGACGAGCAGTCGATGGACGACGACCTGTCGACCTACTCGTCGCACCTGCTCAACATGAAGCACATGCTTGCCGGGGCGTCGTCTCAGACGCTGGTGCTCATCGACGAGTTCGGTTCGGGCACCGAGCCCATCATCGGCGGCGCCATCGCCGAGGCCATCCTCGAGCGGCTGCTCGAGAAGGGGTGCTACGGCGTCATCACGACCCACTACGCCAACATCAAATACTATGCGGCCAGCACCGAGGGGATTGCCAACGGCGCCATGGCCTTCGACGTGCAGCACATCCGGCCGCTCTTCCGTCTGGAGATGGGCAAGCCGGGCAGCTCGTTCGCCATCGAAATCGCCCGCAAAATCGGACTGCCCGAGGAGATTATCCGCGAGGCGGGCGAGAAGGCGGGCAGCGACCACATCAACATCGAGAAGCAGCTGCGCGAGATTGCGCGCGACAAGCACTACTGGGCGCAGAAGCGCGAGCGCATCCGTCTGACGGACCGCAAGGTCGAGGAGCTGGAGCGCAACTATGCCGAGCAGCTCTCGAAAATCCGCACCGAGCGGAACGAAATCATCCGCCGCGCCAAGCAGGAGGCCCAGGAGCTGGTCGCCGAGGCCAACCGCCAGATTGAGAACACCATCAAGACCATCCGCGAGGCGCAGGCCGACAAGGAGCTCACGCGCATGGCGCGCAAGGAGCTGGAGGAGTTCCGCGATACGGTCGAGCAGCGCGACGACGAGGAGCACGACGCCTCGGTGGCGCGCGAGATGGAGCGCATCGAGCGGCGGCGCCAGCGGCGGGCCGAGCGGCGCGAGCTGGAGGCTGCGGCAAAGAGCGATGCGGCACCGGCCGAGGCGCCCAAACCGCGCGAGGTGGAGGTCGGCTCGAAGGTCCGCATGGCGGGGCAGGAGATGGTCGGCGTGGTGCAGTCAATCAAGGGACGGCGGGCGCAGGTGGCCTTCGGGCAGATTCTCACGACCGTCGAGAAGGAGCGGCTGCAGGTGGTCTCGAACAACGAGTACCGCGAGGCGACGCGTCCCCAGACGGCGCGGACCCGCATCTCGGTCGACATCTCGGCGCGCAAGCTCAACTTCCGCGACCACATCGACGTGCGGGGCATGCGGGCCGCCGAGGCGCTCGAGGCGGTGCAGGACCTGGTGGACGATGCGCTGATGGTGGGCGTAAGCTCGGTGACCATCCTCCACGGAAAGGGCACCGGCGCGCTCAAGGAGGAGATTCGCCGCTACCTGCGGACGGTGCCCGAGGTGGTGAGCGCCGTCGACGAGCATGCCGACCGCGGCGGCGCCGGCATCACGGTGGTGACCTTCGATACGAACTGACCCGACGGCGCCGCTGCGCCCTCCGGACTCTGCCTTCCGCCCTCCGGCCGGCGGAGCGGGCGGCAGGATGCACTCCCTTCGGGGCCGCGCTCCCTTCGGGGGGGGGAACGGACTGCGGAGTGCCGGCGCCGGAGCAAGGGCCGGGGCCAAAGGCCGGAGTCAAAGGCCGGAGCAAGGGCCGGAACAAGACCCGGAGCAGCTGTCCGGGCTGCTGTCCGAGCGAATGCCTGGGCAACTGCCCGACGCAAAGGGCCGGAACAAAGAGATGGAACCTTTTAGTTTAGTGATTCGTTCATGAAATACCTTCTTTCGCAGATTGCCGCCATCGTGGGCGGCAGCCTGTACGGAGCGGACGCCGAGGTCCGCTCGGTGGTGACCGACAGCCGCTCGCTCTCGTGCGAGTTCGGCTCGGCCCCGATGTTTGTCGCCATGCGCGGCGCCAACCACGATTCGCACGACTTCGTGCGCGAGATGCAGAGCCGGGGCGTGAAGTCCTTTCTGGTAGAACGCCGCCTGGAGGAGCTCGAGGACGGTGCGTGCGGCTTCGTGGTGGTCGACCACGCCATTGCGGCGCTGCAGCGTCTGGCGGCCTACCACCGCGCGCAGTTCCACGGGACGGTGGTGGGCATCACCGGCTCGAACGGCAAAACGGTCATCAAGGAGTGGATTGTCGAGGAGCTGCCCGCCGGCGTGAAGTTCTACCGCTCGCCCAAGAGCTACAACTCGCAGCTGGGCGTGCCCCTCTCGGTACTGATGCTCGAGGGCGACGAGGAGCTGGCGATTTTCGAGGCGGGCATCTCGCGTCCGGGCGAAATGGCGCGTCTGGAGCGCATCATCCGCCCCGACGTGGTGGTCTTCACCTCGATTGGCGACGCCCACCAGGAGAACTTCCTGAGCCTCGAGCAGAAGTGCGACGAGAAGATGGTGCTGGCCCGCAGCGCCCGCAAAATCATCTACCACAGCTACTACGAGCCGCTCGGCGCGATGATTGAGGCCCGCTTCCCGGAGCGCCGGCCGGTCGATGCCGCCCGCTTCCCCGAGGTGGCGGAGAGCGTCGTGGGCAACGCCGCCTCGCGCCGCAACGCCCAGATTGTCGAGGCCTTCTGTGCCGTGATGGGCTATCCGGCCCCGAGCTTTGCCTCGGCACCCGCGGTGGCCATGCGCCTCGAGGTGAAGGAGGGTATCAACGACTCGGTGCTGGTCAACGACGCCTACAACCTCGACCTCAACTCGCTGGCGCTGGCGCTCGACTACCTCCACAACATCGCCCTCTCGCGGCGCAAGACGCTCGTGCTGTCGGACATCCCCCAGAGCGGCCTGCCCGACGAAGAGCTCTACGCCCGCGTGGCCGGCATGGTCGAGCGGGCCGGCGTGGAGTACTTCATCGGCATCGGCCCGCGGCTGCGCCGCTTTGCCGGGCTCTTCAACTGCCGGCGCTCCTTCTACGCCTCGACCGACGAGTGCATCGCCCGCATCCCGCGCGAGGCGGTGGCCGGCTGCACGGTGCTGCTCAAGGGGGCGCGCGACTACCGCTTCGAGAAGCTGGCCCACGCCCTCTCGCGCAAGAGCCATACGACGGTGCTCGAGGTCGACCTCGACGCCATGCGCGACAACCTCAACTACTTCCGCTCGAAGCTCTCCTTTGGCACGCGCCTGGTGGCGATGGTCAAGGCGGCCAGTTACGGTACGGGCGACTTCGAGGTGGCGCAGATGCTCCAGCACGAAGGGGTCGACTACCTGGCCGTCGCCTTTGCCGACGAAGGGGTGCTGCTGCGCGAGCGGGGCATCACAATGCCCGTGGTGGTGCTCAACGCCGATGCCGACAGCTTCGACGTGATGATTGCCAACCGTCTGGAGCCCGAAATCTACAGTTTCCACTCACTCGAGGCCTTCGAGGCGGCGGCCGAGCAGGCCGGCGAGAGCCGCTATCCGATTCACATCAAGCTCGACACGGGGATGCACCGTCTGGGCTTCGTCGAGGAGGAGCTCCCGCACCTTGCCGAGCGGCTTCGTGCGACGACGCAGGTGCAGGTGGCCACCATCTTCTCGCACCTCAACTGCGCCGACATGCCCGAGGAGGACGAGTATACGCGGGCCCAGATTGCCCGCTTTGCGCGGATGAGCTCGCAGCTGGCCGAGGCGCTGCCCTACGGCGTCATCCGCCATACGGCCAATTCGGCCGCCATCGAGCGGTTTCCCGAGGCGCAGTTCGACATGTGCCGGCTGGGCATCGGGCTCTACGGCTTCGGCTGGCGCCACAATCCGGCGCTGCGCCCCGTGGCGACGCTCAAGACCCGCATCGTGCAGCTCAAACACCTCCGCGCGGGCGATACGGTGGGCTACGGCCGTGCCGGGAAGCTCGACCGCGATACGGTGACGGCGACCATCCCCGTGGGCTATGCCGACGGTCTGGACCGCCATCTGAGCTGCGGCCGCTGGTCGATGCGCGTCAAGGGGATGCCGGCCCCCATCGTGGGGCGCATCTGCATGGACAGCTGCATGATTGACGTGACGGACATCCCCGGCGTTGCGGAGGGCGACGAGGCGGTGATTTTCTCGGCCGAGCCGGGCAACGACCCCGAGACGATGGCCCAGGTACTCGGCACCATCTCCTACGAGGTGCTCACCTCCGTGTCGGGCCGCGTCAAGCGCATCTATCTCAAGGAGTAACATCATCTAAAAAGGACCGACCATGACATCGCAACCCGTGCGGAAGGGCACGCTCTATCTGATTCCCTGTCCCATCTCGGACGAAACGGCACCCTGGGAGGTGCTTCCCGCGGCCAACCGGGCCGTGATGGATGCGCTCGACTACTTCATCGTCGAGAACGTCCGCACGGCGCGGCGCTTCCTCTCGAAGGCGGGCGTCGCCCGCCCCATCGCCGAGCTGGAGTTCCGCGAACTGAACGAACATACGGCTGCCGGCCGCGAGGTCGAGGAGCTGGTGCGGCCGCTCGAGCAGGGGCGCTCGGCCGGCGTGATTTCCGAGGCTGGTGTGCCGGGCGTGGCCGACCCCGGAGCGCTGGTGGTCGAGGCGTGCCACCGCCGCGGCATCCGCGTGGTGCCGCTCGTGGGCCCCTCGTCGATTATCCTTGCGGTGATGGCCTCGGGGCTCAACGGGCAGTCGTTCGCCTTTAACGGCTATCTGCCTGTCAAGGCGCCCGAACGGCAGCGCGCCATCCGCGCGCTCGAGCGGCGGGCCCGCACGGAGCATCAGTCGCAGCTCTTCATCGAGGCGCCCTACCGCAACGTGAAGCTGCTGGAGGAGCTGCTCACGGTCTGCGCCCCGGAGACGCGCCTGACGGTGGCGGCCGACCTCACGGCGCCGGGCGAGCTGGTCGAGACCCGTACGGTGGGGGAGTGGCGCGCGCATCCGCGTCCCGAGCTGAACCGGCGGCCTGCCATTTTCATCCTTGGATAACGCATTCGGCCGCTTGGTATGCATTTTGTGCCATAGATGTCGGAAAATATGAAAAAACACAGATATATGGAACAGGAAAAAGTTTATAACGAGGAGGTTAAGGACCGCGAGGGCTCCAAGGGAGCGAGCGGTGAACCTGCCGGCGAAGAGTCCGCACGTGCCAATATGGCAGACGGCGGTGAGGCCGCGCATGACACGATGTCAGAGGCGGATGCAGCCGACAAGAAGGCTTCCGACAAGGAGTCGGCCGAGGCCGCGAAGGAGGAGCAGAAGCCCGACCTCGAGGCCGAAATCGCCGAGTGGCGCGACAAGTACCTGCGTCTGCAGGCCGAATTCGACAACTACCGCAAGCGTACGCTGCGCGAGAAGATGGAGCTGGTGCAGACCGGCGGCCGCGACGTGCTGCTGGCGCTGCTGCCGGTGCGCGACGACGTGCAGCGCGCCGTCGAGGCGATGGAGAAGAGCGACGACATTGCGGCGCTGCGGGCGGGCGTCAACCTCATTGCCCAGAAGTTTACCGAGGCGCTGCGTCAGCGCGGCGTGACGGAGATTGAGGCCAAGGGCAACGAATTCGACGCCGATTTGCACGAGGCCGTGGCCAAGTTCGCGGCCGGCGAAGAGAACAAGGGTCGCGTCATCGATGTGGTCCAGACGGGTTACATGCTGGGCGACAAGGTGCTGCGATTCGCTAAAGTTGTTGTAGGAGAGTAGAACCATGGCAGAGAAAAGGGATTATTACGAGGTCCTGGGCGTTGCCAGGAACGCTAACGCAGACGAAATAAAGAAGGCCTACCGCAAGGCGGCCATCAAGTACCACCCGGACAAGAACCCCGGCGACAAGGAGGCCGAGGAGAAGTTCAAGGAGGCGGCCGAGGCATACGACGTGCTCTCGAATCCCGACAAGCGTGCGCGCTACGACCAGTACGGCCATGCCGGCATGAGCGGCGCGGCGGGCGGCGGAGCCGGCGGTTTCGGCGGCTTCAGCGGCGGCGGCTTCTCGATGGAGGATATCTTCTCGCAGTTCGGCGACATCTTCGGCGGCCACTTCGGCGGCGGAGGGTTCCGCTCGTCGTCGACGGGCGGCGGCCGGCGCGTGAATCGCGGTTCGGACATCCGTATCAAGGTCAAGCTGACGCTCGAGGAGATTGCCAACGGCGTGACCAAGAAGCTCAAAATCAACAAGACCGTAGCGTGCGACAAGTGCGGCGGCACGGGTGCCAAGGATGCCAACTCCTATGCAACCTGCTCGAAGTGCGGCGGTACGGGCTATGTGACGCGCGTCGAGAACACCTTCTTCGGCCGCATGCAGACGCAGGGTGTCTGCCCCACGTGCGGCGGTACGGGCAAGGTCATCACGGCCGCGTGCGACCAGTGCAAGGGCGAAGGGACGCTGCGCGGTCAGGAGGTGGTCGAAATCAAGATTCCGGCCGGCGTGGGCGAGGGCATGGTCCTCACCGTCTCGGGCAAGGGCAATGCGGCACGCCAGGGCGGCGTGAACGGCGATTTGCAGGTGCTCATCGAGGAGGAGCCGGACCCCGAACTGACGCGTGACGGCAACGACCTGATTCACAACCTGAACATCACGGTGACGACGGCCCTGCTGGGCGGTACGGTCGAAGTGCCGACCGTGGGCGGCCGCGCCAAAATCAAGATTGCGCCGGGAACCCATGCGGGCAAGGTGCTGCGTCTGGCGGGCAAGGGTCTGCCCGACGTGAACGGCTACGGCCGCGGCGACGAGCTGGTGGTGG
>ENA-UOIW01001996-UOIW01001996.1-human-gut-metagenome-genome-assembly--contig:-P58-NODE-1996-length-11185-cov-6.451123_pt1 | contig 11185 bp, 8 predicted proteins | sample MGYA00242334_ERZ723881 | MGnify/ENA metagenome assembly ERZ723881
TGCGCGCGGCATTCCCGGGCTGAATCGGCGCCAGGCGCGGCGGCTGCGGCGGTATGGTTTCCGATTGCGTCTCGTTCGGCATGAACGCCGCGTCGGCACGCAGGCTGTCCAGGAGCTGTTCAAGGTTCATCGCGTGCCTCCTTGGCGTGCAGAATCTGTAAACCATATTATAGATGCTTTTCGCGGGAAACGCAAGCCTGCCCCGCCGCGCTTCGACGCCCGGCCGGCGCGGCGGCCCTTGCGGGCTTTCCGCGGCGCAAGGCGCTTTTGCGCGGCTTTCGGAGCCTTGACAGCGCGCGCCGGCAGGCGTATACTGCCCCTTGGAAACGGAGTGAATCACCATGAGCGAAAACTGCACCCATGATTGCTCGTCCTGCGGCGAAAGCTGCAGCGAGCGTCGGACAACCCTGGAAGACTTTCGCGAAAAACCGCACGAGCTGTCCCATATCCGCAAGGTCATCGGCGTGGTCAGCGGAAAGGGCGGCGTAGGCAAAAGCATGGTCGCTTCCATGCTCGCCGTACTGGCCAGGCGGCGCGGCCTGCGCGTCGGCATTCTGGACGCCGACATCACCGGCCCGTCCATTCCGCGCGCCTTTGGACTGCACGGCCAGGCGGATGCGGGCGAGTTTGGCCTGTTCCCCGTACAGACGGCGGGCGGCATTTCCGTCATCTCCCTGAATCTGCTGCTCCCGCACGAGACCGACCCGGTGGTCTGGCGGGGTCCCGTCATCGCGGGCGTGGTCAAGCAGTTCTGGACGGACGTTATCTGGGGCGACGTGGATTGCCTGTTTGTCGATATGCCGCCGGGCACCGGCGACGTGCCGCTGACCGTGTTTCAAACCCTGCCGGTGGACGGCATCGTCGTGGTCGCCTCGCCGCAGGAGCTGGTCGGCATGATTGTGGAAAAGGCCGTAGCCATGGCGGATTTGATGCACATTCCGGTGCTGGGCCTGGTGGAAAACATGAGCTTCTTCCGCTGCCCGGACTGCGGGCACGAGCACCGCATTTTCGGCGAAAGCCATGCGGACGAGATAGCGGCGCGCCACGGCATCCCCGTCGTCTGCCGCGTGCCGCTGGATGCGCAGCTGTCCGCGCTGATGGACCTGGGCTCCATGGAACAAATGCAGGAAGACGCGCTGCTGCCCCTTGTCGAAACGCTGTAAGCGCAAAGCGCAGACGGGAACGCATGCTTCCGGACCCGACGCCGGGCGTCCGGAGAAACATGCGCTCCCGTTTTTTTGCCGTGCCCCGGGCCGAAGCCCGCGGCATGCGCGGCGGGGCGAAAGCCTTGCCCAGCAAGGGACAGACCGTGGAAGCGTGCCGCTTCAACGGTCTGACGGACGGCCGTCCGTTCCGGTTGTCGCGGCACGCCGTGCCGGCGGTTCACGCCATGGCAGGGCCGATGTCCGTCAGCGCTTCGCCTCCGGCGGAATCAGCGCGGCCTTGCCGCCCATGTACATCCGCAGGGGTTCGGGAATGCGCACGGTTCCGTCGGCCTGCAGGTTGTTTTCCAGGAAGGCGATGAGCATGCGCGGCGGCGCCACCACGGTATTATTGAGCGTATGCGGGAAATAGTTTCCCTTTTCCCGGCTCTTGACGCGGATGGCCAGGCGGCGGGCCTGCGCGTCCCCCAGGTTGGAGCAGCTCCCCACCTCGAAATACTTCTGCTGGCGCGGGGACCAGGCTTCCACGTCCACGCTCTTGACCTTCAGGTCCGCCAGGTCTCCCGAGCAGCATTCCAGCGTGCGCACCGGAATCTCCAGCGAGCGGAAGAAGTCCACGGTGTTGTTGTACAGGCGTTCAAACCACATCATGCTGTCTTCCGGCTTGCAGACCACGACCATTTCCTGCTTTTCGAACTGATGGATGCGGTACACGCCGCGCTCTTCGATGCCGTGCGCGCCGACTTCCTTGCGGAAGCAGGGCGAATAGCTCGTCAGCGTCTGCGGAAGCTTGTCCTCCTCCAGGATGGTATCAATGAACTTGCCAATCATCGAATGCTCGCTCGTGCCGATAAGGTAGAGGTCCTCCCCTTCAATCTTGTACATCATGTTTTCCATCTCGGCAAAGCTCATCACGCCCGTGACCACATGGCCGCGAATCATGAACGGCGGGACATAATAGGTAAACCCGCGGTCAATCATGAAATCGCGCGCGTAGGAAAGAATGGCCGAATGCAGGCGCGCAATATCGCCCGCCAGATAATAAAAGCCGTTGCCGCTCGTCCGGCGCGCGCTGTCCAAATCGATGCCCGAAAAGCGCTCCATGATGTCCACATGATAGGGAATCTCATAGTCCGGCACCCGCGCCTCGCCGTAACGCTGCACCTCGACGTTTTCGCTGTCATCGCGGCCGATGGGCACGCTGGGGTCAATGATGTTGGGGATGACGAGCATGCGCTCGCGGATTTGGCCGCTGAGTATCGTCTCCTGCGCCTCCAGCTCCTCCATCTCCCGCTGCATGGACACCACCTGCGCCTTGGCCTCCTCCGCTTCCTCCTTCCGCCCCTTGGCGATAAGGCCGCCAATCTGCTTGCTGATGCTGTTGCGCTGGCTCCGCAGCCAGTCGCACCGCGTCTTGGCTTCGCGATAGCGGCGGTCCAGGTCAATCACCTCGTCTACCAGCGGCAGCTTCTCGTCCTGAAACTTCTTGCGAATGTTTTCCTTGACCTCGTCGGGATGGTTGCGAAGATACTTGATGTCCAGCACGCTGTCGTCCTCCTTCTGACTGCTTCGTACCACGTTTCGGATGGAAAAAAAGGAGCTTCGCCCGCTATGGGACGGAAGCTCCGCGTTGCCACCCAAATTGCCGGAAAACCGGCCGCTTGTCCGCGCGATAAAGGGCGCGCCCTCCGGCTCTTCGCCGGCGCTCGGGAAGTGGAAAGGCGCTCGTCTCCGCCGGCTCGCACCGACCGCCGGCTCTCTGTAGGGCGTCGCACCGCAGTTTCCGTCATCGCAAGGCGTATTATACCACGGACGGCTGCCCGTGACAAGGGCCGGCCACGATTTTCCGCCCGTTACCGGAACCAGCCGTCCGCCTGCCGCTCGGGCACGGCGCCGAGAATATCCTCGCGCAGGCAATAGACCAGGTCCGCTTCAAGGCCCAGGCGCGTAAGCCGCCCGTAATGCTCCGTCTCTGCCAGCGCAGCCGCCAGGTCGCCCCGTGCACCGCGGTAGAGCCTGTGCGCGGCCAGGGCCATGTCGTCCAGGCGCACGGCGCGCGTTTTCTGGCACAGGCGCTCGACGATAGCGCCTGCGGCCAGCGCGTCTTCGAGCGTAAACGCCCCCAGCGTCCCCGCGCAGACGATGCCCACGCCCGCCTCGCCGTCCACCGCGCGCGCGGCGGGGGCCGCGTTTACAACCGGGCCCCGCCGCCCCGGGCGCGCGCCCGCCGCCGCCAGGATGGCGCGCGTGCCGTTGCTGGTTGTCATCACCAGACGGCGGCCCGCAATGCGCGGGCGCGTATACTCCTGGGGCGTATTGGAAAAGTCAAATCCTTCTATTTTCAGCGCGCCGCGCTCGCCGCCCAGCAGCGCGCCGTATTGCCTGGCTGCCGCGCGCGCCTCTTCCACCTCGGCCACGGCCAGCAGCCCCGCGCATCCGTGCTCCATGGCGGTCGCGGCCACGCTGGTCATGCGCAGCGCGTCGATAACAATGGCGGCCTTCCCGTCCAGCGCGCCCTTTTGCAGCGTGTCCGGCGTGGCAAACACCCGAACGTCCATAGGGTCCTCTCCTTTCGCATCCTTGGTGGCCGTGTCTTACAGCCAGCGGCACAGCCAGGCGCTGGCAAGCCCGCCCGCCAGCCAGGCCAGCAGCGCGGCCGGAATGGCGTGCCGCGCGCGGCGCACCCCCGCCGCGGCCAGGTAGAGCGAGGCGGTATAGAAAATGGTCTCGCTGGAGCCCATCATCACGGACGCTGTGCGTCCCTCCGGGCTGTCCGGCCCGTAGATGGCCAAAGTGTTTTCCAGCATCGCCATCGTCGCCGAGCCGGAAAACGGCCGAATCAGCAGCACGGGCAGCGCGCCTTCCGGCACGCCGAGGCGCTGCAGCGCCGGAGCAAGCCCCGACAGCAGCGCTTCCATGGCGCCGGAGGCCGTCAGCAGCGCCACGGCGGCCAGCATGGCCGTCAGGCAGGGCAGCACGTCCCACGCGGTGCGAAGGCCGGCCCTGGCTCCTTCCAGAAACACGTCGTACACCTGCACGCGCCGGACCAGCCCGCACAGGAGCATCAGCAGCAATATCGCCGGAACGACCCAGTCATTCACCGCGCCGCCTCCCCCACCGCTCCAGCGCCTTGCACGCCGCTATGCCCACCGCCGTGGAAACCGTGGTGGCCAGCAGCGACGGCAGCACAATCGAGGCGGGCTCGGCCGAGCCGGCGGCGGCGCGCAGGGCAATGACGCTGGAGGGAAACAGCTGGATGGAGCTTGCGTTGACGACCAGGAACATGCACATCGCGTCGCTCGCCCGTGCAGCGTCCGCCTCGCGCGGCAGCAGGCGCATGGCCCGCAGCCCCATGGGCGTGGCGGCGTTGCCAAGCCCCAGCATGTTGGCCGCCATGTTCATCGCCATGGCTTCCTGCGCGGGGCTGTCTGCGGGCACGCCGCGAAACAGGCGTCTGAGCACCGGCGAAAGGGCGCGCGTCAGCGCGCGCAGCGCGCCGCTCTTTTCCAAGATGGCCAGCATGCCGTTCCACAGCGCAAAGCCGCCCGCCAGGCGAATGGACAGCGAGACCGCGTCCATCACCGCGGTCAGCGCCCCTTCCGTCAGCGCGGCGCCCCGGCCCTGCGCCAGCCCCCATGCCAGGCCGACAAAGCACATTCCCGCCCAAACGATGTTCATCATACCCCAAGCCTATGCCGGGCGGGGCGGCCGCATGCGCCTACTGCCGGTACATCTGCTCCAGGGCTTCCGTCTCGCGCCCCGCGCCGTCGCGCACGAACAGCGGCGGCAGAAAATGCAGCATGGGCCGCCCGTTTCGCACGCCTTCCACCAGCGCGAGATTGGGCGCTTTCCCGTAGGCGGGATGCACCAGCATCACGCGCTTGGGCTCCACGCGCCAGGCGCGCATCGCATCCATCAGCTCCAGCAGCCGCGGCGCGGGAAACACCATGGCCAGCGCGCCGCCGTTGCGCAGCAGCGCGGCGGCGGTACGGCAAATCGCCTGCACGTCCGTCTCGCCCTCATGGCGCGCCGTGCGCAGGCCTTGCGCCCGGCTGGGCTGTCCGCCGCCCGATTTTCCATACGGCGGGTTGCTGACGACCAGGTCGTAGCGGCCGTGGCCGAGCCGGGAGGGCGCATCGCGCAAATCCATGGCATGCACATGGATGCAGTGCTCCATGCGGCAAATCTGCATGCTGCGGGCGGCCATGTCCGCCATATCCGCCTGTATTTCGACCGCGTCAAAGGAGGCGCCCGGCACGCGGGCGCAAATCAGCAGCGGCAGTACGCCGCTGCCCGTGCCCAGGTCAACCCCTCGCATCCGGCCCATGCGGCCCTGGGCGGCAAAGGAAGCCAGCAGCACCGAATCCATGCCGAAGCAGAACCTGTCCGGCCGCTGCAGGATGCGCAGCGAGCCGCGCTTCAGGTCATCCAGGCGTTCGCCGGGACGGATAAGCGCCCGGATTCGGGCGCTTTCTTCCCCATGTTTTTCGTTCCTGTCCATCACAAATAGGAAATATACGTTGCGGAGACATAGCCTTCCGTGCCGTCGGGCGCCACCACTTCCGCCCAGCCGTCTTCCTCGTCCAGCACCGTCAGCAGGTCGCCGTGGTGCAGGGAGTCCAGCACGTTGGCCGAGGTGGACGGCTCGGCGCGCAGCGAAAGCTCGCTGTCCGCATCCGCCAGTCGAACGGTCGCCAGTTTATCGTCCAGCCGGACATGCTCGCGCAGCGCGTATCCTTCCAGCGTTCCGCAGCGCAGGAAGAGCCAGCGCGCGTCGGAGCCCACATACTGCAGCACCACCACGCGCTCGCCGTGCTTGAGCGTGCCCGTCACATCCGCCGTATCGTACGGCTGCGCGCGCAGCATCAGGGTGGCGCTGCTGGAATTGAGGTTCAGCGTGCCGTTGTTCAGCTCGGTCGTTTTCGCATCGCCCCGGATCACGTCGTCCGTGCCGGACGCGGTATTCTGGCTTCCGGTTCCGGACTGCGCGCCGTTGGTGAAGGTTATGTAGCCGGTGGCGATATACCCGGTCAGCCCGCGGTAAATCACCTTGCTCCACTCGGTGCCCATCTCCAGCAGCGTCATCTCCGCGCCGGCAGGCGCGGTGGTCAGCACGTCCGCGCCCAGCGAAGGCTCTTTGCGCAGGTTTACGTTGCCGCCGCTCACCCAGCAGGTGCTGCCCATGGCGCCGGACGGGATTTCTTCGGAAGGCGTTCCGGCCGGCGCGGAAGCGGTGAGGTACGCCGTCGCCATATACCCGGTGTATCCGCCGTAGGCCGCCAGCGTCCACTCCGTCCCCACTTCCAGCACCATCACCTGGGCGCCGTGCGGTACGCGCACCAGGACCGTGGAGCCGGTGGATGCAGCGCGGCGCAGATTGACGGAGCCGCCGTCCTGCGTAACCGCCCATGCCACTTCGGTATCGGCGGTCAGCGCGTCGGAGGGCGCGGTCTCTCCGCTCGTCACTCCGCCGGAAGCATCCGTCGACAGGTCAATGCTCAGGTAGCTGCGCTTGACGTAGCCGTTGATTTGATTGTAGGAAACGCCGCACCAGCTGTCGCCCAGCTGGGTCACGGTAATCTGCGCGAAGTTGGGAATGCTTGCCAGCACCGCGGAGCTGGTGTTGGGCGCGGCGCGCAGGTTGAGCGTGCCGCTGTTGAGCACGACGGTGGCCGCGTAGGTCTGCGCGGGCGTATCGGACGAGCCGCCGCTTTCCGTGTCCGTGCCGCTCTGCGCCTGGCCGCTGAAGGTCACATAGGTGTTCATGACATAGCCGGTAATCCCCTGATAGAGCACGCGGGTCCAGCTGGAGCCGTCCTCCACGACCGCCAGCTCCGTGCCGTGCGGCAGCTTGGCCAGCACCGCCGAGCTCGTCGAAGGATCCTTGCGCAGGTTCAGGATATCGTTGCGGTTGGACAGCGTGACCGTTGCGACCCGCTCCGTCGTTCCGGACGACCCGCTTCCTTCCAGGGTAATCTTCAGATAGCTGGACATGACATAGCCCGTCTGGTTGTTGTACATCACCCGGGTCCAGGTGCCGCTGGCGTCAAGAACCGCGACCGTCGCGCCGTTCGGCAGGCTCCCGATGACCCGCGCGGTCGCGTGTCCCTCGGCGCGCAGGTTCAGCGTGCCGCTGTTGAGCGTCACCACCGCCGTTCCCACGCTGTCCACGCCGGGCGCCGTGTCGGGCGCCGAGGTCTGCGTATCCAGCCGCAGATACTGGCTGGCCACATATCCGCTCAGGGAGCCGTACTGCACCGCATACCAGCCGTTTTCGCTGGATGTGACGGTGAGCTGCGTGCCGTGCGGAATGCGCGCGAGCACGGCGCTGGACGTGTTGGGCTCCTTGCGCAGGTTGAGGCGGTCGCTGGTGTTGGACAGGGTCACCGTAGCCGGCGTCGCCTGCACGATGCCGACGGCGTCTTCCACGGGCGCGGGCGTCACTTCGGGCAATACCGTGCCGTTTTGCAGGGAGCCGGCGATGGAGCGCGTAAAGTTGATGCGCACCCGGTTCACGCCCGTATAATAGAAGCCCAGAATCTGCGCGTAGTTATAGCCGACATTGGCCATTTCCTGCGCGCCGCGCTGGCTCATGCCCACGCCGTGCCCATACCGCCGGGCGCTGACGAGGAAGCCCTTGGTCTGTTTTTCCACCGAGTACAGCTCGTTGTCGCCGCCGTTGATTTTCAGGTTGAGCTTGGTTTCCACCGTCGGGAAGATGGGAATGTCCACCGACGCGGTGGCGCCGTCGTTATAGCGGACGGAAACCCGCATCTGGGTATACAGCTTGCTGGGTTCGGGGTACATGGGGGTATGCAGCGAAATGTCCGTAATCTCCCGGATGGTATAATCGCTGGAAGAGCCGCCCAGTCTGGAGGCCAGCGCGCTTTGAATCATGGCGTAGGCGCTGATGCTCGAGCCGTTCTGCGGGGAGGAATAGATAAGATAGGTCTTGACCGTGCTGGCCGTGTTGGCCAGGTCGTACGGGTCGTCCTTGACCTGAAGGTAGCCCAGCTGGGAGCTGCCCCAGATATTGCTGTTGGTCTCGGTCTGGCCGCCGTTGGAGGCGCTGTAGTATGCGCCGATGTAGCTGCCGTTGTACTGCATGACCACGCCCCAGGTTTCGTTGACCGCCTGGATGCAGCGGGTCTTGTCGTAATTGACGCCCCGGAACACCTGGTGCGTCGTGGTGTCGGTCACATCGTAGACGCCCGAAGACGTTTTGGCGCGCACCGCATAGGTGCGTGCCGCTACCGCCTGCGCCTTGAGGGCCTCCAGCGGGAAGGAATTGTCCATTTCATAGGGCAATACGCCGTATACATAATCCTCGATATAAATGTGGCAGACGACATACGCCGTGCGGCCCGAATAGAGGAACTGCACATCGCAGGGATAATAATTGTTGGGCGCGAGGGTTTCGGCAATTTTGACGGCGTTATATCCGTCGCCCCCGGAATGGCGTTTGAGCGTAAAGCCCGAACCCATGCTGACGCGCTGTCCGTTCTGGGTCAGGTACACCGTACCGCCGGAAAACTCCACCCGGATTCTGCTTCCGTCCTCCACCACCCGGCTGGTATCGCCGTTGATGGTATAGTCGCCGTCAATGGTGACGTTATAGGTCATCTTGCTCTTGACGGAAGAAAGCCACACGCGGATCATGCCGTCGGTCGCGCCGCTCTGCTCCATCAGCGGCGCTGCCGCGAGCGTATCCGCAACGCCCGCCGCGGGCAGGCCCAGCAACGGGCAAAGCATCGCCCCCATCAGCAAAAAAGCCATCCACCGTTTCATGCTTCGACTCCCTTCGCACACTTTGGCGCAAACTGTCGGTTTTTTTTATGATTGTAACATTCCCGTAACAGGCTGTCAATGCATCCTTCCATAGAATTGTCTGGAAGTTGCGGAGAATTCTCAAAGCCTGCCGGCGGATATTCCCTGTTTCCCGCCTTCCGCTGCCGCAGGCCATGGAGGCCAGAGGCCCCCGGATTCCCTGCGTACTGTTTCGCCTCAATAATTGTATTGTAACTATTGCTATCATGGTATTGGATAAGCTATAATTGTAGAAAATCCTGCGGCCGACGTAACCGGAAGTTGCCAAAAGACGCGGCGCGCAACCTGTGCGTGCAGAAATATCAATGAAGATTGCTGGAATGCAACTTGGAAAAACAGTATGATTTTATGGGAGGGAGGAAGAGACATGACCTTTTCAGAGAAACTGCTGTTGCTGAGAAAGCAGAAAAGATTGTCGCAGGAGCAGCTTGCAGAAATGCTGGATGTGTCCAGACAATCCGTCTCCAAGTGGGAGTCGCAGCAAACCTTGCCGGAGCCGAGCAAGCTTATCCTGATTAGCCAGATTTTCAACGTGTCCATCGATCAGCTGCTGAAGGATGATATGCCCATGGAAGGGGACGAAGAACGAACGGCAGCCAATGCGGAAGCCGCAGAGCCGGCGCCCGCCGTTGTCAAGCTGGATATGATGTTCTGCACGCAATGCGGGCGGGAAAACCGGGCGGACAGCGCGTTCTGCGGCTACTGCGGCCATCCTTTCGTTTCCTTCGTGGCGGACAAGCCCGAAAGCGGGGAGTTGACAAAAACCGATATGGACCTGGCCTATTACAAGGCCAACCTTCAGATGCAGCAAAGGGCCCTGCAGCTGCAGGAGCAGGGGCTGGAAGAAGCCCGGCTGCAGACCGAGCAGCAGCGCCAACAGCTCCGCCTCCAGCGCAGGCAGTATAACGAAATGATGAAATGCCCCCGCTGCGGCTCCACCTCGCTCTCCGGGAACAAAAAAGGGTACGGCATCGGCAAGGGCGTCGTCGGCGCCGCGCTGCTGGGCGAGGTCTCCTTTGCCCTGGTCAACGGCAGGGTTGTACGATTCACTGCGTACAAGGATTTCCCACGCTTTGACAAAAAGAACATACTGGCCCGCCTGGGCGTTGAAAAGGGAGAAAACTGCGCGCTCGTTGCGGATACGGGGACGGCCCTGCGGTATCGCTGTCCTTCCGAGGCCGTAGACGATATCTGGTGCAACCTGATTGACAACGACACCTTCGGGTTCTTGCAGGTTACCTACGATATGCAATACTATGAAGAATGGTACCTGACCCTGTCCAATGACGAGTTCTATGCCTACCGCTACAACACGGAAAACGTGATAACCAGCCTGCTGACGTTTCCGGAAAGCGCCGAATTCCCGTGGAATAATGAAAACTGGCATATCGCAAAGAACGCCTTTTATGTCATCGTGCAATCCTATGTGGACGCCCACAACGCTTTCGGGGCGAAAGTACGAAATCAGTTTACATGCATTTACGCCCGGACCACCGGAGACATCCTCTATGCGGTCTTTGACGGCGAAGTGATTGCGGATAACGGATATGTGCCGACGGAGGAATTGGTTTTCCAGCTGGCCGGCGAAGGCGGGGGCTGAGCGCCTTTCGCCTTTGCCTCTCCGCTTTGCCCTGCGGAGGAAGCGGGCGGCTGTCTCCCGAGCGCTTTGCCGGCAGCCGCCCTGCGCCCATACACCGCTTTCCCCTTTGGGCGTCGTTATGTCCACACAAAGTTTTCCTTTCCGGCGCCGGCCGCAAAGTGATACTTTCCAATGCCCAGGTCGATTCCTGCGAAATGGCCGCCGCCGCACGTCAGGGAAACGCTGCGGCCTTCGCCTCTGGCCCGCAAAACAGGCAGCCTGAGGGGTGGAGCGATGGGGTCAGGAAGAATACTGCACAGCTTTGTGGGGCTCTGCCCAATCATCCGTGACATGGGCAGAGGTCGCGCCGATGTGCATGTCCTGGCTGTAGGTGGGGACCTCATCATAATAGAGGCAGCTCGCATCATCATGGGGGCAATAAACGCCGGTCAAACCTTCGAGCGGATTCGAGAGGGAGTCATTCGCAAACGTCCACTGCTGTTCTGCATCGGGATTGAAGTTAAGCTGATAATCGCTCCAGTGGCTGTAGTCCTTCTTAAGGTCAGAGCTCATTGCCAGCCAGCCCGTGGCCATGTTTTCGAACCCTTCGGCCAGC
>ENA-UOIW01002001-UOIW01002001.1-human-gut-metagenome-genome-assembly--contig:-P58-NODE-2001-length-11161-cov-5.949307_pt1 | contig 11161 bp, 9 predicted proteins | sample MGYA00242334_ERZ723881 | MGnify/ENA metagenome assembly ERZ723881
GCGAAGGGGAAGAGAATGCGGATATTCTTGAAATATCAGCATGTGAACAAGGGACTGTTCGGTAACGGAGAGTATTTCTCGGCGGCTCGTTATCCGCTGAATCCGGGCATGTTCAAGATCGGTATCTCGTGGGGATTCTATGATTAGCGTGCTGTTCTGCGCGGTGTAAGCTGCCCGCAAAACAACCTTTTATGTTGAAAAAGACCGTATTAACGTTTGCGTTCTTGACCATTCTGACCACTTTCTACGGCTTCAACGCCCGGTTCGCCGCACCCGCGACGGACGGCGCGCCGAACGGAATGGAGGCGATGAACCGTTCGCTGCTCCCCGAGGGCAGCTACGTCATCTCGGCTTACGACGATGTGATCCGCCATATCAGCGAACAGGAGGGCAACGACTGGCGGCTGATGAGCGCCATCGCCTACCACGAATCGCGCTTCAGACCCGACATCATCTCGCGCCGCGGGGCCCGCGGACTGATGCAGATCATGCCTTCGGTGGCACGCCAGTTCGACGTTCCCGTGACGGAGGTTTCCAATCCGGAGACCAATATCTGGCTGGCGAACAAGCTGCTGACGAAGATCGCATCGACGCTCTGCCTTCCCGAGGACATCTCCGAGAAGGACCGGATGAGCATCATCCTGGCGTCGTACAACAGCGGCGTCGGTCATGTGAACGACGCGCGCCGTCTGGCGAAGCTGGACGGGGAGAACCCCGATTCTTGGGAGGTCGTGGCGCGTTATCTCAGCCTGAAAGCCGATCCCGCGTATTACGAGAGCGAAGTGGTCAAATGCGGACGTTTCACCGGCAGCCGGCAGACGCTGGCTTATGTGAACGACGTGATAGGACGTTACGACAGATACTGCCGCGTCGCCGGGAGGTGACCGCAGGCAGGTGTATGATTAAAGGCAGGGTCCGGAAACGGACCCTGCCTTTTTTGCGTTCGGTGACGGGAGGGGCGTCAGTATGCCCACTCGAAATTGTCAATGTAGAGGACGTTCGACTTGCAGCCGGTCATGAAGTCGCCGTAGGCGCTCGTCGAGCAGGAGATGACGAGCTGATAGAGGCCGCTGGGCTTGGCTTCCCGGTCGTAGAAGTGGAGTTCGAGCTCCGTGTCGATCATCCGGTCGCCGGTCGAGCTCTCGTCGATGAAGAGCGACCCGTAGGCGATGATCTTACCCTGTTCGGTCGAAGCGGCTTCCTGCGGGTCCCAGGTGCCGGTGGGAGGTTCCGTGCCCGATCCGACTTCGCGGCGGGCGTTCCAGTCCACGATGGCGACCATGATGCGGGCCCGGTCCTGGTCCCCCATGCCGATCGGTGCGCCGAACTTCTTGTCGATGTCAACGGGGCCGATATGCTCGGCGAAGTACTGCACCTTCAGGGCTCTGGGACGGGCTTTCCAGGCGTAGGTCTGGCCGAACGATACGACGCCCCGGGTGATGAGGTCCTTCTGGAAAAGTCCCGTGAAGAGGTTGCCCGAGGCGAGGACTCCCATGGCGGAGGTGGCCTGCAATTTGGCGCGCGTGCCGCCGGCGAAAGATGCCTGCGTACACAGTCCCTTGGTGAAGGTGTTGTTGCCGCTGCCCCAGAATTCGGCCGTCTTGTTGTTCTGCGTCCAGCAGCTCATCGAAGCGTCTTCCATGTCGCCGTTGGGGATGGTGTTGCCCGCGGGGGCCGTGTACTCCAACGGTGCGCCCTGCTCGCTGCCGCCGACCAGCAGCCGGAATTCGTAGGTGTGGCCTGCGAACAATCCCTTTTTCGGCACCAGTTTGTAAACGGTCAGTCCGTTCGGATTGGTTTCCGTTTTCCATTCGGGGGCGATCGTCGCCGTCAGGATGCCGGCGTCGTAGCCGCTCTCCTGCATCGGCTGCCACTCCGTGTCGCCCTTGATGCGGTATTCCAGCGCGGCGTCCGAGGCGTACTCCTCGGCGGAGATGAGCGCTGTGACCGTACCCGTATTCTGCCACAGGTCGGCTTCCCGAAGCGCCACTTTCACGTTGGTCGTCTCCACGTAAAGCATCCACCGCTCGGTGACGCCGTGGCAGGTAACGTCCACGAAGTGCACCGATTCGAAACTGCTGCCCGAAAGCTCTTCGAGCGTGGGCGAATAGGTGGTGATCTCCGCCGGGCCGAGTTTGAGCTCCTCGATTTCGATATGCCCCAGATCGGTGTCGTCGGGGACATAGACCCTGACGATGCGGTTTTCGGTGTCGATCTCCGTGGCGCCGATCTGTCCCGTCACGCTGAAGCGCCGCTCGATGGTCTGCACGGCGCGGATCGTCCAGTCGTAGTTCTGATAGAGCGACAGCGTGGTGTAGATCGGCGAGAGCAGGTTGAACGTGCCGGTCAGCTCCTGCGAACTGCGCACCTGATCCAGGAGTTCCGCCTTGTTCAGCTCGATGCTGTGTATGACGGCGTCGTAGGTCACGGCGTCGATCTTCACGTTGCGGATGTCGGTGGCTTCGTCGAGCGTGAGGGTGACGACCCGCGAGGTGACGTTGTTTTCCGAGACCGAGAAGCCCTCTCCCTCGACGTTGGCGATGCGCAGTTCGACGACGGGGTAGGGAATATCGTTGCTGATGCACGACGCTGCGAGGAGCGCCGCGGCCGCTGCGAATGCTGTTTTCAGGTATCTGGTCATAACTTTACTTCTTTTTCTTGTCCCACAGGTGTATCGTCATGCCGAAATTGATGGCTGCGATGTTGAGCCGGAAGCGCATGTTCGAAGCCTCGCGCGAGCCGGTTTTTTTGCCGCTCTCGTCCTTTTGCGTGACGGAGTTGTACTGGATGCCGCCCAGCCCGAACGACACCGTGGCGCAGACGTTGGGGAAGATGTAGACGGCCGCTCCCGGATTAAACGCCAATTTCACCTGCGTATTGTCGCTGTACGTGGTTTTCATCTCGTCGTTCGACGTGTTCGGCTGGTAGGAGAACTTCGAGGAGCCGGTAGCCAGCGAGAGTTCGAACTCGGCGAACAGACCGAAACGCCCCTTCGGATCGAGTCCCGCATAGGAGCGGTGGAAGATGCCGAACGAATAGTTGTCGCTGTTGATGTCGAGTTTGGGAATCTGTCCCGAGGCGTCGTTGCTTTCGCCGAGGTCGTAGCGGGCGTTGTCGAGGCTTCCGCCCATGTGGCGGTAGCCGAAACGCACGCCCAGACAGTTGTTGTCGCGGTAGAAGTAACCCACGAACGGTTTTACGGTGGCGATCGAACCGTCGGCATTGATGCCGTCGATCAGCAGCATGATGTCCGTGTCGTCGCTCGACAGCGTGCCGTAGGAGGCGGTCAGACCCATTATCACCTCGCCCTTGTAGGCGAATTTGAGCTTGTTGATCTCGCGGTCCATGCGCCGGCGCGTGGGCAGGAAGCGCTGCTGTTTCTTCGGCTCGGCGGGAGACGCGGAGATGCCGGAGGCCGCCGGGGCGCTCTCTGCCGCCGGGGTGTTCTCCGGGACCGGAACCGACGGCGTTTCGGCGGCGGCCGTGAAGGCGAGGCATGTCGAAAGGAGGAAAAGTATGATTCGTGTCATTGCTGTGCCGTTTTTAGAGGTAGAAAGCCATGCCGAGGCCGATCGAGAAGATGTTGACCTTGAAGTTCATCATGCTCGTGTTGCGGTTGCCCACGGTGACCTGGTTGTGAACCTGCTTGGCATGGTTGTAGGTGATACCCATCACGCCGACGTTCACCTCGACGGCCATGTTGTTGGTCGCAAAGGCCACGATGCCCGGCGAGATGCCCAGCGAGAGGGTGTAGCCCGTCTCGTAGGTGCCTTTCACGGGCGAATCGTTGGCGAATCGGGCCTGCGTGCCGCCGGCCGAGAGCGACATCTCGTTGAACAGCGCGAAACGTTTGTTGCGCCCCAGCGGGATGTACTGGCGCCAGATCGCCGCCGCCGAATAGGTCTGGCGCAGCGCGTAGTAGTCTTTGGCCACGATGTTCGTGCCCGTCTCCGAGTCGCCGAAGTGGAGTTCGGCGTTGTCCAGTTTGAGCAGCGTCCGCGAGTAGATGAAACGGCCTCCGAGAGCCATGTTGTCGCGCACGGCATAGGCGATCAGGGGGCTGATGCGGAAGGTGTAGCCTTTCGAGTCGATGCCCTCGACCACCAGGAATTTGTAGTTGTCGTTGGTGTGGGTCGAGTAGGACGCCGTGCCGCCGAAGACCCATTGTCCTTTGGGGACGAACAGGTTGTGGGTGTCGGTGAGTCCGCGTTCGCGGCGCATTTCGTTGATTGTCTTCGGAACCGGGCCGGCCGCATCGGTGGGCGGGGCTGTTTCCTGTGCGCGCAGGGCCTGCGCCGCGGCCGAGACGCACAGCGCGAGGACGAGCGGGCGGATGAATAGTTTGCGCATCGGATTGCGTTTATTTGGTTAATAGACCCATTCGAAGTCATCGACGTACATGACGTTGCCCAGACAACCTACTTTGTAATCGCCATATGTACTCGTGGAGCAGGAAATTATGAGCGAGTAGCTTTTTGAGGGCTTCGTTTCTGGATCGTAATAGCAGATGGGGATATCAATGGAAACCATCTCATCACCTTCGGTCGAATCCTTTATCAGAAGCGAACCGTAAGCGATAATTTTGCCCTCGGCCGTTTCGTTTGTCTTCGCCGGGTCCCAAGTTCCCGTGGGGGCATTCATGCCTGTCGAGGTTTGGTGGCGCGAGTTCCAATCGACGATAGCCACGTAAATGCGTGAACGGTCCTGACCGTCCTGAATGTATTCATGCTCGTCGGTAATGGTGCCCTTGTTTACGGCGCCCACGGTTGCGTGGCATTTTACGCGCATGGCCGTCGGACGTGCCTGCCAGTCGTACGGCATGCCGAAACTTACCGTACCCAGCAGGCTTGCGAATTTGAACGTTGCGGAGAACAGATTACCTGCGGCCAGCAGGCTGAAAGCCGACTGTGACTGGAGTACGGCACAATGGTTGCCTCCCATGCCGGGTTTGGTTCCCTGCGAACAAAGGCCAGAGGTGGCTGCATTGCCGCTGCCCCAGAACGTAGTTGTTTCAGACGTGCTTTTCCCGAAACAGGGCAGGTTGCCGTCCTCCATGTCGCCGCCCGGAATGGTCTGACCTTCGGCTGTGGTGAGGTCCGTGTTGTAGGTCGTGTCGTCGCCCAAGACGGCGCGGAATTCGTAGCTGCCGTCGGCCCAGATGCCGGTGCCCGCTTTCGGCGTGTAGACCTTCAGCCCGGCTTCGTTCGTCGATTCGGTCCATTCGGGTCGGTAGGTGGCGGTGTAACAGCCGTTTCCGTCGGCCGTTCCCTCCGTTTCCAGCCACGATTCCCCGTTTTTCAGCCCGAAGGTGACGGCCGAGACGTTCGGATCGACGACCACGGCCCGCAGCGTGACCGTGTTGGCCCAGAGGTCGTAATCCTCTTTTCCGACTGGCAGGATTCCCTGCACGCGGAGTTCCGAGGCGACGGTGGCTTCGGCGTCCTTCGTGTCGGCGATGCGGAACGAGGCGGAGTGACTGCCTGCGGGACATCCTGCGAGGAACGCTTCGGAAAGGGTGACCGTCAGGCTGAGGTCGTTGTCGCGGACGACGGTGATTCCCTCGGCCGGAGCGTCGCTCATCATCAGGTCGTAGGTCTGTTCGCCGAACCGGAGTTCCGCGGTTTTTAGGGGCGCCATAGCCGCGAGTTTGTAGCTTCGCGTCCAGGTGTCGCCGGGGATGTAGCCCTGGGGCCGGGCGATGTCGAAGCCGTCGCCCTCGATGGTGGGGTCGGGACTGAAAATGATCGTGTCGTCCTGCTCGTCGGGGTCGGTGTTGACCTTGATGACGACGCATTGGATGAACCCCGGCAGGTCCTTCGAGAACAGGCAGGTGAAGACATATTTGCCTCCGGCCTGGATGTTCTCCTGCCGGCCCTCCATGACGATCTGCCCGCGTTCGGAGTGGGTGCCTTCGAAATGCCAGACGAAAGTCGTCACCCCTTCGGGCAGGGTGAAGTAACCCGTGGCGTCGGAGGTGTATTTCAGCGCCGGGACGGCCTCCTGCTCGGCTTTTTCCTCGTCGAAAGCGTCGTCGGCGACGATCCAGAAGCGGAAGTCCGTGCCGAAAGCCGTGGCAACCGAGGCGTCGAATTTCACTTCGGCGGCGGTGTTCTGCCTGCGGCAGTTCACGTCGGCTTCGGTCGTCTCCCCGGGGGTGACGGTGAAGGTCTCTTCGCCTTTGTAGAAACGTTTGGTGAACGAGGCGGGGACAGCCTCCCCGGCTTCGACGGCGATCCGGTATTCCCCGGCGATGAGCTCCAGTTGCTTCACGAAGGTTTCGGAGGTGTATTTGCGGATCAGTTCATTGCGCGAATTGTAGATGCGTGCGACCAGATGGTCTTTCGGGTCGTATTCCGCGTCGGCTTCGGCGCGGGTGGTCGAAATGTTCATTTCGAGTACGCCCGTGCCCGCTGCGCCGCCTTCGCCCGTCGCCTCCTTGGAGCAGGATGCGGCGACGGTCAAGACCGTGCAGAGCAGCAGAGCGGCGTGTGTGATATGCTTTTTCATGGTGCGGACGGGTTAGGGCAGGGGATGAACGTAGAGCTGAAGGGTCTCGATGGTCGTTTGTCCCGCCACGTCCGTAATTGTGAGTTTGAAGTCGTTGTTACAGTCGGAGGCGACCTGCTGCATCAGCGCAACGAATGGCGTGATGGAGATCGTCGGCAAGACGGTTTTGCCCGCAACCTCTTCGTTGACCGGGAACCCGAATCCGCTCAGGATGGCGGCGACTTCCTCCGGGCTGTTGCTTCCGGCGGCGGGAACGTTGCAGAGGTCGAATACGGCGGGGATGCCTACGCTCAGCAACTCTTCGGGAGTCAGTTTTTCGGAGATGATCTCCACGACCAGCGATTGGATGCCCGCTTCGGCCGTGATGTCGATGTCGATCGTTTCCCCGCCGAAGATCTCGTGCCGCTGGGTGAGGTCGTGCCCCTGCCAGGCGACGGTCGGTTTTGCCGAACTCTTGCTGACCACGAGGCGGAGCTCCGCCGAGGTCGAGAGGCCCTTGGCGTCGGTCAGCGTGCAGGCGAAGGTGTGGGTGCCTTCGAACCCGGGATCGGCGTAGAGCATCGGAATCTGTCCCGCGATGTCGAACTGTTTGGAGGTCGCGCCGCGGAGCTTGTCGCCCAGCGGAAGCCCGAAGCCCGAGAGAATCGCATAGGCGGGGCCCTGCGTGGTGGCGCAGAGGTCGAGCGAATGGGGAATCTGAATCTCCGTGAGAGCGTCCATGAAGGCGGAGTTCGTCGATGAGAAGGTCAGCACGAGCGATTCGATGCCGTTGGGGGCGGTCAGATTCAGCGCGAAGGGCTCGGTGCACTTGCCGTCGGCGTCGAACATCGAGGAGGTGATCCGGAACGGTTCCGTGAGGTCGTGCCCGGGCCATTCGATCGCTGGGGCCAAGGGGTCGGGACCCTCTTCGAAGATCGGTTCCCAGACGTTCGCCGTGCCGTCGATCCGAATCTCCTCGTCCATTATGAAATTCTTAACGTCGATGTCGAATTTGATCCCGCCTTTGTCGGCATAGGTGATTACGAGCGTGATCTTGCGCCACTGTCCGGCCTTGACGTTGGGGATCTCCTTGTTGAACTGGAGGGGCGTTTCGGGCGTTTCGGCGAAAGCTCCCGTTAGGTTGAATTTGAGCGTGTTGAGCTCTGCGAGGGAGGTGAAATAGGCCGCGCGCGTCTCACCCTTGACAAAGACCATCGACGTTTCGCCCAGCGAGACCGTGGAGATCGTTTCGGCGGTGAACTGGTCTGCGAGGTCTTTCGAGCACGTGAGCGTCACCTTGATGTTGCTCAGCGTGCAGACGATCTCTTCGAGGACGGTGTCCTCGTTTTTTTCGATCGCAAAATCGCGTGCCGCGAAATAGACCGGATGGTCCCAGTCGGCGAGTTTCGAGGAGGGTTCCTCAGAACGGACCTCCAGTTTGTAACTGCCCGTCGGAAGCACCATCTTGCCGTCGGTCGCCGCCGTTTCGGTTCGCAGATTGGCATACGTGTCCTTGTAGACCGACGTGCCTTCGGCGTCGAAGATCTCGACGATGAATTCATCGACATCGGGCTGTGCCTCTTCTGCGCGCGTCTGGGGCTTGACCGTTTCGCTTGACGTGTCGTCGGGTTGCGTGTCGGTCTGGTCGTCGTAGATGACGCGCATCGTCATGCCGGCCATCGACAGATAGCCCGTGCCGTCCTCCGGTGCAGGGGTGGTGCCGGGTTCGTTCTTGTAGGCCGGTTCCTCGTTCACGCAGCCTGCCGCGAAGAGAATCGCCGTGATGGCTGCCGTCAGGATGATGGAAAAAGTCTTCATATTTCGTCGTTTTTTATTTGCTTGGAATGGCCTCTTCGTTCAGTTCGACGGGGATTACCCGCGTTTCGCCTTCGCCCTCGCCGAGGACGATGTTCAGCGAGGCGCTGCCGGCGTTCGATGCGTCGAAGGTGAAGATGTGGCAGGTGGCCGCCACGGTGGCGTCGAGCGTCTCGGCGGGGAAGGTGTAGAGGGGGCCTTCCTTCTCGCCGTCCTGGCTTTAGCTGCGGGCCGTGCCGCTGACCGTGAGCGTCGTGCCCGTCTTCACCCAGATGCGCTCCGGGTCTCCGGTTCCGTCGGGACGGAACGTGAATTCGTTGCCCGAACCGGTCGTCACGGTAAACTCCGCATCGTGGTAGAATTTAGCGAAAGCCTCCGTAATCCGGACGAAGGTCTGCGATTTGGCGACATGGGCCGTCACTTGGGCGGTGTTGACGCGGCGGGCCGCTACGTCGATGTCGGTCGAACCGGAAAAATAGGGCTTGTCGGGTCCTTCGGTTTCGGGATCGCCGTGCTCGACGGCGATTTTGTAGGGGCCTTCGGCGAAGACGTTTTCTTCGGCCTCGAAAGCCGCGACGCTCTCCCACGAGCGGTCGAAATCGGCGCCCGTGATCCGCAGGGCGAATTCGCTGCCGTCCGGGGCCGTGATTTCGGTGCGGGTTGCCTTCGGGGAGGCTTTTGCCTCGGCGTCGATCGAGAGATCGGTTCGGCAGGCGATGCGGATCGTGCCGCAACCCCCTCCCGCGTTCGTTTCATTCGTTTCGTTACATCCCGCGACTGCGACGGCCGCCGATGCAAGGATGCTGATAAGATGTCTTTTCATGGCGGTTATTCGTTGGCGATGGATACTTTGATATTGTCGAGATAAACGTCGTCGTAATTGAACATGGTTCCATTCTTGCCATCGGTTTTCCATACGATGAATTGTGCGTTGGTGAAATCTCCGATTCGGACGGTGTGAGATGTCGGGATATTTGTCGTTGAGGCGCTGGAATTGTCATTCAACGAAATAGATGTGCTGCTATTGATTGCATCGTTGAGATTGACTCCTGTCGTGCGCCCGACGATGAGATTCATCGAGGAACTTTTGTTCTTTTTCCAGTCTCCGTTGAACGTGACCGAAACTGTGACGGTTTTGTCGTCTTTAATGTTCGATAGCTTGCAGGAGTTTACTCGGGAATGGTAGGGTCCTCCGAGGTTACTGTAACTGCGGAGAGCAATGCAGAGACCTGTATAGCCTTGGCTTCGTGCTCCGGCATACCATCCGGGAAGTCCGTAACTGCTAAGCTCGGTGCCGGAAGCATTGCCCGCGGCCTCAGGGCCATTGAAATCGGAAGTAATGCCGCTGAAATCCTCCTCCATCAGATAAGGTACGCTTAGGGTTGCGATGGTGGTCGTGCCTCCTGCCTTCAGTTCCGGGATGACGAACGAACCGCCGCTGAGCAGGGCGTTCTCCGATTCGTAGCTGACGGCGACGGACTGGCCCGCGAGAGCTTCGGGGAATTCGTCGAACACGTAGTCGAAATTACCGGCCGTCTCCACCGGGAAGGTGAGTACGTTGGACCCCTTCCCGCTCAGATCGACACCTTCGGCGGCAGTCAGCGTGAAGCTGGTGATGTTTTCACCGAGGGTGCTCTTGCCGGTGTCGGGCAGGCTGACGCGCAGGGTGGTGGGGCCGACGGGCGGAATGCTGTAAGAGATCGGGGTGGTGTGCCCCTCTGCGAAATGCTTCCCGGGGAACGTCTTCGGCCGCGATTCGCGGGTGGTGCCTGTGGCCGTGATGGTCACCTCCTGCTCCGACGTGAGTTCCACCGGCGCGATGACGGCATAGACCGTATCGCCGGGCTTCTTCGGGGTGTCGAAGCTGAGTGTCAGGATGTTGCTGCCGTCGGTCAGCTGCGGTGCGGCGGCGGGATCGGCGGCGTCCACCGTCAGGGTGCCCGCGACGGGTTCGGGGAAGGTCAGCGTGATCTTCGAAATCTCTTCGCCGAGGTCATTCGACGGAATGCTGATTTTCAGCACGTGGACCTTGTGATCGAACTCGAGTTTCACCATCTCGCTGTTGTCGCCCTGTTGCAGGGCCGTGCCTTCGACCGGAGCCGCGACCATGATGTCGCAGTCGCCGCTGAACGTGCCATCCTGCTCGGCGGGAATCCGGTAGCTGGCCTTCAGCCCCTCGGCCGAGACGGGTTCGGGCGATACGGCATAGTAGACGTAGGTGTCCTTCGGCATCTCCGGGACGGTGGCCGTGAATTTGGCCGTATTGTACTCCGCGTTGTAGTGCCAGAGCTTGAAAACCTGCCGGTCGATCGTCGTCTGCGCCTGGGAGTTGACGGCCCAGAGCACGATCCGGTCGTTGTCGGCCCACCGGACCGATTTGCCGTCTTCGTCCAGTTCGGTGCGGGTCTGCGCCCCGGTCCGAATCCCGATCTTCGGGCCCGAGCCTATCGAAACTTCGATGGTACCTGCTGCGGGTTTCGTGTCTGCTGCGGGAGTCTCGGAGCATGACGCGAACACCAGAGGCAGCGCAAGCAAGGTTGTCCAGATTCGTCGCATAGCGTAAGTTCTTTTACCTGAATGTCTACAAAAATAGGTACACGCCCGGTTTAGTGGAAATAAATTCAATGAACACCCGGTTTTTCATCACGAAAAGCCCTGTTTCCGGAAATTTTTCCGGAAGGATCGTATCCCTGAAAAGCCGTTCCGCCGGGGCGGCGTGCGTATGTGCCGGGGCTCTCCGACTCCGGCGCGCAAAAAAGGCCGCCCGGGAGTCGGACGGCCTGAATTGCAGGGCTCGGGCTTGTCATTTCACGTATTTGTCGAGCCAGCCGAAGAATTCGCGGTTCCAGACGAGCGAGTT
>ENA-UOIW01002002-UOIW01002002.1-human-gut-metagenome-genome-assembly--contig:-P58-NODE-2002-length-11159-cov-14.299262_pt1 | contig 11159 bp, 8 predicted proteins | sample MGYA00242334_ERZ723881 | MGnify/ENA metagenome assembly ERZ723881
GGCTGTCGAGCGTAGCGAGACTGGAGACCCCCCAGCCAGCCCACTCGCCAGCCTATGCGGCTTTTGCCGTGGCGGCGTGGGCGGAGATGCCGCACGCGCCAACGGGCACCGGAGCGTCGTCGGCATCGTCGTCGGTCTGCACACGCAGCGTCGACTGATGCAACGTCAATGACAATCCAGGCGTCACCGCGAATCCCGGCTGCACCGGCTTATGGGCCGCACCGACTCCAGCCGCGACGGGCGAGGCGACGACGGACGCCGCAACACCCACCGCGCCGAGGGGAGCCGCAACAGGAACGACAGGAGCCGCAACCGCCCCGCCAGCCGGCGACACGACCACGCCCGCGCGATGGCGATGCCGCCCGGCACGAGCCGAATCCAGCACGCCCTCGTCGAACTCCCCGGTCTGCCGCGATACGATCGCCGCGCATGTGACCGCAGCGGACACGTTCGCCATCGTGCTCGGCATGCCGACGATGTTGCTGACCGGCACCAGCGGCACCAGAAGCTGCACCGGAAGACCAACCGCGGTGAACACGGTCGTCGCGGTCACGATCGCAGTGCCCGGCACGCCCGCGGTACCGATCGACGACAGCAGTCCGATCACCGCGAGCGCCACATAGCTCGCCGGCGAATACCCCAGTCCGAGCGCGTTGATGGTGAACACGGCCGACAGCATCGGCCACACACCGGCGCATCCCGGCATGCCGATGGTCGTCCCGATCGGGGTGGTGAAGTTCGCCACGTCCGCGCCGACGCCGACCGTGCCGAGCTGCCGTATGCTCAGCGGAAGCGTCGCCACGCTGGACTGCGTGGCGAACGCCGTGGTCTGCGCCGGCAGCACGGCCTTGAAGAACGTCAAGGGCGGCACGTGCGCCACGAATTTCAGCAGCAGCCCGTTGACGACGAACGCCTGGATGATGTTGAGCACGAAGCCCAGCACGAGAATGCTCAGCAGCGCGAGCAGCGCGTCCGCCTTGGATGTGGTCGCGGCCGTCGAAGTCGCTCCCAGCACCACCACCGCGTACGGGGTGAGCTCGACCACGTAGCCGACGGCCTTGTAGATCACGTCCTTGGTCTGCTCGAAGAACCGTTTGACGACGCTCACGTCCTTCTGCCGACCGACCGACACGATGGCGATGTCCAGCACGGTGGCCGTGATGATGATAGGCACCACACGGTTGCCGGACAGGTCTCCGACGATGTTCTTCGGGAAGAAGTTGAGTATGACCTGGTCGAGCGGCGCTGTCTGCGAGGTGAGGAAACCGGCGGTCGACTTGTCGTCGACGAGTTTGACGCCCGAGCCGATGTGCAGCGGGATGGCCACACCCAGCGTCATCACGATGGCGATCAGATTGGTGAGCAGCAGCCAGCCGACCGACCGCAATCCGATGCTGCGCAGCTTTTTCAGACTGCCGACGTAGGTGATGCTGGAGATGATCGACACGAAGATCAGCGGCGCGACCAGCGCGGTGATCAGGTTGATGTAGATGTTGCCCAGCAGGTTGAGCGAGTCGACCTGCCCGTCGAACACGAGGCTCAGGGCGATGCCCAGCCCAAGCGCGAGCACCGTCAGCAGGCTGAAGTTGAGTTTGAAGACCGCACGCAGCACGGCGATCAGGGCGAACAGCACCACGGCCGACGCCCAGACCGCCACTGCGGTGGGATCGATGTTGGATAGCGCTCCCATCAGTCAGCTCACCTCGCCGAGGTTGGGCGGGTCGAGTCGGAGAGAGCCTGTGCCGCCGCGGCGTCGCCACGGTTGCGGCTCAGCGCCAGCGCCCCGGCGGCGGTCAGCGCGAGGCTGAGCGCGACGGATGCGATGACCGTGGCTTCGGCACCGGTGCGGGAGAGCGGCTCGTTGCCGGCGACGACGATTTTGCGGGACGGCTTGTTGCCGGCCGTGCTATCGTTGCCGCCAGCGTTGTCGGCGTTGCCTGCGACCGGATTGTTACCCGTGTCGCCGCTGCCGCTGCCGTTACCGCTGCCGCTGCCGCCGTTGTTGCCTCCGGCGAGCGCCGCGACCGCATTGGCGATGTTCTTCGTGGCGGTGTCGGTCGCGCTGATGGTCGCCTTCTTGTCGGACACGGTCTTTTCGGCCGCGGCGAGCGTCTTCTTGAATGCGGCGACCCGGCCGGCGGAGTAACCGTCCAGGCTCACCGTCTTGGCTTGTGCGATTTCGCCGCGCAGGTTGAGCAGGGAGTAGAAGTGGTCGGCCTGGGCGATGTATGCGTCACGGTCGTTGTTGACCTTGCGCCCGTAGTTCTTCGCCGCGCTCAGGTCGTCGCCGGTGATGGAGAATCCGCCTTGGATGATCGCCTTGTCGTCGTACGTGGTGCCGTACCAGTTGAGCATGTATTCCCTCGCCGTGGGCTGCGACTTGGCGTCGACGTTCGCGGTCTTGCCATGGTAGTCCACGACCTCATCGGTCACGGGGCCGGCCGGCTGGTCGGTTCCGGGCAGCTGTGCGGCGTTGTTCTTGTTGTAGTGCAGCAGCAGCGGCACCTGCAGGCGGGTCGCGCCGACGCCCTTGGAATCGACGACGCCGTGGCTGCCGTCCTCGGTCACGAGGTTCGGCAGGTACGTGTTCACGAGATGCGTGTACAGGTCCGACAGCGGGTGGCTGCCGTTGTTGTAGTTGTCACGGATGTGGAACGGCGAGCCTTTGCCGGACGTGCTGTCGAGGATCGTGTCGAACGTGTACACGTGCTTGATGCCGTATTTGCGGGCTTCCTGGTTCACGTAGCGGATCGTGGCGTATGTGTTGCCGCACCAGGTCGCGCCGAAGAAGATGTAATGGTTGCCTGGCGACTGCAGCAGCTTCTCCAGTTCGCCGTACGTCACCGATATGAGCGAGAAGTCCTTGTCCTCGCCCTGCTTGAACACGCTGGCCGCGCCGGCCGAGACGTTGTTCAGGTAGTAGTTGGTGTAGAACTGGCCGTTGGCGCGGGTCGCGGCGTTCTTCGCGGTGCCCAGCACGCGGGTCAGCTCGGCGCTGTCGGCAACGTTCGCGGTGGATGCGAGCACCTTGTCGCCGGTGTTGTCCTTGTTGTAGGTGAACAGGGTCGGCAGATCGACGACGTTTGCTGTGTTCTTGCTTTGCAGGTCGGTCAGGCCGAATTCGTCGATGGTCTGCTGGAACCGCTTGGCGAATGCGTCGACCGCGTTGTTCTTGTCGTTGATGTTGACGAGCGTGTCGGCTCCGGCGTTGTCGAGGTGCGGGTCGAAATTGTAGATCTTCTCGATGCCCTGCGCCTTGACGGCGGTGTTGATGGCGGGCAGTGCGGCCGTCGTCGCGGAGTCCCACGTGCCGCCGATGAGTATCACGAAGTTGCCTTTGCCGTAGCGCAGGATGTCTTCGAGACGTTCCAGCGTGATGTTTTCGAACACGTGATCCGAAGGCAGGTTGGGGATGCCCGCGTAGTAGTCGAATGGCGTGTCTTCCTGGGATTGTGCGGCTGTTGCCGCCGTGGGCGTGGTTTCGGCGGCGGACGCGGCGTTCCCGCCCGTCAGCGCGAATCCGGTGAGACCGAGCGCCGCCGCGGTGAGCAGCGCCGCGGCTTTAGCGGCGATGGAGCCTCTCGTGAGGCTGTGGTTGGTGTTGGACATTGTTGTGGTTCCCTTCTGTATTTCTTCCGTATCGAATTGCGTTGGTACTGCTGCGCCGATGGCTCAGCGGGACGATGGTCCGTCGACGAGGTTGAAGTCATACCGTGCGGTAGGAGCGCCGCCGCTGTCGGCCACGTTGAGACTCGCCGATGGCCCGGCGGATGGTCCGTTCGCCGGCGATGCGATGGGCTGCAGCACTTCGGTCGGCGCACTCGCGTCGGCACGGGCTTCGGTTGCGGCAATGGCGTTCGCCGTCGTCGCGGGGGCCGGCGTCGCGCCGTCTGCGATGTCGAATCCGTCGTCGGACCGGCCGCCGTTCGCTCCGGCGAGCGCGGGAGCGCGGCGCTTGTTGCGCACAATCAGCGCAGCGCCCAGCGTGCCGATGACGGCGAGCGCGATGACCACGCCGGCGACGATGCGCACCACCGGGCTGGTGGTTTCGGCCCGATCGGTGACCGGAGAGGCCTGCGTGGTGGTTTCCGCCGTATCAGTGCCGCTGTCGGTGATGCCGGATTCGGTCGTGGTGGTCTCGCCGCCAGCGGTGTCGGCGGTGTTGTCATCGCTGTTCTTCCGGGAGGCCGCGTCCTTCGAGGTCTGAGTGGCGGTGGCATCGGCGTTCGCGGCCGTGTCGCCTGTGATCCCGGCTGTGCTGCCCGTCGTGCTCTGGCCGGACTGTGTGCCGGTCGACTGCGCGGGCTGCGACTGTTGCGCGGTGGTGTTGCCCGTGGAGGGCTTCGTCGTCTGGGTGGCCGGCGAGCCCGAGGACTGCTTCGCCGGGGCCGGGGCCGATTGCTTCGGGTTGCTCGGCTTCGTGGCGGGGGCGGGCGTCGCCGGCTCCTCCTTCTGGGCGTGCTCCTTCTTGTAGTTCGCGCAGTAGCTGTCGAACGCGGCCTTCTGCGCTGAGACGTCGATGCCGCCTCCGGGGTTGGAATCGTAAGCCGAACCGCCACTGGAACAGCAGGCGACCGGATTGTAGTTGGTCGAGCACAGGTCGCACACGTCGCCGGCCGCGTAGGCCGTGCCGAGCGCGAATTGCAGGCCGCCGACCGCCATAGCGCCTATCACGGCCGAGCCGGCGAGCACGCGGATAAGCCGGCGTTTCACGGGCCGCCCGTTGCGTGGCGCTTCATGACGAGCTGATGATGTGGACATGGATATTCCCTTCTTCTTGTCTTCCGCGCCGTTTTTGGATACGGCGCGGCGGTACAGTTTGGTGGCGGCGAATCGCGATATACGAAAACCTGCGATGCGGCAGAATCCGCATCGCCGCGAATGATCCGGCAACCGTCGGCGTAATCTGCCGGGAGTGTGAGGAATCATGCCGGACGGCGAATCACAATCATCGCGATCGCGCCGGCAAACATCCGAAACGGACTATCGAGCGGTCTCTCACCGCTCGCGCATGATCGGCAGTCCGCCCGACAGTGAGCCGACAGCCGATGCCTTCACGCCTTCATTGACACACATAATGTACTCCTTGCTCGGATAAGACACCTGACCGGGGTGCCGCCCCATCATCCGGGGCCGGGCCTGTTCGCGGGTTCCCGTGAACGTTGACATCATCGTAGGCTCCGCGTCGCCGCGTTGGCAAACCCGCGGTTATACATAGTTGTTATGGCCTCGTATCAACCCTATATTTGTTCACGATGACAGCGGCGACAACCGTTATGGCGAATATCACGACATTGCCGATGATCAGCAGACGGTTCATCGTGTACAGCAGCCATGCGATCAGCAGCAGGTCGACGAGCAGCGCGACGATGCACAACGCCGCGAGCCCGGATTGCGGCACGCGGCCGAGCAACGGCAGCGAGCGGAATGCGCAGAGCGATGAGCCGTCGCGCAGTATCAGGCGCAATGCGGCGACGGCGACCATCGCCTGCACCACGATCATCAGAATCGTGACGCTCGACGACACGGTTTTCGCGGAATTCCCGGCGATCAGCGGGCACTCCGCGGCGATCATGCCCACCGAAAGCAGGCGCACGGGAGCGCCGGTCCGAGCGGAACGCTCTCCCAGTTCGCGCGGCAACCATCCGTCCGCGCAGGCCGAGGCGACCGGATACGCCATGCAGCCGACTGCGGCATTGAGCGTGGTGAGCAGGGCGAACGCGGAGCCGCCCACCACGAACGCGACCGTCACCGGAGCCGGGACGAATGCAGACAGGCTGACGGCGAGATCCCGGTTCGCGACCTGGGCTATCGGCAAGGCGCCGGCATCGGCCACGCAGATCAGCGCATACGTCACGACGACCAGCAACAGCGAGACGCGCATCGCGCGGGGCACCGTCACCCGCGGACGGTCCGCGACCGCGGCATAGTTCGCCACGCCGGCCACCCCGTTCATCATGAACGTCATGTACACGCATGCGAACAGGAACGCCAGAGGCGAGCCGAGAAACGTGTAATGCGCGAGATTCGCGAGCCGCACGTGCGGCATTGTCACCGCAACGTACGTGCCCAACGCCGCCGCGAGCAGCACGGCCATCACCAGTTGGGCGATGGCGGCGATGCGGGCACCCAGCATGTGCACGCCGAGGAACAGCGCGACGACCAACGCCGCGGTCAGGCGTGTCGGCAGCATGGGCAGGCCGAGCAGCTGCGCCGCGGACAGCGCGTACGCGGAGATGTCGAACACGAGAAAACACAGGATATAGGCGACGATGCCGCCGAAGACGGGCGGCAGCAGCGTGCCGACCTGCTGGTACTGGCCGCCCGGGTAATCGCCGGACGAGCTGGCTAGCAGCTGCGGCACCAGCGCGAACGCGCCTCCCAGGCCACCGACCAGCGCGGCGAGCCACAATCCGGTGCCCGTGATGCCGACGCCGATGCCGGCCATCGACATGACCCCCAGACCGACGACATTGCCCGCGCCGAAAGCGGCCAGATGAACCGTGTGCAGTGAACGTGATGATGCCATGATGCCCCTCCCCGGCCGAAACCTTCATGACAACTGAACCACATCATGCCGGCGATGAGAACGCCGTTCCCATATGAAAAATCTATACTGTGTTCAAGCGCCACATTGTTCGATCGCGGATGGCGGGGCCGGGGCTCGTGTCCAACGACCCTATCCGCGGCGCATATCGCCCGTCGCGCGTCAGCTGCTGGTCAGGAACGTCTCGTTGCCGCGGGTGAAATCAAGCACCGCGCCGGCAAGCTCGACCTCGCCCGACAGATCGGGGTCATCGGCGAGCAACCGCCCAGCACGTTCGCGCGCGTCGGCGATGATCTTGACGTCCTTGACCACGCGCAGCAGTTTCAGACCGGACTTGCCGCCCGACTGCGCGTCGCCGAGCACGTCTCCGGCGCCGCGGAACTCCAGATCGGCCTGCGCGATCTGGGCACCGTCGAGCGTGCCCTGGATGACCTGCAGCCGCTGCTGCGCGGGACCGCCGTCCTCAGCCCGCGAAATCAGGAACGCCCATGAATCCGTGCCGCCGCGCCCCACGCGCCCGCGCAGCTGGTGCAGCTGCGAAAGCCCGTACCGGTCAGCGTCGAAGATCACGATGCAGCTGGCCTGCGGCACGTCCACGCCCACTTCGATGACCGTTGTCGCCACCAGAACCGGCGTGGCCCCATCCGCGAAATCGGCCATGACCTGCTGCTTGGTCGCGTCATCGTCGCGGCCGGTCAGCGTCGCGAAACGGACGCCACGGAACTGCGGCAGCGATGACAGCCTGCGCTCGATCTCGGCCACGGAATGCAGCGGCGGCCGTGACGGAGCACCGTCACCATCCTCCTTCGATGGCGCGCTGGCGGCTGTGTTGGCGGCCGCGGCGGCGGATTCGCGCCTGTAGGCGTCGGAATCGTCGTACACGCCGATCTGCAATGCCCCACTTGTATCGTCATCGCCGTCCGATTCATCGTCGGCATCGATACGCGGGCAGACGACATACGCCCGCTCCCCCGCGTCGATGCGGCCGCGGATGTGGGCGAACATGGAGCCCATCATGCGGCCGTCGTTTTCAGGCACGACGAACGTGCGGATGGGCTTGCGCCCGCCCGGCAGCTCGGTGAGCCACGAGATGTCCAGATCGCCGAACCAGGTCATCGCCGCCGTACGCGGGATCGGCGTCGCGGTCATGACCAGCAGGTGCGGCACGACATCGTTTTTGGTGCGCAGGGATTCGCGCTGCTCCACGCCGAACCGGTGTTGCTCGTCGATGACGACGAGCGCGAGGTTCGGGGCCTGGAACGTCTTGGAGAACGCGGCGTGCGTGGCGACGATGATGCACGGGTCGCCGCTGGCCGCGAGCGCGAGAGCACGGCGGCGGGCGGCCAGTTTCATGCCGCCGGTCAGCAGGATGACCGGCACGTGCCGCGTGTTCGCGTCCGACTGCGCGTGCGCCGCGCCGTCTTGTTTCCCACTGCGTGCCCCACTGTGTTTCACGGGATGTTTCACGGCCGCGCGCCCCTTGGCATCTCCGTCATCGGCAGCGGATTCGGCGGCCTTGATCAGGTCGGCCGGGTCATTGGGAGACAGGGCATCGCGGGACGGGTCATCGCCCGTCTCGACGCTGTCAATCGCGCAGAGCATGGCGCTGATGGTCGCATGATGCTGCTCGGCGAGCACCTGAGTGGGCGCGACAAGCACCGCCTGATGGCCGGAACCCGCCGCCTGCAGCATGGCCGCGACCGCGACCACGGTCTTGCCGGAACCGACCTCGCCCTGCAGCAGGCGCTGCATCGGATATTCGCGGGCCATGTCCACGCCGATATCATCGATGACCTCCCGCTGGCCGCCGGTCAGCGGGAACGGCAGTGATTCGATGAACCGGTCACGCAGCGCCACGCCCGCACAAGGCAGGGCCGCATCCTTGCGGACATTGCTACGCGACTGGAGCAGCGCCGTCTGCGAGACGAACGCCTCCTCGTAGCGCATCGTGCCGATGGCCCGTTTGAAATCCGCGGTGCTGAGCGGGTCGTGGATGGCCAGGAACGCTTCCGCGCGATGCAGCAGATGATTCGATTCGCGCACCGATTCGGGCAGGACGTCCGGGATCGCGCGGGCCAAGCCGACGGCCACGGCGTTTCCTGACCGAGACTCGGCACCCGCTGGAGCGGTTCCGGCGCCGCTGATGCCGCCGTCTTCCATCGGTTTCATTGTTTGCGGGGCTTCCGTTGCCGCATCGCCCGGGAGATCCTGCCCGGTTCCAGCCAGCAACTCGATGCATTGCACTATCGACTCATGAATGTGTTCGCTGGAGATACGAGACGACGCGTGATACACCGGTCGGGGTCTGCTGATGCGACGCAGGCCCGCTTCGACGGTGTCGGCGTCGTATTTCAGAGCGCTCATCTGCACGACACCGGAGTATTCGCCATCAGCCGGACCGGAGCCGGGAGCGACCGTCATTATTTCGGGATGGGTGAACTGCAGTTGGCCATTGAACTCGCTCGGCTCTCCGGCGATCACCACAATCGCGCCGGAACGCAGCCGCATGCTCAGCCAATCGACATACTGCTTCTTGTACGAGAAGAACACCAAACGGGCGGCGGCCCCCGCGACATGCCGGGAAACCGCGAAATCCCCGTCATCCACCACGGCCTCGAGCCGGTAGCCCCGCCGAACGTTCATCGGCACGACCCGCATGCTGCGCACCGACGCGGAGAACGCCATTCTCTCGCCGATACGGGCCTCGCGCAGTGCCCGCAGGGGCACCGGATCGGCGACACGGAACGGATAGTAGGTCAACGCATCGCCCACCGTCACGACGCCAAGGCTTTTGAGCGCGCCGACACGCCGCTTGTTCGTCATGATCGACGACATGGTGGTGTTCAACGTGATGCTCATACGTCCCTATTGTGGTGTGCCGGCGGGACGGCATCGCATTGTCCCCTCCGCCAGCGGATATAAAGAGGCCCCGGAGTCTTGCGACTTCCGGGGCCTCAGTGAAACATTATCGCGCGATGTCACGCAACCACACGCTGAACCTTGCCGGCCTTGAGGCACTTGACGCACACGCGGACGCGAACGTTCTGGCCGTCAACGGTGGTACGAACCGGCTGCAGGTTCGGGCGGAAGGTGCGCTTGTTGCGGATATGCGAGTGAGAAACGGTGTATCCGACCTGCGGACCCTTGCCGCACACTGCACAACGAGCTGCCATGATGGACTCCCTTAATAACCTTGATGTTCAAGTCTTCCGTGTTCCAGCACGGATGCTTGAACACACAACTTCACAATAATAGCGCCAAACACAAACAAATGCAAATCAAGCGTGTATCATTGCGGCTTTCACCTACACATCCACACAATATCACCCGTCTTGACTATTGCCGCATCCAGCAACTCTTCATAAAATCACGGTAAAACGGTTACTGTATGGCATACGATACATGCAACGCGGCAATCGTCAAGGAGGAATGATGCTCAATTCACTTAAAGGCCTGCTTTCACGCAAAAACGACGTGCCCTCCCCCACAGTGATCTCGTTGGGACAGGTGTGGGTCGACATCATGATGGACATCGACGCGATTCCCCAACCGGGCGGATTCGCCGTCGCGAACCATACCATGCCGTCGGTGGGCGGCAGCTTCCGCGTCATGCAGGCGGCCAGCCGGATTGGGGCGGCGACCAAGCACGCAGGCGTCATCGGCAACGGGCCGTGGGCGTCACTGATCCGCAAGGCTCTCAACGACAACGGCATCGAGCACATCGGCCAGGACCGCATCGACGCCGATTCCGGTTTCCGTCTGGTGCTCAACGACAGCGAGCGCAAGACGTTCGTCGCCACGTATGGCGCCGAATCACAAGGCAACGAGAACACGTTCGACTGCGTGGAGCCCGGCGAGGGCGATGTGGTGCACATCAGCGCCAACACGCTGATGGATCACAGCGCGTCAGGCATCGACGCCTTCCTGCATCGCACCGCTTCGGACCCGACGACGCGCGACTACAGCATCGTGCTCAATCCGACCAACACGCTGCACATGGTCAGCGACCACCTGCTGGAGGATCTGGTGCTGGTGCGGCCCATCTGGTCCTGCAACCGTCAGGAGGCCCGCACGCTCGCCGACCGGCTTGGCGTGTTCGTGGACGATTCCCTGTCGATGACCGTCGGCGGCGGATTCGACGACTCGATGAAGGCGCTGTGCAACAGCCTCGGCGCCACGCTGCGCGCGCCGCTGGTGGTTCGTGCGGGGTCGCGCGGCGCGTGGGTGCGCACGCCGGGCGGCGAAGTCATCCATGTGGAGGGGTATCCGACGAAGGCGACGCACACCCGTTCGGCGGGCTCGTGCCACACCGGTGCCATGTGCGCACTGATCGCCCGCGGCTGGTCGCTTGTCGATGCGGTGAAGATCGCCAACGCGGCCGCTTCGCTGGGCATTCAGCGTTCCATCAACGGCGTTCCGGACTGCCCCGGCTATGACGAGGTCATCGCCAAGCTCGAGGAAGACGAGACTCCGGCCGAGGCCGCGAAGTAGCCATTCCCCGCAGCGTCGCCCGGCCGATATGGATTGTTGCGCAACGCTGTCGTTCCGTTTGCGTCCTTAAGCGCGCGCCGAACGGACGACTCTGCGCACATAGGGACGCAAATCGGGTGTT
>ENA-UOIW01002003-UOIW01002003.1-human-gut-metagenome-genome-assembly--contig:-P58-NODE-2003-length-11157-cov-4.901549_pt1 | contig 11157 bp, 9 predicted proteins | sample MGYA00242334_ERZ723881 | MGnify/ENA metagenome assembly ERZ723881
AAATAGTGAGCACGATTATTTTTTATCAAAAAAATAAAAAAATGGCAAAAAGTGAACTTTAAAACAAAAAGGATTTGCTATTTGAAAAAAAGATGATTATAATATCAATGTAGCTTTGACTGAAGACAATGTCTTTTGGATTTTTGTTTCTAGAGAGAAAATCAAAGGTGCAAGATTTTTAACAATGCCAAAAGGATACTCCTTCACAGCTCTACTAATCCTAGCGTACATTCTGCGTTAAAGAATAAAGAGGGCATACATTTTTTGTATGAACTAAGGTGGTACCGCGTAACTTACGTCCTTAGCAAAAGCTAAAGGACGTTTTTTATTTTAAAGGAGTGAAAAATAAATGGTAAATATTAAAGAAGATGAACGTTTAAGTGTATTAAATCATAGTTGTGCCCACTTACTTGCACAAGCAGTAAAGCATTTATATCCGCAAGCCAAATTTTGGGTAGGTCCTGTGATTGAAGATGGCTTTTATTATGATATGGACTTACAAGATCAAGTCATTAAAGAAGAAGATTTGCCTGTAATTGAAAAAGAAATGAAAAAAATTGCTAAAGATGGCAAACGAATCATCAAAGAAGAATTGACAAGACAACAAGCGTTAGACTTATTTGCTGATGATCCTTATAAGATTGATCTTATTGAACATTTCAATGAAAATGAAATCATCACCGCTTATCGTCAAGGCGATTTTGTTGACTTATGTCGTGGCCCTCATGTTGAAAGTGTAAAATTATTAAAACATTTTAAATTATTAAAAGTCAGTGGAGCCTATTATAAAGGAGATAGCAACAATAAAATGTTGCAACGGATTTATGGGATTTGCTTTGAAAATGAACAAGATTTACAAGATTATTTAAATTTTTTAGAAGAAGCAAAGAAAAGAGATCATCGAAAATTAGGAAAAGAATTAGAGTTATTTATGCTTAGTGAATATGGTCCTGGTTTTCCTTTTTGGTTACCAGATGGGATGATTTTACGCCGTCAATTAGAAAATTTTTGGATTGAAGAACATTTAAAAGAAGGCTATCAACTCATTCAAACGCCAATCATGCTTAACAAAAAACTTTGGGAAATTTCAGGGCATTGGGCAAATTATCGTGAAAATATGTACACTTCTGAAATTGATAAATACGAATTTGCAATTAAACCAATGAATTGCCCTGGAAGTTTACTTGTTTATAAAAATTCGATTCACTCTTATAAAGATTTTCCTTTAAAACTTGGAGAACTTGGTTTAGTTCATCGTCATGAAGCAAGTGGTGCGTTAAATGGATTATTTCGCGTTCGTACCTTTACGCAAGATGATGCCCATCTTTTTATGAGTGAAAATATGATTCAAAAAGAAGTCAAAAAATTAATTGCGTTTTATGACCGGATTTATTCTGTATTTGGTCTAGATTATCACATTGAATTATCCACCCGTCCAGAAAATAAATACATTGGAAAGATTTCAACTTGGAATCGGGCTGAAAAAGCATTAGCAAAAGCTTGTGAAGCTTCTAAAAAACCATTTAAAATTAATCCAGGAGATGGCGCATTTTATGGTCCAAAATTAGATTTTAAATTAAGAGATTCTTTAGGACGAATTTGGCAATGTGGAACGATTCAATTAGATATGAATTTACCTGAACGATTTGACATTACCTATGTAGATAAAGATGGAACGAAAAAAAGACCAATTATGCTTCATCGTGCTTTATTAGGTTCAATTGAACGTTTTATTGGAATTATTATTGAACACTATGCAGGGGCTTTTCCACTTTGGTTAGCACCAAAACAAGTCGTGGTTTTACCTGTCAATAATGAATATCACCGCCATTATGCGCATCAAATTGTTCAAGCATTAAAAAAACATGGCATTCGTGCGCATATCGATGATCGTGATGAAAAATTAGGATATCGTATTCGTGAAGCAAATTTGAAAAAAATTACCTATCAAGTGGTCGTTGGCGATGAAGAAATACAAAATAAAACCTTAAAAGTAAGACATTATGGCAAACAAGAACAAACAAGCATGACTTTCAAAGAATTTTTGAAAAAATTGCAAGTTGAAATTAAAAATAAGGCTTAACTTTTTATGAGAGGAAGAAATAAGCCTTGGGCAGATGCCTTTATCAATGAACATGCAGAATATCTTTTTGATGCGAAAAAGCATTTTCAAAATCAAACCATTTATTTAGAAATTGGAATGGGCAAAGGCGATTTTATTTTACAATCTAGTCAATACTATCCTCATATTTTACATCTTGGGGTAGAAATGAATAAATCGATTTTTGCCATTGCCTTAAAAAAGATTGTTCAAAATCAAGCAAAAAACATATTGCTTTTGCAAGTCGATGCTGCAAAGTTAAATGAATATCTTCCGCCATCTTGTGTGGACAAAATCTTTTTGAATTTTAGTGATCCATGGCCTAAAAAAAGATATCATAAACGAAGATTAGTGCATCCCAATCAATTAGCCATTTTAGAACAATGCTTAAAAGAAAATGGACAAATTATTGTCAAAACAGATAATGAAGAATTATTTGATTTTGGATTAGACATTTTTAAACAAAGAGGATATGGCATTCTTGAAGTTGATCGCGATTATCAAACCATTGAAGGCGATTTTGTGAGCGAATATGAAGCTCGTTTTCGTAGTTTGCATCAACCCATCTATCGCTGTATCGTTCAAATGAAAAAAAAGGAGGAGAAACAAGATGGCCTTAACGAAAAAGCAAACCCAAGTTCTTAGGGAGTTTTGTTTGGCCTATGGGGCTTCGGGTTATGAAAAAGAAATCAGCAACTTATTTAAAAAGTATTTAGTGCAATATGGTTATGAAATTGTCTATGATCATTTAGGATCTATTTATGGACGCAAAAGATGTCATCAAGACCACCCTTTAAAAGTCATGGTTTGTGCGCATAGCGATGAAGTAGCTTTAAAAGTGACCAATATTAATGAACAAGGGCTAATTCAGTTTCAAGAAACTAGTATTTGGAGTCAAATCTTAATGGGACAACGGGTAACTTTAATCAATCAAAACAAGGAAAAGTTTAAAGGAGCTATTTGTGCAACCCCTCCTCATTTACTTTCAGCTGAATTAAAAAATCAACCGGTTGCTACCAAAAACATGGTTGCTGATTTTGGCTTTTTAAATCGGCAAGATGCGCTCAATCATCACATACGCATGGGCGATGTTATTGTCGTTGATGGTTCATTTGAAGTTTTAAATGAAAATCGAATTTTAGCTAAAGCATTAGATAATCGAGTGGGATGTGCTTTATGTGTAGAATTATTGAAGACAATGAGTCAAATCGATTTACCTTATGATTTATATATTGGTTTAAATGTGCAAGAAGAAGTAGGGTTGCGTGGAGCAACGACAGCGGCGCAAATGATTCGTCCTGATTTTGCCATTGTGGTGGATTGTTCTCCTGCAAATGATTTATCATCTTCAAAAGAATTAGGACAATTAGGGAAAGGTTTATTGGTCCGTGTCATTGATGGAAATATGATTGCTTTTCCACAACTCATTGATTATCAACGCAATCTTTGTAAAAAATATCAAATTCCTTATCAATATTATCTTTCTAATGGTGGAACCGATGCTGGACAAATTCATCGCACATATCATGGTGTGCTTACTTTAACGTCCTGTATTTGTGCTCGAAATATTCATTCGAACTCTTCGATCATGGATAGCAATGACTATCAAGCGAATTTGAAGTTTTTAAAATTAGTTTTAAAACAATTTGATGAAAAATTGTATCAAAAATGGATAAAGGAAGGTCGATAGAATGGCTTTTGCATTTTATGTTCCCCACATGCTTTTAATTAATTTAGGATCGAATCAAAAGACAAAAGAAACCAAAGTTTTAGATCAAGTGATTGTCTTATATAATCAAAATCAAGAAATTATTGGTTATAATTTGCTGGATATTGAATTAGATTTACCTTATGGACTTGTCATGCATCCAACTATAAAATTGCAAGAAATCTGTAATCAATTATTAACAAAAAATCAAGTGGCACCTCTTGTTTTAAATGGAGTTGAAAATATTGTTGTTGGGCAAGTTTTAACTTGTGTGCCCCATCCTGATTCGGATCATTTACATATAACAACTGTTGATGTCAAAGACGAAATTTTATCCATTGTTTGTGGTGCTAAAAATGTAAAAGAAAACATTAAAGTGGTTGTTGCTAAAGTGGGAAGTATGATGTTTGATGGTACATTTATTGAGGCAAATACCTTGCGAAATGTTCCTTCTTATGGTATGATATGTTCAGGGTATGAATTAAATTTGCCAAACTATCAAAAAGGACAAGGCATTTTAATTTTAGATGATTCTTATATCATTGGTGAACCATTTTTTAAATAGGGGTGAAAAAACATGGCAACAGAAAAAAAAGATGAAAAAAAAGAACTTCAAGATGAAACAGGATTTATTCATACCGAAGAATTACGAGATCTTTTAAAAGAAAAAGAAAATGAAAAAAAATTGCCTTGGTATAAGAGATGGTTTGGTAAAGGAAAAAAACAAAAGTAAAATGGAGAAGAAAGAATTTCGTTTTTTGAAATTCTTTCTTTTTTATTCTATGATTTATCAATATTCATCTTGCTAAACGAAGGCAATATTGGTAAAATAAATATGAAATGGTGGAGGGAAGTACATGAAAAAAATTTATAATAAGGTCATTTTATCTAGTTTTTTATTAATGGGGTTCCTTTCCGGATGCGGTTCAGTTGCAAATGGAACAAAAACGTATAGTTATGAATATGACTATAAAGAAGTCGAAGGTGGCTTAGAAATTACGGGCATTCGATATAATAAGAAAAACAAAGTTTTAGATATTACGATTCCAAATGAAATTCGTGACAAAAAAGTGATTTCTATTGCACCCAATGCCTTAAAAGATGTTGACATTATTCGTCATGTGATCATGGGAGCTAATATTCAAAATATTGGTCAAGAAGCTTTTTCTTCTTGTGATAATTTGGTATCGATTACCTTCCCAACTGAAGTATCCATGAAAATTGGTGATCGTGCATTTGAAAATACAGCGTTAACCTCCATTCAAATTAGCAATCGAATCGAGTTAGGAAATGAAGTTTATAAAAATTGTCAAAATGTCACTTCAATACAATCCAATGCAACCGTTTATGGAGAAGATGTCTTTGTAGGATGTCAAGCCGTAACAGATTTAACGATTAATTTTATTGGTGCAGATAGCGAAAACCCTAAAACGCTAGATTATTTATTTGGAACAATACCAACCACTTTAAAAACAATTACAGTGACCAATGCTGCAACCTTTGCTGAAAATACTTTTGCGAATTTATCTAGTGTTACAAATATTGAACTACCAACCAATCGTTATGCTAAAACATTACCAGAAGGACTTTTTGCAGAAAGCAATCAATTAACTAAAATTACGATTCCGTTTGTGGGACAACAAACTTATGATGAAACGAATCCGCTAGCTGATTATAATTATTCTTTAGCTTATTTGTTTGATGTGGCAGACAATAGTTTACTTCCTACTTCATTAAAAGAAGTTGTTTTACATCCAACGACAACGATTGAAGATGTCAAATATGGACAAAGTGTCATTCGCCCCATTAATTTTTCAAATAGCGCATCTTTAACGACTTTAACCCTAAATAGTGGAGTTGAAACCATTGAAGCGAGTGCTTTTGATGGATGCAGTGCTTTAGAAAATATTACTTTATCTTCCTCTTTGACTCGCATTGGTAAAGATGCATTTAAAGAAACAAAATATTACACCGATGCGGCTCAAACAAAAGATACATTAATTGTTTTAGATTCTTGGGCTATTGGTTTTGAAGCCAGTGGAGAAAATCATGATGTTCAAATTAATAATTCAGTAGTGAGTGCAGTCTCTGATGAATTATTTAAAGATAATCCTTATATCACTTCTGTTCGTTTATCTAATGTTAAAACTTTAGGAAATGAAGTATTTAAGGGTGCAACCAATTTAAAGAGTGTGGATATGAATCTTTTAACAGATGTTCCTGCTTCAACTTTTGAAGATTGTACTTCTTTAACAGAAGTGAATTTGCCACGGATTACAAATGTAGGAGCGCGTGCTTTTGCAAATAATACAAGTTTAACTTCAATGAATCTTTCTCGAGTGACAAGTATTGCAGAATCTGCTTTTGAAGGTTGTACACAATTGGAAACCATTACAATTTCTAGAAATTTAAATGAAGTTGGTGCAAATGCCTTTTTAAATACGGCATTGAGTAGTGTTGAATGTACAAACATCAATCAAGCAGCTATTGATGCTTTAAAAGCTTTAGTTGCTAATGCTGAAAAGTATGCAACAACAGGAAATGAATTATTAACGCAAGCAATTAATGCTTTACAACTTCCAACAGAAGAAGAATAAAAAAATAGATATGTCAGTAAAAAAAGAGTTGATGAAAATCAACTTTTTTTGTTGTTGACAACAAAAAAATTAGAACCCCAGCAGTTAAAAAGAATATTTTTTAAAATTTAGCACTAAACTATTGACAGTGCTAAAAAGAATCTGTATAATAATTCTAGCACATGAAAACATATAGTGCTAATAGGTGGTGATGATATGGAACAAATCCCAAGAAAATTTCTCATCTTGAAGTTAATTGTTGAGGAATTTATCAAAACAGCTCATCCTGTGGGTTCAAATACTTTAATTGAGCAATATCAATTAGACTATTCCAGTGCAACTGTTCGAAATGAAATGTTCAGTTTGGAAGAAGAAGGGTATATTGAAAAACCACATACTAGTGCTGGACGGGTACCATCAATTAAAGGGTATCGATATTATATTGAACACTTAAGAAGTGATGATCGTGCAAAATCTATCAAATCAAAAATTAAAAATTTTATTGAGGATCATGCAACAACGATGCACACGGACCAAATTATTGATGAGTGTTGCCAAATCATTTCCGACATGACCAATCTTGTCTCTGTTGTCATGGGTCCAGATGGAAGCCAAGAAAAAATAGCAAAGGTTGAGTTGATTCGTTTAAATTCTTCTACGGCGATTGTTATTTTTGTAACGGATAGCGGTTTTGTAGAACATAAGACAATCAACATTCCAAGTGGCAGCAAGATTGAAGAATTAGAAGATTGTGTAAAGATTATAAATAAGCGAATTATTGGTATCACCTTAAATGATACGGATGTTGCTTTAAAAAGTATTCAGTTAGTTTTATCGGAACACATTAAAAATTACCAAGCTGTCTATAATGCTTTCGCTCATGCTTTTTTAAAATTTGCATCCGAAAGAATATCTTACTATGGTAAAAATAATTTGCTCAGTCAAAAAGATTTTGCCGATATTCAAAAGATGAAAAAAGTAGCTAAAATTTTAGAAAACACGAATATTTGGAAAAGTTTTGATAATGAGTATGAAGGCATTAATGTTTCAATTGGTAATGAAAATCATGTAACGGATTTAGAAGGCATCTCTATTGTTTCTACAAAATTAAAGTTGTCTAATTCTAATTCTGGAACCATTGCTGTTATTGGACCTACTCGTATGGATTATAGTCAAGTCATGGATGCGTTAGAATTTTTATCAAACTCCATTGATGAACTAGTCAATAAAAAGGAGAAATGATTATGGATGAAGAAGTAAAAGAAAAAGAAACGAAGACTGAAGAAAAAAATAAAACATCTCAAGAAACAGAAGATGTTTCTAAAGAAAATGAAAAAAAAGGAAAAAAAGAAAAAAAAGATTTGATCAAACACTTGCAAGATGAAGTTAAAGAATGGAAAGATAAATATTTTCGAGTCTATGCAGATATGGATAACCTTCGCAAGCAATATCAAAAAGATTATCTTAGCATGGCAAAATATCAATCTCAAACCATTATTGAAAAATTATTACCTAGTTTAGATATTTTTTCAATGGTCATTGGAAGTGCAGATCAATTGCCTGACGAAGTTAAAAATTATGTCATGGGATTTGATGTTGTTTATCGACAAATGCTTCAAGCATTAGAAAGTGAAGGCGTTCATGAAATTCCATGTGCAGTCGGTGATAAATTTAATCATGATATCCATTTTGCAATGGATACCACAGAAGTAGATGATGATAATCAAGTGGATACCATCACTAAAATCTATCAAAAAGGATATAAACTACATGATCGTTTGCTTCGCGCAACCACAGTCAGTGTAGGTGTAAAAAAAGTTGAAAAAGAAAATAAAGAAGAGCAAAAAGCTCAAGCTTAAGGGAGGAATACATTATGGCACAAAATAATATTATTATTGGTATTGATTTAGGAACAACAAACTCTGTTGTAAGTTATATGCAACCAGATGGAAAGTGGAAAGTTATTCCAAATCCAGAAGGAAAAAATACGACTCCATCTGTTGTCGCTTTTAAAGCCAATGGAGAAGAAATTGTTGGTGATGCAGCAAAAAGACAAATGGTTACCAATGTGGATACAGTGGCTTCCATTAAAAGAAAAATGGGAACCAATGAAAAAGTTCACATTAATTGCTTGAATAAAGATTTAACACCACAAGAAATTAGTGCAAAAATTTTGCAATATATGAAAAAATATGCTGAAGACAATCTTGGACAAAAAATTGAAAAAGCGGTTATTACGGTTCCTGCTTACTTCAATGACGCTCAAAGACAAGCAACAAAAGATGCTGGTGTCATTGCCGGATTAGATGTTGTTCGGATTATTAATGAACCAACTGCAGCTGCTTTAGCCTATGGTATGGAAAATAAAGGCAATGAAAAAATCCTTGTTTACGATTTAGGAGGAGGAACTTTTGATGTTTCTATCCTTGAAATTGGAGATGGTACTTTTGAAGTTATTAGTACTGCCGGCGATAATCGTTTAGGTGGCGATGACTGGGATGAAGAAATTCAAAAATGGATTTTAAAAGAAATTCAAAATGAATTTAATCTTGATCTTTCAAAAGATAAAATGGCTATGCAACGTTTAAAAGATGCGGCTGAAAAAGCTAAAATTGAATTATCAGCAATGGTAGAAACAACCATTATGTTACCATTTATTGCAATGACGGCAAATGGCCCTGTCAACTTTGAAAGAAAATTGACTCGTGCTAACTTCCAAAACATGACAAAACATTTGCTTGATCGGACAACAAAACCTGTTGAACAAGCTTTACATGATGCAAACTTAAAAGCTAGTGATATTGCTGAAATTTTATTAGTTGGTGGTTCAACTCGTATGCCAGCAGTTGTAGATAGTGTTAAAAAATTACTCGGAAAAGAACCAAATCGTTCAATTAACCCAGATGAATCGGTTGCCATTGGTGCTGCAGTTCAAGGTGGAATTATTCGTGGAGATGTCAAAGATGTCTTATTACTTGATGTTACCCCATTATCTTTAGGTATTGAAACTTTAGGTGGAGTAATGACCGTATTAATTCCTAGAAATACAACGATTCCTACGACAAAATCACAAACTTTCTCTACGGCTGAAGATAATCAACCCGCCGTTGATATTCAAGTTTATCAAGGTGAACGTTCGATTGCTAGAGATAATAAATTATTAGGAACATTTAAACTAGATGGCATTCGTCCAGCACGTCGTGGAACGCCTCGAATTGAAGTTACCTTTAATATCGATGTCAATGGTATTGTTAATGTATCAGCCAAAGATTTGGATACGAATAAGGAACAATCTATTACAATCAGTGGCTCATCTGGTTTAAGTAAAGATGAAATTGATAAGATGGTTAAAGAAGCAGAATTGAATAAAGAAGCGGATGAAAAACGTCGTGAAGAAGTAGAAACGAAAAATAAAGCCGAATCTTATGTCAATGAAATGGAAAATCGTGTCAATGAACATGGAAATCTTGTTGATGGAGACGTTTTAAATCGTACAAAAGAAGCGATTGAAAACTTGAAAAACGATATCAATCAACTTTCCCCTGCTGAATTAAAAGGTAAATTACAAGAATATGAAAGAATTTTTGGTGAATTTGAACAAGCAGTCCAACGTGCACAAGCAAATCAATCAAGTTCAAATAATCAAAGTAATAACACACCAAATGATGATGAACCTATTAATGCATAAAAAATGAAAATTGAGGGATTGGGAGTGTAGAAATTCTACACTCTCAATTTTAAAGAAGGAGAAATGTGTATGGCCCAAGAAAAAAGAGATTTATATGAAATTTTAGGTGTTATCAAAACAGCTTCTCAAGATGAAATTAAAGCGGCTCATCGTAAATTAGTTAAAAAATATCATCCTGATTTAAATAAAGAACCAGGTGCAGAAGAAAAGTTTAAAGAAGTACAAAATGCTTATGACATTTTAAGTGATGAAAAGAAACGGCAATTGTATGATCAATACGGATATGCTGGAATTGATCCCAATGCCGCAGGTGGAGCCGGTTTTAATGGAGCCAATTTTCATGCAAATTTTGGTGACTTCGGTGATTTTGGTGATTTAGGAGATATTTTTAGCAGTTTTTTTGGTGGAGGAAGACGAAGTTCTTCAAGAAGTCAAAGTGGGCCAATTCGTGGAGAAGATGAATATCGGACATTAACAATTTCTTTTATGGATTCTGTTAAGGGTGTTACCTTAAAAGTGCCTCTAACTTACTATAAACCATGTGATCATTGTCATGGAACGGGTGCTGATTCACCATCTGATATTGAAACCTGTCCAACTTGTCGTGGAAGTGGAAGAGTCAAAACGCAAACGCAAAGCATTTTTGGAAATATGATTTCTGAAAAAACTTGTCCAACTTGTAATGGAACAGGAAAAAGAATTAAAAAATCTTGTAGTCAATGTAATGGTCAAGGATATATTAAAGTTAAAGAACAATATGATTTGAAAGTACCTCAAGGAATTAGTAGTGGTCGTCAATTGCGTCTAGCCGGTAAAGGTGGAATGGGTAAAAATGGCGGAAGTTGTGGGGATTTATACATTGAAATTATTGTAGAATCTCATCCTGACTTTAAGCGAGAAGGCAATAATGTTTATATTGACTTCCCAATTAATACCACTGATGCCATTTTAGGATTACGTTGTGAAGTACCAACTATTTATGGAACAGAAATAATTGACATTCCTGCTGGTGTTCAAAATAACTCCACAATACGAATGAAAAATAAAGGCTTTAAAGATGTTCGAAGTGATGCTTATGGGGATC
>ENA-UOIW01002011-UOIW01002011.1-human-gut-metagenome-genome-assembly--contig:-P58-NODE-2011-length-11128-cov-6.281676_pt1 | contig 11128 bp, 10 predicted proteins | sample MGYA00242334_ERZ723881 | MGnify/ENA metagenome assembly ERZ723881
GCCCTCCGGCGCCGCCAGCAGCACCATCAGCTTGATGTTCCTGCAGCCCCGCTTCTTCATCTCGGTGATGGCGGCCTCGGCGCTGCCGCCGGTGGCCAGCATGGGGTCCACGATCATGATGTCCCGCTCCGCGATGTCCTTGGGCATCTTGCAGAAGTAGACATGGGGCTCCAGCGTCTCCTCATCCCGGAACATGCCGATGTGGCCCACCCGGGCGGAGGGCACCATCCGCAGCACGCCGTCCACCAGGCCCAGGCCCGCCCGGAGGATGGGCACCACGGCGAACTTCTTGCCCTTCAGGGTGGGGGCGGTGGTCTTGCAGATGGGGGTCTCCACCTCCTTGGTGGTCAGGGGCAGGTCCCGGGTGGCCTCGTAGGTGATCAGCATGCCGATCTCGGAGACGATCTCCCGGAAATCCTTGACGCTGGTGTTCTTGTCCCGCAGGATGGTCAGCTTGTGGGCCACCAGGGGGTGGTCCATCACGTGTACTTTTCCGCTCATCATTCAGTAACTCCCTTTCTCGATCATTGTCACAGGTGAAACGCTGTCAATTTTGAATCCGGTCACGCAGGCGCTGGGCCTGGGGCGGCCGGAGATAGACCGGCAGCAGCGCCTGGGCGGAGACCAGCTTCCCCGCCCGGGCCAGGTCCTCGCCGCACAGGGCCACGGACATGGCGTTCTGCATCACCAGATGGGGCGGCGCCAGGCGGCAGGGCAGGCCCGCCTCCCGCAGCGCCCTCTCGCAGAGGGCGGCGCCGTCCCCCACGAGCACCAGGGGCAGCGGCTCGTCCCGCAGTTCCTCCGCCAGCTCCGCAAGGCCGATGGCCCGGTCCGGCGTCCGGCGGGTCAGGCGGCCGTGTTCGGCGGCGAACAGGGCGTTGTAGATCTGATTCCGCCGGGCGTCCATGGCGCAGACCACCAGGGCGTCCATATGGGCCACGTTCCGGGCCATGGCCTCCAGGGTGGAAACAGCGGCGCAGGGCTTGTCCGCGGCGAAGGCCAGCCCCTTGGCGGCGGAGACGCCGATGCGGATGCCGGTGAAGGACCCGGGGCCCACGGCCACGGCGACGGCGTCGCAGTCCCGCACTGTCAGACCGGTGTTTTTCAGCATGGCCTCCACAATGGGCATCAGGGTGCGGCTGTGGGTGAGCCCGGTGTCCTGATAGCCGGAGCAGAGGACCCTGCCGTCCTCCGTCACGGCGGCGGAGACCGCCTTGGCCGAGGTCTCCAGGGCAAGAATTCTCATGAAGCAGAACCTCCCTCCACGGTGATGATCCGCCAGCCGTCGTGGTCCGGGTGGCGGGAGAGGGTGACGGTGACGGCGTCCTCCGGCAGGGCGTCCGCCACCTGCTCGCTCCACTCCACGGCGCAGACGCCGCCCCGGGAGAGATAGTCCTCCCAGCCGATATCGAACAGGTCCTCGGACCCGTTCAGCCGGTACATGTCGAAGTGGAACAGGGGGATGGCCCCCTCATATTCGTTGACGATGGTGAAGGTGGGGCTGGTGACCCGGCCCCGGCACCCCAGGCCCCGGGCGAGCCCGCGGGTGAAGGCGGTCTTCCCCATGCCCAGGCCGCCCCGGTAGGCCACCACGGCGCCGGGGGAGAGGGCGGCGGCCAGCCGCTCTCCAATGGCCTCGGTCTCCGCCTCGCTGTGGGAGATGTATTCCACGAAGCAGTGCTCCTTTCCTGTGTCGTTTCCAAATTCGATTCAGTATATCACATTTTGAACAGTCTGTAAAAACAAATTTCCAGCGTTTACACCCCTTTTTCTTTGTGGTATACTGCATCTGTCAAATTTTGCCCCCGGAGGAACAAAACACCCATGTGGAATCGACTGAAAGCCATTCTGGCGGACTTCATCCAGCAGGCCGATCTGGTGCTGCTGGGGCTCTGCTGCGCCGCCACGCTGTACGGCATGGTGCTGATCGCCAGCGCCACCCGCTATATGGGGGCCGACGGCATCATACGGTATGTGGGCGTCCAGGGGGCGGCGATGGCGCTGGGGCTCTGCGCCTATGTGTTCATGTCCATGATCGACGTGGAGATCGTGCTGAAGCGGTGGAAGTGGGTGGTGGCCTTCAACCTCATCTTCATCGGATTGCTGCTGACGCCCCTGGGCGTGGGCGGCGACACCACCGGCAACCAGGCCTGGCTGAAGATCCCCGGCATCCCCTTTCAGATCGGCCCGGCGGAGATCGTGAAGATCACCTTCACCCTGCTGCTGGCCAAGCAGCTGGAGTGGCTGCGGGAGGAGAAGCGGGACCTGAAGTCCTTCCCCGCTGCCGCCATGGTGGCGGGCCACACCCTGCTGCTGATGGGGTACTATGTGGTCATCTCCGGGGACATGGGCAACGCCCTGACCTTCTTCTTCATCTTCCTGTGCATGGCCTTTGCCGCCGGGTTCGCCCTGCGGTGGTTCGCCCTGCTGTTCGCCGGCCTTGGGGGCGGCATCGCCTTTGTGCTGCTGCTGGACATCGTACCTGCGTCCATGGACTATATGCTGAACCGATTCCGGGTGCTGTTCGACCACTCCTACGACTCTCTGGGCGTGGGCTGGCAGCAGAGCCGCAGCCTGCTGGCCATCGGGTCCGGCGGCATCTTCGGGCAGGGGTACATGCAGGGGACCCAGACCCAGAGCAGCGAGTCCTACTCCCTGCCATACCGGTGGACGGACTTCATCTTCTCCGTCTGCGGGGAGGAACTGGGCCTCATCGGCTGTCTGGCGGTGATCGCCCTGCTGACGGCCATCATCATCCGGGTGCTGCTGGTGGCCCGGAACGCCCAGGTGCCCCTCCACTGCTATGTCTGCGTGGGCATGGCGGCCATGCTGATCTACCAGACCGTCATCAACATCGGCATGTGCCTGTTCGTCATGCCGACCATCGGCGTGACGCTGCCCTTCTTCAGCTATGGCGGCTCCTCGCTGCTGACGCTGTATGCCGCCATGGGGGTGGTGTCCGGCATCAAAAAGCGGTCCCCCGTGACGCGGCGCCCGGGCAGGCTGCTGGGATAGACGAGAGGGACCTTTCCCCGGCCGGAGCATGCTCCGGCCGGGGATTTTCTGCATATTTCCGGCGGGCGGGAAGAAACTAGCGGTGCACCCAATTCAATACAGGAGGTATGATCGCCTTGAAGACCCAACTGACAAAACGCACCGCCGTCCTGTGCCTGACGGCCGCCCTGACCCTGTCCGTCAACGCCGCCGCCCTGTTCGGCGGGAAGGAGAAGGCCCAGCCGGCGGAGGGCGCCCCCACGGCCCAGGCTGTGGAGATCCGCACTTACCGGAGCATCCCCTATCAGGCCCAGTTCCTGGCCGCGGACAAAGAGGGGGAGGACCTGACCTACGCCGTGAAGGAAGCGCCGAAAAAGGGCACCGTCCAGATCGACGGCGCCAGCTTCATCTACACCCCGGAGGCGGATGCTGCCGGCAGCGACAGCTTCACCTACACTGCCACCGACAGCGCCGGACACGTCTCCCAGCCTGCCACCGTGAGCGTCACCATTGAGAAGGCCAGGTCCGGCGTCTCCTATGCGGACACGGCTGGGTCCGCCGCCGCGGCCGCAGCCCAGGATCTGGCGGAGAAGGGCATCTTCACCGGCGCGAAGATCGGGGACCAGTACTACTTTGAGCCGGACAAGACCGTCTCCCGCAGTGAGTTCCTGGCCATGGTGCTGGAGACCGCCGGCGCGGAGCCCACCGCCGTCACCATGACGGGCTTCTGCGACGACGAGGCCATTCCCGCCTGGGCCAAGGCCTACGCCGCCGCCGGCGTGGCGGACGGCATCATCCAGGGCGTCTCCACGGAGGAGGGCGTGGCCTTCCAGGGGGACGACCCCATCACGTTCAATGAGGCGGCCACGGTCCTGAACCGCGTCCTGGCGGTGGAGGACGTGGACCTTGCCAGCTGGTACGCGGACCGGGAGGCGGTGCCCTCCTGGGCGGCCCAGGCCGTGGGCAACATGGAGGCGGTCAGCGTCCTGTCTGCCGGCAGCTTCGGCAGCGCCGCCATGGCGGAGACCGTCACCCGGGCGGATGCCGCCCGGATGCTCTCCGCCGCCGGCACGCTGTTGGAGGGAGAGCCGAAGGGCCTGCTCAGCTGGCTCTTCTGACATGGTTTTTCCGCCGGATCCGGCTGTCCCCCGAAAAGAGCCCGGACGCGCTTTTCGGGGGACACCGCCGTTTTGGGAGTTGTATTCATGGGCGGATTGTGCTAAACTATGGAACATTAAAATAGGATGATTATGACTACCCATTTGAGAGCAGTCAAGACAGAAGGGACTGGAAACGGGAATGAAGATCGTAGTATTGGCGGGGGGCATCTCCACGGAGCGGGCGGTGTCCCTGGTGACGGGCACCGGCGTGTGCCGGGCCCTGCGGAAAAACGGCCACCGGGCTATCCTGGTGGATCTGTTCCTGGGGCTGGAGGACGTGCCGGAGGACCTGGAGACCCTGTTCGACGCACCGGACGGTCTGTGCCCCGACGCGAAGATCGAGGTGGAGGCGCCGGACCTGGAGGCGGTGAAGCGCAGCCGGAGAGACCAGGGCCCCAGCCACATCGGCCCCCATGTGCTGGAGATCTGCCAGCGGGCGGACCTGGTGTTCCTGGGCCTCCACGGCATGGACGGAGAGGACGGCCGCATCCAGGCCGCCCTGGACCTGCTGGGGGTGCCCTATACCGGCGCGGGCCATCTGGCCTCCGCCGTCGCCATGGATAAGGCGGTCTCCAAGCAGATCCTGGACGCCTGCGGCATCCCCACCCCCAAGTGGCGGCTGCTGTCCTACAGGGCGGAGGAGGCGGAGACCCTGGCCCAGACCCTGCCCATGCCCTGCGTCATCAAGACCCTGGGGGGCGGATCGTCCCTGGGCGTGTACTTACCGGAGGACCGGGCGGCGCTGCGGCAGGCGCTGGAGGAGGTGCTGCGCTACGGCGCCAAGGTCCTGGCGGAGGAGCGGATCTACGGCCGGGAGCTGACGGTGGCGGTGCTGGGCGACCGGTGGCTGCCGGCGGTGGAGACCGTGCCCGCCGGCGGGGAGTTCGACTATGTGGCCAAGTACCAGATCGGCGCGGCCACGGAGACCTGCCCCGCCCCTGTGCCGCCGGAGGTGATGACCGCCGCCGGCGAGCTGGCCCTGCGGGTCCACCGGGCGCTGGGGCTGGAGGTCTACTCCCGCACGGACATGATCCTGGACAAAGACGGGAAGCTGTGGGTGCTGGAGGCCAACTCCCTGCCGGGCATGACCCCCAACAGCTTTGTCCCCAAGGAGGCTGCCGCCGTGGGCATGAGCTATGAGCAGCTCTGCGAGGAGATCGTGCGGCTTTCCTGCGATGTGAAGAGGAGAGGGTGAACTGCATGCAGCCAATGACCATCCCTGAGATCGTATCCGCCGTGGACGGCACCTGGCTGGATCCCCGGGAGGAGACGGCCCCCATCACCGTGGTGTGCACCGACAGCCGGAAGATCGCCCCGGGCTGCCTGTTTCTGCCCTGGGTGGGGGAGCGATTCGACGGCCACGACTTCATCGACGCCGCGCTGGACGCCGGTGCCGCCGGGTGCCTGTGCGCCCGGGTGCCGGAGACGCTGCGGCCCGGCAAGTTCTACATCCGGGTGGCGGACACCCGCCTGGCCCTGCGGGCCCTGGCGTCCGCCTACCGGGACCGGTTCGACATCCCATTCGTCCAAATCACCGGCAGCGTGGGCAAGACCACCACGAAGGAGATGATCTCCGCCGTGCTGGGGGCGCAGTTCCGGGTGCTGAAGACGCCGGAGAACTTCAACAACGACATCGGCACCCCTCTGACCCTGCTGGGCCTGGGGCCGGAGCACCAGGCGGCGGTGATCGAGACCGGCATGAACCACTTCGGGGAGATCCGCTACCTGGGGGAGATGGTGCGGCCGGACATCGCCGTCATCTCCAACATCGGCGACGCCCACATCGAGTACCTGGGCAGCCGGGAGGGCATTCTGCAGGCCAAGAGCGAGATCTTTGAAAATCTGAAGCCGGAGGGCCTGGCGGTGCTCAACGGGGACGACGCCCTGCTGAACACGCTGGACCTGCCCTTCCGGACGGTCCGCTGCGGCCGGTCCGAGCACTGCGACGTCCGGGTGACGGACATGGCGGACCACGGTGTGGCGGGCATCACCTGCACCATCGTGTCCCCCCGGGACACCTATCATCTGACCATTCCGGCGCCGGGAGAGCACATGGCCTATTCCGCCGCCATTGCCGTGGCGGTGGCTGAGGAGCTGGGCGAGGACCGGGAGGCCGTCGCCCGGGGCGCGGCGTCTTACGAGCCCACCGGGTCCCGGATGCGGGTGGTGCGGCTGGCGGAGGGCCGGCTGGTGCTGGACGACTGCTACAACGCCAATCCCCAGTCCGTCACCGCGGCCCTGGAGATCCTGGCCAAGACCGAGTGCGGCCGGAAGGTGGCCGTGCTGGGCGATGTGGGAGAGCTGGGAGACCTGACGGAGCAGGCCCACTACAACATGGGCGCCCTGGCGGCCATGCTGGGCATCGATGAGATCGTGGCCATCGGCACCAAGGCGGAGAAGATCGCCGACGGCGCCGCCCAGAGCGGCGGCTCCGTCACCCATTTTGCCACCAAGGAGGAGGCTGTCCGCACCCTGACCGAACTGCTGGGCCCCGACACCGCTATGCTGGTGAAGGCGTCCCACAACATGCACTTCGGCTGGCTTGTGGAGCAATTGAAGCAAGCATATGATTGAGATCCAAGTAAACAACCTGGTCAAATCCTTTGAGGTGGGGAAGAACGTGCTGGACGGCCTCACCTTCCAGGTGGACCAGGGGGAGCGGGTGGGCCTGCTGGGCCGCAACGGCGCCGGCAAGACCACCCTGTTCAAGATATTGACCGGCGAGCTGGACTATGACGAGGGCACCGTCGTGGTGGGCCAGGGCCGACGGGTGGGCCTGATCTCCCAGATCCCCGTCTACCCCGCCGGCTACACGGTGGAGGACGTGCTGCGCTCCGCTTTCGCCCGGCTGCAGAGCCTGGCGGAGGAGATGCGGGCCCTGGAGGCCCGGATGGCCGCCGGGGAGAGCGACCCGGCGATTTTGAAGCGGTACGGCACCCTCAGCGAGCGGTTCGAGGCCTTCGGCGGCTATGACACGGACGTGGCGGTGAACAAGATCGCAAACGGCCTGTCCATTCCGGACGCCCAGCGGCAGCAGCTCTTCGACAGCCTCTCCGGCGGGGAGAAGACCCGGGTGAACCTGGGCCGCCTCATCCTGGAGGACACGGACATCCTGCTGCTGGACGAGCCCACCAACCACCTGGACCTCCACGCCACCGAGTGGCTGGAGGAGTACATCCGGGGATTCCACGGCACGGTGGTCACCATCTCCCACGACCGGTACTTCCTGGACCGCACCGTCACCCGGGTCATCGAGATCCAGGACGGCAGGGCGGAGTTCTACAGCGGAAACTACAGCTTCTACGCCGTGGAGAAGGAACGCCGCTACCAGGAGCGGATGAAGCAGTACGAAAAGGAGCAGGCCAAGATCGCGCAGCTGGAGAAGGCGGCGGAGCAGCTGCGGGTGTGGGCCTTCATGGGCATGGACAAGACCTACCGCCGGGCCATCTCCATGGAAAAGCGCATCGAGCGGATGCGGACCACCTCCAAGCCCACCAAGGCCCGGAAGATGGACGCCCGGTTCTCCTCCGCGGAGTTCCACGGGGACGAGGTGCTGGGCATCCGGAACGTGTCCAAGTCCTATGGGGACAAGCACCTGTTCGAGAACATCAGCCTGAAGGTGGAGGGGGGCGAGCGCATCGCCCTCATCGGCGACAACGGCACCGGCAAGTCCACCCTCATCAAGATGATCGTGGGGGAGCTGTACCCGGACGACGGCCGCATCAAGACCGGCCCCCAGGTGAAGGAGGCGTACCTGCCCCAGATCGTCCGCTTCGACCACCCGGACTGGAATCTGGTGGAGAACATGATGGCCGCGAAGCGCGGCCTCTCCGCCCAGAGCGCCCGGAATCGGCTGGCGGCCTATGACTTCCGGGGGGAGGACGTGTTCAAGCCGGTGTCGGTGCTCTCCGGCGGCGAGCAGAGCCGCCTACGGCTGTGCATGCTGATGGACGACGAGATCAACTTCCTGATCCTGGACGAGCCCACCAACCACCTGGACATCGACTCCCGGGAGTGGATCGAGGAGGCGGTGGAGGCCTACGACGGTACGCTGCTGTTCGTCAGCCATGACCGGTACTTCATCAACCGCTTCGCCACCCGGATCTGGGAGCTGGCGGACGGCACCATCACCGACTATCCCTGCGGCTTTGCCCAGTACCGGCAGATGAAGGCCCAGGAGGAGGCGGAGAAGGCCGCCGCCCCCAAGCCGGAGAAGGAGCGGGAGAAGCCCGCTGCGGAGCGGCCCCAGCGGGGCAACAAGGCCCAGCAGGCGGCCCGGCGGCAGCTGACCATCTGCGAGCGGGACATCGCCAGGGCGGAGGAGCACATCGCCGCCCTGGAGGCGGACATGGAGGCCGCCGCCTGTGACTACGAGAAGCTGAACGAGCTGGTGGGGCAGAAGGCCGCCGCCCAGGCGGAGCTGGACGCCCTGTACGAAAGGTGGGAGCAGCTCAGTGAAGAGGCAGAGGGCTAAGCGGCGGCCTCTGTACCGGTACGACGTCTACCGGGGCCGCCGGAGAGGGCGGGGTCGGCTGATCGCGGCCGCAGTCTGCGCCGTTTTGGGCCTGGTCCTGGTGCTGGTCCGGAGCCTGGGCATCCGATTCTCCGGTTTCCTGCTGTTGGGCATCGCCGCGCTGCTGGTTCTCTCCTGGCTGCTGGACCGCCTGGCCGCCGGGAACGACCGCTGGCTGCTGGTCCAACGGGGCTTTTACGGCTGTGTGGCCGTGGGCCTGGCCCTGCTGGTGGGACTGGAGGCATTTGTCATCAGCCGGGGAAGGGGCGGCATGACGCCTCCGGCGGCGGACGCGGTCATCGTCCTGGGGGCGGGCGTCAACGGCACCGAGCCGTCGTTGTCCCTGCGGACCCGGCTGGATGCGGCGCTGGACTACCTGGAGACCTGCCCGGACATTCCAGCGGTGCTCACCGGGGGCACTGGATACGGCGAGGAGATCAGCGAGGCGGCGTGCATGTACGACTATCTCACAGAGCGGGGCGTGGAGCCGGACCGGCTGATCCTGGAGGACCAGGCGTCCAACACGGCGGAGAACTTCGCCCGCTCCCGGCCCCTGCTGGAAGAGGCGGGCGTGGACCCGGCGGCGGACACGGTGGCGGTGGTCACCAACGACTTCCACATGGCCCGGTCGGAGCTGATCGCCGCCCGGCAGGGCTATGGAGACGTGGCCGGCATCCCGGCGCCGCTGCCCTGGGCCCATCTCACGGTCAACTATTACCTGCGGGAGGCCTTTGCTTTGGTGAAGACCTTCCTGTTTGACTGAGCGGATACGGAGGAACCAAATGAGCGACATCTTATGTATCTATTACTCCCGGACGGGGAACACCAAGAAGGCCATGGAGGAGATCGCCTCCGCCCTGGACGCGGAGCTGGCGGAGCTGCGGGACGACGCGGACCGGAGCGGCTGGAAGGGCTGGCTCCGCTGCGGGCTGGATGCCATGCGGAGAAGCACCCGCCCGGTGGCCCCGGTGGAGACGGCGCGTCCGCTGGGGGATTACCGACTGGTGATCTTGGGCACGCCGGTGTGGGCCGGGCGGTACAGCGCCGTCATGCGGGCCTTTTTGAAGGAGCGGGGCGGCGAGATCCAAAACGCCGCCTACGTGCTGACCCGCAGCAGCGGCGCCCAGTACCAGGAGATCTACCGCCAGATGGATCTGAGCGTGCCCGCCGGCCACCGGGCGGCGGTGTCCCTGCGGAGCGGGGACGTGGGCTGGGAATTCTGGCGGGAGGAGTTCCTCCGTCAGGTCCGGGCTTTTCTGGAGGGACAGTAGGGCGCTCCTGTTGGAAAACTGACAGGAGAGGTGAGACCCCATGCTGGAAAAACTGAGAGAGCTGGCGCTGCGGTATGAGGATCTGCAGGCCCAACTGGCGGACCCGACGGTCTACGGCGACGCGGACCGGCTGCGGACCGTGAACCGGGAGCTGAAGGAGCTGGCCCCGGTGGCGGAGGCCTATGAAAAATACCGGCGGGCGGAGGCGGACCGCTCCGCGGCGGAGGCCCTGCTCTCCGACCCGGAGATGCGGGAGCTGGCTCAGGAGGAGCTGACCGCCGCCCGGCAGGAGATGGAGCGGCTGCACCAGGAGCTGAAGCTCTTGCTGCTGCCCAAGGACCCCAACGACCGGAAAAACGTCATTCTGGAGATCCGGGCCGGGACCGGCGGCGAGGAGGCGGCGCTGTTCGCCGCCTCGCTGCTGCGGATGTACACCATGTACGCCGCCGCCCGGGGCTGGAAGACGGACACCGTGGAGCTGAACGAGACGGAGCTGGGGGGCGTGAAGGAGTGCAGCGTCCTCATCGAGGGCGAGGGCGCCTGGTCCCGGCTGAAATTCGAGAGCGGTGTCCACCGGGTCCAGCGGGTGCCGGTGACGGAGTCCAACGGCCGCATCCAGACCTCCGCCGCCACGGTGGCGGTGCTGCCGGAGGCGGAGGCAGTGGACGTGCAGCTGGACCCCGCAGACATCGAGATGCAGGTCTACCGGGCCAGCGGCGCCGGCGGACAGCACGTGAACAAGACGTCCTCCGCCGTGCGGCTGATCCACCGGCCCACCGGCATGGTGGTGGAGTGCCAGCAGGAGCGCAGCCAGTTCCAGAATCGGGACAAGGCCATGCGGCTGCTGGCGTCCAGGCTGTATGAGCTGGAGCGGGAGAAGCAGGACGCCGATATCGCCAGCCAGAGGAAGAGCCAGGTGGGCAGCGGCGACCGCAGCGAGAAGATCCGCACCTACAACTTTCCCCAGGGCCGGGTGACGGACCACCGGATCGGCCTGACGCTGTATAAGATCGACGCGGTGCTGGATGGCGACCTGGATGAGATCATCGACGCCCTGGTGACCGCCGACCAGGCGGAGAAGCTGAAAAACGGCGGAGAGACGGCATGACAGACGGCCCGGCAGGCGGGCCCCGGACAAGAGAGACACCGCCGGAGGACCTCCGGTGAAGAGAGATAGAGGCGAAGAGATA
>ENA-UOIW01002019-UOIW01002019.1-human-gut-metagenome-genome-assembly--contig:-P58-NODE-2019-length-11098-cov-9.236349_pt1 | contig 11098 bp, 9 predicted proteins | sample MGYA00242334_ERZ723881 | MGnify/ENA metagenome assembly ERZ723881
GCAGCATGCCGGCGTTTTCCAGCTGTGGCAGGCATTTTTCCAGCGCAGCCAGTTCTGCTTTAGCGTCTTTGTCACCGCCTTTGGCTTTCTTCTGTACGCGATGGATAGCACGCTCACAGGTATCCAGGTCAGACAGCGCCAGTTCGGTATTGATAACCTCGATGTCGTCAGCCGGATCCACTTTGTTATTAACGTGGATGATGTTGTCGTTTTCAAAGCAACGCACCACGTGGCCGATAGCTTCGGTTTCGCGGATGTTGGTAAGGAATTGGTTACCCAGACCTTCACCTTTGGACGCGCCTTTTACCAGACCGGCAATGTCGACGAATTCCATCGTTGTAGGCAGGATACGCTGTGGTTTGACGATTTCGGCCAACTGATCCAGACGCGGATCGGGCATCGGGACAACACCCGTGTTCGGCTCGATAGTACAGAACGGGAAGTTTGCCGCTTCAATACCCGCTTTTGTGAGCGCGTTGAACAGGGTGGATTTGCCTACGTTTGGCAAACCGACGATACCGCATTTGAATCCCATGTTTAAATCACCTTAATCTTTTGATATTCAACCTGTTATGGAAAACAGATTGTAGAAATGTAAATAACTTTGCCTATTATACACAGCACGCGAGAAAAATGCCGCACATCACTGCTTATTGCGCTTTAAAGGTGTGTAACCGGCTCGTAGCTTTGGTCAGGCCATCTTTGAACAAAATCTCGGTACAACGTGCCGCTTCGTCAATCGCTTCATCAATTAACTTCTGTTCTGAAACAGGCGGTTTGCCTAAAACAAATCCGACAACTTTGTTTTTATCGCCCGGATGGCCAATTCCAACGCGTAAACGATGAAAGTTGGGGTTATTACCTAACTTGCTAATGATGTCTTTCAGGCCATTATGTCCGCCATGACCGCCGCCAAGCTTAAATTTGGCCACGCCAGGAGGCAGGTCTAATTCATCGTGCGCGACCAAAATTTCATCGGGGTTGATACGATAAAAACTGGCCATCGCACCGACGGCCTTGCCGCTAAGATTCATAAATGTGGTCGGTACCAGCAGACGGACATCTTCACCTTCAAGCGTTACTCGGGAGGTGTAACCGAAGAATTTCGGCTCATCGCGCAGGGGGGCGCGTAATCTCTCTGCCAGTAGATCGACATACCATGCGCCTGCGTTGTGTCGCGTTGCCGCATACTCTGCGCCGGGGTTCGCCAGGCCGACAATCAATTTAATCGCCACTTGTTTTGTCCTGAGTGTTTCGATAAACGACGTGTAGTTTACTGTCTGACGGTGCGCTTGACAAAAAACTGCGTGCTTATCGCCAAAAGCTGAATAATTGCACAAATGGACTATTAGAAAATGAGTATGTTCAGTGGCTTATTTGTAAAGTTTTGTTGCATGAGTGTTTGTAATTGTGATCGCTCCCGCACTTGCGAACGGCAGTGTTGTCTATACTTTACACATAAGGATTAGGGGTATTCCCTGTAACAACCCAAAGTTCCGGAGGTGACACATGAAACGCAAAAACGCTTCGCTACTCGGTAACGTGCTCATGGCTTTAGGGTTGGTGGTAATGGTTGTGGGTGTGGGTTATTCAATTTTAAACCAGTTGCCGCAATTTAATCTGCCGCAGTTTTTCGCACATGGTGCGGTGCTCAGTATTTTTGTTGGCGGTATTCTCTGGTTAGCAGGTGCCAGAGTGGGTGGACACGAACAAATCAGTGACCGTTACTGGTGGGTACGTCATTATGACAAACGCTGTCGTCGTGGTGACACCAATCACCGTCATAACTAAATCCTCCCTCTGTTGAGAGGGCGGTGGTCAGAATGAAGAGCCTTGGTTATAAAACCAGGGCTCTGCTTGTTCATGATCATTGCTTAAACTGGATGCGACAGAATAAGAGAAGAATTATTCGAATAATCGGTAATGTAATGCTCTAACCGCGCTGTCTGCATCGTCAGCCGGTAACAGGATGCACAGGTTGTCGTTCGATGCTCCATGGCAAATCATTCGTACCGTATGCTCTTCAAGCCAGGCAAAAACGTCTTTGCAAACTCCCGCAGCCTGTGTGAGTTGATTCCCCACCAAAGTGACCAACGCCAGCCCGGTTTCCACTTCTACACGACAGTGGGGGGATAATGCGGTAAACAATGCGGTGGTCAGCACATGGTCTTCACCTGAGGTTGCATGAGTGGCGTCCAGCGCCAGCGCAATACTATTTTCTGAGGTTGTAACCAAATCCACCGTGACAGCGTGGCGAGCTAAAATGGCGAAGGACTGCGCCAGAAAAGAGCAGGAAGGTTGCTTCTCCAGACTGTGTAACCGCAACAGCGTCTGTTTACGACGCACGGCGAGCGCACGATAGCGAGGTGGATTATCGGTGGTGTTGTGCACCAACGTACCTCCGGCGGCAGTATCCTTACTTGAGCCAACAAAGACCGGAATGCTTTTACGCATTGCCGGGAGTAGCGTAGCCGGGTGGAGGACCTTCGCACCGTAGGCGGCCATATCGCTGGCCTCGGAAAATGAGATATGGTCGATTCGTTTGGCCCGCGGCGCAATGCGTGGGTCGGTGGTGTAGATCCCTGCGACGTCGGTCCAGATGTCAACGCGTGTGGCGTGAAGTGCCTCACCGAGAAGCGTAGCCGTGTAATCACTACCGCCGCGTCCAAGCGTTGTGGTGTGTCCTGCGGCATCTCGCCCGATAAATCCCTGAGTCACCATAATCGCTTGCTCAAGACGAGGGCGCAGGTGAGTCTCCACCTGGTGGTGCAGTGTGCCAAGCTCGGGTTCGGCGCAGCCGAAGTTCGCGTTAGTACGCATCACGCTGCGGGCATCAAACCACCCGGCCTCGGCCTGCCGTTCACGTAAGACTTCAGTAAACAGTAGTGAGGACATCAGCTCGCCATGGCTGACTAATTCATCGCTTAACGCATCAGACGGTGAAACCATCGCCGTTTGTGCAAGACGCTGTATGTTGTTGAGAAGATAATCGATTTCCGTGCTGATAACGGAAGGCTGCTTCAGGCGGGAAATAATTTTGTATTGGATGGCGCGTAAAGTCTCAAGCTTATCTAATTGTTGATGCGTTTCCAGACCTTCAGAAAGCTCGACCAGTAAGTTTGTCACGCCTGCTGAAGCAGACAAAACGACTAAACGGACATCTTGATCAGCAAGGACAATGCTGGCGCTTCGGTTCATCGCATCAAAATCAGCGACGCTGGTGCCGCCAAATTTGGCAACGACGGATGGTGGATAAATGCGAGTCATAACAATCTCATATCAGGGCGCCATAAAAGTATGGCTAGAAAATTTTCATTCTCGGCATAAGGGAACAAAGTTCGCCTTACGAAATGTCCGCCCGCGAACATTTCTGCTGACAACCCAGGGTATACCTGTTGTCGATAACGAGTGTCGCCTGTACGCGTTACCGGGTGCTGCGCATTAATTTTATTTACAAAGCCTGCAAATAAGCGCGCCATACTAAGTGATTTATATTAAGGGATCGACTTTTTTATTCGATTAATAGGCAAATAAGTGAAAAATCATGTCGTAACAAGAAAGCGCCTACATTATTAATGGTAAAAACGTGTAAAAAAATAATAAAAACATGAAAATCTCATGGTTTTTATAACATCGTAAGCGCTGCAATTGGCTACAGTATTGTTAATTTAATAGCTATATTTGTTTAGGATTTAGTAATGATTGAAGAAGGTTATGCGCTGAAATTTAAGGAAAAAATGCTTATTTGAGACGTCTAAAAATAAATGATTGAGTCCCAAGCTAAAACAACATATATTAGCCGCGCTTTTTTACAGGTAATCCTTATAACCATTTATTCAATCAGGCGTTAATCTACACCTGGTTGTAGGAGTGATATGATGACGGATAAAGTCCGTATTGATACTTTAAGTGCTAATTCATTACCACAGAGCAATGATACCTTTTTAGCAAGACAGGCTGAGTTTGAATCTAATGTCCGCAGCTATCCACGTAAACTGCCATTAGCGATCGCTAAAGCGCAGGGCGTCTGGATTACTGATGTAGAAAATAATCAATATCTTGATTGCCTGGCAGGTGCCGGAACCCTGGCGCTTGGTCATAACCATCCTGAAGTGCTGCAGAGCATTCAAAGTGTCATCACAAGCGGCTTACCGTTACATACGCTTGACCTTACTACGCCGTTAAAAGATGAATTCTCATCATATTTACTTTCTTTATTACCGGGCCAGGGCAAAGAATATTGCCTGCAGTTCACCGGTCCGTCCGGTGCAGATGCTGTTGAAGCGGCGCTGAAGCTGGCGAAGAAAGTGACCGGCCGTTCCAGCATCATTAGTTTCTCCGGCGGCTACCACGGGATGACCCACGGCGCGCTGTCCGTGACCGGCAACCTGTCGCCGAAAGAAGCGGTCAGCAATATGATGGCGGAAGTGCAGTTTATGCCGTATCCACATCAGTACCGTTGCCCGCTGGGTATCGGCGGCGACGCTGGCGTCAAAGCATTAACTTACTACTTCGAAAACCTGATCAACGACGTTGAAAGCGGCGTGCGTAAACCGGCTGCCGTAATCCTCGAAGCGGTGCAGGGCGAAGGTGGCGTGAATCCGGCTCCGGTCGAATGGCTGCAACGCATTCGTAAAGTGACTCAGGAACACGGCATTCTGCTGATCATCGATGAAGTTCAGGCTGGATTTGCACGTACCGGTAAACTGTTCGCCTTCGAACACGCCGGTATTGAACCTGATATCATCGTGATGTCCAAAGCGGTTGGCGGCGGTCTGCCACTGGCGGTACTGGGCATTAAAAAGCAATTCGATGCGTGGGCTCCGGGCCACCACACTGGCACCTTCCGCGGCAACCAACTGGCGATGGCGACCGGTCTGACAACGCTGAAGATCCTCAAAGACGATAAGATTGCCGATAAAGTTGCCGCCCAGGGCGAGTGGCTGAAAGGCAAACTGACTGACCTGCAGAAACGCTACCCAGTTATCGGTCAGGTGCGTGGTCTGGGCCTGATGATCGGCCTGGAAATCGTGAAGCCGAACGAAGCGCAGGATCATATGGGTTGCTACCCGGCTGATGGCGAGCTGTCTGCGTTGCTGCAGAAGAAATGCTTCGAAAACGGGCTGATTCTGGAGCGTGGTGGCCGCAACGGCTGCGTGCTGCGTCTGCTGCCGTCTCTGCTGATCACCAACGCTGAGCTGGAAATTTTCCTCGATAAATTCGAAAACGCCCTGCTGGGCGCTGGCGTGAAGCCGGTTTAAACGGAGTTGGATCGAATGTCAGACGTAAACCCGATTCTGTCCGGCTCGGCGCAAAGCATCGCCGCCTATCAGGACGCTATCGAGCAGAGTACGCAAGCGGTCGTTGAATGGTTGAAGCAGCCTGAGATGTATCAGGGCAAAACCGTTGAGCAACTGCGTGAACGTATCAACCTGAATTTTACGTCTCAGGGCCTGGGCAACCAGGCCGCTATTGAGCGTGCGGTTGAATACTTTCTCAAAGACAGCCTGTTGGTTCACCATGCTCAGTGCGTGGCGCACCTGCACTGCCCAAGTCTGGTGATTAGCCAGGCGGCGGAAGTGCTGATCAACGCCACTAACCAGAGTATGGACTCCTGGGACCAAAGCCCGTCGGCCACGATCATTGAGATCAAACTGATCGAATGGCTTCGTGAGCAGGTGGGTTATGCGGCAGGCGATGCGGGCGTATTCACCAGCGGCGGCACCCAGAGCAACCTGATGGGCCTGATGCTGGCGCGCGACGCCTTCTTTGCTCGCCAGGGACATTCCATTCAGCAAGATGGTCTGACCGGTGATCTGAGCAAAATTAAAGTGTTCTGCTCTGAAAGCGCGCACTTCTCCGTGCAGAAGAACATGGCGCTAATGGGGCTGGGCTACCGCTCCGTCACCCAGGTGAAGACCGATGCGTTTTCACGCATGGATCTGGCTGACCTGAAAGACAAGCTGGCCCAGGCGAAAGCCAATGGCGAGCAGGTGATGGCCATTGTCGCGACGGCTGGCACGACAGATGCGGGTGCCATCGATCCGTTAGCGGATATTGCGGCGCTGGCGACAGAACATCAGATCTGGATGCACGTGGATGCGGCATGGGGCGGGGCGTTACTGCTTTCTGAACAGTATCGTCACTTCCTCAACGGCCTTGAGCTGGCAGATTCCGTGACGCTGGATTTCCACAAGCAGTTCTTCCAGACCATCAGCTGCGGTGCGTTCCTGTTAAAAGATGCGCGCCACTACGAGCTGATGCGTTACCAGGCGGCGTACCTGAACTCTGATTTCGATGAAGAGGCTGGCGTACCAAACCTGGTATCGAAGTCGCTGCAGACCACGCGTCGTTTCGATGCGCTGAAGTTGTGGATGGGCCTCGAAGCGCTGGGCAAAAAGCAGTATGCCGAAATCATTGATAATGGCGTAACGCTGGCGCGTGATGTTGCTGAGTTTGTCAAAACCCAGTCGCATCTTGAACTGGTGATGGAACCACAGCTGGCAAGCGTGCTGTTCCGCTTCCGTCCTGAAAGCGACGATATAGCGTTCGTTGCGCTGCTGAACCAGCGTATTGGCGACGTGCTGCTGGCTTCAGGTAGCGCCAACGTCGGCGTGACCGAAGCGGATGGCATCACCTGCCTGAAGCTGACGCTGCTGAACCCGACGGTGTGCCTGGAAGATGTGAAAGTCCTGCTGGCCAGCGTGAAAGACACCGCTGAGCAACTGTTGAAAGCATAAGCAATCACGTTGCGATAAAAATGGCTCCCGAGGGAGCCTTTTTAATGTCTGGCGTAACTGGAAAGCCGCGCCAGACAAGGCTTCAAGTTTTACTACTAGCAGTCAAAAGCCATAAAAAGCGGCTAGTGTGTAGACACATTGTGGACACTCGGATCACCATTAGCACCCTTAAGCGGGTTGAGCGAAATAGCGTCTTGCAGGTACTGAGGAGCGAAGTGCGCATAGACCATTGTCTGCGCAATTTTCGTGTGACCTAAGATCCTCTGCAGTGTGATGATGCTGCCCCCGTTAATCATAAAGTGCGTGGCGAAAGAGTGTCGCAGCGCATGTGTCGCTTGCCCGGCCGGTAAATCTGGGTTAACCGCTTTGAAGATTCGCCTGAATTCAGCATAACTGGCCTCAGCAAACAGAAAGCCCCTTGTTTTACCGACTATGTAAGCCGCAACGTCGTCAGAGATCGGAACCGTTCACGGTATGTTGGTTTTCGTCTTTACGAAAGACACCCGGTTATGAATCACGTTCTCCGCCTTCAGCCTTGCAGCCTCTCCCCATTTTGCCCCGGTACTCAGACACAAGACGGCAATTTTACGATTGTCTCCTGATAGCGCTGCCAGTAAGGCGTCAATTTCCTCAAGAGCGAGATAGCCCGTTTCGGCAGTCTGCTCTTTCAGTTTTTTAAACCCTCTAAACGGATGCTCGACGTTATACATTTCCGACTCAATCAGGGGAGTAAACATCCCACCTAATGTGATCAGGTCGCGGTTGATGGTAGTTGGTTTAATACCTTCACTTCGGCGTTGAGCACAATATTGCGTTATCAGGCTTTTGGTGATCTGGAAAGCGCATGGGTTACCGGTCATCGTTTCGAAACGCTCAATTTTCCTGAGATACGATTGACCGTGTTCCTCGTGTTTACCTTTCAGCTTCCACCATATCTCTTTCAGTTCTGACAGTTGGCGTTTGTCCGTGGGTTTTTAAAGCCATTCCTTTGAGTGATGGTTATATTGAGTATGCTTTTCAAAAGCCATCGCCTCGCTTTTCTTGTCGAACTTTCGACGGATGCGTTTTCCGTTACGCCCTGTCGGTCTAATGTCCACTTCATATCGACCATCATCGAGCTTTTTAACAGACATAAAGCCTCCCGATTATGTTACTGCGTACTTCAATTTCCTAATTTAAATAGCAAAAACTCACTGTGCATTTACTGCACAAATAAGCGCTGTAAATGGTTAGCCAGTTTTCTGGTCTGAGTGGGGTGACGTTGTTGTCTGCTGCCCAAAGTGCGCGAGAGCCAGTGTAACCTGCCCAGCTTCAGGTGATTTCGACTCTGTCATAAACCACATAGTGTATTTTTTAAACTGTGGATGGTTCAAAATCTTCATCACTGCCTGTGACCTTTTAACAGGAGACGCGACTTGTTTCTCAGCCCTTGAAACTCAGATTGAGCGCGTGTCAAAGCAATGTCTGGACGCCTTCACTCCTAATGGCCGGTGAACCTCGGGGGCGCATTGCCCGCTCGCCACCAACTCCTTTCTCGAAGAACACCGACGATACCTTCGTCGGTGCTTACCCATGGAATGCTCCAGGCTCTTCAATTGGCCGTGATAAACCCCTTATCACCATCACCACGCCGTCGAAGTATCACCCGACACGTTAGGTTGGAAAGGGCGACAAAAAGACGGTGCAGCTTAACCACGGATCACGGATGGAATGAAACCGCCTTTACGCCTAAGGATGGACAGCGGTATTTATGCCGAATCTGGAGCCTGATGCGCACAGCTTTTAAAGATAACGATCTGCAGTTCTATGGGATGCGTGTTGTTGAACCGCATCATGACGGAACTCCGCACTGGCACATGATGCTTTTTTGTAAACCAGAGCAACGGAAACACATCACCGAAATCATGCGTCGTTATGCCTTAAAAGAGGATGGCGATGAAAAGGGCGCTGCAGCACAGCGCTTTGAAGTGAAGCACCTCAATCAAGGTGGTGCAGCCGGTTACATCGCAAAGTACATTGCGAAGAATATCGATGGTTACGCGCTCGATGGTCAGATGGATCACGACACCGGCAAGCCTCTCACTGATACAGCAGCAGCTGTAACCGCATGGGCGTCAACATGGCGCATCCCGCAATTCAAATCTATTGGCCTGCCGACGATGTGAACATACCGAGAGCTTCGCAAACTTCCCAGTGGTGTGAGTATCGCTGATGAATTTGATGAGCGTGTCGAGGCGACTAGGGCTGCAGCTGATGAAGGTGAATTTGATCTGTATATCGCAGCGCAGGGTGGGGCGAATGTTCCACGTGATAGCCAGACCGTCCGTGTGGCTCGTAACGTGACTGACGAGGTCAATTGCTTACGAAGAGGATATAGAGAGAGTTGTGGGCATCTATGCCCCGCACTTGGGCTCTGAGCTGGTACATGTTATCAGGACAGCCGAATGGCGCATCGTTCCAAAGCTTTTGGCCGTTGAGCCTTTGACTTTAAAAAGCGGCATTGCCGCGCCTCGGGGTCCTGTCAATAACTGTCGGTTGGTTAAATCTATCTCTGGCTCAAGTCAACTTCCATATGTGCGATTGAGAACACTCAATTGAAAGAGAGGCAGTTAATGCATTCCGTAAAAAACTATTTTGAGGGTGGATTGATTGGTTAAAACTATCAAAGGTAATGGAACGGAATATCAAAGTCATAAATATTGGGTATTTAACTAGATGATTACCATTTTAAAGATTATCATTTCAGCAATAATAGTCTTACGGAGCTGAGTATGAGTGTTGCAAGACATCATCATTTTTTATCTCAATGTTATTTGAAAGGCTTTACAAGCAACGGGGGAAAAAAATCAAAATTAACTGTAATAGATTTAAAGGAACGTAAAACCTTTGAAAGTAATACACGCAATGTCGGAGGAGTGAGAGATTTCAACCGATTAGAATTAGATGGAGTTGATCCAAACTTTCTTGAAAGTTCTCTTGCAGAGTTTGAAGGCAGTGTAGCCACTCATTTAAGGAAGCTTGAGGAGAACAATGATTTTTCAGGCGAAACAAAAGATGTCATTCTAGAGTTTATTTCCTTACTTGCGATACGTACGCCTGCTCAGCGAGAGCATTTATCATCGCCATTGAAACAAATAGCAAAGTTCATAATGAAATCTTCAGTTAGTTCAGCTGAGCGTTGGGAAGATTGCAAATTAGCCTATGAGAAAGAAAAGGGAGAGTCTTTGCCATATGATCTCGCTTACGAAAAAATTAAAGATTATGTTGATAGAGACAATTTCGAAATCAATGTAATCAGAGAGTTCATGATAGGCATGGAAATGCAATGTGTACCTGTAATCGCTGAGCTGTTGCATCAACGAGACTGGTCACTTATGACCATACCTGATGGGCAAGGATCATTTATAACTTCAGATAATCCAGTTTGCTTAATGTGGACTAATCCTGAATTAGCACAAGGTCCTTATTCCCCGGGGTTTGGTCTAAAAGACACTTTAGTTTTGTTTCCAGTATCCAAAAATCTTCTTTTGGCGGGCGAGTTTGATGGCCATGAGGGGATATTTAGTTGTAATGAGGAGCAGGTTGCCGCCTTTAACACTTCAGTCATCCGGCATACCGCAGAAAGAATTTTTTCATCCAATGGTAATTTCCAATTTTTAGACGCAGCTAAAAGAATGAAGCAAGGTAAAAGCCTAGTTTGATAGTGGTTTTTAAGGGTTTACGGGAAGTAACTCTACTCGTAACCAGTGTACGTAAAATGATTACCTGTCATAAGAGTTTTTCATTTTTAGGTGTGCCTCAGAATGCATTAGATCGCATGTAGCTTTATAGGGGGCGATTCGCCGGCTCTTCCAGCATTGGTGTAATTTCAATGCTAACATGCATGTGCATCAATATAGCCCCATTAAGCGTGCAGGCGAGGCGGGAATAGCACTGCGCGCCAGAGGCGGTGACAGGATATTTTGTGCGTCTGTGCGCGTCGTGGTGGTGCTATGTGGTATGAGGTCGGTCGATGGGAAGTTCACGCGCTTACGTTGCGTGCGCGTCGTCTGACATGCATCTGAGGATGCGCCGTCCGGAGGCGGCATGTGACCAAGAGAAAGCCCCGCAAATGCGGGGCTTTTTGTTCATAGTTACTCATAACAATATAGGTAAAAAAGTACCTTTCATTCATTTTAGGAGTTTTAAACTAAGAATTTATTTTTGTTTGAAATTAAATTCTGATTTATGCTTTAGTCAGATAATAAGGCGATTGAATTTAGGCTTTGGTTATAACTGTCAATGCAGATCTAACTAGATTTAAAAAGTGAAAAAATGATATTCTGAACAAAAAGGAGTAGGCCTTAAATATAAGGGAT
>ENA-UOIW01002023-UOIW01002023.1-human-gut-metagenome-genome-assembly--contig:-P58-NODE-2023-length-11090-cov-26.300952_pt1 | contig 11090 bp, 7 predicted proteins | sample MGYA00242334_ERZ723881 | MGnify/ENA metagenome assembly ERZ723881
AGGCACTCCGAGAGGGAGAATGCATTGGAGGTGAAGTTTAGCGGACAGCAATATTTGTTTTTTACCCTCTTGGCAAGATCTCTGTAATAGTTTTGGAACTCCTTGCTGTCAATGCCATAGTTTGTTCCAAACATCGCATTATAATCACTGATGGCTCTTGTCAGGAACTCTTTTGCACTGAGATCCATTGCCGACGGTTCGAAACTTTCATCGGATATCTCACCTATTGCACTCTGCTCTTCGTTGGCTGCATAAGAAAATATGGTAGCTATTTTCAATGGCTTTTCCGCGTTTTTCTGCAATCGGTTGAACTCTTCATAGTAGCACTTGGCAGCATCCACACTGCTGACGGCAAACATGGCATTGAACCCCTTGCTGCCGCTTTGGTTCCGATGCGTTTTGATTCTGAAGTTCTGCAGGATATATTGGGAGATTTCGTTGATGCGGGCCGGATGAAGCAAGGCTTGCTTATTCTCTGCGGCGCTTAACTTCTGCTCGTCAAGTTCTGTTTCTATATCCTTAAAGCGGGGTCTTACATTGTTGTAATCGACTTTGAACTTCAGTACTTTTTCATCGCGGATGGCATCTGTTATCACGTAGGAATGCAACTCCCTGCCAAACACACTGGCCGTTGTTTCCGAACCATTTGCATTTTCCGGGAAGATGGGTGTACCTGTAAAGCCGAACTGATAGTACTTCTTGAACTTTTTCTTCAATTGTTTTTGTGCTTCACCGAATTGCGAGCGATGGCACTCATCGAAAATGAAAACAACCTGTTTCTGATAGACTGGCAGATTATCTTCGCTTTTCATCAGATTATTCAGCTTTTGAATGGTAGTGACGATAATTCGGTTGTCATCCTTCTCTATATTCCGTTTCAGTCCAGCCGTGCTTTCAGACCCGTTGACACTATCCGGAGAGAAACGCTGGTATTCTTTCATCGTCTGATAGTCGAGATCCTTGCGATCCACGACAAAGAATACTTTGTCAATAAAGTCCAGTTGGGTGGCCAGCCGGGCAGCTTTGAAACTGGTAAGCGTTTTTCCCGAACCTGTGGTGTGCCACACATATCCGCCGCCTTCGGTCGTGGACCATTTTTTGGCCTGATAAGCGCTTCTGATTTTCCATAGCATACGTTCAGTGGCTGCAATCTGATACGGGCGCATGATAAGCAAGATGTTATTGGTGTCAAAGACCGAATAGGTGAAAATGACATTCAGCAATGTATTCTTCTGGAAGAAAGTCTCTGTAAAGTCTTTGAGGTCTTTTATCACGACATTCTTTGCATTGGCCCAGTTCATGGTAAAGTCGAAACTGTTCTTGTTGCGCTCCACCGTATTGGCAAAATAACGGCTGTCCGTACCGTTTGAAATGACAAACACCTGAATATACTTGAAAAGTGAATGCTCGCTATTGAAGCTTTCCTTGGAGTATCGGTGAACCTGATTGAACGCTTCACGGATGGCGACGCCGCGTTTTTTCAGTTCAACATGTACCAATGGCAACCCATTGACCAGGATAGTAACGTCATAACGGTTGTCATGCGTTCCTGTCTGCTCAAACTGGTTGATGACCTGCACCTTGTTGCGAGCAATGTTTTGTTTGTCGGCAATATAGATGTTTTTGATATGCCCGTCGTCAAAAACAAAATCATAGATATAGTTGTCGTGAATCTTACGGGTTTTGTCTATCAGGGTATCGCCCGGCTTATCCAGATATTCTTCCACAAACCGCATCCATTCCTTGTCGGTAAACATCACTTCGTTAAGTTCCTGAATCTTCGTGCGGGCATTGGTCAGCAGTGCCTCAGGCGTGGATATATCCGGACGATATTCATAGCCTTGATTCACCAAGTCTTGAATCAACTCACTTTCAAGACTTGCTTCCGATTGATAGGCCACCGGAGGCTCATGAAGATCGTTATACTTGGTGTAGGCTTCAAGGACGATGAAATTGTTCGATTCAGCGATGGTGTTATACGGTTTCATATTCTTTTCTTGGGAATGACAATAATTGGTTTCTATAATATTCGTATTGTTCTTGCACGGCGGCTATCTCGGCAGGAAGCCCTTCGGTTAAGTCGTTGACCAGGACATCAAACTTGTTAAGCAGCTCAGCTATTCTTATTTGTTCGTCATAAGTAGGAATCGGTATAACAGCATTCCCTAATCCCTTTGCTGATATAGAACAGATTTTTCCTTCAGAAACATACTTAACAATTTGCTTATGATAATAATTTGACCGCAAATAATGCGAAACATAGTGAGGATACAGATTGCTCCTAAATATAAAACAAGCATCATGCACTGCTGCCGGTTCGTCTCCAATCCAAGCTAAACCAACACCAATGTCCTCTTTATTTTCACCTGCTGCAACAATTACTACATCATTTTTTTGAGCGTACCTCATTTTTGAAGCAAGTTCTCTTCTAAGCCTACCTTTACTTTGGGTGGCATATAACCTATAATAGGTGTACATATCACCATAATGAATACAAGGAATACCCTCATCAACAATGTCTGTTCTCACAAACCGTTTGCCCCTTATAAACGTTCCTATCTCACTCATTTTCATCCACTTCACCCCTTCTGTATTCTTATCAAAAGATAACAATTTATTACGATAATACTCATATTGTTCTTTTCTCGCTTGCAGCTCCGCTTGCAGCTCCGCTTGCAGCTCCGCTGCTTGCGCTGTGAATGTATCCAGAATGCGGACTATCTCTTCTTGAACAGAAAGGGGAGGGAGGGGAATGAGGAACTTATCAGTAACAGATAATGAAATCTGGGGAAGTGCCCCCATACCCGATGCCGCAGTTCTAAAGTACTCTATATTCTGCTTTAATACGTAATATAGATATTTAACCTCTATAGCATCATTAGTTGTATAAGCCCACATCTCATTCTTAAATGTGAAAGGTTTATCATAGTATATAACATCAATGATGCCTCTTGATTGCACTAAAACAGCTGGAACTCGAATTATATTAGCGTTAGGTATATCGCACTCTTTTGCATTAATAGCGGTTTTTCCTCCTGCAAAAATCCTAATATCGCCCTCTTTAGAAGCAATTTCTTTCATTTTTGCCGCGGTTATAGCTGTTCCTCTTAACCTTTGATATATCTCTCCCAACTTTTTATACTCCACTCCATCCGGGCAAAGTTCCTGTATCAATTCCTGTAACCTGCTCATCGCTCGTCCTCCTTTTCTGCTTCCATTTTGGCTTTTTCCTCCATCATTCTCCGCACGCTGTTCACCTCGTCAATCAGTTGGGCTTGTGTAGGCAGATACAGTTTATATTCACTTGCCAAGATAGTCCGGTTGTCCTCCGGCAATGCCATGCGGACGGCCGTATCGTTCTTGCCGGTGCAAAGCAGGATGCCGATGGTAGGGTTCTCTTCCGGTGTTTTCTCCACCCGGTCGTAATAGTTGACATACATTTGCAGCTGTCCTAAATCCTGATGCGTCAGTTTGCCTGTTTTCAGTTCAATCACAACAAAGCACCTCAGCAGGCGGTTATAAAAGACCAAATCGGCAAAGAACTCATCATCTTCCAACAGAATGCGCTTCTGCCGGGCCACAAACGTGAAGCCTTGCCCCAGTTCGAGCATAAAGTGTTGCAGGTGGGTGATAATGGCCGATTCCAAGTCTTTTTCATAATAGGCAGCCTCACGCTCCAAGCCTAAGAACTCCAGATACATCGGGTCTTTGATGATTTCCAGAGGAGACTGTGGAATCCGTTCCTTGCGGGCTACAGCCAACACTGCCTCCTTGTCGTTGCTCAGCAGCAGGCGTTCATAGAGTTGCGAATGAATCTGCCGCTCCAGTTCGCGTTTTGTCCATGAATTATTGACCGCCTCTAACTGATAATATTCTCTTTTGTCTGCATCGGGAATGGCAATCAGCAACTTATATTGTGACCAGTTCAATTGCGAACACAGTGTATTCGCAATTGGATAAAGCCTGTAAAATTGGCGACACATCTCTAACTGTCGCACAGAAAATCCGCTCCCATATTCCGGCTGCAGCCGCTTGGCAAGGTTCTTTATCAGGTAGCTGCCATAGTCGGCACGGTCTTTCCCCTGTTGTTCTTCTTCGAAGATGCGTTTGCCCATGTGCCAATACATCTGCACCCGACAGAAGTCCACGCTGCGTACAGCCTGGTTTCTGGCAGCATCTATGATATTGCGGATATCGGCTATAAAACGCTGGGTATGTTCTTGCATGTCATTCATTGTTCGTCCTCCTCCAGTTCGGCCACAATCTTGTCAATCTCTGCACGCAGTTCGTTCTCTCGTGCCACGATGCGGCGGATGCGTTCGTTCAACTCCTTGATGTCAGTTTTCGGACGCGTGTCCTCCACCTCTATATAGCTGCTCACTGACAAGTTATAATCATTTTCAGCAATGGCTTTATAATCCACCGATTTGGCAATATAGTCGATATCTTCCTTTTTATCGAATATTTCTATAATCCGGTCTATATGCTTATCCTCAAGCACATTGTTATTGGTCTCTTTGGTATAGAAATCTTCTCCGCTTGCATCTATAAACTGGATTTTCGTATCACTCTTATGTTTGGATAAAACCAGAATATTAACCGCTATCGAAGTGCCATAGAACAAATTAGAAGGCAACGAGATAATGGTTTCCACATAGTTCCCGTCCACCAGATATTTCCTGATTTTCTGCTCTGCTCCGCCCCGGTAGAAAATGCCAGGGAAACAGACTATGGCAGCCCTCCCTTTGCTCGAAAGGTAGTTCAAGGCATGGAGCACAAAAGCAAAATCAGCCTTCGACTTGGGCGCAAGCACTCCGGCGGGAGCAAAACGGTCATCATTGATAAGGGTAGGATCGTCTGAACCAATCCAGTTTACCGAATAAGGTGGATTGGAAACGATGGCATCGAAGGGCTTTTCGTCTTTAAATTGCGGGTCAAGAAGCGTATTTCCAAGAGCGATATTAAACTTATCGTAATTGATATTGTGCAGGAACATGTTCATACGGGCCAGGTTGTAAGTCGTATGATTGATCTCCTGACCGAAGAAGCCATCCTCTATGATATGCTCTTCAAACTGTTTCTTTGCCTGAAGCAACAGAGAGCCGGAACCGGCTGCCGGGTCGTATATCTTATTGACGATAGCCTGTTTGTGCATGGCAAGCCGTGAAATGAGTTTGGAGACATTTTGCGGAGTAAAGAACTCACCTCCCGACTTTCCGGCGTTGGCTGCATAATTGTTAATCAGAAATTCATAGGCATCACCGAAAAGGTCTATCTCATGCTCTTCAAAACTTCCGAAATTCAGTCCTGCCACCCCTTTTAAGACGGCAGCCAAACGGCTGTTCTTGTTTTCAACGGTATTGCCCAGCCGGGTGCTGGTCGTGTCAAAATCAGCGAACAGTCCTTTGATATTCTTTTCGGAAGCATAACCGTTCGCAGAACTTTCGATGGCATCAAAGATAGCTTTCAAATCCGTATTAAGATTGGGATTTGTGTGGGCAGTTTTTACCACATTGGCAAAAAGCTGACTCGGATAGATAAAGTATCCTTTTGTCTTTACGGCATCCTCTTTAATATCAGGAGTGATAACGCTGTCAGGCAAAGAAGCATAGTCAATACTATCGTCTCCACCCTCAATATAGTCAGTAAAGTTCTCACTGATGAAACGGTAGAACAATGTGCCTAACACAAATTGCTTGAAGTCCCATCCATCGACAGCCCCACGTACTTCGTTGGCTATTTTCCAAATCTGAGATTGCAACTGTTCTCTTTGCTGTATGCTTGTCATTTTATATACTTTTTTCCTAAATCATTATACATATTTCAAGGAGTTACAGACAGGTATGACACATAATGCAAAACAGTGTAATAATACATCGGTTTTGGTCTAAATCTCCTCCATTACTTATGGTAAAAACTTTGTCAACTATTAAACTTTAACTTCTAACGGAGCGAAGCGGAGTGATAACTTCTCTAACTCCTTAACATTTAAAACGCTTCTGTCATGTTGAAATAGAAAAGGTTCTGCTTGTTGATGAAGTTTCTGCCGAAGTCCAGACGCACATTCATACGCGGTTGCACTTCGATGCGTAGCCCTAAGCCGGCATTAGGCAATATGCCTTCTATCTTCACCGGGTTTGGTCCGATAAAGCCAGCGCCGCCCCATGCCACGAAACCTAAGCGGCTGATGACTTTCTTCAGCCAGTTGCTACGGTCGGTATTGAACATCTGGCGGTATTCTGCCAATGCCACGTGACCGCTCTTGTCGCGGTATTGTCCCATGTAGTAACCGCGCAGGTCGAACGGGGTTCCGCTCAATACATATTTATTCAGAGGGATGTGGTCGCCGAATACATTCTTGGTCTGTACCGTCCAGGCTATGACTTTGCGTTTGCCTACCGATTTGTATTGACGGTAGTCCAGTTCAAACCGATAGAAATTCTCGTCGCTGCCCAGCCATTTCTGATACATCAGCCCACGGATATCGAAATACATTCCTTTATAAGGATTGGCAGGGATATCCCGTGTGTCGTAAGTGACCAGGAATCCAATGCCGGAGCTGAAACTCTTATAGCCTTTTTCCGTTCCGCCTGCCCGTACATAGTCTTCCTGCTCTGTCAGATGTTTGGCAGGACTGCTTATCTTGTCATAATTCAAGTCTATTTGCGGACCGATAAACCAGTCGCTTTCTTTGATGCGGAACAGAAACCACGGATTGATTTGTATGCCGCTGTACCGGTATTGGCTGGTACTGTCGCTGCGCACATAATTCTTGTTGGTGGAGTAGCCCACGCCGTAGAAGTTTTCCTGCGTATTCTTGTACGTGAACTGCCCGAAGATGCGGAAGCGGTCGTTCTTGAAGAACAGTTGAGGCTTTACCTGGATGTTCAGTCCCCCTTTGAAGATGAAAGCCATCGCAAAAGGAAGTACCGAGCGGCGCATAGTCGTGTCTTTCGGATTCATGCGGAAGGTCATCAGTGCGCTTCCTCCTACCAGAAAGCCGAAGTCGGGACTGAAGCTGGGACCACCTAATATATTATAGTGGAAGTTTCGTTGGGCTACCTTTTGGCGTCGGAGTTCTTTGGGGCTTAAAGTCTTTGTGGAAAGTGTGTCGGCAGAAAGCCGGATGGTATCCGTCTCCTGGGCAAAACCGAGCGATACCACCACGCATAAGATGCAGAAAATAATCAGTTTCTTCATATCAGTTTATTATCGGTTACAAATGTATAAAAACTAACGCATTTAATGGCTTAAAATCTGAAGAACTTAATTAAGTTTGTGGTCTGCTATGGCTTTTTAACTTCGGATGTTTGGTCGTATGCCAGCTATTTTCTACTTTTACATCACTAAAATTTTAACTTAAAAGATTATGACAGCAGTAGAACGTTTTTTGAAGTACGTATCCTTCGACACACAGTCTGACGAGCATACAGGTGTAACCCCCAGTACGCCCAAGCAGATGGTGTTCGCTAAATATTTGCAATCGGAATTGGAAGATTTGGGACTGGAGGAGATTTCGCTCGATGAGAACGGCTATCTCTTTGCCACGCTTCCTTCCAATACCGACCGCGAAATACCTGCCATTGGTTTCATCGCCCACATGGATACCAGTCCGGATATGTCGGGCACGAATGTACGTCCGCGCATCGTGCACGATTATCAGGGAGAGGATATCCCTTTGTGCGAGGAAGAAGGCATTATTTTGTCGCCCAAGCAATTCCCTGAGTTGCTCGACCATGTAGGCGAAGACCTGATTGTGACCGACGGACATACGTTGCTGGGTGCCGATGACAAGGCAGGCATTGCCGAAATAGTAGGGGCGATGGCTTACCTGAAAGAGCATCCCGAAATCAAGCATGGCAAGATTCGTATCGGATTCAATCCGGATGAAGAAATCGGGCTGGGGGCACATAAGTTCGATGTAGAGAAGTTCGGATGCAAATGGGCTTATACGATGGATGGCGGTGAAGTCGGCGAGCTGGAGTTTGAAAACTTCAATGCCGCTTCGGCAAAGGTGCAGGTGAAAGGATTGAATGTACATCCCGGGTATGCCAAGAACAAGATGGTTAATTCCTTGCTGGTGGCAAACGTCTTCGTGAGCATGCTTCCCGAAAACGAGACACCTGCCACAACGGAAGGTTACGAAGGTTTCTTTCACCTGATAGGCATGGAAGGGGATGTAGAGCATACAACTCTCAGCTATATCATCCGTGACCACGACCGTGCGAAATTCGAAGCACGCAAGTCGCTGATGAAAGTATGCGCCGAAAAGCTGAATGACAAGTACGGGCAAGGTACGGTGACGGTAGAAGTAAAAGACCAGTATTACAACATGCGCCAGCAGGTAGAGCCGCTGATGCATATCATTGATATTGCCTTTGCCGCCATGCAGGAAGCCGGAGTAGAACCGAAGGTAAAGGCTATCCGTGGAGGAACGGACGGTGCACAGCTTTCGTTCAAAGGGTTGCCGTGTCCGAACATCTTTGCCGGCGGACTGAATTTCCACGGCCGTTATGAGTTCGTGCCCATCCAGTCCATCGAGAAAGCCATGATGGTGGTAGTGAAGATTGCCGAGCTTACTGCCAAACGATATTGATTCCTATTTTTATATAGAACGCAGGGACACCGGGTGCTTCTCCGTTGTCTCTGCGTTTGACACATATCATTGACCTTAAAAACAAAAAACTGATGAAAACAACTCCATTTACCGAGAAACATATTGCGCTCGGTGCCAAGATGCATGAATTTGCGGGCTATAATATGCCCATTGAGTATTCCGGAATCATTGACGAACACCTGACGGTGTGCAATGCCGTTGGTGTATTCGATGTTTCCCACATGGGTGAGTTTTGGGTAAAAGGTCCCCATGCACTCGAATTTATCCAACAGGTCACTTCGAACGACGCTTCGGTGCTCGTACCGGGCAAGGTGCAGTACACTTGCTTTCCGAACGAAACAGGAGGCATTGTTGACGACTTGCTGGTGTATTGTTACGAACCCGAAAAATACATGCTGGTAGTGAATGCCGCCAACATCGAGAAAGACTGGGACTGGTGTGTAGCCCATAATCAGGCAGGTGCCGAACTGGAAAACGCTTCCGACCGCATGGCACAACTGGCAGTGCAGGGTCCCAAAGCTTTGCCTACCTTGCAGAAACTGACTTCGGTGAACCTTGCGGATATTCCTTATTATCATTTCAGCGTAGGCGACTTTGCCGGTGTGCCGCAAGTGATTATCTCGAATACCGGCTATACCGGGGCCGGAGGATTCGAGCTTTATTTCTATCCGCAGGATGCTGACCGTATCTGGAATGCGGTCTTCGAAGCCGGAGCTGAATACGGAATCAAGCCGGCAGGATTGGGTGCGCGCGATACATTACGGCTGGAAATGGGCTTCTGCCTGTATGGCAACGACATCGATGATACTACTTCTCCGCTCGAAGCCGGACTGGGATGGATTACGAAATTTGCAGCAGGCAAGCAGTTCACCAATCGGGCTGCGCTCGAGAAGCAGAAAGCCGAAGGAGTCACCCGTAAGCTGGTAGGTTTCGAAATGATTGACCGCGGCATTCCGCGTCATGGCTATAAGTTGACCGATGCGGAAGGAAACGAAATCGGGCATGTCACTTCGGGCACGATGTCGCCTACCCGTAAAATCGGTATCGGTCTGGGATACGTACAGGTCGCTTTCTCCAAACCCGGCACAACAATCTATCTGGACAATCGGGGACGGAAACTGAAAGCACAAGTCGTAAAGCCGCCTTTCCGTAAATAGTTGATGTTTCACCACAGATTACACGGATTAGATTATTATTTAATTGAACACAGAGGCACAAAGACACAGAGCACTAAATTTTTAATCTGCGTAATCCATTGAAGAAAAAATCTGTGTAATCTGTGGTGAGTTTATTTAGTTCTGCGAAAACCGATACTCGTTGGGAGAGAATCCGGTGATTTTCTTGAAGATGAAATTGAATTGCTGGAGATTGGGAAAGCCTAAAAGCGAGGCGATGCCTGCTACCGAAGCCTGTTTTTCCAATAACATCTTTTTCGCAAGCTCCAGGCGTTTCAGCAGGAAATAGTCGTGCAGGCTTTTCCCGGTTTCAAACCGGAGCAGGTCTTTGAAATAAGCTACTGACAATTTCAGTTGTTCTGCGCAATATTCGGGAGTAGGGAATGCGCCGGAGCGGAGCTTTCCCGAATCGATGTAGGCACTTAGTGCCTTGTCCATCTGATGAAGCAAGGCTTTGTTCTTGTCTTCACGGGTGATGAACTGACGTTCGTAAAACCGCGTGCAATAGTCCAGCAGCAACTCGATGTAGCGTGAGATGAGGATGCGGCTGTAGCGGTCGATGGGATGATGCAGTTCTTCTTCGGTCTCCTGCAGGCAAGTTACGATTTTGTTTTTCTCGCGCTGGGACAGGTGCAAGGCTTCTTCTTTCCGGTAGAAGAAGAATGAATAGTTCTCGATAGTCCTTTCGAGGGTGGTGCCGCAAAGCAGGTCGGGATGGAAGGCGAGCAGCCATCCTTGTCGGGGCAACACATGGTTCTTGTCGATGTCGAATGCGTGCCGGGGCGGCAGGAATACCATGGTCGCGGTCGAAAAATCATAATACTTCCATCCGCAACAGCATTTTTCGTTCCCTTCGTTTTCTATCAATAAGATGGTATAGAAGTCGAACTGGATGTATTGTTGGGTCAGGTTGGTGTTGTCCAATCGGATTACGCTGGCTTGGGGATGCAGGGTCTTGCATCCCAGGCAACAATTGCATTGATGTACGGTCTTGATGTCCAGTGTTTCTTTCATTGTCTGTTTTCTGCATCTATCACGCGGCAAAAGTAGTTCTTTGCTTTCGATTATCCAATACCCGTTTTACAGACAGGTGTAACCAAATTACTTTTCCGTTCCGGCAAGACGGATTTATGGCGGATTTTTCCTGTATGCGGATTTCTTTCGGTTGCCTTCAGGCGGGAGGAAAGCTGTTTGCACCGGCGCATGCAGACAGTTGCACCGCTCACTGCATATATGTGGCTTTCGTGTAAGATTATTAATCTTCCAGCTGTAAGTTACTATGTTTGCCAACATTGACA
>ENA-UOIW01002027-UOIW01002027.1-human-gut-metagenome-genome-assembly--contig:-P58-NODE-2027-length-11080-cov-4.782676_pt1 | contig 11080 bp, 6 predicted proteins | sample MGYA00242334_ERZ723881 | MGnify/ENA metagenome assembly ERZ723881
CCGGGCCATCGCCGTGTACCTCTACCTGCGGGGCAGGGCCAACAAGGAGGGCTTCTGCTGGCCGTCGGTACCCACTATGGCTAGGGAACTGAAGATGTCGGAGAGCACCGTGCGACGGGGTGTGCGGGATCTGGAAAAGGCCGGGTTCCTCACGGTGGAGGAACGGTTCCGGTGGAACCACGCTGACTCCTCCAATAAGTATGTGCTGCTGGGGCGCTCCCCCGCTACCCGATAACTCTCCCATTGCATTTAGGGCGCTAGCCCAGTATACTATGTTCAATAATAAAATGTAGAAGGAGGCCAAGAACCATGGTGCCAATCTCTGTGGAAAAGTTTGCCGATATGGTCATGGAAAATAACAAGGGATACAACCGCAAAGAATTGATTGAAGCTCTGGAATCGGCGCTGGACGCGAAAAAGCATGGCGCCAAGTGCATCATGTGCGGCCAGCCCATTTGGGCGGCGGGCAGCGCCATCACCGGCACCAATATGTGCTTCACCTGCACCACAGGTGAGGCAGATGACAGTGAGGATTATGAAATCGAGTAAAACACTATAGGAAACGCACGCCCTCCCGGGAATGGAAACCGGGAGGGCTTTTTTGTTGGGGTATGGTAGGATAGCTTCACATTTTCTAAGGGGGTTGATACTATCGAAAGCGCAAAATACGGTTACATAAGAGTTTCCAGTAAGGATCAGAACGAAGAAAGGCAACGGGTCGCCATGGCGGAACAGCGCATCCCGCCGAAAAATCTCTACATCGACAAACAATCTGGAAAGGACTTCGACCGGCCTAATTACAAGCGCATGGTGAAAAAATTAAGACCCGGCGATGTGCTCTTCATTCTGAGCATCGACCGGCTGGGGCGCAACTACGAGGAAATCCAAAACCAGTGGCGGATTCTCACCAAGGACAAGGGTGTGGATATCTGCGTGATCGATATGCCCCTGCTGGACACCCGCCGGGGAAAAGACTTGATGGGCACCTTCATCGCGGACTTGGTGCTGCAGATTCTCAGTTTTGTGGCCCAGAGCGAACGGGAGAATATCCGAAAGCGCCAGGCCGAGGGGATCGCTGCCGCCAAGGCGAAGGGAATCAAGTTTGGCAGGCCGGAGATTGAAACACCTGAAGATTTCGCTCAAATTGTCCGCCGGTGGGAGAGGAAAGAACTTTCCTTTGAGGACGCCACCAAGCTCTGCGGCATGAGCGGAACAACCTTCTACCGCCGTCTGCGGGAGTACCGGCTGACCAAGAAACAGTGAAAGCCACTATTAAAAGGTGTACCTTTTGCCATACTCCTCACACAGAGTTGCACATCCCAATTTTTTCTTTTTTTCAATGAAAAGCCCTAAATTCCATTGAAAAATGCGGGAAAATGTGATATATTATATAGCAAAGAGCCACTGCCAAAAGGTACGCTTTTTGAAAAAACTCGGTGGAGGGATTTATATGCCATTTTGGGATAATCTGAGTAAAAAAGCTACGGAGACCACTGCAAAAGCAATGCAGAAGGCAAAGGATTTTTCAGATATCACCCGTTTAAATGGGCAGATATCCGAAGAAGAAACTAAAATTAACAACGCCTACCTTGCTATTGGTCGTTTGTACGTAGAGGTTCATAGCGGCGATGCGGAGCCGCAATTCGCCACTTGGATTTCTTCCATCCAGGAATCTCAGAGCAAGATTGACACATACCGGCATCAAGTCCAGGATATTAAGGGCGTCCAGCGTTGTGAAAAGTGCGGTGCTGAGGTTGCTGCTGGTTCGGCGTTCTGTAATTCCTGTGGCGCCCCCATGCCAAAACAGACAACACCCGTTCCCGCAATGGGCGTGCCTTGCAAGAATTGCGGTGCAGTTGTCCAGCCTGGGATGAAATTCTGTACCAATTGCGGCACCCCTGTTGATACAGAACCATCTGTGCAGGAAGAATTCGAGCCGACAGACACCCCCGCTGAACCTATGGCAAGGGTCTGCCCCAGTTGCGGTGCAACGGTCGATAAAGATTCCGCATTCTGCACAGAGTGCGGTGCAAAGCTGTAAGGGGGGTGAAGGAGATGAGGAAAGCGTTTTGCACTGTTCCACTGTGTTTGATTTTTATTTTGCTTATCATGTGTGGTTGCAATGCTATGGCTCAGGAACCGTGTATGTACTGCGGAGAAAGCCCATCTGTAAAATACGAAAAAGCAGATGGAACCCCGGTTTACGTTTGCAATAAATGTAGCAGTACTTGTATGATCTGCGGAGATGAAAAAGCAACCAAGCATTATGATAGTTTATTAGGAATTGTCTTTGCCTGCGATGATTGCTATCGAATGGCAACCGGAGGATAAAATAAAACCTGTATCTGACGTTTCTGCAATCAATAAGCAAAAGGGGAATGAAAATGGCTAAGTTCTGTGGAAAATGTGGGACGAAAATTGAAGATGAGAATTCTAAGGTTTGTCCCAACTGTGGTTCTCCGCTTGCCAATGAACCTTCTTCAAAAGCAAAGAACTTCAAAAAAATAGTACCAATCGCAGCAGGGATTGTTTGTGTTCTGATTATCGCTATTGTTGTGATTGCAGTTGTCCTTGCCCAACCTGTTACAATCAATCTTGATCAATTAGTCGAGGTCAATTTTACTGGGTATAACACGGTAGGCTCGGCAATAGCGTCTATTGATTATGAAAATTATGACCAACAGCTTAGTAAAGCCCTAAAGATTGAACCTGAAGAACTTTACACATCTGTGGAGTATGCTACCTGTACGAGTGCGTTTCACCTTTCCTTGGACAAAGCCAACGATTTATCGAACGGCGATGAAGTAACGGTAAGCATCACTTATGACAATGAGTCTATCAAGGATTTTAAAATTAAGTTCAGTGGAGAAAGTGTCACGTTTACCGTGGAAGGATTGGACGAGCTTGAAGCAGTTGATCCATATGACGGGTTGGAAGTGACCTTTGGTGGAATTTCTCCAAATGGATATGTCGATTATGCTTATTCAGGAACTTCACCTTATGTCTCAGAAAGTAGCTTCATTGTAGATAAAGATGCCAACCTCAAAAATGGTGATACTATAACTATTTCTATTGATTCTTATAATGAGCAAATTGCTGCTCAAAGTGGCTATCGCCTGACAGAGACTTCCAAAACTTTTACAGTTGAAGGGCTCGATGAATATGTGCAGTCATATTCGGAGATTCCAGAAGAATTCTTAGAGTATGCTAAGGAAGAGGCACAGGACACAATTAACGCTTATGTTGCTCGTGAGTATAGTGAAGAGTGTCCGTTGACACCTATTGAATATGCTGGCTATATTTTCAATGTAGCAAAAGAAGGAAAGGATGCAGACTGGTTTAATGAACTTTACATAATCTATAGAGGGACAGTTTCTCACAACGAGAACGAGTTCCACGACACGATGGTTTATTATCCTGTCTTGTATTCAGACCTGTTGCTTTCAAATAACCAGGTGCAAAGCAGTGATGAAAATGAAATATCTGGATCTTCCTTTTTAATGAACAATGGCATTTTTGACAGGTATACCACTTTAGGTTACACGAATCCCATAATAGCCTATTCAGAACTTCTCACTTCAAAAGAGGACAATTATGAGTGTGAAGCGGGAGATGGGTTTGAAAAATATGTTTCGTATATTCCAATACAATCACTAATGGACATTAGCGAAGATAATTTGAACTATCTTGCGGAAGAAGCATTGGAAATCATTGATAGTGAGATTGCCAATCAGTATACCGATAGTTCCCATGCTACAAATATGACACAGGTGGGTCAGTATTTATTAACCGCAAAAGCGCAAGGCCAGGATTACCAAAGTAATAACCGGTTGATTATGGTTTACAGTGCGACAGTAAGTAACGATGAAGATGAATTCACCCCAGCCACTATATATTTCCCCGTCCAGTTTGAAGGTCTTATCAATCTTCCTGGAAATGAATTTATGTATGTCGAGGAATCAGGCGTTTTGGGACGATATGACTTTCCAAATAGTACCTATTATACTAGCGGTTACGGCGATGGCGGTTTAATGTTTAAACAACTGGTAACAGAAAATGTTGCTGACTACAACTACGAAGTCAGTGATGGGCTAAAGGTATTTGGAGAATAAAGACTGTGTGAGAAAAGCCGCTTGAAAACTCTAAGCATCAAGCTGCTTTTCTTAACATCCATTTCATTATTACTAGTATTAAGGAGAATGAGGATGGCTAAGTTCTGTGGGAAATGCGGAAGCAGACTGGATGAAGCTACGGGGCTGTGTCCAAGGTGTGACAACAGCGAGGAGATGTCTCAAGAAAATAAAGAATTACAAGAATCCAATGGTGGCCCTAAAAAAACGAAAAAGCGTAAAGTATGGTTGCGGGTTTTTGTGGTTGTCTTAGTACTCCTTGTTGGGATTGGAACAGGTGCTATTTTGTGGATTCAATTTGGTGATCCTCAAGTAGCGAAAGAGTTAGCAACGTCAAATTCTGAATTGTCCATCATCTCAGGAGAATCTATCACAGAATCAATTAGTAGTTCTGAGGAGGCTGTGTCTGTGCTGGCAAAAGTGGGGCCAGAGTTAGGGTATCAGAACGCTTTTTCGGAATTAGCACCTGTTTACATTCAGGATGTCTTGGATCTGACAACATACCGGCTACAGCAATATTATGAAGGAATTCCTGTGTATGGAAGGACAGCTTCTATTATTTGTGATACAGAGGGAGAAGTAATTCTGTGTGTCAATAATTGTGAGGATATTGATTCATTTAATCTTGCCAATGAAATAAAAATAACGGAGGACGAGGCCAAAAAAATCGTTTCTAAAATCCGCAGTGTGTCGGAAGTTGTTAGTTCAAAGGAGAATGATAATAGTTCGCTGTTGCTGTTTAAAGCCGAAGATGGTTATCGTTATGCATATGTTATTTTTGCATCAGCAGATGACATCAGTGGAAGTACGATAGAATACTACATAGATGCAGATGATGGTTCTGTTTTAGCTAATTATGTATCGGTATGCGACATGTCAAAAACAGTGTCCTATTCTCAAGACGGATTTTCAGTTTCCATTACAGAATCGGATGGCGAATTATCTCTGATAGATACATCAAGAGGTATTTATATCTATGATTGGGAGGGACAGAACAGTGACAAGGAGTCCTCGGAAGCACAACTAGTTTCTTGTCCTACAGGAGATATTTTTGATACTTCATCTGTCCAATTTCTTTCTATTCTAAGCTCACTATATGATTATTTTGTTAATAACTATGCAGATTGTGCTTATGGTTCATTGATTGCATGTTATAACGATTCAGCGGACTGGGGTAAAAATGCGTCTGGAGGAAGTGCCACACAAAATGACATGACCCGGGGTTATATGACTGTTGGTAAAATTACTGGTACCGGTGATGTTGACGTCATAGGTCACGAATATACACATATTATTGAAAAACATTTATTTAACCCGCAAAACAGTGCTAGTGAGGCAGGAGCTATAAACGAAGGATTGGCAGATTTATATGGTAGTATTCTGGAGGCATTTATCTCTAACAAGAATACAGACACCATTTCAGATCTTGTACCGGATTGGATAATGCAAGGAGATAACATCGATGCATATAGAAATGCCATTGATCCGAGTGATTCCGGAAATGCAACAACGGTTCAAGATAAAAAGGGGTTATTCTCAAGAGGAGATAAGTACTACTTTGCGACTATAGTGCCGCGTGCTGCTTATCTGATGTGGAACGGAATAGACGGGAATGAAGCAAAGAAACTCGACACAAAAACTCTTTCAGATCTTTGGTACCTTTCAATGACGATGTTTCCGTCTGATGTAGACTTTGAGTTATGTGGAAATGTTGTCGAAAGTGTGGCAGCCTTATTGAATTCTCGTGGAGTAATTTCGGATGCACAGCTCAGTTGTGTTGATGAAGCGTTTTCAAATGTAGGAATTACAGGGCGGACTGATATTTTAGAATATGCAGAAAAGCTGGGTCGCCCCCAAGATGATATGCTTCCTACTGACCACTTATCTCCTGAGAATGCCACTACTGCCTATGCAGAGGCTCTTGATAAGCTCAATGGAAAAAGTTTTTCAATAACCAAGGAAGGCTCTTTCCTTGCCGACTTTGTGAATTTTTCAGAGCTTCAGTTTACGCAGACTATGGATATCCAAGGTTTTGGGGAACCTACTATGACTGCTTCTGGCCACTATACTTCCACTGGTGGCAGCGGTGGTAGTACCAGCGAAATGGACTATGATTTCACCTATGACTCGCAAGGAATGCATATTCCAGATTATGAGCAACCAGTAACTGGTGAATTGGTCACATTAGAACTCCCTCCTCTGGAATGTGTGCATTCTTACTCGGAAACTGAGGGTGATGGCGATTGGAAAACATATCTGGTAACCTATGATGGGGAAGCTCTTACACAAGAAAACTGTGGTATTCTTTCTAGTGCTTTGACTTCGCCTTACCGCATCTATTGGAGTCCGAGCGAAGAATATGCCGATGAGGATGGGATTCAAGAGGCTAGTATTCTTTTTTCACTGGACAGAGATGGAAATCTAACCTCTATTGAAGTGACTTATAAACTGATTGCTGGGATTCAGGGCACTGCCTCGGCACAAGGAAAAACTAGTTTTGTGTTGGGTGAAAGCAGTGCTGACCAATCTCCTATGCAAACACAAATTCCGAATGACGCAGTTGTATTTAACAATCATAGCTATTATGTCTATGACCTTGACTCTGTAACTACTTGGGAAGAGGCGGAAGAATACTGCGAATCTCTGGGTGGGCACTTGGCAACCATAACCAGTACGGAAGAGGATGATTTCCTGTTTGATTATGTCTCAAACTTGGGGTATGGCTCTGTGCTTTTTGGATTAAGTGATGCTAATCAAGAAGGGTTATGGGTTTGGGTAACCGGAGAAGAGGTTGCTTATGAAAATTGGGCTTCCGGTGAGCCAAACAATCAAGGTGGATACGAACTCTTTCGCCAGTATTATGAGAAAAACACAGATGGGTCATGGAATGATGGCAGTGGGAAAACTTGCCCGTTTCTATGTGAATGGGACGAGCGAAAACCACAGTCGGAGACTATTGGAGCCGAAAGTCGATGGAGTGAGTTTATTTCCTCGGGCGAATACACGGAGTTCACTTCTCAGATGAGAGACTATGGGGGAAATCAGTTGGAAACCCAATATGCGCTCCTGGATATTGATGGTGATGGTTGGGAAGAAATGGTGTTATATGCTTTAAGCGATGGAGTGGGGTTTGGTTTCCATGCTGTTTTGTCTTGCGATAAAACCACAGGCACCATCTCATTTGTCCCCATAGAAACTGATATGACGGATGGCACAACAGGTTATTCCAATATAGTACAGGATTTCAGGGGGGTATCCTACTCTGCTCAAAGTCACGCCTTGTGCTATAGTACGATGAATAACGGAATGACGTTCGGTTCAACAGGCTTTTGGGTTTTAAAAGACGGACAAATGAACTGTGATTTTTCCGTTGGCTTCGATCAACCACAAGAATATTGGGATGCTTTGCCTGATAGTGCGTCAACTCCGATGGATCCAATCTATTACATATCTGACGATAATGGTCGAACTGAAATATCAAAGGAAGAATATGATTCGTATATTGTTACGGGGAGTGAACCCATTAAATTTCAAACGTTTCCGTAATCTTGGGCTGTTCTGGTTGTATGGTTGCTTAGAAAAAGAAGCGTTTGTAGGAGGTGCAAGATAAGTGGCTAAATATTGCGGCAAATGTGGCAGTAAGCTGGATGAGACAACTGGATTGTGTCCAAAGTGTGGTCGTTCGGTTAATCATAAAAAAGGCATCTGGAAGAAAACTTTATTTGTGCTGGGATGTCTCTTGGTGATATGTAGTGTGGTGTGTATCATCTTAGTTTACCAGGGAACAATTAATATGCCTGTCATTTCCAGTGCAATGTCCGCAGTAGGCCTAAATAAGCAACCCCGATTTGTTGGTCAGGTATCTGCGGATTGCTATATCCCCAATGAAGATAATATAGTGTATGATTCAGCTGACAAGCAGTCTGGTTATGTAAATAACATGGTTTTAGTGACCTTTTATAACCACACTCCGGAAGAAGAGATTGATAAAGTAATCTCTCAACTTAACGGAGAACTTGTAGGTGAAATTCCAGGAATACATCAGTATCAAATTGAAGTAGAACCTTCTACTCGTCAAGAACTAAATTCACTTTGTACCCAAGTAATGGAGAATCCCAATGTGTTTTTTGCAATAGTGGATGAGGTGTTTGCTACGGATGTTAATTCTACTACTCCGCCAAATGATCCTTGGAAAGATGTTTTTCAAGGCCTTTGGGGAGTGAAGTGGAATGAGGAAAACCCGGGAGAAAACAATTGGTGGATTGAGGCAACAAAAGTTCTATCTGCATGGGGATACGAAGAGTCATTTACTCCAATCAATATTGGCATTATTGATAATGGTTTTGATACGGCACATGAGGACCTTGATATTACAGTGCTAAACGAGGATGTAAATAATGCTGAAAACCATGGAACACATGTTGCAGGAATCATTGGCGCAACAAAAAATAATGGTATTGGGATTTCAGGAATAATCGACTCTACGAATCTATATGGAGTAGATTGTTTTGCAACGAATAAACAGCAAAAGAACTCAGTTGCCGTTAGCGGAATTATGGAAGGGATCGTTTCTTGTTTAGACAACAAGTGTAAAATTGTAAATATGTCTATTGGCAACGATTTTAGTAAGTTTTCTATAAGCAAAGAAGGATCATTGGATGCGAGGAATCGGGCAGATGAGAAAGCACTTATTGCAGCAGTATACCTGATTTCTTTTATTGATAATTATGGGGATGTTCTCATAGTTCAAGCTGCAGGAAATGGTGATTGGTTTAACAGAGGTGTTGATGCAAAGACATATAACGGTTATTTTTCTTCCATTGATGAAACTGTTATTCAGGAGGCGTTTGACCTGTATGCCAGTGATTCTGCGCGTTTTACTAGACCCATTTCCATACAAGACGTTATGGATTCCTTTATCGTAGTTGCTGCTGTTGACAATCAAAAGAAAAATGACCAATGGCAGCTTACCGACTTCTCAAACTATGGAGAGAGCATTACCATTTGTGCTCCAGGAAAAAATATTTTTAGCACAATCGTTACAGGAGGAATAGATGGATCCTATGGAAACATGAAAGGGACTTCAATGGCAGCTCCAATAGTATCCGGAATTGCTGGCATGGTTTGGTCAGTTAATCCGGCATTGACAGCGGGCGATGTGAAAGAAATACTTGTTTCTACAGCAACGGAACCTGTGTTACCTCGGTCTAAAAATGATGATGGAACATATTTTATGGTTAACGCCAAAGCAGCCGTAGAAGCTGCCTTGAATTGGGAACCCAGTGACAGAAATGAGCAGATAACAACTGAATCCCTCACTGAAGGCTACTGGGAGAATAGCATACAATCTCCGCATGTTTACAAATTTAATAGAGATGGAACCGTGAACGAGTATTTTATCGAACCTGGTAGGCAAGTTACAGAAGATAACTTAATTTTCAGTAGAACATTAAGCTATACTTTTAACAAAAGTCAATTAAAAATTACCTGGGACAATGCCCTCTTTTCGACCTTAGAGCCAGTTACCATTGACGATGATATTAAATGGGATAATGGGTTGCGCAATCAGCTTTCTGAGATCCCCCCTGGAGAGGTCTTTTTCTACGAAACAAACTGGCAACAGGACAGCCCGGATGATAACGCTATGTACTTAGTCAAGGTAAAAGAGAATGAGGACCATACTTCTTCTCTGCTGGAGAAAATTGATACCGATCTGGTGCTGAAAGCCCTTGCCAATATTGGGACGGGAGATTCCCAAGTAGTCTATACTGATCAGTTAACCACAGAGGATTGGCAAAGTATGGCATCCATGTGGCTGGGGACAGCTTTGTGGGCATACCAAGACGATAGTGATGAAGACCCTACCCCTATTCGTGAGGAAGATTTCATTTCCACAGATGAATCCAGGGCATATTTTGCTCAAGATGCGCTAAATACGCCGATTCAACTGTTTGGAGGGGATCCAGAAGAAGTGCTTGATGCCCTTTGCTCCTATTCACCTTATGACGATTATGAAGGTGACCAAATTCGCATAGAAGGAGACCAACTTGTTTGGACTCTTCCTGGGCGTGGGTATGCTGTAATTCGTAATTTGGAGCTAAAGGATATAACTGAGAATTCGGATAACGTCCAGATTACATTTGGTTACGAGCTAGAAGATGTGGGTGGGTGGATTTCCAATTACGAAGGAAGCGCCACTTTGGTTGAGAGTAACAATTCTCTGGGCTATGAAATTGAGTCTTATCAACGAAGTGCTAGGGACGATGAACAGCAAGTCTCCCAACCAACAGAGTCGCTTTCCTATCAAATGCATACTGAATCCTTTGAGTTTCCTCTATCCGATGGGCGTTTATATTATTCAAATGAACTTACCTATCCCTATTTTCAAGGCACATTTAATGTTGTTAGCACCATTAATCAACATTATTCGGAAATAGTTGATGGGTACCGCTACAATGACACAGATTACGATGCAGTCCATCAGGAAGCATTAGAATTTAACGAAAATGCGGATGAGGGTATACCTTATTATGATGATCTTGAAACCGAGGTCACCTTATTTGACATTAACGGTGCTGTTGCCATCAAAGAAACTTATACATCGTGGTTGGGTGGTGCGCATCCATATCACGAGGTGAAAGGGATCAATTTTGATGTCGCCAGTGGCCAAATACTGACGTATGAAGATATCCTTCAAGGTACCAATGAGCAAATAGATGCAGTTTTAAGAAAATACTTTATTGAAGCAGTTCCATGGCACCAAGGCGCAAATGATGGAACAATGTCTATGGCAGAAATTTTGGAATATACAGGCTATACATTAACTGAAGGTGGGTTATGTTTTTACTATAATGTAGGTGATGCTGTGGGCCGGCAGGAGTTTACAATTCCATATACTACCACAGATTCATACCTTATATCGGCTGAAGAATTACTAAACTCTTCAACTT
>ENA-UOIW01002032-UOIW01002032.1-human-gut-metagenome-genome-assembly--contig:-P58-NODE-2032-length-11064-cov-21.923608_pt1 | contig 11064 bp, 10 predicted proteins | sample MGYA00242334_ERZ723881 | MGnify/ENA metagenome assembly ERZ723881
GTTGGCACACCTCCTGGTTGTCGTACAGCCGTTCCCCGTTCAGGTAGTTCAGGTGCTTCTGCCGGTTCTCCGCCTTGTCCAGCTTGCGCGATATGCGGTACAATTCGCCCATGATGCGCTCCATCCACGCCTCAAATTCTGTCTTGTCCACTAACATGGCCGTTCCTCCTATGGTTTTACACCTCGCCCAGCATGTAGCTATTCGGTGTGTCGGGTGATTTTACAATGATTTCCTTCTCCCGCATGAAGCGAATGTAGCTCTTGGCCGTGCGTTCCTTCACGTCGAACGCCGTCTGAAGTTCTTCCGACAGCTCCATGTAGCCGATGAAGCGTTTCCGGCTGAACAGTTCGCGCGCCACCGCCACGAGTTCCTCCTCCTTGCGCCTGTCCTTTTCCTCTTTCGGCTTCTCGCCCATATAGGCGTGCATCGCCTTGCCTTTGTCCCATGCGAACTGCATGAGCGGCACATCCAGCGGGCTGCCGTCACGCACTTTCAGGGCTTTCACCACCGACACGGCAGGATTGCTGTCCTTTTCGATGGAGAGGATGGCGGCAGCCTTGCGTTGCAGCTCGCTGCCCAAGTGCCCGCGCAGCTTCAGCCCGTTGGGGATGAAGTGCAGCACCGTGACGATGCACGTGTTGTAGATGCCCGCCAGCCGGTAGAGTTCCTCCACGACGGCAATGCTCTCCGCCTCGTCATTGGCGCAGCGTATCAGGTCGGCGATGCCGTCAATCACCACCAGATGGATACCTCCGTACTGGTAATGAAACCTGTCCATGCTGAGCACGATGGACTTCAGCCGCTCCTTACGGCTCATCCCCGTCAGGCAATATGCCTTGAACCACTCCGGCATCGTGTCGCGCCCGCAACGGCGCAGCAGGGTACTTACGTTCTTGTATAGCTGCACCTCGCTCTGTTCGGTATCGTAGAACAGCACCGCCTTTCCTTTCGGGTTCCCTTCGATGGAAACGCCCAGCGTGTCAATACCTTCCGCGTTTTCCGGTTTCACAGCCCCGGCAATCAGGGCTGCCACATAGTTGCTTTTCCCCGTACCTTCCCCGCCGGTGATGCAGAGCAGGTTCCCTTGTGTTCCGAGCGGCACGCCGTTCACCGATACTATCATCTGTGCCACAGGTGGCGGGTTGTTGAAATCCAACTCGCATGATTTTAATGCTGACATATCTTCCTTGTATAATGAATCCAAATGGTTTAAGAACAGTTTCAATAAATCATCATGCGTGTGTCCCAACGCAAAATAGTCCGTTATATCCTTTTCTTCTTTTGTCCCTGCCAGCGGAAGTAAAAGGCGTTTCAATGCAAACGGCTTCAATTCTTCCTGCCGTTTGGCAGAAACTTCCAGACCGGTTTTGTCCATGTCATATAGCAGAATGATATGTTTGAACCGGTAGGAGAGCAGCATCAGCACAGATGTAGGGATGAGCGTCGTTTCCGAATTGAAACAGATGGCATGGAATCCGTTTGCCGCAAGGCTCATCACATCTTTCTCACCGCCGGTAATGAACAGCAGGTCGCCTTTGGAGGGCAGTTGGTCAAGTCCGAAGCAATAATTGTCGCCCAAATCTCCGGCGTAGAGGAAACGCATCTCCGAGCGCGGGCGGTAGATTTTAATGTATTTGTCGCCTGTATAGCCATACATCGGTTCCTGTGCCGTTTCAGTCAAGGTATAGGTTCTCCCTTCCTGATTGACGGAACTGAACGAATGCAGAGGCCGTACATTATATTTATTTAATGTATGCTCCGTGATTCTGGATTTGCTCCAAAATATCCGGTCTGTTTCATTGAACGCCCTTGGTACGATATTATACGGGCGTATTTTCTTTATCACCTGTTCCGGCGTGGGCGGACAAACTACCTGAACGGAAGATGTGTCCACACAATTTTCGTAACCGTCTGCCAACCCCAAATGCAGGTCATGGTCAATGATGCGCATGATTTCAACGAAATCCTTCGCGTTCCTGCAACTCAGCCCCGTCATTGTCCCTACCAACTCGAAGCAGTCCCCGGAATATTCCTCATTGCCGAAATCCTTCATCTTATACACCGAATGCCGCCGGTCATAATATACGTTGCACGATGCCTTCGTATCCTTATATAAAGGATTCAGGAACTTCTTACCGATGCGGAACGGCACGGGCAGGTAGTGTCTGAACACCGAAAGCCCCCTGTCCGTCGCCTGCAAAATATCCTCCTTATTCATTGTCTTCGTCCTTTGTTATATCCAACAACCGGTTCTTCTTGTAAACGTCTATCAGGTGCGGTTCACACGTGATAACCTTTTCCCGTACCTTTTTCTCTATTTCTGAGAGCTTGTACAGGCACTTGCGGCGGAACACCGAATACTCTACCAGTCCGTCGCTCCTTAACCGTTGCAGGGTGCGTGTGCTGATATGGAGCATATCGGCCACTTCTTGACTGTCCAGCCATACATCGTTGTCAAAGTCGCAATCCTGCAACTTGTGTTCATTCTTGGTAATGAACTCAGCGATTTTCGCTATTTGCCCCATCATCTTTTGATAGGCGGCACTTTCCATTACGATAACTTCTGTCATAATCCTAATTATTGAAATGTTTGCCGCAAAGTTCCCGATAAGTCAAAATCCGCATGGTATACTATACGTGTACTACACCATAATTTTTTTGTTCCTGCATTTTTTTTGCGGGAAAATGCGAGGTCAATCCGTTTCGGTCAGGAGTAAGGTTAATAGGTTCAAAATTAGTTCAGTGCAAGGTGCAAGCCTATTTATATATATAGGCTCGCACCTTGCACTTGAAAAAAAGGCTGAAAAAAATATTGTCAAGAACTTGCATGTTTCAAAAATGTGTAGTACTTTTGCACTCGCAATCGAAAGGTGACACGGTGGTGTCATAAGCTACGAAAATTGACAAGATGAAATCGTAACCAAGTCGTAACCATTAAATTTTAGGTTACGCATAAGTTACTGATTAAAAAGATATTATAAGCGGCAGGTACGATTACCGTACGCACCGCAACTCGAAAAAGCAAAATTAGGAAAAGCTCTGATTCCCAACGGAATTAGGGCTTTTTTATTGGTTTTTGAGGCGGCAAAAAATAGCGTTTTGAAGAAGTTATGGCTCAACGTAAAAACCTGAGGGATTCTCAAATTACGCATAAATTACAAGCCCCAAAACATTTTGTGATGTAAATCCAAATCGATTTGTGTTGTATTAAGATTCATTAGCACAAATCAAAATGTGATTATTTTATTGCTTATTTCTTACTTGTAACATTCAACTTATCTTTAATACAAGAGACAAGTGAATGTGATTTTCATACATTCAACTCGAACCTTACTCCTTCTTCACCGTCCAATAACCTACGTGTCCTCTCTATATTGTTTTCGTAGATATGTATATTGCCCAAATTAAGCGTGATGGATTTCAGTGGCAAATCTATCTGTCGGGCTATCAGATAAAGGTGGTACCGGTCTACGGGTAGTCCCAAATTGGCATCAGAACTACGCTGATAGGCAAATAGCACAAGTTCTCCGTCATCTATCTGAAACTGCACCAGGCTAAGGCATGGCGTTTGGTTGCTTTCCGCATCCGTAGCACCCAAAAAAAGAGCATAATTCTTGCTGCTACGCTTTTCTGCATTAATTCTTGCTACCAATGGCGGAAGTTTCTCGAAATAGGTCGGGTAACTGTTGACCAAGATTGCTCCGCAGTAATCCCACCAAGTTATTCCAGCTTCCCGGTATTTTTTCTATGTTGCGTTCGCCTTGCATGAACAGACCAAGCTCCGCTTTCAGCTTCTTGCGGGCTATCCCGTGGGTTTCGAAGATGTCGATCAAATCGGAAGGCGTAAGATGGAGACGTTCGTCCAGCAGGTATTTGATACTGCCTTTCTTGTTCTGTTGTACCTTCCCCGAATCAAGGATTTTATTCAAAATTCGATGGTATTTATTTGTCTTTTCCATAACTTCAAATGATGTTAAAATAGTGTTTAAACGGCGATAAAACATTGTGTAAACCGTTCTTATTCAAATAAAAATGCGTATATTTCCTCTATGAAAAGCAAGACTGCGACTATCTTTGTGAGTGAAAACGAGTGTCTATTCCTTTCTATATCTTTATTCCCTTGCAATAAAGCATGACTGTTCGGTTCCGATTATAGTCGGAACAATGAACAATTATGTAAATTTCCTCTTCGAGATTAAAACTCAACCGGGTGTCCTACTCCGTCCGAAACGATAGCCACTTTGCGAAAACGGGATATAATCACCACAAATATATTGACCTTGTAACTGACAGTTGTATCATTATACGGCAGTCATTGCCGTATAATGATTTGTTGGTTTGACATACTGAGTTTCCTGACTGAGTACGTACCATATCGCAACAAGCATTTTTCTCGCAATAGCTACTTGCACCTTCATCCTGTTCTTTCTTCTTTCAATACATTGCCTGTATGAGAATGCCGCGAAGAATGAATCTTTCATACGTGCAGCTCCCCATGAACATTCAATCATGGTTTTTCTTACAAACCTGTTACCATGTGTGATACCTCGTGCCTTGATTTTGCCAGCGCTTTCCTCGTTACGGGGTCTTAGCCCCACCCATGACACCAGTTTCTTTGGTGTATGGAAATGTGACATGTCTGTACCTGTTTCTGCTATTATTGAAATCGCACTACGTTCTTTCACTCCTGGTATGGTCTGAAGGTTTTCAACTTCTTGAGGAAACCATTCCATGCATAATGCAGTCATTTTTTCCTGTGCTTCGTCCTTGTGCTGTTGCTGCAATTCAATTTCTTCCACAAGCTGGTTTATAATGTCTATGTCGGTCTCGCTGACCACTCCGGTAAGTGATTTCACCAATGTTGCCCTGCCATGCCTGTTGATTGTCCTTCCATGCAGTTCATTCACAAGGACTTCCGCATCTGTCACACCTTGGGATATAAGCTTCACTATTGAACGGTATCCTTTGGAATCTGTCGTGGATATATAATTACTGATTCTGATGTTGCACCTCTGGAGGCATTGGTCAAGCTTGACCAGATTGCGGCTTATGGAAACATTCAGGTCAAATATTCTTCTGTCATATTGACGCAGACGTTGAATTTTATCGTCAGGGACAAAGCTTGACGCTATCAGTTCTTTACTCAGACAAGTAGCTATCCATTCGGCATCCTTCACATCACTCTTTTTGCCGGGAAGCTGTTTTATAAAATAAGGGTTTACAAGATGAAGTTTCACTGACCCTTCAAGCACTCGCCATATGGGTATCCAGTAGATACTGGTACTCTCCATTGCACACTCTTCAACACCTTCAGAGGCCATAAGGTCGCGAAGTGTGACCAACTCTTCGGTAAGAACTCCGAATTTATGTTGGATTTTTTCTCCGTTTGCACACAGAATACAGCAAAAAATACTATCTTTGTGTACGTCAAGACCGCAGACTATCTTCATAGAAGTATTTTTTATTGGGACATCAAGCCCGTTGGACATATGAGGATGGGGAAACCCAATGACCTCGTTTTTACCACAAAGATAGTCGTGGTCTTGACTTTCTTATTCACCGGGTATAAAAAATCTGTTTTTTTATATACCTTTGTATATGTTAAGTGGTCTTTTGAAGTTGGTTGTTCCTTGTCGGTTTATACAGCATAATATCCGTGTAGGACGATGAGTAATTGACGTGTGCGTTGAATTCCACTTTCTGTGTATCCTTGAAAGGATTTCCTATGTCCGGATGCTTGCCCATCCAGTCGCATAATTCGATGATGGACGATTTGTTGGAGGTGAAATAAATGAAGGTGGTATCTGCAAGGACGGTAAGCACATCCAGGTAATCCGACAGTCCCCACCTCATTTGGTAGGTTCCAACCTCCGTTGACAGATAAGGCGGGTCAACCAGGAACACGACACCGGGTATGTCCTTGTATATTTCAAACAGTTCCCTGTAATCGCAGGAAGTGATTTCAATTCCTTGCAGGTAATCATTACAGATGGGGTAATCTGTGGTCCGGATATTGTTATAGAAACTCTCTTTGCGCAGTTTGTCAAGGCTGGTGCAATACTTCATGAAAAACAGCAACGAGGAAGAAAGGGTAATATAGTCCACGAAACCTTTGGTTCTTCAAGTTCCAATCGGTCCAGAATGGATTCCCGTATGTCTCTTGGTATGCGCCTGTGACGCTCACAGCCTACCGTAAGCCGCCGCAGTTCAGCCAGCAGCGCATTGGTTCGTGGTATATTGGCCAAACGCCTGCGGTAATTGTCAAAATCGTTATATATGACTTTTGCATCCGGTTTCTCGCGCTTGGTAATATGCGACAACAGTCCGGACCCGCCGAACAAATCTACATAAGCCGTATCGTCCGGATACAGCTTCAGTATCTTCTTGAACTCGCTTGCAAACATTCTTTTTTGCCCCTGAAACGGCAAGGGGCTGACAGGTATTCTTTCCGCATAGTAACTTTTCATATAGTCCAATTAAAAGGAATCTCGGACTTTGAGTTCAATTTACGTAAAAGTGTTTCAATACCATATAGTCCAATTAAAAGAGTAGCGTTCTATAATCTTCTTCTCGTCCTTCCCTTGTTTCAATACCATATAGTCCAATTAAAAGCGAAAGTCACGATTTTCCCCGTGCCCTGGCACATGGTTTCAATACCTTATAGTCCAATTAAAAGCGGGCGTGAACGTGTCAAACAGGATTGATTCCTTCGTTTCAATAGCTTATAGTCCAATTAAAAGCCGCGGCAAAGGAATAAGGTTAAGAACCGTATCCCAGTTTCAATACCTTATAGTCCAATTAAAAGAAGATCCGGCTATAGCTGAATTGATGCAAATGTAGTTTCAATACCTTATAGTCCAATTAAAAGAAAACGGAAAAATAGATTATACAGATATGCTAACATGTTTCAATGCCTTATAGTCCAATTAAAAGACGAACGACTTAACGGAATCCGTGCCCCATGACAGTTTCAATACCTTATAGTCCAATTAAAAGTGGACAAGACCGTGGCGGACCTCCGCGCCTCGGTACAGCGTTTCAATACCATATAGTCCAATTAAAAGTCCATTAAAGACACGACTTTCCTATATTTAAAAGTAGTTTCAATACCATATAGTCCAATTAAAAGTAGATTACCTAGCTTTTTGCGAAGCCTTAGGACGGTTTCAATACCATATAGTCCAATTAAAAGTCCGTTAAGCAAACAACGCTGCAATGCCTGTGCCGTTTCAATACCATATAGTCCAATTAAAAGTTATCCTACATTTGGTTATGCGCCTCGTTATATTGATGTTTCAATACCATATAGTCCAATTAAAAGCTATCCGTTATCATGACCGTGTTACGGATTTTCTGTTTCAATACCATATAGTCCAATTAAAAGTGGTGCCGCAAATATCCTCACCCAATGGGTGGATAGTTTCAATACCATATAGTCCAATTAAAAGCAGGGAAAACAGCCGGGTATATCAGCGGATTTATCGAGTTTCAATACCATATAGTCCAATTAAAAGTGACCACTCCGCCCGCCAGCATACACTTGCACCATGTTTCAATACCATATAGTCCAATTAAAAGTGCACCGTCCCAGCTGGCTGCATCTTCTTTCCGTTCGTTTCAATACCATATAGTCCAATTAAAAGGTTTTTCTCGGTCGTCGTTGTCTTACCGTCAGCGAGTTTCAATACCATATAGTCCAATTAAAAGTTAACCCGTTACGCGACCACATTTCGCGTATCCAGTTTCAATACCATATAGTCCAATTAAAAGGCTCCGCGATGCCATTTCATTTCTCAATGCCGTCAGGTTTCAATACCATATAGTCCAATTAAAAGACGCGCGCCAATGGTGCGAGTGTATGCTTGCGAGGTTTCAATACCATATAGTCCAATTAAAAGCAAGCAGAGGGTGTACGTGTCCGAAGTGCCTTTCCCGTTTCAATACCATATAGTCCAATTAAAAGCACGGATGGCACGATGAGGAGCATTATGACGAACACGTTTCAATACCATATAGTCCAATTAAAAGTGGGAGGTAGTGCAGGCGCACACGACGCAGAGCGACGTTTCAATACCATATAGTCCAATTAAAAGATAATGCTAGCGTAATGCAGCAGGTTGCGCAACAACGTTTCAATACCATATAGTCCAATTAAAAGCCCGTGCGGCTGGCGGCTCTACGGCGGTGCGAGGGTGTTTCAATACCATATAGTCCAATTAAAAGTTGGAAGGGGCTATTGCGCAGAAGATGTTCCCCGGTTTCAATACCATATAGTCCAATTAAAAGTGTATAATTCCATATCAATTGCTTCAAGGTCATAACTGTTTCAATACCATATAGTCCAATTAAAAGTGACCAAGCAGCTTATTATGCAGAAGATTCAGGAATGTTTCAATACCATATAGTCCAATTAAAAGCGCGAGTTCCTGAAAGGCTTGTGGGACGGCACCGGAGTTTCAATACCATATAGTCCAATTAAAAGTTGACACGAGCTACAACATCAACAACCATTTCCTGGTTTCAATACCATATAGTCCAATTAAAAGTCTATGTAGCTGACATAATCATCATTCATCCTTGTAGTTTCAATACCATATAGTCCAATTAAAAGTGAATGACGGGTTGTAGTCCACGATGGAGAAGGTAGGTTTCAATACCATATAGTCCAATTAAAAGCGCAGATTCATCACAACGGATTCCGCCCACCCCCTAGTTTCAATACCATATAGTCCAATTAAAAGTATCCAACGATGTGATAGTGGCGTTTGCCTCAAATAGGTTTCAATACCATATAGTCCAATTAAAAGACATAGCGAGTGAACTACCCATAAGCTAAAGACTTAGTTTCAATACCATATAGTCCAATTAAAAGTATATTAAACAACAAGGATAGTGCCTTACATCCCACGTTTCAATACCATATAGTCCAATTAAAAGAGGAAGGTAGGGGCAACTCTGCATAATTCGAGAAATCGTTTCAATACCATATAGTCCAATTAAAAGTATGTCTGATTTCCCTTTCAGCCTTCCTGCATTTATGTTTCAATACCATATAGTCCAATTAAAAGCCTTGAAAACATAAAATCAAGGTGCTTGATTTCAAGCATTTTATACATCGCAAATATAGGAAAAAATATTCAAAGATATGTCGATTACCAATAATATAAAATTGCCTGATCATCGACATATCTTTAAATAACTGTGTTACAGGACGTCAAAGAACAATACTTACCGGCTTTTCTAAAAACAACCGCCTGCCTATATGAGAACGACAACCGACGGTTCTTCTTGCGTCACAAGAAAGTATCAATGGAAGAACGCTCCTTCCCTACTATCCGTTTTTCCATTGAATACTGCGAAGGACCACTGAAAATAATTATACTGTCTTCATCTTTATTCATAAACTTCCCACTTTGCATCAGCAGTTCCTTTAGCTTGGCTTCAGAAATCTCACCTTCAAAAACCGAATTCTGAATCCAATTCAAATATCTTCTACACAATTTCAACATCTTACTGACGCGACGCTCGCCGAAATCATAAACCAAAATCACATACATCACCAATACATTTTAAACGGTTTATATTCTTCTATCGACAACAAATGCTTAGCCAGTTTGTAGCACTCTAACTTTATCAAATGACGATAGCTCACAGAGCGGTTCAACGAGCGATGCTTAATCGTCTCGTTCAGCCTTTCTTCAATCGCTTTTACAAAAATCTTCTTTCCCGCGGTATTAAGCAGACATTTATTCAACTTCTTATCAAAATGCCTTTCCTGTATCTCCTTCCGGTTAAGCACCTTAAATATCACCCGGTCGATAAGAATCGGCTTAAAAATCTCCGCAATGTCCAATGCCAACGAATAACGCCGCTCGCCGGGCTTATGCAAATAACTGATAACAGGATTCAACTGGGTCTGATGAATGGCTCTCAAACAAAGTGTATAACATACCATATTGCCAAACGATATCAAAGCATTCACCTCATTCCGTGGAGACTTCTTCGTCCTGTTTCCCATTTCAAAATCATTGATTATCAAACTAAATGCTTCGTAATAGCATTGTCTGATCTGCCCTTCTACACCCATCAGCTCTTCCGTGGTTTGCGCTTCGGGAATCTGTGCGACCTGCTTTTCCATCACGGCCATTATGTCTTCCATGTCTTTTCCACGGCGGTTATAATACTGAAGATTCTTAAGCATATTATATGCAGCACCTTCAATGAATTTACGTGCAATCACCATACGCTTCTTCTGATTCTGATAGTTGGAAGTCTGTGCCAGCAACATCTTGCCCGAAAGCAAACTGTCGCGTGGCATGAACGACCCTGTATAGTTTTCATAATAGTCGAAGAAGTGCATGGCAATATCCTTCTGCCCCAGGAAATTAAAGAGTGCACTGTTTGCCCTCAGCGACCCGAATACATAAAATTCGCTGATATCTTCTACAGGCAAGTAACGCGACTGTGCATTTACGTCCGGCATCTCTTCGCCCTCGGCACACGGCGTAAACTTCAGCGTGTTGTCTTTTCTTTCCAGAACTCCCGGATTAAACAGATAAAATGTCTTTTTCATAGTTCCTCTTCCTCCTTAATATAACAGAACTCAAAATAACTGCAATTCTTGCAAATCCCCTTCTTTTGAAGCGGAGGACAATTGTCATCGGAAAGAATATGCTGTATATCGCTCATCATCTCCTTAATCTCTCTCCGATCGACATCACTTAACACAACTTCTTTTGTCTTACGTAACGCCGGATACTCCAGCACTCCGGTCACTCCGGTTATCCCATTCCGTTCGAAAACATAAATATAATATTTCAGCTGCCATTCATGGGCAGTTTCTACCTTATTAGATTTTTTAATCTCATGGATTACTTTCCGTTTCGCATCGTAATAATCCACTTTGATTCCATCCAGTTCGATTTCTTCATAATCGGACGAACGCTGCGGATAGGAATCTTCATGAATCAGCTTTCCCTCGAAAACCAGGTCGGAAGTATGCTCCATATTGATTCCGTTAGCGAACAACCATAGTTTCCGCTTGCATACCTGATAATAATTGA
>ENA-UOIW01002040-UOIW01002040.1-human-gut-metagenome-genome-assembly--contig:-P58-NODE-2040-length-11041-cov-6.349718_pt1 | contig 11041 bp, 14 predicted proteins | sample MGYA00242334_ERZ723881 | MGnify/ENA metagenome assembly ERZ723881
TAAATTTATAAAGTTGAATTTTATTTTTCGGCTTCTGGTTCGTATATAATTTCGGCTTCGACGTCGGCGTCGGTTTCAATTTTGGCCTCCGTTTCTTTGCTGTACAATCTACGTTCAAAGAAACAAGACTTTTTAAAACCATCTGCGCTCAATCTACAGATACAATCCGTAAACTCGTCGCATACCAGTTTCAACGAACACAAATTGCAATCGTACTGTCCGTCCAAGTCATCTTCGTAAACAAGGTCGTGAATCTCTCCGTTGATAATTATAGTTACGTTTTTCATATCGGTTAGTTAGTTATTTAATGTATCGGTCAGAATAGAACCCGTCGCCTGTCGTAACGAGACCCGGGGCCCATTCGATGGGCCGCTCCATCTCTTGGATAAGGTTTGCGTATGCTTCGGCACCATCATCGACAAGATACCATACTTCGTCATGTACAGTACCTACGCACTTATATGTGTAGTATGCGTTTTGTACGCGACGCATAATATCGACCAGTATGTCGCGTGCGATAGCCTGTACAACGTTCTCCGTCAGTACTCCGCCCCATAGCTTCGTCCGCACGGCGTATTCTCCGCCTCGGGAATAGTCGAGGTAATACAAATCGTGCCGTTCGTCCATGTGCACACCTTTATAATATAAGGCACGCCCGCTGGGGAGAGTGATCGAGGCGGTCCGTCCGTCATACTTAAAGACGAGACGCACGTTATCGACGACGGTTACACGGCATACGCTCGTTTTCATAGCCTCACGGAACGCACGCTCCAACCGACGCCACAAATCGCAAATCTCGGGATTTGCTCCGCGCCATTTGCGCACGATCTCCGTAACCTTTTCGAGACCTACCTCACGGAAAAAGTCGGGTGCAACGCGGTCGATTGCGTTCGGGCCGCCGCCAAAGCCAAGCCCAAGTTCCGCACATTTACCCATCTGTCGTTCCGGCATACCTTTGTGGACCTCCGGGATGTTGAACATACGCTCGGCTGAACGCGAGTATATGTCCTCTTTGTTAATGAAAGCGTTCATACGCCATTTGCATTGCGCAAGCCACGCCGTTACACGCGCTTCGATCTGCGAAAGGTCTGCACACACGAAGTCCTTACCTGCTCCGTAGATGCACAAACGTAAGTGCTTACGCAAGTGGTCGTAACTCTTTACCTTAGACAGGTCTGTCGACGTGTCGTCCCCACCGTGCGCGAAGTTCTGCAACTGCACGCCGCGACTACTCCAGCGGCCCGTGTGGGCGCCGTGCCCGACGAACTCACCATGCAGACGGCCGTCCGGACAAATACGCTCGCGGGCCGTTTTGATCTTCGAAAAGGCGGCCCCGGTAGCTTGATCGCGCAACACCAAAATGGGGTGCGTGACCCCCTCGCGTGCCTTTTTATTGAGGGACGAGAGTTCCACCCCGCACGAAAGTAGTGCGGCCTGCACCTGCTTCGTGGAGCGCAGATTCTCGACGCCGTACAGTCGTCGCGCCTCCTCACCGGCGTCCGATGCGTATTTGTGCGCAAGCGTCTCGATCTGTGTGGCGAGGTCCATGTCGAACGGCACGCCGTCGAAGTTCATGTAAAACGTAAATTGCATTACGAAACACTCGATTCCCGGAAGTGGAGACATGATATTGTACGCCTGTCGCATTACCTCCACGTCCGATACGGCGTAAAGTTTGAACAATAAGGTACGTTCGATCTCGATTATCTCCTGCCCGTACTGCATGACGGATTTTACCATAGGACTGTTGCGCAGACCTTGTACATATTCGAGACATACGCGCAGATGTTCCGCCGTTTCGACGTCCCGCACGTCCTCGTTATACCTACCTACGCCTACCGATCTCTCGAACGATTCCGAAAAACGTTCCTGCATTTCGTTGTACTCAGTATCAGTAGGTACGCCGAACAGGTCCATCGAATCAGCGGGCGCGGCTCTCTTTACGGGCTTTGCGTAATGCAACATCTCCTCCGGCGAGGCCTTTGCTTGTGTTTTGAGTACGTGGGCAAGAAAGCCCAGCTTACGGGGCAAGCCGTAGTACGCCGCAACGTATGCGGTATCGTACCAGTCGCACAAACGTGTGTCGATACCTAATACATGGATCGCAATCGCCGCGTCGAACTCGGCGTTATGCGCGACTTTTAACGTATCGTAGTCCTCGATTGCTTTGTATACCTCCTCCGGCATTTCACGAGACGTACACGCCGTCTCGTCATTAAACGCCCACGAAATAAGCGTCATTTCCGTAGACGCATGGCGCGCATACCTGTGGGAACCGACGATTTGCACGTCCAACTCCGATCGCGTCTCGAAGTCAAGGAATAGAATCCGTTTGTAGTTTTTGCGTATCATCTTTTAATAAGTTGAAAATTTGCACGTTGTGCCGTCCCGCCCGGCGAGGCTTTCGCCCCTCTATGCAACGTGTCCCTTTTAGAAAGGTAGGTCGCCGTTATCGTCTTCGATAGGTGCGCACGGCTTTCACTCGTATTCTCCGAGGTCGATGTAGTCGTCGACGTTGTTCGACGCTCCGGCGATACGCTCACCGTCGGCATACTTCACGACAGCGTGAACATTGCAACCGATGCCCTGCGCGGTGGAGTTGTAATACGTCCAGAACGATACGTTTGCGATGATGTAGTCACCGTCTTCCAAACGTTCGTCCGAAAGGTTTTCCACCGATACGTTCGGCATGGGCACACCGTTGATAATCATACGGCGCTGCATGTCCGACACCAGCGGGCGGAAATTCTTGGACGCCACTTTGAGCATCATGTACCCGCGGAACGCCTCTTTGCCGTCGTTCATGTCTGCAAACTTGTCGCCGTCGATCCAGCAGTTGTTTTTGGGGTTGATCGCTTTCGCGTTCTTGCCCTTGAACCCTTTCGACTGGAGTTCTGCGAACGCTTCGGCGAAACGGTCGTTGATCTGTTTGACTTTATTCTCGTCCGACTTGGGTACGAGAATAATCGCGTTGTACTTGGGGTCGCCCTCCACACCTTTTACTGCCTTTTTCTCGAAAAGACCTGCGGGGTACACGACACGGCACACGGGTGCGCCCTTAATCTGAAATCTGTCCATACGTTTAAATTGTTTAATTGGTTTGAAATGTGTTATGCGTTTTTAAGCATGTTAACGTAGTACTCTTTGAGACGTTCTTGTCCCTTTTCGTCACCCTCCGAAAGGAAAATATGAGCGAGCGTAAGCACGTTTTTGTCCGTAACGTTCAGCGTTACGCCGTTGCTCACCTCAAACTGCATCATAATGCCTTGTACAGAGACCTGCTTGTGCAAATCCATGCAGTCTTTTACATAGTCGTGCAGGTCTTTGAGAGCGCGCGCCTCGGCCTCGTCTGTTTCCCCTATCAGCGCCTCCCACAGACCTTTTGACTGCTTGATCGTTTCGGTCAGTCCGATGACGTGGCAGGCCGCCGATACGTCGGGCTTCGGGAATTTTTCGATCGTGTTCCCGATCTTAACCTCCAAAGCGCCGTTTTCGTATTCAACGAATTTTGCGCCAATAAGGTTGCTCAATTCATAATAGCTTTTCATACATTTAATTAAATTAAAGGGTTTATAACGTTGGCAAGTTTACACAACTCGACGATACGTTCAGAGTGATTTAGGTAGTAATACGAACTCTTATGCAACAGCGTAACCGGGAGTTCGTACCGGCGGTCCGGCGTGTAGCCCGCACGAGTAAAGAGACCTATTAAATACTCTACGTTGCAATGGTTTTGGTATGACTTACGTCGGTGAAACTCGTCACGCGGTACCTCGTCCGTGAAAAATAGGTCCATCATATCACCAGTTGACAACGTGTTATTGCATTCGATATAAATATGATCGAAACGTTTGTCTTTCAACGCACGAATGATATACTTTTCGTCCACGATTTCGTTAAAGTCGGTAAGCCAAAGGATCGTTTGCGGATCGTCATACCCCGATCGTGCACACCTTTGTATCTCGAAACCCACGCACGGGACGTCATGCCGCAAGGGGATGACCTTGACGGTATATTGGAACTCATTGGAACACAGCACTTTAACATCGCCGGGAGTAAGGCTGGAGAAAGCCAAGAAAGGCCATTTTTGGGCCAATCTGTCGGCTGTCTCGGAGGTGCAGTAGGTAGGTAAGCCACCCACCTTATCGAGGCATTTTGTGTGGTCTGTGTGGTTGTGGGTGAGTAATACATGCTCACCTTTGGGCACCTCGGGCCAACCTACGTCGATGATCAGAAAATCGTCGATCGACGCAGTATTACCACTACTGCCGGAGTGTACTATATTTACGTTCATACCTATACGTTTAACTTGGCGCCGCTCGCGCTCTCTATTGCTTTTAGTACTTGATCCACTTTGTCGGCGTCACGTTCAGACAAAACCGTGAACAGGTTTGTCAGTACCTTACGCCGCAGGGCACGGAACGACGGGTTATTAAACGCATTCACGAGGTCACGGCCGCCGCGCTTCTCGTGGACAACACGGAACTCCCGCACGTCGAATTCGCTCATATCGTCCCCGTTGGGGAATTCGATACGCACAGTAAACCAGCCTTTGAATCCGGGCAGGTTCTCGTCCGGTGTCGGAACGCTGTTTATAGTATCTTCGATCTCCCGATAGCTGGATGCACCTATGACCCTGCGGGGCAGGTCGGCTGTGCCAAAACCCAATTCGGCGTATTTTAAAGGTGTGAGGTACTTGCGCACGCTCGTTTGGATATAATTCGCGTGCACCGTCACTGTTAAGACGATGTTATTCATAGTTAATTATGTTAAATTATTGGGGCCCGGCGGCCCGATCAAAGACCGCCGGACAAGATGCGTTATTACGAGCCGTGCGCCTCGGCTAAGGCACGCAGGCGGGCCGTCTCCTGTGCTCTTTGGTAGAGTGCGTCCAACCGATCAGCCACGGCCGGGTAATGATTGTACGCGATCCCTACCGCGCTCGATCCCATAGTACAAGAATATCCGCCATACCTCAAACTGTACCCGCGACTGTCCTTTGTGATCGTCGCACCCTTATACACCAGTTCGTCCCATTGCTTTAGGATGTTAATAAAGGTACGCGGCACTTTCCTCCATTGTGCCGCCTCGCTTATCACTCCGCCCGCGGCCTGCATTTTTTGTACAAGCCAGTCGACGGTGGGTTCTTTGGGGTACGGGTATGTCTTACCCCCGTTGCGCGTTTCGATCTTTATGCCGGACCGCGCCACGCGCGGGAAATTCGTATACCAATCACTGTAAGCCTGCGTATTTTTTGCAGGGAAAAGAATCACGTCTACGCCGTACTCGTCGGATAGCTTTTTTAAACGTTCGTACAAAGCGCGTGACGCATCCGACGTGTCCGGTATAATGGGGTTCCCGATTTTTGCTACCACCATGATATAAAAGATGCTACGATAATGACTATTATAATTACATATAACAACACTACGCACATAAAAAATAGAATTGCGAAATCTTTTTGTTCGTCTTCCATACCTCAAGGGTTTGTTATACGCTCCCACATGTCTGCGACTGCGTTGTGTTTACTGTACTTGGTTGCCGACAGAAATACGCACTCCGGGTGTGCTCTCTCGAACGCACGTTGCAGGCTCTCGCGGTCCGTCGCTTCCTCGTTCGTCCCGTACCTTTCGTTGTCTTTGGGGTCGTTTTTAATATAAACGATCTTATACCGGAACCGATCGTAACGCCGCCCGTATGTCTCGTAATGGTCCATTACGATCTGCCGCGCGGCCTCTTTGAGGATGCAGACGCGCGTCGACGGCGTCGAATACTCCCCGAGTTCGTCCAATAGACGGTGATCTGTGGGGCAGGATAGTCGATCCCATTGGGCAATAGGCGTGGAACGTGTGTTAAATGATTCGTCATTCTCCCACGCACGCGCCAACTCCTTTGCCGCCCACCGACTAAGTATTATGCGCTTTTGCATGTCGTTCACGAACTGCGCAAAGTATTCGCTATGCGTGCATTTGTGATTGATATAATCCTGACGTGTGTACATAGTTTTAAATGTTTAAATTTGCGGGCAATATCGCCCGGTTCGTGCGTTACGTGGTTTCGCCCCACCATGTTGCGTCTTACGCAAGTAACGCTACCCCTCTACTCTCCGACGGTGAAACGTATTACGTTCCTTACGTCGTCGAGGCCCTGCACGCTCTCGGCGTTGTCGATGATGATCGGAATTTTGTCTACGGTATCCGTCATCACCCGCGCCGTCTCCAGTATCCGCACGCATATCTCTACGCGCTTGGCTCGGTTGACGCTTTTAAGGGGCACACCTTTATAGGTGAGTGTGCAGGTGGACGAGGTCCGTCCGGTCGTTTTGGCCGTCGTCTCGGTGATGATCTGCACGTCGTCCGGCAAGGTGGGACGGACTGCCGCCGCATCAGCGGCCCGGATTTGCTCCTCCAGCGCGGCGATCTCTGTATCGATCTCCTGCACGCGGCGGCGTGCACCGGACGCCCGCGATATAATCGCTTCGGCCTCCTCGATTGCGGCAGTCTCGGCGTTGTACGCGCCCTGCTTCTCCCGAATACGCTGTGCCTCTACCGACATGGTGCGCACCTTCTCTTTGGCCTCTTTGCGCTCGCGCTGTCGGCGAGCGGTCTCGGCCGCGTCGTAAGGCCGTCCGCACATGGGGCAACGGTCGGCCCCCTTCGATAAACCCACCGTTGACAGATAGCCGTTGAACGTGTCCAAATAATCGGTCTCGGCTTCGGTCAGCGGCTCGACGGTCCGCACGGGCACCGCGACGGTGGTTAACGCGTACTGCTCGGCCACGCGGCGGTCTTTACGCAGGGCGTCGCGCTCTTTACGGAGGTTTGCCGCTTCGTCGTTCTCGACGAGGGACGCACGCACCAACAAGCGGCGCAGTTGCTCGGCGGTAAGCGCCGGATCAGTCAGTAGGTTTGCGTCAGCACAGGCGACCACGAGATCGATAGGTATGCCGAACCGTTGGGCGAGGATGCCGACGAACTCGGCTTGCGTGAGGGCATCGCCGCACAGATATAATTGTGTCGATCCCTTGGGGGTGAGTACACGCCGTACAGTCGTGCCGTCGGTGGGCCATCCCTCAATCGTTACGCTGGTGTTGACCTCGGGCCCCGGGTCCATACCTGTTTGCGGGTCGATCCGTCGCGGTTGGAACCCGTTGAGCGTGCGGCCCGTGAGGGCGAAGATCCATGCGTTAACCTGTGTCGTCTTACCTGCCCCGTTGGGCATCGTGCGGGACGTGAATGGCGCATCGAACACATCGAACGCACCGAACTGTATTACTGAAAGTTGCATATGTTTAAATGGTTTAAGTGGTTGAAGCGATTAAAAGAACCCCCGGCCCGGCACCTCCAAGCCGGGGGATGTAGTAAGGTACGCACCCGCCTGCGAAAGCGAATGTTATGTGAGCGCGTACCTACCTTTTTACTGTGCGTCCGGGTCGATACCGGCGGCGATCAGCATCTGGCGCAGGCGCTCGGCTTCGCTCTGCATCTTGGCGGCCTTGCTCTCGACCTCGGCCAGCCGTGCCGATACGCTCGCACGTCCTGCGCTCTTCGGGAGTTCGAACGACATTACGACCTCTTTTGCGGCCTCAACGTCAGCATCGAACTGTCCGGCCTCCTCTTTCTTGGCCTGCAACTCGGCTTCGAGTTTTGCGATTTCCTCGCCCAGTTTCGCGCGGTTCTTTTCCTCGGCCTGCACGAATGCGGCTGCACGTTTGGCGGCGATCTCGGCGGCGCAGTCGGCGGGAATCTCGCTGTCCTCTACCACACCGCGCACCAGTTTTTCGGTCCCGTCTTCCTGCGGCACGAGCGTAGCGCGGAAAAAATTCCCGGTTCGCTTCTCGAAGTTGAGGGCGGCGGCGCCCAGCGCGGGGAGTTTGGCGCGGAGAATCGCGGTTGCTTTCTGCACCTCGGGCGTTGCGTCTGCGGCGGCTTCGTTTTCGGCGTGTTCTGCGGGGATCGGCTCGGTCTGCGGCATCATCTCCTTGTTTTCGTTTTTCATAACTGTAAATGATTTAATTGGTTAATAATTAGACGTCTTCGCGTCATTGCAGCGGGCCGGGGTGTTACTCCCCGCGGGACGGTTTGCCGTGACCCGCCATACCTTTATATAATAGGGCTTATCGGTTGTACTCCCGGTCAAAGGCACGGAGTAGATAATAGTCCTTACGGTAATACTTGCTTACGACCACTACGCTGCGTATGGTGTTGAGACCGATTGCCGTGCCCTGCGTGCCTTTTATGTATGTTACAAGTGGCAGGCTCTCGCGTATTGCTTGCGCGTATGCGTCCTCGAACGTGCGGTACGTTTTGAACGTTATCGCTTTGGTTGACTTGCTTCGCACCACTATTGCGTGCGTACCGGCCGGCGTCTCTACGATTTTGGCCCGTCGTATCGGCTCGTACTCCTTTTCGACCCTCTCGCAGAACTCCGCTACGCTCATCCGCTCGTCCTCATACCTCGAATAGTCAAGTACGTTGTACTGTCGTTTCGTCGGGTTGTACGTTACACGTACGAGTGTGTGGTACTGTTTATTTATATAATATGTGTCTTTCATTGCATGCAGGATTCAATTAATGCCCAAGCCTGTACATGCGCTCTTACCTGCACGTCCATCCACGTTTCCCGCGCGTTAGGATCCTTGCGCCCGTAGTCCGTACGCCTCAACTCGGACGGTGTGCAAAGCGTCTCGGCAATCTCTCTGTCGTAGATCATTGCGCAACCGCCATAGCAGTATTGTTTCCAATCGTTCGCACCGTTAAGCACAGTTTTTTTCGGTTAGCGGGGGGTACCGGGTCTGACCCCTCCCGATCCAGTACTGTCTCCTCGTATTTATCTAACAGACATTCGGCAATCTCTTTTACGCCCTTGTCCCATGCCGACCGGGGTTTAGTAGCCGCCAGCCGTTCCCATATTTTCTGCATCTCTTTCATAGTTGTAAGTGTTTAAATATTTAAGTGTTTTGCGTTTGTACCGCCGCCAGGAGCGACCCGGGTAAACGCTTTACGTCTCAGCGGCAAACCTTATTTTGCGAGTGCGACGCGCATAATCGCTTTGCAAAGGTTGGAACGGTCGACAGGCTCAAAGCCTGTTATTTCGTACGGCGGTATTTCGTCGCGTTTTACCGTCACCTTTTGAAAGAGCGGGAACGCGCTACCCGCGCGACGTGCCCAAACATGGAACACGGTTTTTAACTCTTTGATTTCGTACAAATACACCGTGCCGTCGACTCTACACGAACTTTCATACGTCGTAATTGCTTTCATATCTTAAAAATTTTTAACCTTATCGGGGTGTCGTCCTCTCCCCCTTTCGTTACACAAATATAGTACGAAAAAACGGAATCACCAAATAAAATCACGGAAAAATGCACCCGAACGTGAAAATAAAACGTTTTTGTGTAGTTTTGACCCCTACAGACCTTTTTTGTTTACTTTTCCCGCCCCCTGCATACCTTTTTGTTTTGGGTCCGGGCCGAAACGGTTTACTTTACTTGACAGGGTGTTAAGTAAAATGGCCAAAATCGTTAAGTAAATGACAAATGATCTCGCTGAAAATCAGTAAGTTACAAAGGTGCTTACTTAACCCCCTTGATTATCAGAGGGTTACGCGGGAAAATGAAGTCGCTGAAAATCAGTAAGTTATAAGGGGTCCAACTTAACACCCTTGGAAATCAAGCAGTTACACGGGAAGATTAACAGTCTGACAGACAAGCAGTTAGACGACTGTCAATTTGCCCCCTTGATTATCAGCGAGTTACACGGGAAGATCAAAGCCCTGTAAACCAGTAGATTACAAGGGTGGTTTTGTAACTACTTGAACGACACGGCGTTACGCGGGAAAATGAAGTCGCTGAAAATCAGTAAGTTATACCCTGTCAGATTTCGCGGAATCCAATTCGAAAATTGGAACTGCTGAAAATCAACGAGTTAGCCCCAAAAAATTCCGCGAAATCGAACAGCCCCGGGAAGATGCAAATTCTTAACTTTTCCACGGTTTTTCGACCCCCCGAAGGCCAATTTTCACGAAAAAGTTTGGATTTACATTCAATTTTACAGTCTGATTTTGCGGAAAACGTTGACTATCAAAGGTTTGCAAAGATTTTATCTTCCGGAAGATGAGACAAAATCGCTGTAAAGGTCTGTAAATCAAGGTGTTAATCTTCCGCTGTAACTCCCTATCAATCAAGGGGTTACAAAACACCCTCTAACGTATTGATATTCAGCGGGTTAATCTTCCGCGGCAACGCTCTGATTATCAAGTAGTTGAAAAATGGCCTCTGTAACTTGTTGATAATCACCGAGTTCATTTTCCTCGGTAATTTACTGTGTATCAGCAACTTAGAGAGACCGATTATCAGGCAGTTAGAGACGCTGATAATCAGTTAGTTACGAAAATTGACTTTCATAGCAAAAATCGTGCCAAACTTTATTTTCCGTAACTGCCCCAGTATCAGCTATTTACGAAAAACACACTTTTCCGCGGTTTTGTAAACTACTTGTAAATCAAGGCGTTACACTACTAATACGATCCGGCGGCCCGACGGCCCGGCCCGACGGCCCGACGGCCCGGCGCGAAGGGTTGGCCGCCGAGACGCCGCCCCGTCGGACCTCGGCGAGCCGTCGAAAACCCGTTAATCCCGGACACTCAACAGTTAATCCGCAGAATCGAAAAGCAGTACCCTAACGTGTTCCCCGTGGAACGTATCGACGTATCGACGTATCGACGTATCGACGTATCGACGTATCGACGTATCGACTGAATGAAGATGACGATAAATGCGATAAATGCGATACGGCGATACGGCGATACGACGGCCCGGCGATTTTATTTTGCGCCGGGGCAAACAGGCGGCGGGGGGTCGGCACGCTGACCGGGCTCCCCGACGTATCGTCAAAAAATTTTTTAAAAGTACCACCGGAATAGTAATCCTAAAAAATTTTAAATGGTAAATTTGGGGTAGCATATACGTTGCATTGTGCATCGGAGAATAGCATATACGTTGCACTGTGTGTCGGTAAAGAGTGGCGTTGTCTCGTCGGCT
>ENA-UOIW01002049-UOIW01002049.1-human-gut-metagenome-genome-assembly--contig:-P58-NODE-2049-length-11006-cov-6.779107_pt1 | contig 11006 bp, 8 predicted proteins | sample MGYA00242334_ERZ723881 | MGnify/ENA metagenome assembly ERZ723881
GAGACTGATGAAGAGACGAATCACAACATTCCTTCTGGCCGTGTGCATGACGGTCTCCCTGCTGGCGGTGCCGGCAGGGGCCGCCAGCGGCGCCACGGTCACGTTTTCCGACATCGGGGACCGTTCCACCGCCATGGCGGTGGAGTCCCTGCGGCTGCTGGGGGTGCTGGACGGCTACGGCGACGGCACCTTCCGCCCGGGCACGGTGCTGAACCGGGCCCAGTTCTGCAAGATGGCGGTGTACGCCATGAACGGCAGCAGCGAGCTGAGCCGCTACCGCACCGTCACCATTTTCCCGGATGTGAAGCCCTCCCACTGGGCGGCGGCCTACATCAACATGGCCGCCAAGGGCAAGGACATCATCTCCGGCTATGCCGACGGCCGGTTCCACCCGGACCGGACCGTGACGGTGGGCCAGGCGGTCACCATCCTGATGCGGATGCTGGGCTACAAGGACGAGGACATCGGCGGCATCTGGCCGGACAGCTATATGGCTGAGGCGGCCACCGTCGGCCTGACCGAGGGCGTGAGCACCAACGGCAGCGCCGGCCTCACCCGCGCCCAGGCGGCGCGGCTGTTCCTGAACCTGCTGCGGACCCAGACCAAGGAGGGCGGCACCACCTTTGCCTCCACCCTGGGCCAGACGGTGCAGGGCGTGCTGCTGTCCGCTGACACGGAGGGCGGCGAGGGCCGCCTGCGGCTCTCCACCGGCACCTATACCCTGACGGAGGGCAAGGCCTCCAACGGCATGCTCAACGGCATGAAGGGCACGCTGATCGTGGACAGCAAGAGCGGCCGGGCCCTGACCTTCGTGCCTGAGGATCTGGGCTCCAGCAAGACGGTGGTCCTGGCCTCCGCCAAGGCCACGGAGATGACGGACACCTCCGGCAATACCTACACGGTGAAGAGCGACACCCAGGTCTTCCAGAACGGTGAGGCCAGCAGCTGGGGCGAGGCATACACCTGGCTGAACGCCGGCACCTCCGTCACGCTGTATCTGGACGCCGCGGGCAATGTGGACTATGTGTTCGTGGGCGGCGGCGGAAACGCCACATCGGCAGTCATCGTCTACGAGAAGGGCTCCACGGCGGGCTTTGCCTCCCTGGCGGGCGGCGCCACGGGCTATACCATCTACAAGAACGGCGTCCGGGCCTCTTCCGGCGACATGCGGAAGTACGACGTGGCCACCTACTCGGCGGTCACCAACTCCATCCGCGTGAGCGACACCCGGATCACCGGCTACTACGAGGACTGCTCGCCCAATCCCAGCGAGCCCTCCAAGATCACGGTGCTGGGCCACGAGTTCAACGTGCTGCCCTCCGCCATGCAGACGGTGTCCAAGTTCCGGCCCGGCGATCAGATCACCCTGCTGCTCACCGAGGACAATCAGGTGGCCGGCGCGGTGGAGGCCACCGGCACCACTGCCAGCGGCAACGCCATCGGCATCGCCGAGGTCAGCAGCGGCAGCGCCACGGTGAATCTGCTGTGCGGCATCCAGGTGAAGGGCAGCGTCAAACTCTCCGCCAGCGATGTGGAGCGGCTGAACGGCCAGCTGGTGCGGGTCTCCTCCAACAAGAAGGACGGCCTGTCCCTGACCCGCCTCACCGGCGGCGTCTCCGGCGACCTGGACGTGGAGAACGGCAAGCTGGGCAGCCGGGAGCTGGCAGAGAATGTCATCATCTTCCAGAACGACGGCAGCGGCCTCACGGCCATCAGCCTGTCCCAGATCACGGAGGCCAAGGTGCCCTCCAGCCAGATCACCTACGCCGGCACCGACTGGGCCGACCGGGTGAAGGTCATCGTGCTGAACTCGGTCACCGGCAGCGGCTACATCTTCGGCCGGGCCCACTACACCGCCAACTACGATGAAGAGGGCAACCGGGTGGGCAACGCCCAGCTCTCCGTGGAGTACGGCGAGGGCAAGACCACCGCCACGTTCGAGACCGGCTATGTGGTCCGCAACGGCGATATCGTGGGCATCACCATCGTCACCGCCGGCAACACCCAGCGGATCGGTAGCCTGATCTATCCCGACGAGCTGCGGAACGTGCCCAACGCCGCCTGGAGCGGCAAGGGCGCCGTGACGGTGAACGGCCGGACCTACACGGTCCCCGCCAGCCTGCCCTGCTACAACCGGGAGACCAAGGAATGGGTCACCCTCACGGAGGCCAGGGCCTACGCCGACAGCGCCACGCTGTACGTCCATCAGGGCGTGGTCCGCTTCCTGGAAGTGGGCTGAGAGAAAAGCAAAACAAACAGACCGTTTTGACCAGAACGATCCCTCCAAAACCCGTAAGGCCCGGTGAAACAGAACTGGCGAATGGATGAAGCGCATGCGTAAAAAGAAACCATGACAAAAAGAAGGTCCGTCCAGCAAGGGACGGACCTTCTTTTTCATAGGCCAAGGCGCGCTCACACCACCTGGAACAGATAGAACTTCAGGTAATTGGTCTCCTCCACGCCCCAGAGGATGGGGTGGTCGCAGGACTGCTGCCGGGCCTCGATCTGCCGCAGCTGCACGCCGGCGTCCTTTGCGGCGCTGTGGAGCATGGCCACGAACTTCTCCTCCGTGGCGAAGTGGGAGCAGGAGCAGGTGGCCAGGTACCCGCCCCGGGGCAGCAGCTTCATGGCCCGGTAGTTGATCTCCTTGTACCCGGTCATGGCGCTGTGGACCGTCCTCCGACTCTTGGTGAAGGCCGGCGGGTCGAGGATGATGAAATCGTATTTCCGGGGCTGCTTCTCCAGCTCCGGCAGCAGGTCGAACACGTTGGCCGCCACGCAGTCCATCACACCGTCCAGCCCGTTGCGCCGGGCGTTTTCCGCCGCGCACTGCACCGCGAACTCCGACACATCCACGGCGGTGACGTGCTTCGCCCCGCCTTTGGCCGCATTCAGGGCGAACGAACCGGTGTGGGTGAAGCAGTCCAGCACCGTCCGGCCCTTGGCCAGCCTAGCCACCGCCAGGCGGTTGTACTTCTGATCCAAAAAGAACCCGGTCTTCTGCCCGTTTTCAAAGTCCACGGTGTAGACGATGCCGTTTTCCGTGATGTCCGCCGTGGTGCGCTCCGGCACAGCCTCACCGGGCAGGGGATACCAGCCCTTGCCCGGCTCCATGCCCTCCAGCTCCCGTATGGCCACATCGTTGCGCTCATACACGCCCCGGATGTCCTGCTCATCCTGCCGCAGAATATCCACCAGCAGCGAGAACAGCCGGTGCTTGATGCGCTCTATGCCCAAACTCAGCACCTGCGCCACCAGCACGTCCTCGAACCGATCCACCGTCAGGCCGGGGAAGAAATCCGCCTCGCCGAAGATGACGCGGCAGCACCGGCTGTCCGTCTCACCCATCACCGTCTTGCGGTACTCCCAGGCGTAGCGCAGCCGCCGTGTCCAAAATTCATCGCTGAAGTCGTCGTTGGCGTTGCGGCTCACCAGCCGCACCCGTATCTTGCTGCGGCTGTTGTAGAACCCGCAGCCCAGCCAGCTGCCCCGGCGGCTCACCACGTCCACCAGGCCGCCGTCCTCCGCCGTGCCCTCGAGGGACACGACCTCCCCCTCGTAGACCCAGGGATGGCCGCCGGTGAGGGCGCGCTCCCCCTTGGGCGTTACGGTGATCCTGGCATAGGGACGGACTGCTTTCATGGCGTGTACTTCCTTTCGTATGGCTCATATTCCCGCCCATCATAGCACATCTTTTCCCGCATTTCCATATAAATGTAAAGAGATCATGAGAAAGGGGAACACATCATGCCGCGGATCTATCTCAGTCCCTCCACCCAGGAGTACAATTCCTATATCACCGGCGCGGGCAGCGAGGAATATTTCATGAACCTGCTGGCCGACGCCATGGAGCCCTATCTGCTGGCCAACACCATCCGCTTTACCCGCAACACGCCGGATATGACCGCTGCCAGCTCCATCCGTCAGGCCAACAGCGGCAGCTACGATTTCTACCTGGCCCTCCACTCCAATGCCAGCACCGACGGCAGCCGGGAGGGTACGGTGCGGGGCGTCATCGCCTTCTACTACCCCGGCAGTGCCAACGGCAAACGGGCCGCCGGCATCTTCGTGAGAAACCTGAAGGATGTCTACCCTCTGCCCGACAAGGTCTATGCCAGCGCCACCACCGCGCTGGGAGAGGTGCGCCAGCCCTATATGCCCTCCGTGCTGCTGGAGCTGGGCTACCACGACAACACCGCCGACGCCCTGTGGGTGGAGAATAATTTAGAGGCCATTGCCGCCAATCTGGTGCTGTCGCTGACGGAGTATTTCGGGCTGCCCTTTGTCGTGCCCCTGACGCCCTGGCGGGGCACGGTCCGGACCCGGGGCGGACCGCTGAACCTACGGACCGCCCCGGCGCTGAACGGCGCTGTGGCGGCGGCCATGCCCGACGGCGCGCCGGTGACGGTCTACGGCCGCTATCAGGACTGGTACACTGTGGGGTACAATGGGCTGTTGGGCTACGCCTTCGCGGAGTATATCACCTGACGGCGGGGGCTTTTGCGCCGATACTTCGTTGCAGCATCTTGCCGTACACAAAGTACGCCTGCGATGCTGCGCCTCGTCTCGACGCAAAATCTCTCCGCTCCCGCACACATCTGCCGCTTTACCGCCGATCCTTTGTGAGCGGGCGGCCCTGCCCGCCCCACCAGATTTCCCGCTCCGCAAAAAAGCGGGACGAAATTTCCGATTTGCCCTTGACAGCGGGTGACATTGTGTTTAATATTAGTAAGGATTATTATCGGTAGGAGCATAACCTCCCGCCGGTTATATCTGACGCAATATTTTGCGCGATCACCCGAGCAACAACACAACATAGGAGGAATGCACTATGACCGTAACAGGCTGGATCGTGGCAGCTGCCGCGTTCCTGGTGGCGGCGTGGGTCTTTTTCCTCCTCGGCATTCGCTTCCGCAAGGTCGTAGCGGAAAAAGAAATCTCCAGCGCGGAGGACGAAGCCACGCGCATCATCAACGAGGCCATTAAAAGCTCTGAAAACAAGAAAAGAGAGGCACTTCTTGAAGCAAAAGAAGAGATTTTGAAAAACCGCAGCGAATACGAGAAGGAAGTCAAGGAACGCCGCGCCGAGCAGCAGAAGCAGGAGCGCCGTCTGCAGCAAAAAGAGGAAAATCTCGATCACAAGACCGAGATGATCGAAAAGAAGGAGGAGGCCCTGGCCCAGAAGCATGCCGCCATGGACAAGGAGCAGGAGGAGATTAAGCTCATCAAGCGCAGCCAGACGGAAATGCTGGAGCGCATCTCCGGCTTCACGGCGGATCAGGCCAAGGATTACCTCATCGCCCAGGTGGAGTCCGAGGTGACCCACGAGACGGCGCTGAAGATCAAGGAGATCGAGGCCCGGGCCAAGGACGAGGCCGACCAGCGCGCCCGCGAGATCGTGGCCACCGCTATCCAGCGCTGCGCCGCTGACCACGTAGCGGAGATCACCGTCAGCGTCGTGCCCCTGCCCAACGACGAGATGAAGGGCCGCATCATCGGCCGCGAGGGCCGCAACATCCGCACGCTGGAAACATTGACCGGCGCGGATCTTATCATCGACGACACCCCCGAGGCCATCACCGTGTCCTGCTTCGAGCCGGTGCGCCGGGAGGTCGCCCGGCTGGCGCTGGAGAAGCTCATCGCCGACGGGCGCATCCACCCCACCCACATCGAGGAGATGGTGGAGAAGGCCCGCCGCGAGGTGGACGGTGTTATCCGCGCCGAGGGCGAGCGCGCCGTGCTGGAGACCGGTGTCCGCGGACTGCACCCGGAGCTGCAGAAGCTGCTGGGCAAGCTGCATTACCGCACCAGCTACGGGCAGAACGTGCTGCAGCACTCCATCGAGGTGTCCCATATCGCCGGCATGATGGCCGCCGAGCTGGGCGCTGATGTGAACGCCGCCAAGCGCGCCGGTCTGCTCCACGACATCGGCAAGGCGTTGGATCACGAGTTCGAGGGCACCCACGTGGCGCTGGGTGTGGAATACGCCCGCAAGTACCGCGAAAAAGAGGACATCATCCACGCCATCCAGGCTCACCACGGTAACGTGGAGTGCAAGACGCTGGTGGCCTGCCTGGTGCAGGCGGCGGATGCCATTTCCGCGGCCCGCCCCGGCGCGCGCCGTGAAAACCTGGAGAACTACATCAAGCGTCTGCAGAAGCTGGAGGAGATCACCGGCTCGTATCCCGGCGTGGAGAAGAGCTATGCCATTCAGGCCGGCCGCGAGGTTCGCGTCATGGTCAAGCCCGAGCAGGTCAGCGAGGACGAGATGGTCATCCTGGCCCGGGAGCTGGCCAAGCGTATCGAGAGTGAGCTGGAATACCCCGGCCAGATCAAGGTCCACGTCCTGCGGGAGACGAAGGTCGTGGAGTACGCCAAGTAAAAATTCCCTGTCCGGAAAGCCCGGTGTGCGTTGCACACCGGGTTTTGTTCTGCTATAATAACCGCGAAGAGGAAAGAAAAACACCGCGCTTTTGGGGAGGATATAGTATGAAACGTGTGTTGGCCGCCGCCTTGCTTTTGGCCCTGCTCCTGACACTGACCGCCTGCGCCGCACTGAAAAAGGAGAACACCGATCCTTTGGAGGGGCCGGGACAGACGGAGCAGCAGGAGCAGCATCTTACCGCCGACGTACCGGAGACAAAGACGTGGCAGCGCAGCCACGGTGCGGTGTGGGGCAGCGACCCCGCCCCTGTCAGCGCCTCCTTTGAGCGCATCAGCGGCGCGGCGGATAAGGGCATGACCGTGGGACAGGAGCTGCTGCTTTTGGATTTCATGGACTGCTATTATCAGTCCATCTCCGCGCTGGAGGTCATTGACCCCTCCGATCTGTTCACCACTGTGGACGAGACGGTGTACCACAAGACTATCTGGCACGACCTGTGCATCATCCGCCGCCTGTCACCCATCGACCTGACGATGACCTCCTATAGCTATTCCCTGCGCTGTACGTCCCTCGAGCCGTCTCCGGAGACGGAAGGCGACGTGGATGTGGTGCTGAAGGAGAGCAACGTGGTCTACTTCGCCGGGCTGGACGGTATTCCCTCTGAGCAGTTCGGCATCAAGCATACGTTTACGCTCCGCAGCGTCGGCGGCGACCGCTGGCGCATCGTCTCCCACGTGTCCGACGACAACGCCTATTACAGCGCAGACTATGACCGCACTACCCGGCAGGACAACCATTTCCCCGCCATCACCGACTACATCGAGGCCCGCCGCGACCTGCCCCGGGAGGGGCTGACCGTCGCCGTCACCGCCGACCATCCCTATGACCGGCAGGCCGCCCGGGCGTATATGCTGGCCTATGTGGGACGGCGCAATCCCGGCTTTATGGCCTATGATGACTACGGCGGCAACTGCATGAACTTCGGCTCGCAGGTGCTGCTGGCCGGCGGCATTCCTATGGATACCTCCGGCGGCTATGAGACGGGCTGGTACTGGTTCAGCCAGCACAGCACCACCCTGCCCTGGGTCAATGTGGGCTGGTTCTTGGACTACGCCGCGGCGGAGCGGGAGCACGGCCTGGCGGCGGTGGTCAACGCACCCTATTTCAGCGGCGAGACCGGCGACATCATCACCATGGGCGTGGATGAGCCGGCCAACCACACCACCGTCATTTTGGACGTGATCCGGGATGAAAACGGCCTGCCCATCGACTATCTGCTGTGCTCCAACACGGCGGATCTGCGGAATTTCCCCGCGTCGGCGTACTATTATACCAACCGCCAGCTGACAAAAATTATTGGTTGGAATGAGTGAAAGAGTTGCAAAAATGAGCTGAAAGTGCAAAGGAGGCGCATATTACGGAGTTCAAAGTATTGGCGCTGGGCGACGTGGCCAGCGAGACAGGCTTGACACTGTTGGAGAAGAAGCTCCGGGCTTTCAAGCGGGAGCAGGGTATCGATTTCACCGTGGTCAACGGGGAGAACATCTCCGGCAGCGGTCTGACGCGGGATCAGGCGCAGGCGCTGTTTGCCGCCGGGGCGGACGTGATCACCCTGGGCAACCACACCTTCGGCAAGCCTCAGATCGCGTCCTATTTAGACGATGAGGCGTATATTCTGCGGCCCGCCAACTTCACGGGCCGCGCCCCGGGACACGGGTATCTGCGGGTGGATTTAGGGGCGGTTTCTGTTGCGATTTTTCCGCTTATCGGACGCTGTGTCCTGGATTTCAACGCGGATAATCCGTTTTTTACGGCGGACAAGCTGCTGAAAACAGAGGAGAAGGCCACATTTACGCTGGTGGAATTTCACGCACAGGCCACCAGCGAAAAGCTGGCGCTGGCCTATTATTTAGATGGTCGGGTGTCGGCGCTGTGGGGCACGCACACCCATGTGCCCACCGCAGATATGCGGGTGTTCAAAAAGGGAACGGGCTACGTGACAGACCTTGGGATGACAGGGCCGGACGAGTCGGTGCTGGGCGTTGAGCCGGCCCAGTCCATGGAGTTTTTCCTGGGCGGGCTGCCGGGCCGCTACCGGGCGGCGGAAGGGCCGTGTACCGCCCAGGGGTGCGTGTTTACCCTGAACAGCGACACGGGATTGTGCGAAAAAGTGGATAGAATAGAGATTAAATAACCACAAATCAAGAGAAAACGGACTGGAAAAATCTTTAATAAACTTGAATACAGGAGTGAAAAATATACCTATGTCAGTGGAAAAAGTGAGAGAATACTTGAAACCCTACGGCGTGGCCGACCGTATGCGGGAATTTGAGGTGTCCAGCGCCACGGTGGAGCTGGCGGCCATGGCCGTGGGCGTGGAGGGCGCGCGGATCGCCAAGACCCTGAGCTTCAAGATCGGGGAAGCTCCCATCCTCATCGTGGCCGCCGGAGATGCCAAGGTGGACAACAGCAAGTACAAGCATTTCTTCGGCACGAAGGCCAAGATGCTCACCCACGAGGAGGCGGTGGAGCGCATCGGCCACGCTGTGGGCGGTGTGTGTCCCTTTGCCCTGCCCGACGATGTGAAGACGTATCTGGACGTGTCGCTGAAACGGTTCGACACCGTGTTCCCCGCTGTGGGCAGCGCCGCCAGCGCCATTGAGCTGACCTGCGACGAGCTGGAGCGCTGCTGCGGCAAGAACTTTGTCCAGTGGGTGGACGTGTGCAAGGGCTGGCAGCCGGAGGAGGCCTGACGTGGTGCGGGTACTGCACGCGGCGGACCTCCATCTGGACAGCGCCTTCGGCGCGCTGACGGCGGAGCAGGCCCGGCAGCGCCGGGCGGAGAGCCGCCGAAGCCCGGAGCGGCTGGTGGAGTGGGCCAACGACCACGGGGTGCAGCTTCTGCTGCTGGCGGGAGATCTGTTCGACGGCGGCGAGCTGCGGGGCGACACCGCGCCGCTGCTGGCCCGGGCGCTGGGCGCGTTCCGGGGCAGGGTGGTCATCGCCCCCGGCAACCACGACCCCTACACGCCGGACGGGCCGTATGCCCGGACGCTGTGGCCGGACAATGTGCATGTCTTTACGGAGGACCGGATGCAGGCCGTCACGTTCCCGGAGCTGGGCTGCACCGTATACGGCGCGGCCTTTACAGCCCCGGAGCTGCCGGAGGACCACGTGCTGGCGGGGTTCACCGCCCCGGAGGACGGGCTGGTCCACATCGGCCTGCTCCACGGGGACGTTACCGGCGGCGACAGCCGCTACCGCCCGCTGACCACGGCATCCATCGCCGCCAGCGGGCTGGATTATCTGGCGCTGGGCCATGTCCACAGCTGTACCGGCGTGGTGCGGGCGGGCCGGGTGGCCTACGGCTACTGCGGCTGTCCGGAGGGCCGGGGCTTTGATGAGCTGGGGGACAAGGGCTTTCTGTACGGCGACATCGGGCCGGGGACGGCGGAGCTGCGGTTCGTGGCCTTCGCCCGCCGCCGCTACCGAATTTGGGAGGCAGATGTCACCGATGGCGATCCGTTGGCCGCCGTGGAGCGGCTGCTGCCCCAGGACACGGCGGAGGATATATGCCGGCTGCGGCTGGTGGGAACACCGGAGGAGCCGGTGCGGCTGCCGCTGCTGCAGCAGTCACTGGAGGGGCGGTTTTTCGCCCTGCAGCTGCGGGATGAGACCACCGTGCGCCGGGAGATATGGGACAGGTGCGGCGAGGACACGCTAAGGGGACTCTTTTTGCAGGAGCTGCGGCGGGAGTACGACGGCGGGGACGACGAGACACGCCGCCGCATCGAGCTGGCCGCACGGTTCGGCGTGGCCGCTATGGACAACAGGGAGGTATGACCGTGAAGCGTATTCTGATGATCGGCACAGGCGGCACCATCGCCAGCGAGATGTCGCCCTCCGGGCTGACACCGGAGCTGAACAGCGACCAGCTTTTATCCTTTGTGCCCCGGATCGGGGAGCTGTGCCACGTGGACTGCGTCCAGCTGTACAGCCTGGACAGCACCAACATCCGCCCGGCCCACTGGCTGGGCGCGGCACGAACCATACAGGAGCGGTATGACGACTATGACGGGTTTGTCATCTCCCACGGCACGGACACCATGGCCTACACCGCCGCGGCGCTGAGCTATCTCATCCAGGGCAGCCCCAAGCCCATCATCCTCACCGGGGCGCAGAAGCCCATATGGTTCGACGGCACGGACTCATAGCGCAACCTGACGGACGCGTTTTTATACGCCTGCCGGGGCTGCGGCGGCGTGCAGATCGTGTTCAACGGCAAGGTCATCCTGGGCACGCGGGCGCGAAAGACCTGCTCCAAGAGCTTTCAGGCGTTTTCCAGCGTGAATTATCCCGACCTGGCGGTGGTGCAGGACGAGCACTTATTGCAGTATATGCGGTGCGCCTGCTATCCCCGGCCGCTGTTCTACGACAGGCTGGACGATAACGTGGGGCTGCTGAAGCTGATCCCCGGCACGCCGGCGGCGGTGCTGGAATTTATGCTGGAGCGGTATGACGGGCTGGTCATCGAGTCCTTCGGCGTAGGCGGTCTGCCGGAATACGAGGGGGACGACAGCTATTACGACATCATCCGCCGGGGCGTGGAGCGGGGCAAGAT
>ENA-UOIW01002050-UOIW01002050.1-human-gut-metagenome-genome-assembly--contig:-P58-NODE-2050-length-10996-cov-5.042226_pt1 | contig 10996 bp, 8 predicted proteins | sample MGYA00242334_ERZ723881 | MGnify/ENA metagenome assembly ERZ723881
AAATCATATCATGGTTCTACGCATTTGTCAAGTTGCATCTTTCGCAAACTTTTATGGAATCTTTCGCAAACTTTTATGGAATGCCAGCGCCAGACAAGAAGATCCTTCGGTATAGCCGTCGGAATGCCGGGGTAGAGGGATGCTTATCGGGTTGATTTCAGCTTCCACTGGGCACTCTCGTTTTGCAGTGCCACCATCCGGCGATAAAGCCCGCCTTCCGCCATCAGCTGCGCGGGAGAGCCCTGTTGGGCCACGCGGCCATTCTCCAACACCACGATGTGATCCGCGCCTGCGACTGTGCGCATGCGGTGGGCGATGACCAGTACCGTCTTGCCTGCCAGCAGGCGGGACAGCGCGCTTTGCACCTTCGTCTCATTTTCCACATCCAGGCTGGCGGTGGCCTCGTCCAGCAGCACAATAGGCGCGTCCTTGAGCAGCGCCCGGGCAATGGAGATGCGCTGTCGCTCGCCGCCCGAGAGCCTGGCCCCGTTCTCACCGATCGGCGTATCATAACCCATGGGCAGCTTGCGAACGAACTCGTCGCAGTTGGCGGCTCTGGCCGCGGCGCGCACTTCTTCATCGCTCGCGCCGCGCCTGCCCAGGCGGATGTTTTCCATCACGGTATCGTCAAACAGCACCACGTCCTGAAAGACCATGGAGTAATCGCGCAACAATACTTCCGGGTCTACAGTCGCGATATCCACGCCGCCTACCCGGATCGTGCCGCCGGTCACGTCCCACAGTCTCGCTGCCAGCCGCGCGCAGGTGCTCTTTCCCGAACCGGAAGGGCCGACCAGAGCGGTCACTTCGCCCTCCCTGGCCGTGAAGCTTACGTCGTGCAGGACTTCTTTTTTCTCATAGGCAAAGCTAACATGATCGAAGACGATGTCATGCCCCCGTGGTGTAAATGTCTCCGCGCCTTCTGCAATGGGGGTATGGTAGATTTCCATCATCCGGTCGGCCGATACCTGCGACACAAACACTTCCGCGATCAGCGCCAGGCTCTGGTCAAAGGGGGAGTAGACCCGCGTAATGACCATCAGGAACAGAAAGAGCAGCATAAAGTCGATGCGACCGGACAAAATGAGGCCGGTTCCCACGAGAATGGTCGTTGCCACGCCCAAGCGCATGATCACGCTGGCGGCATTGACAAAGATGCCTGTGCCCAGTTCGCCACGGATCATGATGCGCTCGTGCTCGTCGATTTTGCGGTTAAGTCCCTCAAGATACCGTTCTTCCTGATTCGTCGCTCGAATCTCGCGCACGTTTTCCAGCGCTTCCTGAATGCCGTCGGATACGCGTACCGCGGCCTGTTTTGTCCGCTCGGCGCAGCGGCTGGCAAGCCTGCGCGCGCCGAACAGCAGGCCGAACGCCACCGGTACGCCCCACAGACTGGCGAGCATCAGCCGCCAATCGTAGGCCAGCAGGCAGACCGCGATAACCGCTGTGGAGATATAGGCGCCATACAGATAGCCTAGCACATGCGACCAGACATGTTCCATGCGGTTCACGTCGCCCATCAGCGTCTCCGTCAGGTCGGCCAGATCGCGCTTGCCAAAGTATCCCAGCGGCAGCTTGCGCAGCCGCTCAGCCAGGCTGAGGCGCGTAGCTTTGACCTCGTTGTACACCAGACCATATGTGGTCTTGTACTGCTGCAAATGCGTCGCGATAGACAGCGCGACAAAGGCGACCACCAGAGCAATCATAAACGCCAGGTTTGGCAGTGGTTGTCCGGCCGTAAGCGCACCCATAAAGCCGGACATCATCAGGTAGAGAATGCTCATGCCGCCCATAACCGTCAGATTGACGATGACCGTCCAGAATGTCCCCTTTTTGACATTGCGCACCCCCTGCTCGGTCAGGGCGTATTTGCGCTGAAACTTCTGTCCGAACATTTACTTTGCCTCCTCTTCGCGCGCGATCTTCCATTGCGCGGCCTGATTGTAATCCGCCCACATGCGGGCATAGGCACCCTTTGCGGCGAGCAGCTGCGCATGAGAGCCCTGCTCGACAATGTGTCCCGAATCCAGCACGATGATTTTGTCCGCGCCCACGACGGTTGACAGCCGGTGCGCAATCATGATGACGGTGCGGCTTCTGGTCAGTTCCGCAAAGGCCTTCTGGATCAGCACTTCGTTTTCAGGATCGGCAAAGGCGGTGGCCTCATCCAGCACCACGATTGGCGCGTCTTTCAGGATCGCCCGCGCCAGCGCGATGCGCTGCGGCTCGCCACCGGATAGATACGTACCCTCGGTTCCGATTTTGGTATCGACCCCCGCGGGAAGCTTTTCAAGAATGTCCTTGCACTGCGCGGCCATCAGCGCCGCCAGCACCTGTTCCCGGGTGGCGCTGGGCCGGGCGATGCGGATGTTTTCCAGGATCGAAGTCTTGAATAGACGGCTGTTCTGGAAAACGAATGCTACCTGCTCCATGAGCACATGCGGGTCCATCTGACGCACGTCTACACCGCCAACTTCCACCACGCCGGAATCGACGTCCCAGAATCGTGGGATCAGGCTGGCGGCCGTGGTCTTGCCTCCGCCCGAGGGGCCGACCAGCGCGACCACCTGACCCGGCTCCGCGCAGAATGAGATGTGGGAAAGCGCGGGGGCCTGCGTGCTGTCATAGGTAAAACTTACATCCTTGAATGCTACTTTGCCGCCTTTGGGCCTTTGTGGACGCTGAGGCGCGATCAGCGTCGGCGCGCGCATCACCTGATCGATGCGCCCAAGCGCCGTACTGGCCAGCATCATGCCGGACGCGGCAAACATGATCTTGGCCAGCGCCGTGGAGATGATCGCGGAAAACACCGCATAAAAGGCAAAGTTGGTTATAAAACCCGCAAAGCCGCCTCCGGCCAGCGCCGCGGGCGCAAGAAACAGAGCCACCGGAACCATGAATACGAACGCACCTTCGGTGAACGTCAGGTTGATGGATTGCGGCACCCGGCATACGCCGGACTGGTAGTACTCCGCCTTTGCGCTGTATTCCTCGATGGCCTGCTTGAATGCCTTGAACGAATCGACCGTCTGCTGAAATACTTTGACCACCGGAATGCCGCGTACATACTCGGTGCCCGCCTTGCTCATGCGGTCCTGCGCCGCCTGGTATTCCGCCATGATCCCGGCGTTTTTGCCGCCCATCATGGAAAACATCGCGAGTATGGAGATCACAGCCGCCAGAAGGCATGCGGCCCCCATCCGCCAGTCAAATACGAACATCAATACGATCATGCTCAAAAACAAAGTGATCGTTCCCACGATGTCCGCCAGATTGTGTGCCAGCAGCGTCTCTGTTTCAGCCGCCGCCGCATCAAGGCGATTGCGGATCAAACCCGAGGCGTTCGAATCAAAAAAGCCCAGCGGAGCCCTCAGCACATGGGCAATGCCCCGCTTGCGGATGTTGGATGCCGTGCGAAACGCCGCCAGATGGGTACACATCAGCCCCGCAAAATACAGCAATATGCCGCCCACCGCAAAGCCAAATGCCATCCAGCCATAACGCGCAATGCTTTGCGCCTGCATCCAGTTCGGCGCTACGGCAATCAGATCACGCGCCACCAGCCATATGCAGATGTAGGGTGCCATGCTCATGAGCATGGATACCGCAGATAGCGTCAGGCCAAGAAACGTAAGCCTTTTATGGCTGCCCGCATAGTCCAACAGAACGGATAGGGCGTTTGACTTTTTTTGTTTCATCACAGAACCTCCTTCTTATAGTTAGATAACACTAACTTATGGGGTAAAAAACCGAGGGAATTTCCCCCGATAGTGCTTTCCTTGCATGTTCCATGGCGTGCCTTACGTAGCGTCATGCTTCCATCCACTTCATCCAGCCGGCCGTATAGAATTCACGCAGCTGGTCCACATAGCGCAGTGCGGTATCCCGGGGCATGTCGTGGATCACCACCTCAAAAATGCCGCCAAACATACCGCTGGCAACAATGTGGCACAGGTCGCGGTCCAGCTCCAAAACCTGATGGCCAAGCCGCCGAAGCACCTCCATATAACGCAGTGTGGCTTCCACCTCCACATCGACCATATTGTGGACAAAGTGTTCATAGCTTGTTCCCTCGGCTTTGGTCAGCAGCAGTTTGACCGGCTCTCGATGATCGCAGATATACTCCACCATCCACCGAATACAGGACGAGGATTCCAAACCCATGTGTTGGGGTTGTTCAGGTTCAGGTAATTCTGCGAAGGTTGTCTGCGCCTGCATAAAGCGGCCCATCAGTGCCGCGGCGTGAGGTTCCACAATGGAGGCGAACAGGGCTTCCTTGCTGGAAAAATACCCGTAAAACGCCCCGGTCGTCACACCGGCGTTTTTGACGATCTGGCGCAAGGAGGCACCCAGAAACCCCTTATCCAGGAACTCATCCAAGGCCGCCCTCTGTATGTTTTCCAATGTAACGCTCGACTTCTCTTCCATGGATGCCTCCATATAACACTGCTATGTAACGGTGTTATTCTATCACTTATCAAGCAGGCTGTCAATAGCGTAAAGGAAAAAGGCTGCCCCTTCCATCCGCCTGAGCGAGTGGGTGGCAGCCAAGTGGGATGGGACATCACTCAGGGTCCATACCTGGGCGTCCGCAGGAAGGAATGCAAGCCTCGGTCGTTTCCGCGTCCTCTTTCGTCTTGACACCAAATACGAAATACAGGATGTGAAACGCCCAGACGAAACCAAGGATGAGGCAGGGAACATAGAGCGATTTGAGCAGCATCAGGATGAAGCCAAAGGCCATGAGCAGCGTGACTGTGAGCATCACGCGTTTTTTGGCCGGCCAGGTCATCCCCTGCCCGGATACATAGTCGGCCAAGTTTTCCCGGTAAAGCTTCGTATGAGTGAACCAGGCATGCAGTCGCCGGGAGCTTTTTGCAAAGCAGAAAGCCGCCAGCATCAGAAACGGAAACGCCGGCAGCATGGGGACTACCGCACCGACGGCGCCCAGGCCAACGCCCAGGCAGCCCACAACCACATAGATCGCTTTTTTCAACTTCATTTGATCCTCCCCAAACGCCTTTGCTCTTTCTTGGTTTCTACGACATGCCGGATGGCTGCAACGGGATGATGCAGGATCATCCTTGGGCCGGCAAAGCGCATCACCTCGCGGATTTTTGCGCGCATATCCGGTTTATAGCAATGCGCCCGGCAGTTGGAACAAAACGTCTTGGTGTCCATGAACGGGCACTTGTCCGAGCGCATCCGCGCATAGGCATCCAGCGTTGCGCACTGCGCGCACAGACTGCCGTGGGTATGGTGCCTTTTGCGGCAATACAATGCGATCATCTGGAAGACCATCCGCTTCTCACGGGCACGTTTGGTTTCCGTATCCATCAGCTCGTCCTCCCGTGCTCCACGCAATAGACCGTATCGGCCATGCGCATGGTGGACTGCCGGTGAGAGACCAGCACGACGGTCTTGTCCATGCGCTCCTGGTGCAGCGCCCTCAGAATGACGGCTTCGTTGAGGCTGTCCAGATTGCTGGTGGGTTCGTCCAGCAGTATGAAGGGCGCATCGTGCAGGAACGCACGGGCCAGGCCCAGGCGTTGGCGCTCGCCGCCGGAGAGGGTGTCGCCCAATTCACCGACAGGCGTATCGTATCCGCGGGGAAGCGTCATGATGAAATCGTGCACGGACGCCTTCCGGCAGGCCGCTTCGATCTCCGCGTCCGTGGCGTCCAGCTTCGCAAGGCGCAGATTGTTGCGAATGCTGTCGTGGAACAGCTGCGTTTCCTGGGTCACGAAGCTCTCCATGTCGCGCAGGTCACGGGTGTTGACCCGTTCGATGTTCCGACCCGAGAGACTCACTTCGCCGCTCTGCACACGCCAAAAGCGCATCAGCAGCTTGAGCAATGTGGATTTGCCGCTGCCGCTCCTGCCGGTAATGCCCACCACCGCGTTTTTCGGTATGTCAACCGATACATTATCGAGGATCGTCTCCTCTCCATAGGCGAAGCGCACATGTCTGGCCGCCGCGCCGTCAAAGCTGATGGGCTCCTGCCGTTCGATGTCCGGGGCCACGGGTTGCTCATCCAGAATGTCCAGCACGCGGTTTCCGGCCGCAAATGTGTTTTGCAGGGTGCTGCCCAGCGCAGCCAGCGCGACCACCGGGCCAAAGGAGGAAAACAGCGCGATGGTGGGAATCAACACACCCGCATAGCCGACCTGCCCGGCCCGATACAGGGCTGTGCCGGCCAGGAGCATGGCCAGATCAAAAGCCAGAATCGCCGCGCCCGTAACGGCGTTGTTCCGCCCGGCGATGCGCTTCATCCGCGCTTCCGTCTGCGCGAGTGCATCCGTGCGCGCGTTCATCTGCGCAAGGCGTTTGGCGCCCTGGCCGTACTGCTGCGTTTCGCTCAGGCCGCGCAGGCTGTCCAGCACAAACGCGCTCAGCTCGCCCGACTGGGTGCGGAAAACCAGCCCGCTGTCACCGCTGCTGCGGGATATCGCCAGCGGAATCACAACGCCCACCACGGCGTAGGCGGCCAGGGCGAGCAGCCCCAGTGCCCCGTGAAAGGAACCGATGAACAAGCACATGACCACGGTAAACAGCGCCGCGATGGCCAGAGGGGAAAGGGTATGCGCGTAAAAGACCTCCAGCAGCTCGATGTCCGAGGTGATCACGGCGATCAGGTTTCCCTTGTCCCGTCCCTCCAGCTTGGCGGGTGCGAGCCTGCGCAGCGCGCGGAACACCCTGTCGCGCAGAATCGCCAACAGCTTGAAGGCGATGAAGTGGTTGCAGGCCTGCTCCCCATAGCGCAGCAGGGCCCGCATCAGCGCGAACACCACCACACAGGCAAACAGCATATTCAGCGAAATCGACGCGCCTTGCCCCAGAACGTCCAGCACCGCATAACCGCCCAGAATGGTGATGAACGACGCGCACAGGTGACCGGCCAGCCCCATGGCAATGGCCAGGAGCATATAGCCCACCATCGGCCCGACCAAAACCACCAGCCGAGCCATCACAGCCCATCCACTGCGTCTTTTCATTGGGCATCGTCCTCCTTCCCGTAGTTTTCAAGGCTTTGCTGCGTGTTCCAAAGCCTTGCGTAAACGCCTCCCTGCTTGAGCAGCGCGCTGTGGTTGCCGTGTTCGGACAGACGGCCGTTGCAAAGCACATAGATGGAATCCGCCGCCTCCACGTTGGCCAGCCTGTGGGAGATCAGGATGACCGTCTTGCGCTGTGCCAGGCGGTGGATTTCGCGCATGATGTCGTTCTCGCTCTCCACATCGATGTTGGAGGTCGCCTCGTCGAAGATGTACACAGGGCTGTCATGCAGCAGCGCGCGGGCCAGCGCCAACCGCTGGCACTGGCCGCCGGAGAGGTTGGCGCCCTTCTCCGCAATCCGGGTATGAAGCCCGTTTTCACTTTGAAGGAACGGCGTCAGCCTGACCTCATCGAGCACCGCCCAGAGCCTGTCGTCCGACGCAGCGGGATCGCCCATCAGCAGATTGTCGCGGACGGTCCCCTTGAACAGATAGCTCTGGTGGCCGATATAGGTGATGTGCTCCATGAGACTGTCCTCGCGGATGTCGCTCAGCTCCACGCCGCCCACGGTCACGCTGCCGCGGTAGTGCTTGTTGCGCCCCATGAGGATCGCAGCCAAGGTGGACTTTCCGCTGCCGCTTTCGCCCACGATGGCGGTCATCCCGCGGCAGGGGATACTCAGATTGATGTCCGCCAGGATCGGCCGGTCCGCCTCGTAGGCGAAGGACAGCGCCCGGCAGCGGATATTACCGGTTGGTGGGCAGGACGCGGTCCTTTCCTCCGGTTCGGGCAAGTCGAGCAGGCGGAAGATTTTCTCCGAAGCCGCCATGCCGTTCATGGCCACATGGAAGAAGGAGCCGAGCTGACGCATGGGAATGAAGAAATCCGCCGAAAGCAGGATGATCAGCAGGCAGCCCGCCAGGGAAACATGGCCCGCCCGCAGTTGCGTGGTCGCCAGAATGACGCCCAGCGCCGCACCGCCATAGGCGATGACGTCCATGATGCTGATGGAGTTAAGCTGCATGGTCAGCACCTTCATGGTGATTTTGCGGAACTTTTCGGCCTGCTCGTTCATCTCCCTTTGCTTGAAGCCGTCGGCCTGATAGATTTTGAGTGTCATCAAGCCTTGCAGGTTCTCAAGAAACGTATCGCCCAGCGCGGTATATTGCCCCCAGTACTTGGAGAGCAGCTTCTTTGCCCACGTCTGCACAGCCGCAATCGCCACGGGAATCAGCGGCACGCAGACCAGCAGCGCCACGGCGCAGGGCACATTGACGAAGCACAGGCACGCAAACAGCGTCAGCGGCGCCAGCATGGCGTAAAAGAACTGCGGCAGATAGGCGCCGAAGTAGGTTTCCAGCTGATCCGCGCCCTCCACGGCCACCTGCACGACCTCGGAAGTCGCCGCCTGCTCCCGGTAGGAGACGCCCAGGCGCAACAGCTTCCCATAGATGCGCTCGCGCAACGTGCGCTTGACCGCGCGGCTGGAGAGATAGCTCATCCTCGCAGAGCCTATGGCGCACAGAAAGCGAACGGCTAGCGCCAGGCAGGCGGTCATCACCGCCGGCATCACATGGGCAGATGCGTCCGTGAGCAATGCCGCCAGCAGTGAAGTGAGCGCAGTCATCATCACGATGTTGGCCACCAGCGAGCACCATTGGCAGACTACGTTGCCCGCAATATACTTTCTGCTTTCGCTGACCGTGCCGATCAGCCGTTTGTCGATCATCATGAATGGGTTGCTCCTTTTTGTCTTTTTATTAGGTAGAGAAGACTAACTCATGGGAAAAAGTTTTGCGGAGCGCATATGCCCCGCTTGTGGAAGGCTTTCCCAATAGTTAGTTTCGCCTAATTCTTAGAACAAAGATCAGCCGCCCTTGCTATTTGTCAATCATCTTCATGCGTTGACTTTTTGTTTTTTTCAGAAATACATTTTATTGACATCCTTAGCACGGATAAAACAAAACGATGGGCACTTTATCTCCATTTACAACAGGTTATATTGCAGTATTATTCATGAAGTCTGGTAACATAAGGCTGCTATTTAAATCTGCTTGGAATGACGCATTTCTCAGGCTTCTTTTACGTACTTTAATTCGGACAAAAATGTCATAAGAAGGTTGACAAAAATAGAAGAAGCTAACATACTAATATAAGGTTAGAATGAGCTAACTTGTATTTGAACACAAATACGAAGGGAGTGATTGGAATGCAGCGTGTTCAAGAGAAACCCGATTACACCGCATGGGCACAACCGGTGTTTCCAGGGATTGCACTGATTCATCTGAGCGCGCATGGCAAAGCGGCTTGCCTTGAAGAAGCCGCGCCCGTGTCAGCGGATGTGTTGGAGATTTTTCATTGCAGAGAGGGCCGGATGGAATTGAATATAGGCGGCGAGTATTGCTATGTTTCTCCCGGAGATCTGCTGATTGCTCGGGCAAGAAAGATTGCTTCGGAGGCCTGCTTTCCCTTGCGGCATTATCATGGTTTGATTGTGCGCGTTGACGTCCAGCAAACGCCTCATTGTCTTTCTTGCATTTTACAGGATGTCAATGTACAGCCCCAGCTCATCGCCAAGCGTTTCTGCAGCAGAAGGGAGCACTTTATTGTCCGTTCAAATCCCTCCTTTGAGCATATCTTTTCGGAAATGTACGCCATTCCGGATGCAATAAAAGAAGGCTTTGCAAAAATCAAAGTCCTGGAACTGATGTTGTTTCTCAGCGTATTTGACACGCAGGAAGCGGAGTGGAGCCGTCTAAGCTTACCTCCGTCGCAGGTGCATCTGGCCAAATCCGTCGCCTCATATCAGCTGGATCATATGGGGGAAAGGTATACATTGAATCAGGTGGCCAAAGAGTTTGGTGTTTCCTGTACATGCATTAAAAATTCCTTCAAAGCGGTTTATGGCGTTTCCTTCTATGCCTTCATCAAAGCCAGAAAAATGGAATCCGCCGCATACATGCTGGAGCATACGGACAAGCCTGTTGTTGAGATCGCCGGCGAACACGGTTACGATAACAGCAGTAAATTTGCCAGCGCGTTTCGCTCCGTGAAAGGCGTATCCCCCGGAACATACCGTCAGCAGAATCAAAAAAAACTATCCAGCGTGAAAAACGCGAGATTGTGTTTGGGCAGTTTCCGGATTCAATCAGGCGATAGGCGTGATATGAAGAAATATGGGCTTACGTTTTGAGACAATCCTCCACGCCCCATCATGAGATCGTACAGATGCCGGGAAGGGCAATAGCGATTATATTAGCGTGGCACGATGGCGATCCAACGGAATGGAACAGGGCATGCGCTTCATCTATCAATTCGCATAGGGAGACACATTCCTTCCCTCATTATGCCGACAAAAATCTTGCCTGTTTGGAACGGGAAGATGCCTTTTGGAGCGGCCTGGAGACCATCTTTCTGCTATACTCCATCTTGCGTTCAAGGGATATCTCATTTTGCACATGGATTAGATATTTTTAACTATATCATTCGGAGGTTTAGCGTGTCAGGAGAAGTGATGGTTAGGCATTGTTCGCCAACGTTGGCCGGGCTAAAAACTGGGAGCATGTTCTCCTACCCTTTTGCCAACAACAGTGACCTGTATGATTCGGTCAGATACTGGAATCGCCTGTTTACCGGAAAAGGATTACGGGTCTTGCCTCTTTGTCATCGCGACGGCCGGGCCTTGATTTATGTATTCAGGCCCCAGAAACTATGTCAGGATCTGCGGGACAGCACTGCCTGTGAACTGTTACGCCGTTGCGGTTACTGCGACAAGGAGCCTCAAAAATGTATTCTTCACCTCATGAAGCGTTTGAATGAAGACGGCGCTTTCCCGCACGAAGTGGGCCTGTTTCTCGGATATCCTCCGGTTGACGTGCTGGGCTTCATCGAAAACAACGCAAAAAACGCTAAATATGTGGGATATTGGAAGGTTTACGGCGATGAGCAGGCCGCGCGCAAAAGGTTTGAGCTCTACGACAGGTGTACGCGAATTTACTGCCAA
>ENA-UOIW01002051-UOIW01002051.1-human-gut-metagenome-genome-assembly--contig:-P58-NODE-2051-length-10992-cov-23.154338_pt1 | contig 10992 bp, 9 predicted proteins | sample MGYA00242334_ERZ723881 | MGnify/ENA metagenome assembly ERZ723881
CGCTTCAGCGCCCCTCTTCCTGCGCCCTCTCCCCCGCCAGCTGCCCGACCATCATGCGGATTGCCGCCTTCGACAGCGGCGCGCGGTCGGTGACAAAGTGCAAGGTCATCCCTTCAATAAAGGCGTCGAGACCGCGGGCGGTATCGGGGGCAAACCATTGTTCCAGCGTCTGCTGGCTGCGCCGCATCCAGTTCTGCATCACCGCCTTCAGCGCCGGCTGACTGCTGCAGAACGCGTACAGCTGGTACATCAGCTCCATATTGCGCGCCGTGGTCATCTGGGCGCTGAAGATCAGATCCGCGATGGCATCGCAGGCTTGTTCCCGGTTCGTTACCCCGACGAAGCCTTGCTGATACTGCGCCGACATCTCGGCGGTAAACAGGCTGAACGCCTCCTCAATTAACGCCTCAATGCCGCTGAAATAGTAGGTCAGCGATCCCAGCGGCACATTCGCGCAGGTGGCGATTTTACGGTGCGTCACCGCATGGATGCCGTGCGCCGCGATGGTATCCAGCGTCGCCTGCAGGATGCGCTCGCGGCGCTGCGGATCGTTTGGTCTACGGGCCATGATTTTCCTCTTCCGGTTTATGTACAAATGTACACATACTTGCTACTGTTGTCTTCACTCTTCTCCTTTAAGGCGTTTACGGATGACGACGCAATCCTCGCGCAGAGCGCTGCAGCTTCGGCTATGGGCGCTGTTTATGTTCTTTTTCATCCCCGGCTTGTTAATGGCCTCCTGGGCCACCCGCACGCCGGCGATCCGCGATCTGTTGGCGCTATCCACCGCAGAGATGGGCGTGGTGCTGTTTGGTCTGTCGGTGGGGTCGATGAGCGGTATTCTCTGCTCGGCGTGGCTGGTGAAGCGCTTTGGTACGCGCAAGGTCATCCGCACCACCATGTCCTTCGCCGTGCTTGGCATGCTGGTGCTCAGCCTGGCGCTGTGGGTCACTTCCGCCCCGCTGTTCGCCTTCGGTCTGGCTATCTTCGGCGCCAGCTTCGGCTCCGCAGAGGTCGCTATTAACGTCGAAGGCGCGGCCATCGAGCGGGAGATGAATAAAACGGTGCTGCCGATGATGCATGGCTTCTACAGCTTTGGCACCCTGTTCGGCGCCGGGGTGGGCATGGCAGTGACCGGATTCGGTCTGCCGGCCGCCCCGCACATCCTGGCGGCTGCGCTGGTGGCTATCCTGCCCATCGCCATTGCTATCCGCGCCATTCCCGACGGCACCGGTAAAAATGCCGCCGAAGTCGCCCACGGTGAGGCGAAAGGTCTGCCGGTGTGGCGCGACGCGCAGCTGCTGCTGATCGGCGTCATTGTCCTGGCGATGGCCTTTGCCGAAGGCTCGGCCAACGACTGGCTGCCGCTGCTGATGGTGGATGGCCACGGCTTTAGCCCCACCTCCGGCTCCCTGATTTATGCCGGTTTCACCCTCGGCATGACGCTGGGCCGCTTTACCGGCGGCTGGTTTATCGATCGCTACAGCCGGGTGGCGGTGGTCCGCGGCAGCGCAGTGATGGGCGCCCTCGGCATAGGCCTGATCATCTTCGTCGATAACCCCTGGGTGGCGGGCATCTCGGTGCTGCTGTGGGGCATTGGCGCCTCGCTCGGCTTCCCGCTGACCATCTCCGCCGCCAGCGATACCGGGCCGGACGCGCCCAAGCGCGTCAGCGTGGTGGCGATCACCGGCTATCTCGCTTTCCTCGTCGGGCCGCCGCTGCTGGGTTTCCTCGGCGAACACTTCGGCCTGCGCAGCGCCATGATGGTGGTGCTGGGTCTGGTGATGGTGGCGGCGCTGGTCGCCCGCGCGGTGGCTAAGCCACAATCTGAACCCGTTATGGAGAACAGCTAATGAGCATCAAACTGATTGCGGTGGATATGGACGGCACCTTTTTAAGCGATGCCAAAACTTATAACCGGCCGCGCTTCCTCGCCCAGTACCAGCGAATGCGCGAACAGAATATTCGCTTCGTGGTTGCCAGCGGCAACCAATATTATCAGCTGATCTCCTTTTTCCCGGAGATCGCCCATCAGATCGCCTTCGTGGCGGAAAATGGCGGCTGGGTGGTGAGCGGCAATGAAGACGTCTTCAACTGCCAACTGCCGGTTCACCACTTCAACGCCGTGGTCGACCATCTGCAGACGTTGCCGAATATCGAAATCATCGCCTGCGGGAAGCGCAGCGCCTACACCCTCAATCGCTACAACGACGCGCTGAAGACGGTGGCGGCGAAGTATTATCACCGCCTAGAACTGGTGGATGATTTTAACCATCTCGATGACACCATCCTCAAATTTGGTCTCAACGTGCCAGACAGCCTGATCCCGGAAATTCAGCCGAAGCTGCACGCGGCGCTGGGGGACATGGTCACCGCGGTGGCCACCGGCTACGGCAGCATCGACTTAATTATCCCGGGTGTGCACAAAGCCAACGGGCTGCGCATTTTGCAGCAGCGCTGGGGCATTGAGGATCACGAGGTAGTGGCGTTCGGCGACAGCGGCAACGATATCGAAATGCTGCAGCACGCCGGGTTTGGCTTTGCCATGGCCAACGCCCGGGAAGACGTCAAAGCCGTCGCCCGCTATCAGGCGCCGCATAACAACGAAGAAGGTGTCCTGCAGATTATTGATAAGGTGTTGGATCGCGAAGCGCCGTTCGCCTGATAAGACCCGGATGCGAGCGCATCCGGGTTGAAAACAACTACCCCTGCTGCGAATTGCCGACGCTTTTATCTTTCAGAAAGTAAATCATCAGCCCCAGCCATAGTACCCCACCCAGCAGGTTAAACAGGCTGAACAGCCCGTTGCCGCCCAGCTCGTAAGCATGTTTGCTGAGCTCGATGCCGACGGTGAAGATCAGCATCTGCAGCATTCCCATCGCCGCCGAGACCGTGCCTTTACTCATCTCGCTGGCGAACAGGGTTAAACGCACCAGGCCGGCGTTCGCGAGGCCAATCCCGAAGGCGTAGAAGCTCAGACCGGCCGTCATCCACAGATAAGCGTGGGAAGAGACCACGGTCGCCGCCGCAGAGAGGATCAGGCCAAACATGATCGGCCAACCGCCCATGATAATCAGCGAGCGCACGGTCCGGCGCGCAGTCAGGCGCGCCAGCACCAGGTTGCCGGCAATCAGCGCCCCGAAAATCGGCACCTGCAGCATGCCGTACTCATAGCTGGTGGCCTGTTCGCCGCTGATAATAATCACCGGCGACTGGGCAATCCACGCCAGCAGCGGCAGGCTGACAAAGCCGGTGGCCAGCGCGCCGGCGACGAAGCGCAGGTTCTTCAGCACCAGCCGATAGTCGCGGCCCAGCTCTTTCACCGACAGCTTTTCGCCCAGCCGCGTCGCGGTCTCCGGCATCGCCCGCTGCAGGCCGAAAAACGAGATGGCCGCCAGCACGGCGAACAGGACAAACATCATCTCCCACGGCAGGACATGCACCCAGGCGGCGCCCACCAGCGGCCCCAGCAGCGGGGCAATCAGCGCCACGTTAGCCATCAGGGCGGTGATTTTGATACACACCGCCTCCTCAAAGGACTCCTGTATCGCCGCATAGCCCACCGCGCCGATAAAGCACAGGCTGATCCCCTGCAGGAAGCGCAGCAGGGTAAACTGCTCAATGGTCTGCGCCAGCAGCGTCGCCAGGCAGGTGACGATGAACCATACTACGCCAGTCAACATCACCGGACGGCGGCCAATACGATCCGACAGCGGCCCCAGCAGCCACTGTAAAAACATGCCGCCTGCCAGATAGGCAGTCATTGAGGTAGGTACCCATTCGTTGCCCACCTGAAATTCCTGCACCACGGCTAACATGCCCGGCTGAATCATATCGTTGCCGATATAAGTGGAAAACTCGTACAGCACCAGACATAACGGGAACAACAGCGCCTGCCTTCCGAGGCGGCGGCCTGAAAGCGAATAATTTTGCATGAAATCTCTTATCTATCAAAAATCGCGCAAAGTGTAATGAAACTCCCGGCGCGGAGATAGTGAATTGTGGGTGACACCGCACAATATTACGAGCCGTGCGCCATCGTCCTGCCTCTCCCCTGTTATTCAGCCTGTGTATATATTCCGTTTATGTTTCAGCAATGTGACAAACGATATACTGACGTTTTTCAGGCTGTTAGCCGTAGACTTTATGGTAGTGGATTTCATAACAACCTGATCTTTAAGACAATGCCGCCTTTATCTCCGCACCGCTTTTATTTAGGGTAGGCGGCTTAATTGCTATCGGACCAACGAGCCTGGAAGTCTATGCTGGAAAATATTAACTATGCGCTGTTCGCCCTGCTCAACGCGACGCCTGCCTCGCCGCAGTGGGCCATTGAGATGGCGATCTTCATCGCTAAAGATCTGATTCTGATCGTACCTCTGCTGGTGGTGACATTGTGGCTGTGGGGGCCTGCCCAGCGGCAGATGGTGTTTAAGCTGATGCTGGCGCTGACGATCAGCCTGACCGTGTCGTGGGCGATCGGCCACCTCTATCCGCACGATCGGCCGTTTGTCGCCGGCGTAGGCTATAACTTCCTGCACCACGCGGCGGACGACTCCTTCCCCAGCGACCATGGCACCGTCAGCTTTACCTTTGCCCTGGCCTTCCTGTTCTGGCATCGCCTGTGGTCCGGCGCCCTGCTGATGGCCATTGCCGCCGCCATCGCCTGGTCCCGTGTCTATCTCGGCGTGCACTGGCCGCTGGATATGGTCGGCGGGCTGCTGGCCGGGATGTGCGGCTGCCTTGGCGCGGCGCTGATCTGGCATACGTTCGGCCCGGCGCTATACCATCAGCTGCAGCGGCTGTATCGTCTCTGCTTCTCCTTGCCAATCCGCAAAGGTTGGGTGCGCGGCTAAACGCCGCCGTCGCTGCGGCCACCGCGTGACTAACCCGCAAGCGACAGGTAAAATCCCGCTAACGCCCTGCCCCCGCAGGGCGATTTTAGCGCAGAGGGAATATGGAAACTCGCCGTGACGAACGTATCAGTCAGCTCATTCAGGCACTTAAACGCAGCGATAAGCTGCATCTGAAAGAAGCCGCTTCCCTGCTTGGGGTGTCGGAAATGACCATTCGTCGCGACCTCAATGGCCACAGCGGCCCGGTTGTGCTGCTCGGCGGATACATTGTGCTGGAGCCGCGCAGCGCCACCCATTACCTGCTCAGCGATCAAAAAACCCGGCTGGTCGAGGAAAAACGCCGTGCCGCTCGCCATGCGGCCGCGCTGCTGGAGGCCCATCAGATGGCCTTCTTCGACTGCGGGACCACCACGCCGTGGATTATTGACGCCATTGACGATGCCCTGCCCTTCACCGGCGTCTGCTACTCCCTGAACACCTTTCTGGCCCTGCAGGAAAAACCCCAGTGCCGCGCGGTCCTGTGCGGTGGGGAGTTTCATGCCAGCAACGCGATTTTTATGCCGCTGAGCCTTGAGGATACCCTCAGCCATCTGAGCCCTGATATCGCCTTTTACTCGGCGGCGGGGATCGACTGCGAGCAGGGGGCGACCTGCTATAACCTGGAAGAGCTGCCGGTTAAGCACTGGGCGATGCGTCACGCGCGCTATCACGTGCTGGTGGTCGATCACAGCAAGTTTGGCAAAGTGCGTCCGGCGCGCATGGGGGCGTTAGCGAAATTTGACGTGATTGCCAGCGATATCTGCCCGGATGATGAGCTGGTCGCGCTGGCGAAGGCGCAGCAGATTTCCCTACTGTATTGAAGCGTCGCTGCCCGCGCCCCGCAGGGCGCGGGCAGGCATCAGGAGAACCAGCTGCCGAACCAGCCGTGCAGTTTCATCAGCACGAAGTCGATCATCCGGCTGAAGAAGCCGCCCTCTTTTACCGACTCCATGACAATCAGCGGACGCTGTTCAATGGTTTTATCATTTAGCTTAAAGTCGATAGTCCCGACCACCTGCCCCTTCTCCAGCGGCGCGGTAAGCTGCGGCTGATTTAAGGTATAGCTGGCTTTCAGGTTTTTCAGCTGGCCCTTCGGCAAAGTGATAGAGCCCTCCTCGCCAGCCCCCAGTTTCGCTTCATTGCTATCGCCAAACCACACGCGCTGGGTAACGAAGGTGGCATCTGGTTTAATCGGCGTCACGGTTTCAAAGAAGCGGAAGCCCCAGGTCAGCAGTTTTTCTGACTCGTTAAAGCGAATGCGGTCGGTTTTGGTCCCCAGCACCACGGCGATCAAACGCATATCACCCTGAGTGGCCGAGGAGACGAGGTTATAGCCGGCCCCGGCGGTGGTCCCGGTTTTCACGCCATCGGCGTTGAGGTTGCTGCTCCACAGCAGGCGGTTGCGGTTCGGCTGGCGAATTTTATTGAAAGTGAACTCTTTCTCTTTATGTACCGCGTACTCTTCCGGTACGTCGTGGATCATCGCTTTGGTCAGCAGCGCCATATCGCGGGCGGTGCTGAACTGCCCCGGCGCGTCAAGGCCGTGGACGGTCATAAAGGTGGTGTTGGTCAGCCCCATCTTTTTGGCGTAGCCGTTCATCAGGCTAACGAAAGCGTCCTGGCTGCCCGCTACGTAGTCAGCAATCGCAATGCTGGCGTCGTTACCGGACTGAATGATGACCCCTTTGTTCAGATCTTCTACGGAAACCTGCATGCCAGGCTTGAGGAACATCACCGATGAGCCGCGCAGCGCCGGGTTGCCGGTCGCCCAGGCATCGCGCCCAACGGTCACCATATCGGTCAGTTTGATTTTTCCCGCTTTTATTGCCTGCCCTACCACGTAGCTGGTCATGATCTTCGTCAGACTGGCCGGGTCGAGTTTTTCATCGGCATTGCCTTCGCTGAGCACCTTCCCGCTGGCATAGTCCATCAGGATCCAGGCGCGAGCGTCAATTGAAGGGGCGTCGGGGAGTTGTTCCGCAGCCTGCACCGCAGGTGCGACAAGAAATAACAGCGCGCAACCTGCCGCGAGGCCGCGAAGGGAAAAAGCGTCATGCATCATAAGAGCCACCCAAGTATCCTTTCCAAACAAAATATGCCGCGCCACTCTGACCGCGCCGCAGCAACCGGTGAGTAAAGCGTACAAATGACCTTAAAGAAACAGCGAGTTGGTAAAGTTTTTAAAGTTTACGCAATAACATGCCGCTGTGCTTTAATCAGAACAATTTTTTTGATCGTAATCGCCTTAATGTTAACTTTATTATGGCAAGAAAAAAATCGCCTTTCAAAACCAATTAGTCACCGAAATTTCAATGATATAGCTCACTTGCCTTCGGGAAAAATGCTACTAAAGAGAGGTCGCAAGCGTGTCTTTCATTGTGGTTTGCCTGGTTATAGATTCACATTATGGCGGGAGCGTGTGGGGTAAGCGAAAGCCTGGCCAGTGATATCCAGTCGCCTCGCCCCCCTTCACCTGAGAACCGGGGATGGTTGTTACTGCTGATACCCTTCACAAAACTCAAAATGTCGGCCCGGTTGCATTCCATGAGGCCCAGTTCAACTTCCGAACTCACAATAACCACATCTGACTTGCTGCTGTAGAAGTCTCAGACGCTTAAATATAAACCTGAAGGTTCTGTAGGCCCTATTTACGCCTGAAATGCAGTTGAGAACTCCCGGGCTATGCTTGAGACGGTCATTACGCCCGTCTCAGGAAATTAGCAACAACGCCCGCACTTTTCTCTCCATCGGGCCTGCCCGATCGCCATGTTCAGCAGGGCTTCGATTGCCATAGCATTCCGCCGATGGAGGCGCAATATCCTTGATAAAGCATATCAATCAGCTATCCCCCCTATACGCCACCATCAGGGATTGAGGTCAGGAAGGGAGAGCCTCCCGCTAATGATATGAATTATTCGCCCACTGGATAAGCAGGCAGACGGCTTTCCTGTTTTAGTCGGCATATCGGTAAAAGACAGTTTATCGGGCTATTTTCCCTTTCCGTATTACACAAGTAAGAAAAATAGCACATCGATAAGGATGGATTCCTGGTCATTAAATACAGTATAGTTTCCCCTGCAATCTTTATGGAAGCGGGTAGCTCACCCGCAGTTATTCCATAAATTAAGATTCGCATATTGTGTTGAAAATGGCATATCCCTTTATGCGTGTAATTACACCCCAGCCTGTCGCTGGGCTTTTTTTTCAAGGCGACTCTGGATGGTGATAAATTTTACAAATACATTCATAACAGCGCATCCACAGCCGTAGCCTTTACAGAAGTATTGCTCTCAAAACCCCGGGCCGCTCTGATTCTGTTGCCCGTTATTAATCACGCCGGTTTGATGAAAAGGTTAACATCTCTTCCCGGGTAATCTCCTACCCTTCTCGTCCGATGCCATATCGAGCTCTACGACTTGCTCTTCCAGACTGCAGTTCGCCAGTGCTTCTTTTATCCCTATTTCGTTTTGCAGGGATGTTTTGATAGCACCTCGATAGTATGCTGGCCATCCTTATCAGTCATTCATTTTAACCGCCTTTTTCAAATCCTTCCGGGGAAAGTAAAGTTCTCTACCAGGCTCTGCTCGTTTAACGCTATAGATTCAAATACTGATTATTGCATTATATACCACTTACCCCCGCAGTGATTACCCAGGTAAGATAAATAGCACAAAAGTAAGGGTGGATTCCTGGTTATTTAATACAGTATATTTCCCATGTAGTCTGTATGGAAGTTGATGGTTACCTTTGGTTAACCCATACTTCGAGACTCGAATATTATCTTGAGAACAGCATGCAACCCTGAGTAAATTTACTCCCCAGTGCCAGTCACTGGGTTTTTTTTGCTATTTTTCAGAATATCTTCCAGCCAGTCGGCGCCTCTCATGGTCTATTTTTTCTGGGTGGGATGAAAAAGATGTATATCCGATCGATAAAAACAACAGTTCATCCCTGTAAAAAAAATAATTCTTTCACCGACTTTCTATTTATTAATATTAACCTGTGTTCCTCAGATGATTGCGATGCAATAATCAGCATCAAATTATACCCTCAGGCGACATTGAGATTTTAACCGAGACGGAGAGGGAGCGTTTTTATAGATGCGTGCATGATTTAAAACTTTAATTATCAATAAGATACACCATAATCACGCCCTTTCCTTCGTAGCGTAACACCCTATAGATATTACTCCTGTAAAATAGTAAAAACACTTTCCGGGCCCTGTGACCCAGGAGTGCCCCTGGCTGAAGGGAGTAAGCATAAAAACCTTTAATAACAGCCAAATAAAAAAGCTTGCCGGATTTTTAACTTTATCCCAACATGATCGCCGATCGCGCTGCAACAGCAGTGAAACAAACTCAGGAGCGAAAATGATTACACTGTGGGGACGTAATAACTCGACCAACGTGAAGAAAGTACGCTGGGTGCTGGAGGAGCTGGATCTGCCTTATCAGCAGATCCTCGCCGGGCTGGAGTTTGGTCTCAACCATGACCCGGAATATCTGGCGATGAACCCGAACGGGCTGGTGCCGCTGTTAAAGGACGATGCCACCGGGGTGGTAGTGTGGGAATCAAATACGATTATTCGCTACCTGGCGGCCCAGTATGGCGTTGACCGTCTGTGGCTTGCCGCGCCGGCGCAGCGCGCGCAAGGGGAAAAGTGGATGGATTGGTCCAACGGCACCCTCTCACCCGCCCATCGCCCGGTATTAATGGGCCTGGTGAGAACGCCACCGGAGCAGCGCGACCCGGCGGCCATCGCCGCGGGGATCAGCGCCTGCGAAGCGCTGTTCGCCATGCTGGATGACGAACTGGCCAAAATGCCGTGGCTCTCCGGCGAGCAGTTCGGCCTTGGCGATATTGCCGTCGCTCCCTTCGTCTACAATCTGTTGTCGATCCTCGACAGCTGGCAACCGCGGCCCCATCTGCAGCGCTGGTATCAGCAGATTAGCCAACGTCCTGCCTGGCGCGAAGTAGTGCAGATCCCGGTGACCTGAGGCTAAGCCTCGGGACTCAACCGCAATAGCTCGCCGTTAGACTCGTCGGTTAAAACGTACAGATAGCCGTCGGGTCCCACGCGAACATCGCGGATGCGTTTTCCGCGCGCCTCCAGTAATCTCCCCTCCTCGCGGACCTGATTACCGTCCACCGCCAGGACAATCAGCGATGTCTCCTTCAGCGCGCCGATAAACAGCTTATGCTGCCACTGGGGAAAGGTCGGCGCCGAATAAAAGGCCATCCCGCTCACCCCGGGAGAGACCGGCCAGACATACAGGGGAGGTTCGGTCCCCGGAACCGTTTTGCCTTTTGCTTCCGGAATGGGCAGGCCGCTGTAGTTAATACCGTGCGTCGCCAGCGGCCAGCCGTAATTTTTCCCCGCCTGCGGAATATTAATTTCATCTCCGCCGCGCGGGCCATGCTCGTTCAGCCACAGCGCCTCGCTCCAGGGATTCATCGCCATGCCCTGCGGATTACGGATGCCGTAAGCCCAGATCTCCGGCCTGGCGTCAGCCCGGCCGACAAAAGGGTTATCCGGCGGTACACCTCCGGTCTCCGTCAGGCGGACCACTTTCCCCTGCAGCTTGCTGAGATCCTGGGCGGTGGCGCGCTGATTATTTTCGCCCAGCCCGATAAACAAATATCCTTTGCCGTCGAACACCAGCCTGCCGCCAAAATGATTGCCGACGGAGAGCTTCGGCTGCTGGCGAAAGACCACGGTAAAGTTCGTCAGCTGCGTGGCATCCTCGCTCAACCGCCCATAGCCCACCGCGGTGCCCGCCTTACCGCTGGCGTCGCTTTCCGCATAGCTCAGCCACACCCGCCGCGACTGGGCGAAATCCGGGGCCAGCGCCACGTCCAGTAGGCCACCCTGGCCGTTGGCCCATACCTGCGGCACGCCGGCTATCGGCGCCGACAGACCTTTGCCCGGCTGCCAGCGCTTGAGCTCGCCGCCGCGCAGGGTGATCAGTATGCCCTGATCGTCAGGCAGAAAGGCCATGCCCCACGGCTGGGCCAGCCGGTTTTGCAATACCTCCACCCGCAACCTCCACCCGCACCGCGGCCTGGCTCAGGGCTGGTAGCGCTAAGGCGCTCAATA
>ENA-UOIW01002052-UOIW01002052.1-human-gut-metagenome-genome-assembly--contig:-P58-NODE-2052-length-10988-cov-5.539925_pt1 | contig 10988 bp, 9 predicted proteins | sample MGYA00242334_ERZ723881 | MGnify/ENA metagenome assembly ERZ723881
AAACCAGTGACGCAGAAGCAACCGGGGGGGCAGCAATGAACCTCCAGACGGCGATCGTGGAAGACAGCAAGCCGGATGCCGAACGGTTGAAACAGCTGCTGAAAAAGGCATTTGAAAATGAGAACATATCCTGCAGCTGTTTTGCCAGCGGAGATGAATTTTTGCGGGCCGGCTGGCGCGAAGGGTATCAGGTGGTGTTTCTGGACATCTGCATGGAGGGCACCAATGGCATTGAGACGGCGCAGCGGCTGCGTGCGGCCGACCCGGACCTGCTGATCGTGTTTGTGACATCCTCGCCAGAGTACGTGTGGGATGCCTTTCCGGTACATCCATTCGATTATCTGCTCAAGCCTTATAAGGAAGAAAAGTTTGAGCAGCTGGCAGGGGAGCTGCGGCGGGTGCTGTGCCGCCAGCAGCCGGAGCTGGAGGTGCGCATTGCCCGGCAGATCGTGCGGCTGCCGCTGACCAAGATCTACTATGCTACGGCACAGAACCATTATGTGCGTGTGGTCACGGATGACGGCGAGTGCCGGGCCACGGCAAATTTTGCACAGGTGCAGGAACAGCTTCAGACCCAGCCGGAATTTCTGGTGTGCAACCGCGGCGTGATCATCAACATGTCCAAGGTGCTGCGGTTTGAGGGCGACTGCATTGAAATGCTGGATGGGACTCATCTGCCGGTGCGGCAGAAGGACAAAAACAGTCTGCTTGCCCAATTTACGCAGTACCAGTTCCGTGGTATGCAGCGGGAATTCTGACCCGGAAAGGAGAGCGCTTGTGAATTTTGCATTGTTTGGACGTTTTTTTCTGGAATTTGCAATGATGTATCCGGCAGAATACCTCTGCCTTGCCTCGCTGCAGGAGCACTTGCGTGCACCGCGTAAAACCTATGCCATCGGTGCGTCGGCGATCACACTGATGGGTCTGGCTGGCGCAGCGGTGTGCTGCATGCTGGACATGGAAACGAATTTCCTGCTCATCCCGCTGCTCATCATCAGCTTCTGGCTGCTGCGCTGGCGCACCGACCGGGAAGTATCAATCAGCCAGACCATGTTTCTGTTCTCAGTGTCGGCAGTGATGATGTCTGTGTGCACCCTGCTTGCCATTGTGCTGAACGCGGAAGCTGAGCTGGACAATGCACAGCCGGTGTTTCTGCCCAGCACCTCGGTCATCTGCCTGACCCTCTCGGTGATACTCAGCGCCATCTTCCGTTTTACGGCAGTGCGCTGGAGCCGGTGGCTGCTGCAGGAGTACCACGGCGAAGCCTTCTGGGAGTCGGCATGGCCGCTGCCGGCACTGTACGCGGCGTTTCTGGTGTTCTGTATGCCGAAGGAGATCGGCGTCATCCTGATGAACCGCATCCGCATCATCGCGGTGCTGGCAGTGAGCATCTCGCTGCTGGGCATCTTTCTGCTGCTGTACGAGATGTACCGCGTGGCAAAGGAGTATGCCCGCAGCTCCCAGCTGGACCGCGAAAACCAGCTGCTGGCCGTGGAGTCCCGCCGCTATATGGAGCTGCGCAGCTATCTGGAACAGACCCGCCACCTGCGGCACGATTTCCGCCAGCACCTGCATGTGATCTCCGGCCTGACCGAGGCCGGGCGGCTGGATGAACTGAAAAGCTACCTGAGCCAGTACGAGAGCGAACTCAGCGATGCCAGACCCACCCTGTGCGTCAACGCTGCGGTGGATGCGCTTGCCGGCCACTACGACTACGAGGCCCGGAAACAGGGCATCCAGATCGAATGGAAGCTGGAACTGCCCAAGCTCCTGCCCCTGCCGGAGGCCGACCTGTGCACCATTCTTGGCAACCTGCTGGAAAATGCGCTCCATGCCAGCCAGAAGCTGCCGCCGGAAGAACGGCAGATCAAGGTGCTGGCCCGGATGCTCAGCCCGGCCATGATGGGCCTGATGGTGGAGAACCGCTATGACGGCGTGCTGAAAAAGCAGGGCGGCGTTCTGCATTCCACCAAGCATGACGGACAGGGCATCGGCCTTGTTTCCGTCGAAACTGCCGTGCACAGGTATCACGGCAATCTGACGGTGGAAACGGGCGGCAACGTTTTCCGGGCCAATGTGCTGCTGAACCTGTAAAATATTCCTGCCCCAAGGCACCGACTTTTTTGCACAAGCCGGTGCCTTTTGATTGCACTTTTCCCGGGAAATCATGATACTTATTTATAAAAGAAAAGGCAGGAGGGGAGCATATGGCAGCAGAAAGCAAAACCGGCTGTTTCTTAAACTTTCCTAAAAAATCTTTATCCGGCCCGGCCCTCCCCTCGACGGGAGGGCTTTTTGCTGTCCGCACGACGCATACGGTCAAGTTGAAAAATGAATAAAATTTACACATAGAATGATATGATTTTAGGCTGAATGAGCAAAGAATCGAAAGAAGTCCCATAATCATATTGACATAATGGGTAATAGGGTGTAAACTACGTGCATCGGGTCGAGCAAATCCGAAAATTGAGATCATTCAGGGAGGAAACGGCTATGATGTGTTGTTGCGCAATGTGTTGTTGTACCGCAAACGCTTCCCGGACCGGCCGCCCTGCAGTATGGTATGCCGTGTGAGCATATCTGCATATTCTGTGTGGGAACACGCAGAAGGATCTGTCGCTGACCGCCTGGGAGCTTACTTGAAGAGGGAGCTTCCGGGCGTTTTGTTTTGACCCGCAAATCAGGATACAAGGGAGGAATCCGGCAATGGACTGGAATGCGATCCAGCAATATTTGCCGCTCTACCAGAAGGCCGCTGTACTTACCGTGCGGCTGGGCGTTGCAGGCATCATTTTTGCCATCATCATTGGCCTTGCCTGCGCAGTGATCCAGTATGACAAGGTGCCCGTTCTGCGGCAGATCGTGGGTGTTTACATCCAGCTGTCCCGCAACACACCGCTGCTGGTGCAGCTGTTCTTCATTTATTATGGCCTGCCCAAGGTGGGCATCCGCACCAATGCCGAGATCTGCGGCATTGCCGGTCTGGCGTTTCTGGGCGGCAGCTACATGGCCGAAGCGTTCCGCAGCGGTCTGGAAGCCATTGAGCCCATCCAGACCGAGAGTGCCTACAGCCTTGGCATGAACCGCTGGCAGACCATGCGCTACATCATTCTGCCGCAGGCCATGTCCACCAGTATGCCGGCTTTCATGGCAAATGTGATCTTCCTGCTCAAGGAGACCAGCGTGTTCAGCGCCATCAGCCTGATGGACCTGATGTTCACGGCAAAGGACCTGATCGGCATGTACTCCAAAACCATCGAATGTCTGTTTCTGCTGGTGGTGTTCTACCTTATCATTCTGCTGCCGGTGTCCATTGTGGGCAGCCTGATCGAAAGGAGGCTGCGCTATGCTGGATTTGGGTCTTGATGTCCTGTTCAAGGGCAAAAACATGGCCCGCCTGCTGGGCGGCCTTGGCGTTGCACTCAAGATCAGCGCCGTCTCGGTGATCATCAGCCTGCCGCTGGGCATCCTGCTGGGCGTGCTCATGACCTCCCGCAACCCCATTATCAAGGCGGTTCTGCGGCTTTATCTGGAGTTCGTCCGCATCATGCCGCAGATGGTGCTGCTGTTCCTCGTTTACTTCGGCACCACCCGTGCCTTTGGGTGGAACCTTTCCGGCGAGACGGCATCCATCATCGTGTTTGTGCTGTGGGGCACCGCAGAAATGAGCGACCTTGTGCGCGGTGCGCTGATCGCCATTCCGAAGCACCAGTATGAGAGCGCCGAGGCCCTTGGCATGAGCCGTGCGCAGACCTACTGGTACATCATCATTCCGCAGACGGTGCGCCGCCTGATCCCGCTGTCCATCAACCTGATTACCCGCATGATCAAGACCACCAGCCTTGTGCTGATGATCGGTGTGGTGGAAGTGATCAAGGTGGCACAGCAGATCATCGAGGCCAACCGCACCGCCAGCCCCAACGCAGCGTTTGGCATTTATCTCACGGTTTTCGTGTTATATTTCTTCGTATGCTGGCCCATCAGTCTGCTGGCATCCTATCTCGAAAAGAAATGGAAGTGACCGTACATGGCAGAACCTATTTTGACTGTTGAACATCTGATCAAGGCCTATGGCGAGACCCCCGTGCTGGATGATATCAGCTTTGCTGTCAAGCCCGGCGAGGTCATCGTGGTGGTCGGCCCTTCGGGCTGCGGCAAAAGCACCCTGCTGCGCTGTCTGAATGGTCTGGAGCCCACCCAGAGCGGCCGGGTGCGGCTGGGCAATGAGACCGTTGCCTACGGCGGTAAAAATCTGACCCAGCTGCGCCAGCGCATCGGCATGGTGTTCCAGAGCTACGAGCTGTTCCCGCACATGACGGTGCTGGACAATGTGCTTCTGGCACCCACCAAGGTGCAGAAGCGCCCCAAAGCGGAAGTGCAGCAGGAGGCTGAAGCTCTGCTGGACCGTGTGGGCCTGCTTGCCAAGAAAAACAGCTACCCGCGGGAGCTTTCCGGCGGACAGAAGCAGCGCGTTGCCATCGTGCGCGCACTGTGTATGCACCCGGAGATCCTTCTGTTTGACGAAGTGACCGCTGCCCTTGATCCGGAAATGGTGCGCGAGGTGCTGGACGTTATGCTGGACCTTGCCAAGCAGGGCAAGACCATGATCATTGTCACCCACGAAATGCAGTTTGCCCGCGCCATTGCCAACCGCGTCATCTTTCTGGATGGCGGCAAGATCGTGGAAGAAGCTGCACCGGCCGAGTTCTTTGACCAGCCCAAGACCGAGCGCGCGCAACGCTTCCTGCGCACCTTCACGTTTGATGCTGTGAAATGAGTCACAGATCAAGATAAAGGCTGCGGGTGTTCCGCAGCCAAATGGGAAAGATTTTGTAAAGGAGTAATCATTATGAAACAGTCTAAGATCTCTCGTCATTCCTTCCTGCTGGGTCTGGGTGCAGTTTCCGCTGCCGCTGTTCTGACCGCATGCGGCGGCTCTTCTTCTGCTTCTACTGCAACTGCAGCATCCGGCAGCAGCGTGGTCTACCGCACTCTGGATCAGATCAAGGAGTCCGGCACCATCAACATCGGCGTGTTCTCCGATAAGAACCCGTTCGGCTATGTGGACGAGAACGGCGAATATCAGGGCTATGATGTCTACTTTGCACGCCGTCTGGGCGAGGATCTGGGCGTAGAGATCAACTTCGTTTCCACCGAGGCTGCCAACCGCATCGAGTACCTGCAGACCGGCAAGGCGGATGTGATCCTGGCAAACTTCACCGTGACCCCGGAGCGCGCAGAGGAAGTGGACTTTGCTCTGCCTTACATGAACGTGGCTCTGGGTGTCATTTCTCCGGACAGCAACGTTATCACCACTCTGGACAACTGGAACGCTGACGACCAGATGATCGTCATTTCCGGCACCACCGCCGAGACCTACCTGACCAAGGAGTACCCCGACATTCCGCTGCAGAAGTACGATTCCTATGCAACGGCCAAGAATGCACTGGAGAACGGCAACGGCGTGGCATGGGCCAACGATAACACCGAGGTCATTGCATTTGCAAAGCAGAACACCGGCTACACGGTCGGCATTCCCTCTCTGGGCAGTCAGGACACCATTGCTCCCGCTGTGAGCCAGGGCAACACCACCGTTCTGGATTGGCTGAACGAGGAGATCAAGGCTCTGGGCGAAGAAAACTTCTTCCACAAGGACTATGAGGAGACTCTGGTGGATACCTACGGCCTTGACTATGAGGATGAGCTGGTCGTTGAGGGCGGCGTGACCGGCGGCGCAGATGCCGCATCCAGCGAAGCTGCTTCTTCGGAAGCCGCATCTTCTGAGGCTGCTGCTTCCGAAGCAGCTTCCAGCGCAGCCGCACAGTAAATAAAAACACCGAGCGGGCAGGAGAGGGCTGAACCTTTCCTGCCCGTTTTTGCATTGCACCATCTGCCGGAACGTGCTATACTGGAACAAAACAACTCCTGTCCGAAAAATCTGAAAAAGAGAGGATGTTCCCAATGAAACGTGCCTATACGAACGGGATCCTGCTGGATGGCACCGAGCAGATGCAGCCGGTAGAGCACAAGATCCTGCTGACCGAGGATGATAAGATCATTGCCATTGTCGATGAGGGCGTGGATCTGGACGGTTATGAGGTGATCGATCTGCACGGAGGCTATCTGTGCCCGGGCCTGATCAACCTGCATGTGCATCTGGCAGGCAACGGCAAGCCCAGCGCAAAGCCGCGGGATAATGCTGCGCTGGTGCGCAAAATTCTGAGCAATGGCCTGACCCGTGCGGTGGCCTACAGGCTGGTATGCAGCTACGCGAAGCTGGAACTGCTGGGTGGCGTGACTACCATCCGCACCGTGGGCGGCATTGCAGATTTTGACACCCGCTGCCGTGATGATGCTGCAGCTGGCAAGCTGCTGGCACCGCGCATCCTTGCTGCCAACGAAGGCATTTCGGTGCCCGGGGGACACATGGCGGGCTCGGTGGCAGTTGCGGCCCATAACAATGCCGAAGCACTTGCTCAGCTCAAAAAGGCCAGCGGACAGAAGGTGGATCTTGTCAAGCTGATGATCACCGGCGGTGTGCTGGATGCCACCGAAAAGGGAACGCCCGGAGAGCTGAAAATGAAGCCGGAGATGATCAAAGCCGTCTGCGACGAAGCCCACAGGCTGGGCTACACCGTAGCAGCACACACCGAATCGCCGGAGGGCGTAAAGGCGGCGCTGGAAAACGGCGTGGATTCCATTGAGCACGGCGCAAAGATGGACGATGAGACCATCCGGCTTTACAAGGAGCGGGGAGCCTTTGTGTGCACCACTATCTCCCCGGCGCTGCCCTATGCGCTGTTCGATACAGCGGTTTCCGGCGCTTCGGAAAAGGACCAGTATAACGGCAAGATCGTGTTTGACGGTGTGGTGGAAAGCGCAAAGACCGCCCTTGCCAACGGCATCCCGGTGGCCTTGGGCAACGATGTAGGCTGCCCGTACATCACCCAGTACGATTTCTGGCGGGAGCTGTGCTACTTCCACAAATACTGCGGTGTAAGCAACCAGTTCGCCCTGTACACGGCCACCCTGCGCAATGCTCAGCTGGCCGGAGTAGGAGACGTAACCGGTTCCATTGAGCCGGGCAAGAGCGCAGATTTTATTGTGACAAAGCACAACCCACTGGAAGACCTGCGTGCGCTGCAGCATCTGGAACTGGTGGTCTGCCGCGGCCATGTGATCAAAAAGCCGAACCCCAAGCGGAACAAAACGGTGGATGCCCTGCTGGACCCGTACCTCGAATAATACTGAAAAAGCAAGGAGAGACGATCGGTCTTTCCTTGCTTTTTCGTTCACATGCCTGCCATCACGGCCATGATGCTTTGCCAGCTCTTGTTGCGGGCAGCGGGCACAGTGGTGCGGCGGCGTGCGGGCGCAGAGCCGGAAGAGACCGTATTCATGGCGGTCATCGGCACCGACGGATGGAAGAATACGGCTGTATCACCGGCCAGCCACTGGGCGGCAAGGCGGGCTGCCTGCGGGTCGGCCTGCAGGGTGCGGCGCTCGGCACCGGCCAGATGATCCGCCAGCCAGTAGAGGATGGCACCCAGCGGCAGGCTTGGCAGAACATCCTGACTCCAGTAGGTCCAGCGAGCACCGGCCCCTACAAAACTCTCCACGGTAATAACGGCACCGGTGCGGGCGTTCTGCGGGATGCTGCCCTGATAATTGATACCGGCGCACTGGCGAAGCTCGGCGGTGATGCGCTGGGTGCGGGCCATATCCAGCCGGTCCTCACGGCAGTAGGCGCGGAAATCGGTCTCGTCGATCAGGCCGTCGGCGCTGGAAGGGAAGCGGCCCACCAGCTGCCCATCGGCGTTGTGGCACAGCTGCCAGCCCTTGCGGAACAGCTGGAAGTTCAGGCAGCGGCGACCCATGGTGGAGTAGCACAGAATGGAGGTGCTCTCACCGGGCAGCTGCTTCAGCTCCAGGCAGGCATCGTTGCCGCAGGTGTCCTGCAGCTTTACCGTTAAAAGCAGCTGCGCACCGGGGTGCTGAGCTGACATAGCGTTGTGCATGGCATCAAAATAACGGTTGGCATCCATGATCGGTTCCCTCCTGAAACTATAACACAGCAGTTCGTTGTATAACGGATGGGCACTGCGCCAAACGACCCGGTGCACAGCAGGCGGCTTACGCAGGAATGTTTTATTGACTGAACATAGTATAGCATACTTCGCAACAAAAAACAACTATAAGTTTGCTGAAAAACAAAATATTTCCGCGCATCCTGCAACAGTGACCCGAAACATGGTTGTTGCAAGAGTGAATCAGTTGTGTTCTGTATCAAAAACAGCCCACAGACGGCAAGGCCAAAGCCTCCCATCTGTGGGCTGTTCTGGTAAAATATGGTTCAATCGCCCAGTTCACGGATCTCGTTCTGGATCAGCCGCCCGGCCGCGCGGGCCAGTTGGTCCATGCCGCGGATACGGGCCATGTTTTTGCCGTAGATCTGTGCAGCGGCACCGGCAGAGCTGTCCTCACCCATGAACACAGCCGACACCCGGATGCCCATGCGCTGCAGCGCACGCACCTGCGCGGCAGTGTCAGCCACACCGGCAGCGTCCTCGTAACCGCAGCCCAGCGGGTTTTCTGCACTGGGCGGGATGCGGCGGCTGTCGTTGGGCGAAGCGTCCGTCAGCACGATGAGCAGATGCCGCGGCGCAGGACCGGGCGCAAACCGCAAAAGGTCGCCTGCGGCCCGCAGGGCAAGGCCGTCACGGTTCCAGCCGGAAGCAAAATATCGGTTGATGTTTTGCAGGTTTTTGTCTGCAAAGCCTTTGAGCACCCGCAGTACGGTGTAGCCCCGCAGGCTGCTGAAGCTGGACACCCGCACCGGGATACCGCAGGCCGCAAGGCTCTGGGCCAAAATGGATCCTTGAGCCGCGATCACTTCCTGACAGTGCAGGCGGGAAGCGGATGCGTCCAATAAAAGGTCTACCGTAAAAGAGGGCTGGTTCTCTTCCTCGGCACACAAAAACACCCGGTCATCGTTCAAAAGTGGTGCGCGCCAGATGCGCCCAGCGTTCAGGTTGCCGCTGCGGGCAACACGGGCGTTGGGCTGCTGGTGCACAAGGATGCAGTTGCGGATCTGCTCGGTAAGCCGCAGCACCACACTGCGGTGCAGTTCCCGATTTTTGGCGTAATAAGCGCGGTTGCGGTCAGCCTGCAGCTCAGCCTGTTCAGCCAGATGTTTTGCCTCCGGGGTGGGGGCCTGCTCCGGGCTTGGCACACCGGCACTGAACCACAAATGGCACCCCAGATGGTCGCCCACACAAAGCTCCTGCTCAGCCTTGCGCAGCCGTTCCGGCGGGTAGAGGGAGCGGCCGAAGCAGCTTTCGATGTAGGCTCTGTCCTGCGCGGCATTCTGCTTCAGGGTGATGTGGGCCCGGCGCTTGTCCACCGCCAGTCCGCCGCCCACGGCATCCACGGAGCTTGAGTGCTCCACGGTCACGCGGTCGGTCTTGATCATCTGGGTGGGCATGGCTTTGGTGGCAAGCTTTGCCAGCAGGCCGTCCAGATGCAGATGCAAAGCTGCTCTCTGGTGCACAGTGCCGTCGAACAGGTTGAATTTTGCGTAGATCGATAAAATTTCGGCTTTCAGCTGTTCCGCTGCCGGCGCTTTTTCCGGGGAAAGAGCCGCAGCAAGGCCGGACTCATAAGGGGTCATCACCGGGTCGGCACGGCCCAGCACACGCCGCCAGCGTGCAGCCTGCATGGTGTACACCAGCTGATTTTTTGCCATCCACTCCTGACGGGAGAGCTTGTATTGAATCGCAAAAAAGTAATCTGCATGGGCATGGCGCAGTGCTTCCAGCACCGGGCGGCGGGGCAGCTCCAGCCGATAGGCGGCGTTTTCCAGATACAGCCATGTCATGTCGTCCAGCATGGTCTGCCGCAGATCACCGTCCCATGCGTCAAAGACGCTGCGGATCAGCGTGTCACCGTAATATTTGTGGATGAGGCCCACGACCGTGTTCATGTAAAAATCGGTGGTGCCGTCGGTATAGCGGGCCAGAAACAGCGGCTCAAAGCCATAGGCTCCTGCAGCAGCCCAGACCTGATTGGCCGCACGCCGCTCCTGCGCGGTGTAGCTCTGGGCGTCCATCAGCCAAAGAGCTTGGCGGCATCCAGCTTGGCCGGAATGCGCGCCGCGATCACATCACGGATCAGGCTCTGCTCGTAGGAGTCAAAGGCCTTGTTGGTGATGCCCATATCCAGTGCCGCGCCTGCCGGGATGCCGCGCCGGATCAGCCGCAGGGCATCCAGCATACCGCGCAGATCCAGCGCCTTGGTGGAAATTTCTGCACTGTCGCACTTTTTCTGCAGGTCAAGGAACAGCAGTGCAAACTGGCGCACATACTTGGAAGCAAGATCGGGGAACTGCGTCCGCAGCAGCTTTTCCAGATCGTCCTGCGTAATGGTGGGCATCTGGATGACCACGAAACGGGAGGTGAGTGCCTCGTTCAGCTCACGGGTGCCGGCATAACCGTAGTTCATGGTGGCAATAAAGCGGGTCTCCTCCGCCAGCGGGATGCGGTCGTAGCCGGGCACATCGATGGCACGGCGGAAGTCCAGCACCGCGTGCAGCACGGCCAGCGCTTCGTTTTTGGCCATGTTGATCTCATCCAGCACACCAAAGCCGCCGCACTGGGCGCAGCGGTATACCGGGCCGGGCCGGAACACCACCTGACCGTCCGCAAAAGTGTCCATGCCAATGAGGGATGCTGCATCCATGTTCACATGGAAGGAGATGTCCCACGCAGGACGGCCAAAGGCGGCGGCAAGGTTTTCGGCCAGCACGTTTTTGCCGGTGGCTTTTCCGCCTGCCAGCAGCAGGTTTTCGCCGCAGAGCAGCGCCGCCAGCGCCTGCTCCCACACCTGTTTGCCGTAGTAGGTAAAGGCAGGGGAAGGGATGCGCGGGCGCAGTGCGTCCGGCAGGGCATGGGCAGCGCGGTACTGCTGGACTGCTTCCAGCAGAGCGGGGT
>ENA-UOIW01002061-UOIW01002061.1-human-gut-metagenome-genome-assembly--contig:-P58-NODE-2061-length-10947-cov-12.782501_pt1 | contig 10947 bp, 9 predicted proteins | sample MGYA00242334_ERZ723881 | MGnify/ENA metagenome assembly ERZ723881
GGGGGCCCTCCGGCCCCCGGCCTGCCAAACCAAAGCAGGGGCCGAAGGCCCCTGCTTTGTGTGCGCTTCGCGCACCCGCCGCCCCCCAGGTGGCTGTCTATTCGCCCAACCCAAGGGGATGCGGACTTGAAACTACGGATTATCTGGAGCCCGTCTGCCGGGGCTGATTCAGCCAGCTTCTGCGCTGGCTGGAGATGCGGAACATGGCCTTAAGGCCCGCCTCGTTTTCCGTGGCCACCTGTTCCCGAAGCTGGGCCAGCGCGGCGGAGAACCGGTCGATCTGCTGGAGGAGGGCGTCCCGGTTGTGGAGGAACAGCTCGGACCAGAGGGTCTCGTCAATGCGGGCGATGCGGGTCAGGTCCCGGAAGGAATCCCCGGTAAACAGGGGGAGCCTGGGATCGTCGTTGGCCAGCATCAGGCTCACGGCAATGGCGTGGGTGAGCTGGCTTACGTAGCCGATGATGGCATCGTGCTCCTTTGGGGAAAGCCGCACCACCCGGGCAAAGCCCAGCTCCCAGGCCAGGGCCTCGATGCGGGCGATGGCGGCGGGGGTATTGGCGGGGGTGGGGGTGATGATAAAGTTGGCGGGGGCGAAGATGGCGCAATCGGCGTTTTGCACCCCCAGCCGTTCCCGGCCGGCCATGGGGTGGGCGGGCACAAACTCCACATCCCGGCGCAGGAGGGCCTGGGCCTCCGCCACGATGCCCCCTTTGACCCCGCACACGTCGGTCAGAAGGCAGCCTGGGGAAAGCAGGTTCTGGTTTTCCGAAAGCCAGGGTAGGATGCTATGGGGGTAGAGGCAAAGCACCACCAGGCTGGCCGCCTGCAGCAGGGGGGCGTAATCCGCTGTGGCGCCTTTTTGGATGAGGCCCCGGTCCAGCCCATAGGCGATGGCCGCCGGGTCCCGGTCGATGGCGGTGACCGTGTGGCCCTTGCGGGACAGGGCCATGGCATAGCTGCCTCCCAGCAACCCCAGGCCCACAATGCATACGCTGGTTTTATCCATGGCAAAGCTCCACCCTGGCGCCAATGGCAGCCAGGTCTTTCCAGAAATCGGGATAGCTTTTCTCCACCGCCTCCGCCCCCTGGATGTCGGCGGGGATGCGGGCGCCCAGGGCGGCCACGGCCAGGGCCATGGCGATCCGGTGGTCCCCGTGGCTGGATAGGGCGGGGCCGGGGCGCAGCCTGCTTTGGCGGATGCGGATCTCATCCCCGGCCAGGCTGGCCTGGCCTCCCAGCTTGCTGAGCTCCTGGGCCATAGCCGTTCCCCGGTCGCTTTCCTTAAGGCGGAGCCGGCCGGCGTTTAGCAGACGGCTTTCCCCTTGGCAAAACAGTCCCAGGGTCATTAGGATGGGCCCCAGGTCTGGGCAATCTCCCAGGTCTGCCACAAAGGGGGCCAAGGGTCTAGGGAGCTGGCCGGGGACGTGGCCGCAGCGGGCCAGGATCTCCCCCATGACCCGGTCCCCCTGGATGGAGCGGAGGGAAAGGCCGGCGACCGACACATCCCCCAGAATGGCGTCCAGGGTCAGGAAAAAGGCTGCCTGGGAATCGTCCCCCTCCACCAGGAAGGGGGCGGCGGGGGCGGTAAACCGCTGGTTCCCCGGGACGCGCAGGGTCAGCCCGTCCAGGAAGGCAGCCTGTACTCCAAAGGCGTCCATAACCTGAAGGGTCATGTTTACATAGCCCCGGCTTTCAAAGGGGGGCTGGATGCGGATATGGCTATCCCCGGGCAATAGGGGCAGGGCGAAGAGCAGGCCGGAAATGAACTGGCTGCTCACATCCCCGGGCAGCCCATAGTCCCCGGGGGCCAAGGGGCCTTGGAAGGACACCCCGGTTTCGTCCTGGGCAAAGGGCAGGCCCTGGCCGTGGAAGATGGCCCCATAGGGGCCTAAGGGCCGCTGGGGCAGGCGGCCGCGGCCGGTGAGCCGGGCCGGGGCCGAAGCCAGGGCAAAGGCGGGGATGAGAAAGCGCAGGGTGCTGCCGCTTTCCCCGCAGTCCACCGGCCCCTGGGGGGCCTTGGGCCGGCCGGCCACCCCCTGCACCCGGGCCAAGGAGCCCTGGCGGACAATGGACGCCCCCAGGGCGGTCAAGGCCCGGCAGGTGGCTTCCATATCCTGGGAGGGCAAGATCCCTTGGATCTGGGTGGTCCCGGCGGCGAGGCCGGCGCAGAGCAAGGCCCGGTGGGCCATGCTTTTGGAGGGGGGGACGGTGACGCTGCCCTGGAGGCGGCTAGGCTGGATACGGGCCAGCATCTTACAGATCCCGGCCGATCACCTGGGCGATGGTGCGGCCTTTTTGGATGATGGAGGCGAAACGCTCCGGCCGCACGCTCTGGGCGCCGTCGCTCCAGGCGGCCTCGGGATGGGCGTGGACCTCGATGATGAGCCCGTCCGCCCCGGCGGCGATGGCCGCCAGGCTCATGCTTTCCACATACCGCCAGTCCCCGGTGGCGTGGCTGGGATCGATGATGATGGGCAGATGGCTTTTGCGCTTGATGATGGGGATCACGGAAAGATCCAGGGTATTGCGGGTATACTTTTCAAAGGTGCGGATGCCCCGTTCGCAGAAGATCACGTTGGGGTTGCCGGCGGCCATGATGTATTCCGCGCTCATGATCCACTCCTCGATGGTATTGGCCAGGCCCCGCTTGAGCAGGATGGGCTTGGACATTTTGCCCACCGCCTTAAGGAGCTGGAAGTTTTGCATATTCCGCGCGCCGATCTGGACCAGATCCACATATTCCTCAAATTCGTCGATCTTGTCCTCGCTCATCAGTTCGCTGACAATGGGTAAGCCGGTGACCTTGCGGGCTTCCACCAGGTCCAGGATGCCCTCGGTACCCAGGCCCTGGAAGGCGTAAGGGGAAGTACGGGGCTTGTAGGCGCCCCCCCGGAGCATATGGCCGCCGGCGGCCTTGACGCTTTTGGCCACCTCCACGATCTGCTCCTTGCCCTCCACGGAGCAGGGGCCGCCGATGACCGCCAGCTTTTCCTTGCCCCCCACCGGGATGCCCCGGACCGAGATCACGGAATCCTCATGGTGGAACAGGCGGTTGGCCAGCTTATAGGGCTCGGAAACCCGTTGTACGTTATCCACATAGGGATTGGCCCGGATGCGCTTTTCATCCAGGCGGGTGGTATCTCCCACCAGGCCGATGACCGTATAGTCCGTACCGGTGATGACGCTGACCCGGATGCCCTGGCCTTCAAAGCTTCCCACCAGTTTTTCCAATTCTTCTTTGGGGGTTCCCAGTTTGGTGCTGATAATCATATGTTTGAATCCTTTCGGTAAGCCGAGGGCCGGGCCAGCCGGAGAAATTCCGCCGTAGCCTGCCTAGCTGCTTCTTCCAATGTAGTATGGTTTTGAATGACCCCCGCCGCCGCCTGGCGATAGCGGGGCTGGCGGGCCTGGTAAAGGGCCTCCACCGCCTCCCGGCTGCCGGAAAGGGGCCGGCCCGCCCCCAGGGCCAATTGGTCCAGGGGCCGCTCCACCAGTAGGATGACCCCGTTCTGGGCCAGGGCCTGCAAATTTTCCCTGCGCAGCACGCAGCCGCCTCCGGTGGCGATCACCTGCCCGGTCTCCCGGGCCAATTTTAGCACCGCCTGGGTCTCCCGGCGGCGGAAGCCTTCTTCCCCTTCCTGCTGGAAGATGCGGGAAACGGCCATGCCCGCCGCCGCCTCCACCGCCGCGTCCACGTCCGCAAAGGGGCGGCCCAGGGCCTTGGCGCATAGCCGGCCCAGGCTGGTCTTGCCGCTGCCTGGCATGCCGATGAGCACCAGGTTTGCCTGTTTTGCCCATATTTCCCGGGAAATGGCCGTTAGGGCGCCGTCCTCCAGGGGCCGGTTTAAAAACAGCTCCGCCGCATACTTAGCCTGGGCCACCAGCATGGCTAAGCCGCCGGCAGCGGCCAGGCCCAGGGCCCGGGCCTGCTGCACCAGGCAGGTATGCAGGGGATTGTACACCACGTCCAACACGGCTGTTAGGCAAGGGAAGGCCCCCGGGTCTATGGGGCAGGCCTGGTTGTTGGGGTACATGCCCAGGGGGGTGGTGTTCACCAGCAGTTCCACATCCTGTTGCGCCAGGGCCTGTTCATAGGAGAGCTGTCCCGGGCCGGGGCCCCGGCTGGCGATCTGGATGCGCCGGGCGCCCTGGGCCCGGGCCGCGGCGGATACGGTATGGCTGGTGCCGCCGCTGCCCAGGATCAGCAGGTTTTTCCCTGCAAAGTCCACCCCCGCCGCCCGGGCCAGGTACAAGAACCCCAGGTAATCCGTATTATAGCCTAGGAGCCGGCCCCCCCGGTTCACGATGGTATTCACCGCGCCGATGGCCTTTGCCATGGGGTCCACCTGATCCAGGTAGGGGATCACCGCGGCCTTGTAGGGGATGGTCACGTTGACGCCTAAAAAATCCCGCCTTTGTAGAAACCCGGGCAGGGCTTCCGGCTCCAGGGGGCAAAGCTGGTAGGCATAGCCCCCCAGGGCCTCGTGGATGGGCTTGGAAAAGCTATGGCCCAGGGGGTTGCCGATCAATCCGTATTCCATGGCGCCTCCTTGGGCCAGCCGGCCCCTTGCTGCCAGGCCAGGCCCAGGGCCTGGTTCAACAGGTCCCCCAGGCACAGGGCGGTGAGGCAGTCCTGGACCGCCGCCGCCCGATGGGCGATGCAGGGATCGTGCCGGCCCTGGATCTGAAGGGTGGCGTTTTCCCCGGCGGCCAGGTCCACCGTGGCCTGGGGCTGGTAAATGCTGGGGGTGGGTTTCACCGCCGTGGAAAACAGCAGGGGCATTCCGTTGGTAATGCCGCCGTTGACGCCGCCGTTGTGGTTGGTGGCGGTGACCACCTTGCCGGCCTCCATGCGGAAGGGGTCGTTGGCCTGGCTGCCCTGCATGGCGGCCAGGCGGAAGCCGCTGCCGAATTCCAGCCCCTTTACCCCGGGGATGGAAAACAGCAGGGCCGCCAGCTGGCTTTCCACGCTGGCGAAGAAGGGTTCCCCCAGGCCGGGGGGCAGGCCGGTGACGGCGGTCTCCAGGATGCCCCCCACGCTGTCCCCCGCCTGGCGGGCCCGGAGGATCTCCCCCTCCATGGCTTCCCCCGCCTGGGGGGACAGGGTGGGAAAGGCGCGGGCGGAAAGGGCCGTGAGCTGGCTTTCGCAGGGGGCCTGGCCCAGGGCAAAGGCCGTGGGGTCCACAGCCGTGCCCACCTGTTTGAGCCGGGTGCCCACCCGCACCCCTTTCCCTTCCAGGAGCTTAAGCAGGATGCTGCCCGCCGCCACGATGGGGGCGGTGAGCCGGCCGCTGAAATGGCCGCCGCCCCGGGGGTCGTTATAGCTTTGGTATTTGACCCGGCCCGTATAGTCCCCATGGCCGGGCCGGGGGGTGTCCCAAAGGCTCCCATAGTCCTTGCTGTGGATATCCTGGTTGGGGATCAGCAGGCACAGGGCCGTGCCGGTGGTGCGGCCCTGGTATGCCCCGCTCAGGATCTGGGGCAGATCCGCCTCCCGCCGGCCGGTGGAAAGGGCGGCTGCGCCCTTGCGCCGTTGCAGCTGCCGGGCCATGAAATCCAGGTCGATCTCCAGCCCCGGGGCCAGCCCCTGAACCACGCAGCCCACGGCGGGGCCGTGGCTTTCCCCAAACAGGGTCAACGTCAGGCTTTGGCCCATGGTATCCCGGTTCATCCGATTCCCTCCCCGATGATGGCGGGCAGGGCCGAAAGGGGCGTCCGGTCCAGCCGGTATTGGCCTAGGGCCGGCACCCGCACCAGGGTCACATAGCCGCTGTCCGCCTTTTTGTCATGGCAAAGCCGCCGGAAGATGGCCGCCCCGTCATACCGGATGGTGAGGGGCAGGCCCAGCCGTTCCAATACGGCGATGGTCCGTTGCTTCAATTGGGGGTCCTGGATCATGGGCAGCATACCCAGGCCCACACATTCCCCGTGGTATAGGCCGCCCAGGCCCTCCTCGCTCTCGATGGCGTGGCCGATGGTATGGCCCAGGTTCAGGGCCGCCCGGGGGCCCGCCTCCCGCTCGTCCTGCTCCACCAGAGCCTTTTTCACCAGCAGGCTCCTGCACAGGATCTCCTCCAAATGGGCCTGTAAGTCCCCCTGTTCCAGCAGGGCAAAGAGCTGGGGGTCCCCAATCAGCCCCGCCTTGAGGGCCTCCGCCAGGCCGGCGGCAAAGTGCCGGGGCGGCAGGGTATGGAGGGTATCCGGGTCCACCAGCACCAGCCTGGGCTGGTGGAACACCCCCACCTGGTTTTTGCTGCCCCCCAGGTTCACGGCGGTCTTGCCCCCGATGGAGGAATCCACCTGGGACAGGGTGGTGGTGGGGCAGTTGATAAAATCGACGCCCCGCATATAGCACCCGGCGGCGAACCCCGCCAGGTCCCCGATCACCCCGCCGCCCAGGGCCAATACCCCGTCCTTGCGGGAAAAGCCCAGTTCCAGCATCCGGGTAAGTAGGGCCTCAAAGGCGGCCAGGCTTTTGCTCCCCTCCCCCTGGGGCAGGGTGATCAGATGGCCTTGGGGGCACTGGGCCAGGGCCGCCTCCACCAGGGGCTTGGGCACCCCGGTATCCGTGACCACCAGAATGTTCCGCTGTAGGTTTGCAAGGCTGCCCAGCCTGTTTAAGCAGCCCCGCTCCACCAGGATGGGATAGCTGCGGCTGCCCAGCTCCATATCAATGCGCATGTCCGTCCTCCCGTTCATACCGGCCCAACAGCCGCAGGCTGCTGCATTGGGCCCTTAGGGCTTCCAGCAAAGCCGGACCCGGCGTCCCCACCAATTCCGTGTAAAAATAGTATTCCCAGGCCGTATGGGGCAAGGGCCGGCTTTTGATGCTTTCCATGTTATAGCCCTGCTTGCCGATGGTCTCCACCACCCGAGCCAGGGACCCGGCCACATGGGGAATGGTAAAGAGCAGGGAAAACCGGTTGCCCATTTGGGGCGGCTCCTTGCCGATGACCATGAAGCGGGTGGTATTGTCCCGTTCCCGGCTGATGTCCGGGCAGAGCACCTGTAGGCCGTAAAGGGCCGCAGTCTCCCGGGAGGCGATGGCCCCCAGGGTAAGGTCCCCGGTCCCCGCCACCTCCTGGGCGGCGATGGCGGTATTGGCCCGGGGCTCCCCCTCCAGGCCCAGCCGGAGCAGGAATTCCCGGCATTGGCCCAGGGCCTGGGGATGGGACAGCACCCGGCGTATATCCCCCAGGGCGGCCCCGGGCAGGCCCAGCAGGTTCTGGGTCACCGGCAGGTCGTACATCCGCTGCACATAGCAGCCCGGGTTGGCCATACAAAGGTCCAATGTCTCGGCCACGTCCCCGGCCTGGCTGTTTTCAAAGGGCAGCACCCCATGGGCCGCCTGGCCCGCTTGCACCGCCGCGAACACCCCCTCGAAGGTGGGGCAGGCCAAAGCCCGGGCATGGGGGAAAAGCCGGGATAGGGCGATGTGGGAAAAAGCCCCCGGCACCCCCTGATAGGCAACGGTATCCCGGCCCAACAGCCCCGCCTGATATTGCCGGGACAAGGCCATATTATATTGTAGGAAATCCCGGTAATAGGCCCGGAGGGGATGCCCTGGGGGCAACCGGTCCAGGTTGCGTTCCAGCACCTGGGCTTCCCGGGCCCCATCCAGGATGGGCAAGCCCTGTTCCGCCTTATAGGCGGCCACCTGGGCCACCGCCTCCATGCGGGCCTGGAACAGGCGGGCCATTTCCCCATCGATCCGGTCGATGGCCTGCCGGGCTTTTTCCAACGCGTCTTTTTCCATGGCGAACGTTCTCCCTTTCCCTAGAAGGACAGCTTTTCCAGCCGGTCAAAGGCCTCCCCCAGCTGATCCAGCCCCAGGGTGCAGGCGATGCGCATATAGCCCTCCCCCGCCTGGCCGAACACGGAGCCCGGCAGCATGAGCACATGGGCTTCATCCAAGAATACCTGGCAGGCTTCCATGCTGCTCAATCCCGTGGGCCCGATGCCGGGGAACACATAAAAGCTCCCTTGGGCCGGGCAATCGGTCATAAAGGGCAGCTGCCGGATCCGGTCCCGGGCATAATATACCCGCTCCCGGAACACCGGCCCCACCAGCGGCCGCAGTTCCGCCCGATGGCGTAGGGCGTAAAGGGCCGCTCGCTGGCCGGGAGAGGGGGCGCAATAGATGATATTTTCCCCCACGTAGCGCACCCCTTCCGCCACCTCCGGGGGCGCGGCCACCCAGCCGATGCGCATGCCGGTCATCACGAAGTTCTTGCTGCAGGAGCCCAAGGTCACCGTGCGTTCCTGCATCCCCGGCAGGGTCATGATGGGGAGGAATTCCGAGGTGAAGCACAGGTCCGTATAGATGTCGTCCGCAATCACCAATAGGTCCGCCGCCTTGGCCAGCGCCGCCAGCCCTTCCAGGGTCTCCCGGGTGTAGCAGGCGCCGGTGGGGTTGTTGGGGGTGTTGACGATCATGGCCTTGGTTTTGGGGGTCACATAGGCCGCCGCCCGCTGGGCGTTAGGCTGGAACCCCTCCTCCGCCAGACAGGGCACCAGCACCGGTACCCCGCCCGCCGCCTGGGTCTGGGAGGCGTAGGGCGAAAAATACGGGGAAAAGATCAATACCTCATCCCCCGGGTCCAGCACCGCCTGCATCACCTGATACATGCCTGAACAGGCCGCCGGGGTGATGGTGATCCATTCCGGTCCCAACGCCAGGCCGTGCTCCTCTTTGTAAAAATCGCAAACCGCCTGGATCAGCTCCGGATCCCCCTTGGAGGGGGTATACTTGGTGTGCCCTTTGCAACTATCCTGGTACATGGCGTCCAAAATGGCCTGGGGGGTGGGTATATCCGGATCCCCGATGGACAGGTTGATCACGTCTGGATACTTTTTTGCGTTGGCAAACAATGCCATCATGGTGTTGGGGCCGATGGCCGCCTGTCGTTTGGAAATCCATTGCCGCATGGCAAACCCTCCGTTCTTTTCATTAAATTTCATCATAGTATACCACATTTTTCTTGGATTGGCAGGTACCTTTTCCTGCAAATCTCAGGTATTTGCATCATTTCTTGCACGGAAAAAAATTGCACCCCTATTTATACGATTTTTAGCCCTACTTTTTTTAATAGCCCCAGGCCATGGATGTTCCCAGGGATATTGTTTGTTTCCAGCGGCCCTCCCGGCTGCTAAATAAAAATACAGACGCCCCTAGTCCCCCTGAAAAAGACGTCAAGAAAATTCCAGTTTAGAGATAAAGGCAATATGCAGGCAGGGTTTTTGCCTGAAAATGAATTTGTAATCTACAAAAGGCCGTGCTACCATGATGAGGCAAACGGGATACGGACATCCTGTGCGCAAAAACGTTTTGGAGGAACAAGATACAAATGAAACGGTCCTTACACATGAGCCTGGCTGCGGTCTTGCTGGCCATGCTGCTGCTTTCCGCTTGCGCCGCCCAAGCGCCTGCTGCTGACGCTTCCGCCGAAGCGCCGGCGGAAACCGGAACCCAGTACATCACCAAGGAAGCCCTGAAAGCCGCCATGGACGCGGGCGAGGCAGGGTACGTCCTGCTGGATGTGCGCAAGGCTGCGGACTACGCCGCTTCTCACATCCAGGGCGCCTATAGCGCGGATGTGGACGCCACCATCAGCAATTCCGATGACGAGACCTCCCTGGCCAACCTGAAGGCGGCGGTCGCCGCCGCCACCGGCGCCGAGACTGGCAACGGGGATGAAAAATTCGTGCTGATCTGCTACTCCGGCAAGAAATATGCCGAGGCTGCCACCAATCTGCTCCAACAGATGGGGGTACCCGCTGCGAACCTATACACCCTGGAGGGTGGCCAGAATGGTTGGGCGGAAGCCGGCGACGAGTATGTAGCCCTGCTGGAGAGCGGTGAAGGCGCCGCGGCCCCTGAGGCGGAAGCAGAAGCCCCTGCCGCTGCCGTTACCCCGGCGGTGGACGCCAGCGAAAAGCTCATCACCCCGGACGAGGTGGAAGCCCTGATCGCCCAAGGCGCCAAGGCCTTTGACCTGCGGGATGTAGAAGATTACGAAGCGGGCCATATCCCTGGGGCCATGAACATCAACAACAAGCAATTTGAGAATCCCGACAACCCGGTTGACGGTGAGATCGCCACGGCGGAACAATTCGAGGCCCTGATGAGCAGCTACGGCATCACCCCCGAAGATGTGATCATCACCTATGCCAGCGCCTCCAAGCCTCAGATGGCCCCCCGGCTCATCTGGACCCTGGAAGCCTTCGGCCACACCACCACCTACCTGCTGGACGGCCAGTATGAAGCCTGGGCCGCCGCCGGCAAGGCCACCGAAACCGGCGCCAGCCCCGCAGTAGAAGCCTCCGAATACAAGGTGATCTCCACGGAAAACGACATCAACGTGGACAAGGACTATGTGATCAACCTGCCGGAAGGGGCCGTGCTGCTGGATTGCCGTCCCGTTGCGGATTATTCCGGCGAGGCCGTGGCCGATGGCAATGCCCGTGGCGGTCACATCCCCGGCGCAGTGGACGTATACTACATGGACGCCGTGGACGAGAACGGCTTCTTCCGCAGCGTGGAAGAGCTGACCCAGCTCTATGCCTCCGTGGGCGTGACCCCGGACAAGGAGATCGTCACCTACTGCCAGCGGGGCCATCGGGCTTCCCACACCTGGTTTGCCCTCACCTACATCCTGGGCTTTGAGAACGTGAAGGTGTACGACGGCTCCATGATGGAGTGGAGCAACCTGGAGGACCAGCCCATTGAGACCGAGGTCGCAGAAGGCAGCGTAGGCACCCTGGGCGACGCCGCCGCCACCGCCGCCGCTGGCGATACCTGCGAATAACCGCATACCATCTGGGTTTTCCCTTCGCCCCAACGGGTTCCCGTTGGGGCGTTTTCGCAACCGCCCTCCTGGGATGGGGACGGCCGTCCTGCATATCCGGGGCGGCCCCCGGGGGGGGCGGCGGCGTTTGGCGGCCGGG
>ENA-UOIW01002068-UOIW01002068.1-human-gut-metagenome-genome-assembly--contig:-P58-NODE-2068-length-10927-cov-23.242550_pt1 | contig 10927 bp, 10 predicted proteins | sample MGYA00242334_ERZ723881 | MGnify/ENA metagenome assembly ERZ723881
CGGAGATGGCCAGATAGTCGGGCATCTCCCAGTTCAGCTGCTCGGCGATCTCCAGAGCCACGGTCTTCTTGCCCTCGGACAGATAGGGGTTGATGGCGGCGTTGCGGTTGTACCAGCCGTATTTCTCGATGGCCTGGGCGGACATTTTGAAGGTTTCCTCATAGTTGCCCTTGACGGAGATGACATTGGCGCCGAAGATCATCAGCTGGGCCACCTTGCCCTTGGGGGCCCGCTCGGGAACGAAAATATAGGTCTTGAAGCCCGCGGCGGCAGCGTTGCCGGCCAGGGAGGAGGCGGCGTTGCCGGTGGAGGAGCAGGCGATGGTCTTGGCCCCGGCCTCATAGGCCTTGGCCACGGCCATGGCGCTGGCCCGGTCCTTCAGGCTGGCGGTGGGGTTCTGGCCGTCGTCTTTCACCCACAGACGCCGGATGCCCAGCAGCTCCGCCAGCTTCGGCTCCTCGTACAGGGGGCTCCAACCCACCCGCAGGGGGGTGTCGGGGGTGGTCTCCTCCACCGGCAGCAGCTCGCGATAGCGCCACATGGAGCGGTTTTCCCGCCGGGCCAGCTTCTCCTTGGTCAGAACGGACTTGATGTAGTCGTAGTCGTACACGATGTCCAGAATGCCGCCGCATTCGCAGTTGGTCAGGTCGGGCTTGGCCTCATACGTCCGGCCGCAGCGGACGCACTTGCCGTATTTCACGTTTTTCATGGTGTTTACCTCATTTACAAAATAATTTTAATCTTCGTCATCCTGCAAATTTTCCAACGCCACCCGCACCGCCTCCACCACGAAGGCGGAAAAAGTGCAATCCTGTCCACGGATGGCATCCTCCACCCGTTCGATCAAATCATTGGGAAAACGAATGCTTTTATTGGTGGATGACGGTGTTTTGGGGATTTTGAATTTCATCGCAAGCACCTCGCAATACATTTGTCATACATATGGTATTGCATTTTGCCGCGAAATCATGCATTATATATGTAGCACAAAATATAATGCAAGGAGGATATTCAAATGTCGGAAAATATGCAGCAGGAGTTCCCGGCCTATTAGACCGCCCTGTGCGCCCGGGTGGCGGACGCCATCGATGCATTGGAGCAGCAGAATTACGGGGCCGCAAGAGATGCATTGATTTCGGGAATGCAGGAGGCGGAGGAGATCATCCTGACGCAGGTGGATGGATCCCCGGCGAAATGAAACATTCGTCCTCCGCCCACCGGGCGGGATTGCGGTTGGTGCATGGAATAAAAATCAGGGCGGGGCAAAGCCCCGCCCTGAGGCGTTATCGGAAAGCGATTTTTTACAGAGCCTTCAGCAGACCGGTGGCCTCATTGAACTCGTTGATCAGCTCGTCCAACTCCTTGGCCTGGGCGTGGACCACATCCCAGGTGCCCTTGGTGTCGTACCACTGGGCGTTCAGGTCCTCCACGGTCATGCCCTGCTGCTCCACCCAGGTGTAATACTTCAGGTTGTGGACGCGCTTACGCTCGGTGTAGGTCAGCTCCAGCATGCTGTCGGTCTTCAGGTCCAGCATATGACGGGCATGATCCATGGCGGCCTCATGAGCGTTGTATGCACCGTGGAGCTGGTTCAGCTCGTCCACCCGGGACTGATACATGGCGGCGGAGTCGGTGAGGACGGTGCCCACCACGTCGTTCTCGGTGAGCTCATAGTACTTGGCCATCTTGATGCAGCACAGGACGTTGGCGATGCCGGAGATGCCCAGCCAGGACATCTTCTCGATCTCCTCGTCGCTCATGCCCAGCTCGTTCTTCATGTAAGCCTTGCCCTCGGCGGTGTTGAACAGGCGCAGCAGCCGCTGGGAATCCTCATCGTCGATGGCGATGGCCATGTCGGTGTTCTTCACGTTGTGGATCCAGGGGATGTGCTTGTCGCCGATGCCCTCGATGCGGTGGCCGCCGAAGCCGTTGTCCAGAATGGTGGGGCACTGCAGGGCCTCGCCCACGGCCAGCTTCAGGTGGGGATAGCGCTCCTTCAGCAGATCGCCGGCGGACATGGTGCCGGCGGAACCGGAGGTGAAGCAGGCGCCGGCGAAGTTCTGGCCGGGCTTCTTCACGGCCTCAAACAGCTCGGCCAGGGCATAGCCGGTGACGTTGTAGTGCCACAGGGGGTTGCCCATCTCGGCAAACTGGTTGAAGATCATCATGGTGGGATCCTTCTTCAGCTCCCAGGTCTTGTCGAAGATCTCCTTGACGTTGGACTCGCAGCCGGGGGTGGCGATGATCTGACCGGCGATGGACTTCAGCCAGTCGAAGCGCTCCTTGGACATATCCTGGGGCAGGATGGCCACGGACTCGCAGGCCAGCAGCTTGGAGTTGAAGGCGCCGCCGCGGCAGTAGTTGCCGGTGGAGGGCCAGACGGCGTGGTGATAGGTGGCGTCGAACTGACCGGTGACCAGGCGGGGGGCCAGGCAGCCGAAGGAAGCGCCCACCTTATGGCAGCCGGTGGGGAACCACTTGCCGGACATGGCGATGATGCGGCAGGGCACGCCGGAGAGCTTGCTGGGGATCTCCACATAGTTGGGCACCGCCTGGAACAGGCCGCCCTGCTCCTTGGCCTCGTTGTGCCAGGAGATACGGAACAGGTTCACGGGGTCCACGTCCCACAGGCCGGTGTGGCTGAGCTTGGCCTTGATCTTCTCGGGGATCAGGTCGGGGTTCTGCATCTGGGCGATGGTGGGGATAATGATGTGGTTCTCCTTAGCCTTCTGGATATTGTGCTCCAGGCCGGTCTTGTTGATGGTCAGATCGATCATGTTTTCTTTTCCTCCTGATTTATTTGTCTCCGTCTTTGTTTGCGTCGATATAGGAATAGAGGGTGTATTTGGAAATACCGAAGTATTTTGCCACCTTGTCGCCGGACTTGGTCACCAGGAACGCGCCGGATTCGTTCAGAAAGCGGATGGCCCGGACCTTGTCGTCCTTGTTCATCAGGGCCACAGGCTTTCCCACCAGGGCCACGGACTGCTCGATGAGCTCATCCAGAACGTGGTTGACGTTGATGATGCGCTCCGGCTCCGTCTGCTCCTTGTCCTGGGTGGACAGCAGATCGCCGATGGTGCTCTGGATCATCATCAGGCCCGATACGTCGTAATTGATGGAGAAGATCGCCGTCACGGCCCCCCGCCGGTTACGGATATACAGCGTGGAGGACTTGAGGATCTTGCCGTCCGGCGTCCGGGTCAGATAGCACAGGTGATCCTGGGGATGCTCGGCCTGAGACGCCATCTGGTCCAGCACCACCTGGGACGCCCCGTCGCCTACCTTCCGGCCGGACACGTGGCCGTTTTCAATGTGGACAATGGAGTGGTCCGGATGATTGCTGGACACATCGTGGATCACTACCTCACAGTTGCTGCCGAACTGCGCGGCGATGCCCGCCGCCAGCTGCTTGAGCATTTCCAAACGTTTTTCCTCCATAGCCCACCTCTCCGCAATTTTTCTACACCCCCATGATACCACACTTTTTTCAGAAATCAACGGCTTTCCCAAAAAAATTTTTAGGAATCCAGATTTTTTGTTTGACATCTGCGTTCTCTGTGATATGATAAAAGCATAGAGAACAAATCTCCCCCCTGTTGAGACAGAAAATAAGGAAAGCAAACGGAGGTAACACCATGAATTTCGAAGCCATCAAGAAGGCCGCGCAGGACTATCGTCCCGCTATGGCCAAGTTCCTGCGGGACATGATTGCCATCCCCTCGGAATCCTGCCAGGAGGAGGGCGTCGTCCGCCGCATCGCCCAGGAAATGGAAAGCCTGGGGTATGACAAGGTGGAGTTCGACAAGCTGGGCAACGTCATCGGCTGGATGGGCACCGGCGACAAGATCATCGCCCTGGATTCCCATATCGACACCGTGGGCATCGGCAACATCGAAAACTGGGAGGCCGACCCCTATCAGGGCTATGAGACCGACGAGGTCATCTATGGCCGGGGCGGCTCCGACCAGGAGGGCGGCATGGCCGCCGCCACCTACGGCGCCAGGATCATGAAGGATCTGGACCTGATTCCCCAGGGCTACAGGATCATGGTGGTGGGCTCCGTTCAGGAGGAGGACTGCGACGGTATGTGCTGGCAGTCCATCGTCAATGAATATTTCAACGGCCCCGAGGACGCCCGGAACCAGGTGGAGTTCGTCATCTCCACCGAGCCCACCGACGGCGGCATCTATCGCGGCCATCGCGGCCGGATGGAGATCCGCGTGGACATGCACGGCGTGTCCTGCCACGGCTCCGCCCCCGAACGGGGCGACAACGCCATCCACAAGATGGCCGAGGTGCTGCTGAACATCCGCGACCTCAACGAGAATCCCGCCGACGGCTCCACCGAGATCAACGGCCTGGTGAAGATGCTGGATCCCAAGTTCAACCCCGAGCATTATGAGGACGCCCGCTTCCTGGGCCGGGGCACCTGCACCACCAGCCAGATCTTCTACACCTCTCCCTCCCGCTGCGCCGTGGCTGACTCCTGTGCCATCTCCGTCGACCGCCGCATGACCGCCGGCGAGACGTATCAGTCCTGCCTGAAGGAGATCGAGGACCTGCCCGCCTGCAAGAAGTACGCCAAGGACGTGAAGGTGTCCATGTATATGTATGACCGTCCCGCCTGGACCGGCCACGTCTACGAGACCGAGTGCTTCTTCCCCACCTGGATCAACAAGGAGTCCGCTCCCCACGTCCAGGCCCTGATCGACGCCCACCACGCCCTGTGGGGCACCGAACGCATCGGCGCTGACGAGAAGGCCATGTCCACCCGCCGGGGCCGTCCCCTGACCGACAAGTGGACCTTCTCCACCAACGGCGTGTCCATCCAGGGCCGCTACGGCATCCCCTGCGTGGGCTTCGGCCCTGGCGCCGAGTCCCAGGCTCACGCCCCCAACGAGATCACCTGGAAGCAGGATCTGGTGACCTGCGCCGCTCTGTACGCCGCCGTTCCCGGCCTGTACAAGCCCGAGAACAAGGACGGCTCCGCCACCAGCTTCCGCCAGGAGCTCACCGGCAACGACATCAAATAAGTCTGATTGAAAACAGCAGGCTGTATATATCAGAATACTCACACACATAAAATAAAGGAGAAAAAACACTATGAGCAAGACCATCGAGCTGGCACGCCATCTGGAGACTCTGCATATCAACGATATGTACAAGACCGACTTCTACTGGACCTGGGACAAGACCGACGACGAGATCGACGCCGTGTTCACCGTGGCCGACGCCCTGCGTGACCTGCGCGAGCGCAATAAGAGCACCCGGATCTTCGATTCCGGCCTGGGCATCTCCATTTTCCGCGACAACTCCACCCGCACCCGCTTCTCCTTCGCCTCCGCCTGCAACCTGCTGGGCCTGGAGGTGCAGGACCTGGACGAGAAGAAGTCCCAGATCGCCCACGGTGAGACCGTCCGCGAGACGGCCAACATGGTGTCCTTCATGGCCGACGTCATCGGCATCCGCGACGACATGTTCATCGGCGAGGGCCACAAGTATCAGACCACCTTCATGGACGCCGTGAAGGAAGGCTATCGCGACGGCATTCTGGAGCAGCAGCCCACCCTGGTGAACCTGCAGTGCGACGTGGATCACCCCACCCAGTGCATGGCCGATATGCTGCACGTCATCCACTACTTCGGCGGCGTGGAGAACCTGAAGGGCAAGAAGGTCGCCATGACCTGGGCCTATTCTCCCTCCTACGGCAAGCCCCTGTCCGTTCCCCAGGGCGTTATCGGCCTGTTCACCCGCTTCGGTATGGACGTGACCCTGGCTCATCCCGAGGGCTATGACGTGATGCCCGAGGTGGAGGAGGTGGCCCGCAAGAACTGCGAGAAGTACGGCTCCAAGTTCCACAAGACCAACTCCATGGCCGAGGCCTTCACCGACGCCGATATCGTGTATCCCAAGAGCTGGGCTCCCTTCGCCGCCATGGAGGAGCGCACCAAGCTGTATGCTCAGGGCGACAAGGACGGCATCGACGCTCTGGAGAAGAAGCTGCTGGCCCAGAACGCCCAGCACAAGGATTGGGCCTGCACCGAGGAGATGATGAAGCTCACCAAGGATGGCAAGGCTCTGTACCTGCACTGCCTGCCCGCCGACATCACCGGCCTGAGCTGCGCCGAGGGCGAAGTGGACAACTCCGTGTTCGACCGCTACATCGTGCCTCTGTACAAGCAGGCCTCCTACAAGCCCTATATCATCGCCGCCATGATCTTCCTGGCCCAGGTGAAGGATCCCGTCCGCGCCCTGATGGCCATGGACGAGGGCAAGGAGCAGCGTAAATCCTTCTGAATCCGGTAAAACTACATAGCGGGGGCGTTTTTGCCCCCGCTATCCCCGCTCATTCTGATTATTGAGAGGTAAAAGCACTATGTCCAAACGCATCGTCATCGCCCTGGGCGGCAACGCCCTGGGCAGCACCGCCGCCGAGCAGCTGGCCCTGGTCAGCAAAACCGCCAAGGCCATTGTGGACCTGATCGCCGAGGGCAACGAGGTGGTCATCGCCCACGGCAACGGCCCCCAGGTGGGTATGATCAACCTGGGCCTGTCCACCGCCGCCGAGGCCGGCGCCATCAAGGCTGACATGCCCTTCCCCGAGTGCGGCGCCATGTCTGAGGGCTATATCGGCTATCACCTGCAGCAGGCCATCGGCAACGAGCTGACCGCCCGGGGCATCCGGAAGCCCGTGGCCACCATCGTCACCCAGACCGTGGTGTCCCAGGACGACCCCGCCTTCCAGAATCCCACCAAGCCCGTGGGGGCCTTCTATGACAAGGAGACCGCCGACCGCATCGCCGCCGAAAAGGGCTATACCATGGTGGAGGACGCCGGCCGCGGCTATCGCCAGGTGGTCCCCTCCCCCAAGCCCTTTGACATCGTGGAGGCCGAGTCCATCAAGGCCCTGTTCAACGCCGGTCATGTGGTCATCGCCGTGGGCGGCGGCGGCATCCCCGTGGTGCGCAAGGACGGCAGGCTCTGCGGCACCCCCGCCGTCATCGACAAGGACTTCGGCAGCGAGCTGCTGGCCGAGCTGCTGGACGCTGACGTGCTGGTGATCCTCACCGCCGTGGAGCAGGTGGCCATCAACTTCAACAAGCCCGACCAGAAGGGTCTGGACGACCTGACCCCGGCCCAGGCCAAGGTCTATATGGACGAGAACCAGTTCGCCAAGGGCTCCATGCTGCCCAAGGTCCAGGCTGCGGTGAAGTTCGCCGAGTCCAAGGCCGGCCGCACCGCCCTGATCACCCTGCTGGAGAAGGCCAAGGACGGCATCGAAGGCAAGACCGGTACCCGGGTCCATCAGTAAAAATCTCCCCCCATTGCCCGCAGAGCACACCCCCGCCCTGCGGGCAATGCCCTATCCCCTGCCATAAGCACGGCGGAGGGCTGCTGCCGGAATTTCCTATCGCCGGGGCGGTAATTTCTGCGATTCCGCCGGTTCTTTCCCCGAGCCGTTCGGTGGAATTGTAGCTTTCGGTGAAATTTTTGGCATTTATTGCATTTTTAGTTGAAATCCTTCCGAGAATCCTGTATAATACTACATAACATGTGAATGCCGGGGTGACCCGTTATTCAGGCGTGCGGCATATTTCGCACTTCTTTCAGCCGGACGCTACATATTAAAAGGAGGAAAACACAAACATGAAAAAAGTCCTTGCAATGATCCTGGCTCTGGTCATGGCTCTGTCCCTGGTGGCCTGCTCCAACGGCGGCACCGACAAGCCCGATGACAACACCGAGACCAAGAAGATCAAGGTGGGTTTCATCACCCTGCACGATGAGAACTCCACCTATGACCTCAACTTCATCAACGCCGCCAAGGAAGCCTGCCAGACCCTGGGCCTGGTGGAGAATGAAGACTACTTCATCAAGAAGAACGTTCCCGAAGGCCAGGAGTGCTACAACGCTGCCGCCGAGCTGGCTGAGCAGGGCTGCAACATCATCTTCGCCGACAGCTTTGGCCACGAGTCCTTCATGATCGAGGCCGCCAAGGAGTTCCCCAACGTCCAGTTCTGCCACTCCACCGGCGTCCGCGCTCACACCGAGGGCCTGTCCAACTATCACAACGCTTTCGCCTCCATCTATGAGGGCCGCTACCTGGCCGGTATTGCCGCCGGTTTGAAGCTCAACCAGATGATCGCGGAAGGCAAGATCACCGCTGACAAGGCCAAGATGGGCTACGTTGGCGCCTTCACCTATGCCGAGGTTATCTCCGGCTACACCTCCTTCTTCCTGGGCGCTCGCTCCGTCTGCCCCACTGCCACCATGGAAGTGACCTTCACCGGCAGCTGGTACGATGAGACCGCCGAGAAGGAAGGCGCTGAGAAGCTGATCCAGAACGGCTGCGTCCTGATCAGCCAGCACGCTGACTCCATGGGCGCCCCCACCGCCTGCGAGAAGGCCGGTGTGCCCAACGTGTCCTACAACGGCTCCACCGTTTCCGTTGGCCCCAACACCTACATCATCTCCTCCCGCATTGACTGGGCTCCCTACTATGTCTACGCCATCCAGGCCGCTATGGACGGCAAGACCATCGACGCTGACTGGACCGGCACCCTGGCCACCAAGTCCGTGGTTCTGTCCGACCTGAACAGCAACGTGGCCGCCGACGGCACCCAGGCCGCCATTGACGAGGCCATGAAGAAGCTGGAGAACGGCGAGCTGCACGTCTTTGACGTGTCCACCTTCACCGTCACCGGCGAGAATGTCACCGCTGACATGAAGACCGACGCCGAGGGCCACCTGACCTCCTACATGGCCGACGTGGACAACGACGCCAACATGGAGCATGACACCGAGGTCGTCCACGATGGTTACTTTGCCGAGTCCGAGAAGCGCTCCGCTCCTTACTTCGACATCGCCATCGACGGCATCGTCCGCCTGGACGTGAACTTCGGCTAAGTCACGGCTGAACCCGAAAGTGCGAACATAAGAATCCCGGCTGCTTTCGCAGCCGGGATTCTTTTATATTATGCTGTGGGTGCGCCGCAGGCCAGGTCGCAGATGGCTGCGGCGGCGTTGCGGGGGAACTCCTCCTCCCGGCGGCGCAGCATGGCCGTGGGGTCAATGGCCCCGCTGATGACACCGGACAGCAGCGGCGTCATCTCCTCGTCGCTCTCCACCGCCAGGGCATAGCCCCGGCTCGTCATGAAGTCGATGTTGCGGCTTTCGCAGCCGGGCACCGCGTTGAGATACAGCAGCGGCGTCCGGGAGGCCACCGCCTCGGCGGTGGTAAGGCCCCCCGCCTTGGAGATCAGCAGGTCCGACGCCTGCATATAGGCACACATCTGTTCCGTGAAACCCAGGACCCGGACCCGGGGATTGTCCACAAAGTCGTCGATCATCTGGCGGTGCATCCGCTGGTTGCTGCCGCACACCGCCACCAGCCGGTCCTCCGGCCCCAGCAGCCCCGCGATGCAGGCGGCGGTGGAGCGCAGGGGCCCGGCCCCCATACTGCCGCAGGCCAGGGTGAACACATGGCGGCAGCCCTCCAGCTCCAGCTGCCGCCGGGCGGCGTCCCGGTCCGGGATCTGGCAGAACTGCCGCCGGATGGGGATCCCCGTGGGGAAGATGCGCTGGGCGGGCAGGCCCGCCGCCTGAAACTCCGGCGTCAGGGCCGGATGAGGGATGCAGATGCCGTCCAGCTGCAGCTCACCCACCCCGGGAGAGCAGGTGAAGTCCGTGGCCACGAACCAGGTGGGCATCCGCAGACCGTAGCCGCAGCGCAGCTCCGTCATCATCATGGCCGGGAACACGTGGACGCAGATGGCCGCGTCGGCTCCCAGGTCCACCAGCGCCTCATACAGGGGGCCGATGCCCCGGATGCTGTTTTCATACAGCAGCGGCGAGGGGCGCTTCTCCTCCATGCGATAGCCCGCGCCGTACAGCTTGGGGGCATAGCGATAGGCAAAGTCGTGGCCCCGGCTGATCAGGTCCGCCGCCCCCTTGGGCAGAAAGTCCAGGGTGTTATAGGTCCTGCTTTCGTGACCCCTGGCGGACAGCTCCTCCGCCAGGGCGGCGGCTGCGGCGTTGTGCCCGCCGCCGGTGTTGCAGGAGAGAATGGCAATTTTCATAGACGTTTTTTGTTCTCCTTCTCCGCCAGACGAAGCAGGCGGGGCCTGTTATAGCGCTGGATCAGGATGAAGCTGACGTTGCCCAGCAGGTTGTATACCAGCCACAGCGCCCATGACCACACGCTTTTCCACAAAAAAAGCATACCCACGGACAGCACCACCAGCCAGCAGTGGACGCACTCGGCCACGCAGGTCTCCTGCACCAGGGACATGGGGTCCGCCGCCGCCAGCTTCTTTTTCACCATGTCCGGCATCAGGCGGCTCATGTCCGGCAGGCGGTCCTTCCAGCGGCGGATGTGCAGCTTGTTATATACCCGGCCGCCCTGCTCCCAGTCCCGGCAGCGATAGGGAGTCCGGTGGGGGTCAAACCAGCGGCGGGGCAGAGCCTGTCCCACCGGGTGGGCCAGAATGCCCAGGGCCGCCGCGTACAGGGCGGCCCGCCAAAAACCGTGCATATGCGGTCCTCCGTTCGTGTATTACAATCTATCATACCAGACCGGACCATAAGAATCAAGCGGTGAAAAGTAAATTTTGTAATATTTTATATTAGATGCATGACCCCCCCCCGGCCCGCCGAGGGCAGCGGGCCCTACGGACCCGGCTCTCCCTCTGGGAGAGCTGTCACCGAAGGCGACTGAGAGGGCCTGTAGGGCGGCACTTTGGCGATTTCCATGTGCCTTGTGCCCTGCGAAAATAAACGGGACGCGCCCCGACGGGCGCGTCCCGTTTGTGCGGATGGCAAAAGTTTTACCGCTCCTCTCGGAAGTAGCTGAGGCCCAGACTTGCAGGCGGCTGCTTTTCCATGTTGTTGCGCAGGCTGGAGATCACCAGCACCACCACGGTGA
>ENA-UOIW01002070-UOIW01002070.1-human-gut-metagenome-genome-assembly--contig:-P58-NODE-2070-length-10927-cov-4.551876_pt1 | contig 10927 bp, 10 predicted proteins | sample MGYA00242334_ERZ723881 | MGnify/ENA metagenome assembly ERZ723881
TCCCCCAGCAGGGCCGCCCTTTGAAAAGGGCACCCTGCACCCCGCCTAAACTTTGCTGCTCCCCGTGACAGCCGTGACGACCGTGACGATGTTTCAGACACCGCCGCCACTCTCAAAAAAGCCGTCACAGCCGTCACGGTCGTCACGCCTGGGACGGTTCCAGCGTCAGGCTGATACTTCTCCCGGCGTGGCTCCTGCTGTTCTCATAGCGGATGTGGTAGTCTATCAGCAGCTTCCCGGCCCGGACGTTTAGCCGCATCGCCAGGGCGTTGGGCTTCATGTCGGTCTGGAGCGCCGCTACCAGCTCGGTGGCCGTACCACCCCAGGTCGGCTTCTCCGCCGTCACAAGGGCGGCTATGGCCTCCAGCACCGGGTCGGGCGGCTCTGTCCATGCCTCCGTTTCCGTACGCTCCAGCGTCCATATCAGCCGTTCCTTGTCCCTGGTAAGATAGAATCGCTGGTCTTGCTGGTCACGCCCGGCCACGTCCAGAACGGCGCTGCCGTCTGTCCGCTTCTCCTTTTGAAGAAGAAAGGCCCCGTCCGCCGCTCCCAGCAGACCGTTGGTGCCGGAGATCATATCGAATTTGTCATCTGCCTGTTGCTTTCGAGTGTGGTGTACCAGCAGGAGGCAGACGCCGCAATCATCGGCAAGGCGTTTCAGCTTACCCACCACCTCGTAATCGTTGGCGTAGCTGTACTTATCCCCACCAGCCTCCCGGATTTTCTGGAGGGTGTCAATGATAATCAGCTTGGTGTTCGGGTGTTCCCGGACGAACTTCTTTAGCTGTTCCTCCAGGCCAACGCCAAGCTGTTTGGCGTAGACCGCAAAGAGCAGATTGTCGGTGCCCTCTGTGCCGAACATTCGGTATAGCCGCCCCTGCAAGCGGCGGTGGTCGTCCTCCAACGCCAGGTAGAGGACAGTCCCCTTGTGAACAGGATAGCCCCACAGGGGGAGGCCCATGCTGACATGGTAGGCAAGCTGAGCCATCAGGAACGACTTGCCCACCTTGGGCGCTCCCGCAAAGAGGTACGTCCCAGGGTAGAGCAGACCGTCTATTACGGGCGGTCTGCTCTGGTAGATGTTCTGGTAAAGGTCGTTCATGGAAACTGTGTGGAGGTAGGCTGGGTCGTTCATGCGCCGCATATCCCGGAGCATTTCCTCTAAATCTTTCTCTTGGGGGTTGTTTTCAGCCGTTTCCTCTGCTATACTTTGGGTAGTTGTTTGAGAATTGGGCTGTTCCCCGTCTGCGCCAACAGACGGAACCGGGACAGTCCTTTTCGTTTCTCTGGAATCCATCAATCTATCAATCCTCCTTCATGCCGCCCAGCGTCACTGAGATAAGGTCAATGGTGGCGAGAAGTTCATCCCCCACGTCGCCCCCGGCCTCAATGCGCCGCAGTTCCCCCAGGACGGCGGCGAGTTGGTCACGCAGGGCCTTGTAGACCCTGGGATTGCCCTGCACCACCACGGCCCGGTCTAAGAGCCGCCGGGTGATGTAGTCCTGCTTCGTCAGGCCAGAGAGCCGCACAGCGGCGTCAATCTGCTTGTTTTCCTCCGGGGATACCCGGAAGGCCACGGTCTTGTTCCTCCAGCGGTTGTGAGTGTCCAAATTCTTAGCTGACATTACGCTCCCATCCTTTCAAAGTCCAATTTGTCTGCCATTTCCGTCTGCTTGGACGGAAACAGGTGGGCATAGCGATAGGTGATCTCGATACTCTCATGCCCCACACGGTCAGCAATCGCCACAGCGGAGAAGCCCATGTCAATCAGAAGTGAGATGTGCGAATGCCGGAGGTCGTGGATTCTGATACGCTTGACCCCTGCCGACTTCGCCCCTCTGTCCATCTCATGGTGGAGATAGCTTTTCGTGATGGTGAAAATGCGCTCCTTCTTCTTGATGCCGTAGAGCATCCCCAGGTAGTCCTTCATCTCGTCACAGAGGAAGTTGGGCATTTTAATGGTGCGGTTGCTTTTCTTCGTCTTTGGCGTGGTAATGACGTCCTTGCCGTGGAGCCGCTGATAGGACTTGCTGATTTTCACCGTCCCGGCCTCAAAGTCAAAGTCTGCCGGGGTCAGGGCCAGCAGTTCCCCCTCCCGAATACCACACCAGTAGAGCATTTCAAAGGCGTAGTAGGAAACGGGCTTGTCCATCATGGCGTCCGCAAACTTCTGGTACTCCGCTTTCGTCCAGAACAGCATTTCCTTCCGTTCCTCTGACCCCATGTTCCCAGCCTTGGCGGCGGGATTGGAGCGCAGCTCATAGAAGCGGACAGCGTGATTGAAGATGGCGCTAAGCTGGTTGTGCAGGGTTTTGAGGTAGGTAGCCGAGTAGGGCTTGCGCTTCTCGTCCCGGTAGGCCAGCAACTCGTTCTGCCATGCGATCACGTCCTTGGTGGTGATCTCGCTAATCTTCCGCTTGCCAAAGTAGGGCAGAATTTTCTTCTGGATGATGTTCTCCTTGGTCAGCCAGGTGTTCTCCTTGAGCCGGGGTTTCATATCCTTGGTGTAAAGCTCGGTAAAGGCTTCAAAGGTCATATCCAGGTCGCCGGAGGTCTGCATCTGGAAACTGCGCTCCCACTCCTGGGCCTCCCGTTTGGTGGCAAAGCCACGCTTGCACTTCTGTTTGCGCTCCCCCGTCCAGTCCTGATACCGCACCATGACGTACCATGTTCCTCTTGCTTCGTCCTTAAAGACTGGCATTTAGTTCCCTTCCTTTCTGGCCCCGTAGAGCCGTTCGTTGAAATACTGGCGGTTGACCCGCCCTGCGATGGTGATGAAGCCCTTGTCCTTCAATTCTTCGTTGAGCTGCCGGATGAGTTTATAGGCGTAGGGCTTCGATACACCCAGCTCGTCCGCAACTTCTTCCGCCCGGATGAATCTGTTCTCCATATGGATTCCTCCTTTCTTTTGATTTAACGCTATTTGCTTAACGTAGTCCTATTATACTAACTCTATTCCGTTATGTCAAGACCTTCCAACGAGAAAATATAAACAAATTTATTTATTTTTCTCTTGACTGGTCTAAACATATCTGTTATACTTCAAGTGTCCCCATTACATAGATTGGAGTTGGCAGTTATGGCGATTGGTGAACGTATTCGTTTCTTCCGCAACATGAAGGGCATCACACAGAAGTATCTTGGCATGGTGGTGGGTTTCCCGGAACGCTCCGCCGATGTGCGTATGGCACAGTATGAAACCGGGAGCCGCACCCCCAAGGCCGACCTGACAAAGACCCTGGCTGACTTCTTTGATATTTCCCCTGATGCCCTGACCGTCCCTGACATAGATACCGACATCGGCCTGATGCACACCCTCTTTGCTTTGGAGGATATTCGGGGGCTGACTATTGGGGAGATTGACGGCGAGGTTTGTCTGCGTCTGGACAAATCCAAAGGCAAGACCTATACCAATATGCTTGATATGCTGTCCGCCTGGGCGGAGCAGGCCAAGAAGCTGGAGGCCGGGGAGATCACCAGGGAAGACTATGACCGCTGGCGGTACAACTACCCCAAGTACGACACCACTCACCGCTGGGCCAAAGTCCCCTCCAAAGAGTTGAGCGATTTTCTGGTAGAAGCGTTCCGGGACAGGCTTGACATAGACGAATAGACAGCAAAAGCCCTTACCGACGTTGCCATCGGTAAGGGCTTTCTAATATGGTTGTCCTCACTTATAAGCCGCAAAAGAACATTCTTTACCCGCAATCCACTGGGGATACAGAATGATACGGCCTATGGGGAGCGTTATCAAATCGTTATCAAAAGAGAGATATAAAACCGCAAAATCGTTGTGCCGCAACGGGTTCGGAGTTTCAAAAACTCACTCCCACTCAATGCTCGCCGGCGGCTTGGTGGTGATGTCGTACAATACGCGGTTGACGCCCGCCACCTCGCCCACGATGCGCGTGGCGATGCGTCCCAAAACGGCGTAGGGAATTTGGGCGACGTCGGCGGTCATAAAATCGTCCGTGGTCACGGCGCGCAGGGCTACGGCGTAGGCGTAGGTACGCTCGTCGCCCATGACGCCGACGCTGCGCGCGCCGGTCAGCACCGTAAAATACTGCGACACGCTGCCGTCCAGTCCGGCGGCGGCCATTTCCTCGCGCAAGACCCGATCGCTCTGGCGCACGATGCGCACCTTGTCGGGCGTTACGTCACCGACGATGCGAATGGCCAGCCCTGGGCCCGGAAAGGGCTGACGGTACACCAGGCTTTGGGGGAGGCCCAAGGTCAGGCCCAGGGCGCGCACCTCGTCCTTAAACAGCATGCGCAGCGGCTCGACCATTCGCTTGAAGCCCAGCTTTTTGGGCAGGCCGCCCACGTTGTGATGGCTTTTGATGACGGCGCTTCCCTTGATTCTGCCGCTTTCGATGACGTCCGGGTAAATGGTGCCCTGCGCAAAAACGTCCAGGCGGCCCAGCTTTTCGGACTGCGCTTGAAAGACGCGCACGAAATCACGGCCGATGATTTTGCGCTTGCGCTCCGGGTCGGTAACGCCGCGAAGATCGCGGAAATACATCTCGGAGGCGTCCACGCGCACCAAGCGCACGGGAAACGTTTGGGTAAACACTTCCTCCACTTGTTCGCTTTCGCCGGCGCGCATGAGGCCGTGATCCACATACACGCAGGTCAGCCGGTCGCCGATGGCACGGTAGATGAGCGCCGCGGCCACCGCGCTGTCCACGCCGCCGCTGAGCCCCAAAAGCACCGTTCCTTCGCCGATGTCTTCGCGCAGTTGGCGCACGGCCATGTCCGCATAGGCTTGCATGTTCCAATCGCCGGAAAGACCGCAAATGCTCAGCAGGAAGTTTTGCAAAAGCCTTGTGCCTTCCTCCGTGTGCGTCACCTCGGGGTGAAACTGTACGCCGTATAATCCCAGCGCCGCGTTTTCCATAGCGGCCACCGGGCATTGAGGCGTATGAGCGATGGCCGAAAAGCCTTCCGGCGGACGCGATACCTGAAAGGTGTGGCTCATCCAGCATTGGCTGGCCGGACGCATGCCTTCCAGCAGGCGGCTTTTCTCCATCTGCACCAAAGCGCGGCCATACTCGCGCTGCTGGCCGCGGACGACCTCGCCGCCCAGGAGGTGCGCCAAAAGCTGCATGCCGTAGCAGATGCCCAGCACCGGCACGCCCAGATGCAAAAGGCCAGGATCAATGCGCGGCGCGTCCTCGTCGGTCACGCTGGCAGGGCCGCCGCTGAGGATAATGCCCTTGGGCTTGAGCCTTCGCACCGTGCGCAGCGACGCGCTGGCGGGGAGCACCTGCGAAAAAACGCCGCATTCGCGCACGCGCCTGGCGATTAGCTGCGTATACTGACCGCCGAAATCAAGAATCACGACGCATTGGGGCTGATCCATACTGCCGGCCACTCCTTTGGAACGGTTTGAAAATTTCCGAACCTTTAAAATGGAATACGTACCAACGTTCATTGTGCCACAAAAAGGCCGGGCGCGCAAGAGGCAACGCGCTTAATCCTGGCGTTCAAAGCGCAGGTCAAAGCGCGTGCCGCGGTTGGGAGCGCTTTCCACCGTGATGCTTCCTCCGTGTTTTTCCACCAGGCGTCGAACGATGCTTAACCCCAACCCCGTGCCGCCTGTGTCACGGCTGTGGGCCTTGTCCGCCCGATAAAACGGCTCGAAGAGATGGGGGAGATGCTCGGCGTCCATGCCCATGCCGTCATCCGACACCGAAAAACCGTGCGGCTCGAGCACAATGCGCACGAAACCTCCGTCCTTGCCGTAGCGTATGGCGTTGTCCACCAGGTTGTAGAGAATTTCCCAGACATCCTTTTCCCGCGCCAGCAGGGTGCATTCTCCTTGCAGGGCCAAATGCAGATTACGCTTGCGGGCGCGTCCTTCCACCGCGCGAAAAATCTCCTCGGCGACCTGGCGCACATTCACCGGTTCGCGCTGTCCATCGTCCTCGCGCTGAGCTTGGCTGAGCAGCAAAATATCCTGGATGACGCTGAGCATGCGGTCGCACTCCTTGAGGATCAGAGACGTATACAGCGCCTGTTCCTGCGGGTCATCGGCCATGCCTTCGTTGAGCAGCTCCGCAAAGCCGCGTATGGAGGTCAGGGGACTTTTAAGCTCGTGGGAGGCGTTGGCCACAAAATCTTCACGCAGGCCCAGGGTACGGCGTACCTCGCGCATATCGGCGTTGAGCCGGTTCACCTGGTAAGCAATGCTTCGCAGCGCCGGCGCCAATTCGGGAAAACGGGCTTCGCGCGGCGCTTGCCCGTCCTGGGCCAGCAACACAGCCACGTCTTCCAGCTGCCCTTCCATCTCTCCGGCAAACGAGGAAACGAAACGTCGGAAAATCAAATGCAACAGCAAAAAAACCAGCAGGATTCCCAGCGAGCAAAACAGCAAAAACCGCATAATGTCGCTGAGGGGATAGCTCAGGCGCAGCACCAGTTGAGGGGAAATCTTAATGGCGGCATACAGCGTGGGCACGCGGGTGGTTTCGCTCAGGCGCATGCTTTCGCCAATGCCGCCCTGCATTGCCTGCACGACTTCCCAGCGGTCCACGTGGCTTTGCATCAAGAGAGGATCGGCCTCGCTGTCGGCCAGCACCAGGCCTTGCTCCATCAAAAACGTCACCCGCATAGGCGGAGCGGCCTGGGCGATATCGCGCGCCAGCTCCTGCAAGGTGGCGTCGGAGGTTTCGGTCCAGGCCGTCGCCGTAGACAGAATGACGCGCATGGTTTCCTGCGCGTCGCGGATGGTCATGAGCACGAAAGCCGCCGTAATCATGGCCGCCATGGTCATGGTGATGGCGATTCCGCGCCAATAGATTCGTTTGAGCCTTTTTTTCATGCGTTATCCCCGGCGTCCAGCCGGTACCCCAAACCGCGTACCGTTTGAATCAGGTCGCGGTCGCCCAGCTTGAGCCGCACCATTTTGATGTGATAGTCCACCGTTCGGGACGGATCCTCGCCGTTGGCGTAACCCCAAACGTCCCGAATCAGCTGCGCGCGGCTGATGGTTTCTCCCGCGTGGCGCGCCAAATAGGTCAAAAGCTCATATTCCCGCGCGGTGAGTTCCACCTGGCGTCCGTCCACCGTCAGCTCCCGCACGTCGGGCCGCAGGCACAGAGGCCCCACGCGCAGCTCCGCGTTTCCCGTGCCCGAACGCCTCAGCGCCGCGCGAATCCTGGCTTGCAGCTCCCGCACGCCAAAGGGTTTGGTAATATAGTCGTCGGCGCCCATTTCCAGCCCGCGCACCTTGTCGCCTTCGGCGCTGCGCGCGGAAAGAATCATCACGGGGATGGCCCGCGTTTCCCGCCGGTTTTTCCACTCCTCCAGGATGGCAAAGCCGTCCTTGCGCCGAAGCATCAAATCCAACAGCAGCAGATCCGGCGTGCCTTTTTGCAATGCGCGTTCCAATTCTTCGGCGTCGTTAAAGCCGCTGGGCGTATCGCCCGCCTTGCGCACCACCGCCTCGACCAGCAGGCGAATGCGCTCGTCGTCCTCTACAATCCATATAACGGCCACCGTCGCCCCTCCTTATATGCAGCGGATAAAAAGAGCGGCGGCTGCCCTCTTGGGACAGCCCCCGCCCGGATGCGTCTGATTAGCCTTGACGATGGGAAGCAAAGCACTCGCTGCAGTAGATGGGACGATCGCTCTTGGGAATGAAGGGAACGGTCGGGGGCGCACCGCAGATCGCGCAGGTCGTTTCAAAGGTCTCACGGGGGGCGGAAGCGCGGTTGGCCTTGCGGGCGGCGCGGCAGTCCTTGCAGCGGGTCGGCTCGTTCTGGAAGCCCTTCTCGGCATAGAACTCCTGCTCACCAGCGGTGAACACGAACTCAGCGCCACAGTCACGGCAAACCAACGTCTTGTCTTCGTACATGGTTGGGTATCCTCCGATTCAATGAATTGTGCACCCGGCTGACCTGGTCTTTGACCCCACACTCGCCGACAGGAGGGTCCGCTCATCGCTTCTGCGCCCTACTCGCCCTCTCTCGCCGAAGTTCCGGCGGTCGGACTTACCACTAGAACGCGCCATGCTCGCCGGGCTTTGCCCGGTTTACGTGGACCGCTTTGCCCGCGTCTGGCATCGGCTTGCAACCACAGACCCGGATGCAACGCACACATTATAGTCCCTCTTGGGAAAAAAAACAAGACAGTTTTCTGCAAATTCATTGCATTGTTTTCCAATTACATCCTTTTTGGCGTACTGCGGGGTATCTTAAGTCTCCACTAGGCCTTGGTCGCGCGCTTGCGAGGTATAAAGCTCGTAGTATGCGCCGCGCTTGGCCATAAGCTCCTCGTGACTGCCGGCTTCCAGGATGCCTTTGTTGCCGATGTAGAGGATGCGGTCGCAGTTTTGAATCGTGGACAGGCGGTGCGCGATGATAAACGAAGTGCGGTTTTTGAGCAGCGCCTGGATGCCTTCCTGAAGGAGCTTTTCGGTTTGGGTGTCAATGGAGGAGGTGGCTGCGGCCAGGATCAGGATGCGCGGATCCGAAAGCAGGGTGCGGGCGAAAGCCACCAATTGCTTTTGCCCTTGGGAGAGGCGGTTGCCTCGCTCGCTGACGGCGGTTTGATAGCCCTGGGGCATTTCGCGGATGAAGTCGTCCGCGCGCACCAGGCGAGCGGCCTCGCGGATTTCGTCTTCGGTGGCGTCCAAGCGGCCGTAGCGAATGTTGTCCAGGAGCGTTCCGCTGAAGATAAAGCTGTCCTGGAGCATGATGCCCAGCTGGTTGCGCAGGCTGTTGAGGGTGACGTCGGTGATGTCGTAGGCCTGCCCGTCGGCCTCGCCGTAGAGGGTGATGCGGCCGCCGTTGAGGTTGTAAAAACGGCACAGCAGGTTGACCACGGTGGATTTGCCCGCGCCGGTGGGCCCCACCAGGGCGATGCTTTCGCCGGCGCGCACGTGCAGGTTCACGTGCTCCAGCACCGTGACGCCTTCCTCGTAGCCAAAGGTTACGTCGTCAAAATCCACGCGGCCGTCGATGGCGGGGAGCGTTTGGGCGCCGGGCTTGTCGTCCACCACCACGGGTTCGTCCATGGTTTCAAAGATGCGCTCAAGGTAGGCCAGGTTGTTGACGAAGGAGTTGTAAATGTTGGCCAGGTTGGTGATGGGCTGCCAAAAGCGGCTGACGTACTGCCCCATGGCCAGAATGACGCCAAAGCTCACGATGGCGCCGCCCAGCCAGTATACGCCGGCGATATACATCACGGTAAAGACGAGCTGGGTGATGGTTTCGCTGGAAAGCCAGACCGTGTTGCTGATGTAAATGGCGCGCATCCAGGCGGCGCGGCAGGCCTCGGCCAAACGCGCCATAATGGAAAGGTTGACCTCCTGGCGGGTAAAGAACTGGCTGACGCGCACGCCGTCGATGGACTCGGCAAGGTAGGCGTTGTAGTTGGAGTTTTTGTTGCTTTGGTTCTGCCAGGCCTTGCGCTGCCGGGGCTTGATGTAGAGAATGACGGCCACGAACAGCGGCAGCCCGGCGATGACGATGGTAGCCAGGGTGGGGTCAGTGGAATACATAAACACCACGATGAACACCAGGGTGATGATTTCCAGGATGGAGTTGATGATGCCGTTGGAAAGAATGTCGGAGACGGAGTTGACGTAGTTGATGACGCGAACGAGGATTTTCCCGGCGGGGCGGCTGTCGTAGTAGCTAAAGGGCAGGCGCTGGAGGTGGGCGAAGAGATCCTTGCGAATGTCGTAGATGATTTCCTGGCTGACATAGGCCATGATGCGCGAGCGTATCACGGTAAACACGATGCCCAGCAGGATAATCCCCACAAACAGCAGCGCCATTTTGCCAAGCATTGCCGTATCCTTGGCGGGCACGGCCACGTCCAGCACCCATTGGGTGATCTTGGGAATCAACAGCGCGCTGATGCTGGATAAGGAGCTCAGCAACAGGGCCGTAAGCATTTTGACGCGGTGGCGCGAAATATAACGCAGCGCGCGCTTGAGGTGCTTGAGCTGAAAGGGGGATTCCAGGGTTTCGTCCACGTCAAACTTGTTGCGAGCCATCAGCCGTTCGCCTCCTTGTTCGCGGCGGTATCCAGGCCGTTTTGCAGGGCGTAGGTTTCGTAATAGTAGCCGCGTAGGGCCAGCAGTTCCGCGTGCGTGCCGCGCTCGGCGATGCGGCCGTCTTTGAGGATGAGGATTTGGTCGGCGTCCTTGACGGAGGAAATGCGCTGGGCCACGATGATTTTGGTGCAGTCGTAGGGAAGGGAACGAAGCTGTTGTTGGATGTACTGCTCTGTTTCCATGTCCACGGCGGAGGTCGTGTCGTCCATGATGAGAATGCCGGGACGCATGGCCAGGGCGCGGGCCAGGGCGATGCGCTGGCGCTGGCCGCCGGACAGCCCCACGCCGCGCTCGCCAATGATGGTGTCATACCCTTCCGGCAGACGGATCACAAAATCGTCCGCAGCGGCGCGCCGGGCGAAATCGCGCACCTCGTCAAAGGAAAGAGCCTGCGCGCCAAAGGCCACGTTTCCTTCCACCGTATCGGAAAAGAGGAATACGTCCTGCAACGCCGTGCCAATGCCGCCGCGCAGCTCGTTGAGGCGCCATTGGCGAACGTCGCAGTCGTCCACGAGCACGGCGCCCTCATGCACGTCGTAAAAGCGCGCCAGGAGCATGATCAGCGTGGTCTTGCCCGAGCCCGTAGGCCCCATGATGGCAAGCGTCTGGCCGGGCAGGGCGGTAAAGCTGACGTCGTTGAGCACGGTTTGGGTATCAAAGGAGAAACTAACATGCCGGAATTCCACCTTGCCCCCCACGTGGTCGTGCGCAACGGGCTCGGACGGATCCTTGATTTGCGGACGTCCCAGGTCGATTTGCATTACCTTGGCCGCGGAGGTGACGAACCGCTGCACATCGTTGAGCAGGTTGCCCAGGTTGCGCATAGGGTTGCTCAGCGCCCAGCTCAGGCTGGTGAAGATG
>ENA-UOIW01002075-UOIW01002075.1-human-gut-metagenome-genome-assembly--contig:-P58-NODE-2075-length-10906-cov-10.519123_pt1 | contig 10906 bp, 11 predicted proteins | sample MGYA00242334_ERZ723881 | MGnify/ENA metagenome assembly ERZ723881
GTGGGCACCGTGACGGTCACTGCCTGGGAACGACGCTGGCTGATCCGGCCAAAAAGCAGTTCCAGGGCGTTTTCCCACACATAGTCCGGGAACATCTCCAGGCAGGTGCCGGTGGGCCACTTGCTCTCCAAGGTCTGAATATCCTGATAGATGATGACCGCCACATCTTTCGGCACACGGACGCCCAGTTCCCGGAATGCCTCTAAAGCGCCTTCAGCCACCTCATCACTGCCCAACAGAACCGCTTCCGCCAAGGTATGCTCTTCCACGGCCTTCTTGGCCAGAGCATAGCCACTTTCTCGACTGATTTCCCCCACATGGAAGGTTCGGGGATCGTACTGGCCGCGCTTCTCCAAGATGCGCCGGATGGCGGCCAGACGGTGGGTGCCGATGCGGCCGTTGGCCCCGTCATAAATACCACCAATATACCCCAGGCCGGTGTACCGTTTCTGATCCAGCAGGTAGGACACCATCTGCTCCTGGCCCCGGTCGAAGTCCACCTGCACCTGGTCGAACTCGTAGTTGTGCTGGTTGGAGTTCACAAAGACGATGGCGAAGGACAGGGAGCGTAGAAAGTCGATTTCCTTCTCGCTGAACACCCCCAAGGCGATAATGCCATCTACCTTTTGAGGCTCACCGAAAGTCAACCGAACAAAGGTTACCTCGTACTGGTCGGTCATCATCTGTACCAGGCAGGACAGGGACGAGAGCCGTACATTGTGCCGGTCTGGGCGGATGATCCGCCAGTCCGCCACCCCAATGACCAGGTGCGTTTTATGCTCTGCCGCCTTTCTCTGGCGAGGAGATACATAGCCCAAGACGTGGGCCGCCTGAAAAATCCGGGCCCGCACCTCCGGTGAGACAGAGATGTTGTCGTCCTTGTTCAAAACCCGTGAGACCGCCGCAGTCGAGACCTGAGCGGCCTGGGCCACATCCTTGATTGTCGCCATGAGCCTCCTCCTTTCGTATCGTTCCAAGCTCATTATATGGAACTCTTTGTCGAAGTCAATGGAGTTTACTAAATTTTTACTAAATTATAAACCGACCATAATATAAAGGCGTTTCTACGCCGTATCGGAAAGACGAATTCACCTTCTACGATTTGCAGAAGGTTTCTTTCCTGCCGAACTGGTGATCAGAGGTGTTAGTTGTACTGCTTACGCTTTTCGTATGTGCCGTCAACTCTCCCATGGCCAGAATGTGAGGAAACCCAGGTTCTTCCCCCAAACTTCACACAGTTCTAACCTGCCTTTTTCCTTGGTGCGGTGGAAGGGCGGCGCCATTTCCCCTAGAATGGGAGCAGAAGCTGGGGTATTCTGCCCAGCCCAAGGAGGAAGCTATGAAACTGCGGAAATTCACGGCGCTGCTGCTGGCCCTTTTGACTGCGGCGGCAGTCTTGACCGGTTGCGACACTGCTGCGGACAGCGGTGCCGACACTGTTCTTGGCAGCGGCGGCAAAACGTTGCGGATCGTGTCCGGCTCGGAAAACCGGGAGCTGGAACCTATTTTAGAGGACTTCGCCAAATCGGAGGGCGTCCGCATCGAGATGACCTACCAGGGTTCTTTGGACATCATGCGCCTGCTGGAGGGGGAGGAGCTGCCCTACGATGCGGTGTGGCCCGCCAGTTCCCTGTGGCTGGATGCGGCGGACACCTCTCTCAACTTAAAGCACACCGAGTCCATTTCCATCACCCCGGTGGTGTTCGGCATCCGGCAGAGCCTGGCCCAGGAGCTGGGCCTTGTGGGAAAGGAGGTTTCGGTGGGGGACCTGCTGGAGCCCATCCGCGGCGGGAAGCTGCGGTTCTGCATGACCAGCGCCACCCAGTCCAACTCCGGGGCCAGCGCCTACATCGGGTTCCTCTACGCCCTGCTGGGCAACCCGGAATCCCTCACATCCGCCGATTTGGAGAGCGAAAGCCTGCGTATCCAGATGACCGAGCTCCTCTCCGGGGTGGACCGTTCCTCCGGCAGTTCCGACTGGCTGAAGGACATGTTCCTCCAGGGGGACTTTGACGCCATGGTCAACTACGAGTGCTTGGTCATCCAGGCCAACCAGGAGTTGGAGGCCCAGGGCCGGGAGCCCCTGTACGTGGTGTACCCCACCGACGGCCTGACCATCGCCGACTCCCCCTTGGCCTATGTGGACCAGGGGGACGGGGAGAAGGAGGAGCTATTTCTGAAATTGCAGGAATACCTGCTCTCGGCAGACACCCAGAACGCCATCCAGCGCACAGGGCGGCGGTCCAGCTACACCGGGGTGAATGAGGAAAACCGGGACGTGTTCCGAGAGGACTGGGGCCTGCAGCCGGACCGGGTGCTCTCCCCCATGAAGATGCCCGCCCAGGAGGTACTGTTCCAGGCCCTGGATCTGTACCAGACGGAATTCAAAAAGCCCTCCTTGAACGTCTACTGCCTGGACTACTCCGGCAGCATGGCCGGGGAGGGGAACCGGCAGCTGGAGGCGGCCATGGAGCAGCTGCTCATTCAGTCAAACGCCCAGGAACATTTCCTCCAGGCCTCCAGCCGGGAGGTGAACATCCTCATCCCCTTCAGCGGCGAGCCCATGGAAGTCTGCACCGCCCAGGGCAACGGGGCGGAGCTGGAAGCCCTGAACACTACTGTGCAGGATTTAGCGCCAGGTGGCGGCACCGATATGTACGCCGCCGCCCTCCGGGGGCTGGAGGAGCTGAAAAACTACGACCTGTCCCAGTACACCCCGGCCATCATCCTGCTCACAGACGGCCAGTCCGAGGGCTCCTTCCGAGCGTTTGCCGATGCCTACCAGGAGCTGGGGGCCCAGGTGCCGGTGTTTTCCATCATGTTCGGGGATGCGGACGAGAGCCAGCTGGAGGACCTGGCGGAGCTCACCAACGCGAGAGTTTTCGACGGCCGGGAGGACCTGGTGGGGGCCTTCCGCAGCGTAAAGGGGTATAACTGATGCGGGAATGGAAACGGGTGCTCTTTGCGGCAATCTCCGCGGCGGGGCTGTTTTTGCTGCTGTTCCTGATGCTGCGGTGGCATCCCCTGGTGGCGTTGGCCCTGTCCGTGGGGCTCTACGGGGGCGTCTATCTGGTGCTGGCCCCCAAGGCCAAGGAACAGACCTTGCGCATGACCTACGGCGTGGACGAGGAGGAATACCAAGCGGTACTGGCGGAAGCCCGCAAAGACCTGGCTGTGCTGGCCCAGGCGGAGGAAGCCATGGACAGCCCCCAGGATAGGGAGCAGGTCCGCCGGTTGTGGACCACCGGCCGCAGCCTGGTAAGCTACTTGGAAAAGGAACCGGGGAAGCTCCCCCAGGCCCGGCAGTTTTTCCTCTACTATCTGGACACCGCCGCCCATTTGATGGAGCGGTACCAGGCCTTTCAGAAGGCGGGGGTGCGCTCGCCGGAGGTGGTGGACCTGCTACAGCGCACCGAGCAGGCCCTGCCCCTGCTCAACCAGGCCTTTGAAAAGCAGTACGACCAGCTGCTGGCCGGGGAGCTGATGGACACCCAGGTGGAGATCGACGTGCTGAAAGCGGCCTTGGGGCCGGAGCTTCTGCCAAAGGAGGGGACGAAATGAAAGCGAAGTGGATAGGCCTGCTGCTCCTCATCGTGGTGGCCCTGGGGGCCGTGGGCTATGTGTGGTTCTCCCAGTCCACCCAGGTGACGGAGATTACCGGCTATGTGGGGGGCGAGAAGATCGGCCTGCTGGAAGATGAGCAGGTACAGAAGATCTTGAAAGACAAGTACCGCCTGTCCCTGGATTACAACCGGGCGGGCTCCATCGAGATGGTGACCACCCTGGACCGCACCGGCCAGGATTTCCTGTTCCCCTCCAACCAGACGGCCCTGGAGCTGTTCGAGGGGGAGGAGGGCTCTCCCGAAAAGAGCCAGATTGTCTTTAACACCCCCATTGTGCTGTACACCCACGCCGCCGTGGCGGAGGCGCTGACTGCCGAGGGCGTGTTCTCCCAGAGCGGCGGGGTGCTCACCGCGGACATGGAACAGCTGGTAGAGCTGATGGAGTCCGGCGCCCAGTGGAGCGACGTGGGCCTGCCGGAGCTGTACGGCAGCGTCACCGTGGGCACCACCGACCCGGCCAAGTCCAACTCCGGCAACATGTTCGCCGGGCTGTTGGCCAACGTCCTCTGCGGCGGCTCCGTGGGGGAGGAGGACCTGCCGGAATTGCTGCCCCGGCTCCAGGCCCTGTTCCAGAAGCTGGGGTACATGGAGAGCTCCTCCTCCGACCTGTTCGACCAGTTTTTGAAAACCGGCATGGGGGCAAAGCCCCTCATCGCCGGGTACGAGAGCCAGCTGTTGGAATTCGCCGTACAGGAGCCGGAGACCTGGGAGCAGATCAAGGGGGACATTGTGATGGTATACCCCACCCCCACGGTGTGGTCGTCCCATGTGTTCATCGCCCTGGATGAGGCCGGGGCCCTGGGCATCGACGCCCTGCTGGACGAGGAGGTGCAGCGCCTGGCCTGGGAGAACCACGGCTTTCGCACCGGGGTGTACGACGCCCCCACGGACACGGCCCAATTCGGGGTGGAGGGCGTGGCGGAAGAGGTCACCCAGGTGGCCCCCATGCCCGGCGCCCCGGTGATGGAGGCCATCATCGCCGCCCTTTCGTAAGGAGGAACAGCGTATGTGGAAGTGGAGCTTGCTGGCCCTGGGGCTGGGCCTGTTGTTTGCCGTCCTCGCCTGGTCGGGGCTGCGGCGGCGCAGTAGCTGGCGGGACGGGGAAAAACTCTGGGGCCAGGTGATGGGGGTCAGCGTCACCCCCGTCTGGAACGGCGCCGATTCCATGGACGGGGACCGCTCCCCCGCCAGGGTGACTTTGCGGCTTTCCCTGGAGGGGCGGGAGGTCTCCCTGCAAAAGGACTTTCCCAAAGTGCTGGCCGCCCCTGCCCTGGGCCAGCGGGTGCAGGTGCTGTACCGCCGCTCCACCGGGGAGTGGGCCCTGTGGAAGGACGTCCGCTCCTGGTGGGTGCTGTGGGCGATTTTGGCGGCAACCGCTGTGGCGGTGTTTCTCCTGCTGCTGTTGGGAGGAAGAACCGTGGCCGCCCAGCTCTCCGACTACACCGTAGACCACCCCAACCCGGCAGGCAGCGGGCTGGCCCTGCTCGTGGGCTTTGGGGCCGGGGCAACGGGGGCGGCCCTTGCTTGGGGCCTGTTCCTGCCTGTGCTGCGGGACGCCTTCCGCCCCCTTGCCTGGGTTGCCCGCTCCCTATTGGGCCAGTGGGAGCCGCGCCAAGCCAAATTTGTGGGCTGGGTGCAGGAGTCCGACGGGGACGGCGGGGTCCGTTCCTACCCCTTGTTCTCCCTGGGGCAGGGCCAGGACTTTTTCCCGGCCGTCACCCGGCAAAAGCATTTCGCACCGGGGGACATCCTCACCGTTTACAAGAGCCCCAAGGGCCGTTTCTCCCTGGAGCCGGAACCTCTCGACTACCTGCTCCTTCCCCTCCACCTGCTGCCGGTTTTCTTTGTGGGGCTGTTCGTCCTCTGCCTTTTGGTGACGGCGGCCTTTCTGCTGGGGACGGGTGTTGCAGGGCTGGCAGCCTCCCTTTGACGGGGCTGTCGGTTGCCTCTAACCACTTTTTGCGGAGTTGATACCACATGGACCAGTTGATCGTATATGGCAGCCAATACGGCACCACCCAGCGGTACGCGGAACGGTTTTCCCAGTTGACCCGCTTGCCCTGTATCAGCAGCGAGGAGGTGAAAGACCTCTCTCCCTATGGCCGGGTCATCCACTTCGGCAGCCTGTACGCCGGCGGGGTCAAGGGCCTGCGAAGGACTCTCCGGGCCCTGGGGGAGCACACCGGGCTGGTCATTGTCACCGTGGGGCTGGCGGATGTGACGGATGAGGAGAACCTCGCCAACATCCGGAACGCACTGAAGCGGCAGGTGCCCGGCCATCTCTTGGAGAAAACCCAGGTGTTCCACCTGCGGGGCGGCATCGATTACCGGAAGCTGAGTCTCAAGCACAAGGCCATGATGACGCTCCTCTATCACAGCGTAAAAAACCAGCCGGAAGAGCAGAAAACTGCGGAGACACGTGCCATGATCGAGACCTTCAACAAGGCGGTGGACTTTGTGGACTTCAGCGCACTGGAACCCATTGCGGGGGCGGTTCGGTAAACCGCTGCTGGGGACGCAATGATTGTGGGCTTGCCAAAACTGGAACGCAGCTCTCTGACGAAGGCCGGGCGCACCTAGTTCCCTTTTGGCAGGCCTCACACCCCCACCCTCCCCTGCATCTGGGCGCTGACCTCCCGCTTCTTTTCGTCAAAGGCATGAGTATAAATGTCCAGCGTGGTAGAAACTTGTGAGTGCCCCAGCAGCCCGGAAACCGTGGCCACATCCGCCCCGCCGGAGATCATCAGGCTGGCGGCGGTGTGCCGCAGGCTGTGGACGTTCAGGTCCAGGGGCAGGTTGTGCTTTTTGAGGATCAGCTTGAATCGCCAGGTAAAAGTGCTAGGGGTCATGGGCAGATTTTCTCCATGGCGGCGGAAGATGTAGTCCTCCAGGGTCAGCTCTCTGCCCTCGTGCAGCTCCAACTCCCCCTGGCAGAAAGAACGGTACTCCTTCAGCAGGCTGGCCATCTCCAGGGAAAAGTAGACGTACCGGTCCCCGGCGGCGGTTTTGGGTTCTTTCACAAGGATGTCCTCCCCCGTGACCTTCACCACGTTGCGGCAGATGTGGATGGACTTCTCAGTGAAGTCCACATCCTTCCATTTGAGGCCGCAGCATTCCCCACGGCGCATCCCCGTAGCGATGATGAGTTTGAAGTAGGTTTCGTACTTGATATTTTGTTGCGTTCCCCCAAGTCCCGCACACACAAGGAACTCAGCCGTACTCTGTTTCGCTGGAAAACCATAAAGGCTTGCTGGGAATCGGAAAAGAGTTGGGCGCGGGCCAACTCAAAGCCTTCCCAGGGGGAAAGGGCAACTTCAGCCTCTTCCTCCCCTTTGTGGACAGCGGCGGAAGCTTGCAGGTAATCTTCTGGCTGAAACCCTGCCCAGCGGGGATGGAGCACCACGAAGCCCCGCAGCAGCCCTTGGTCCACCACCCGGAGCTCTGGGAGGAAGGATTTATTGCCATATTTGGAGTTATCCAGCAGATGCTGTGCGGCGATATAATCCTCCCGGGAAACGATGGCTTCGTGATGGTTCCGATAGAGGCTTTGGGGACGGTCCCCTTTATTCTTTTTTGCTTTGTGTGTGAGATAGTTGGGGGTGAATGTCTTTCGGGTGAGTACGTCCCCGCAGTGCCGTTCATTGCGAAGCACCTGCACAACGGCGTTGGATGTCCACTTGATATTCCCCAAATACGTTTTTCTGCCTTGGCGTGTAAGGATTTCTGCAATCTCGCTGGTGGAGTAGCCATAGAGATACAGGTAAAAAATCAGTTTTACCGTGGGGGCTTATTTGGGGTTGACCACCAGATTCCCTTCGCTGTCGTGGGAATACCCCAGCAGCTTGGGAGTCAGGGGAAGCCCTCCATCCAAACGCATCCGCAGGGAAGTCTCCATGCTCCGGCTGCGGGTGTGGGATTCCTCCTGAGCCATGGTGGCCTGGAAAGACAAAGCCATTTGGGAATCATCCTTCAGGGAGAAAATGTACTCGCTTTCAAAGAACACCCCCACAGGGGAGGACAGTTCGCTGAGCATCCGCACGGTGCTGATGCAGTCCACCACGTTCCTGGCGAAGCGGGAGACGCTTTTGGTCAGGATGAGGTCAATCTTCCCTGCCTTACAGTCCGTAATCATCTGGTGGAATTGCTCCCGGCGGGCCAGGGAGGTACCGCTGATCCCTTCATCGGCGTAGATACGCACTAAGTTCCAGTTAGGGTGCCTGCGGACGTAATCCTCGTAATACTTTTTCTGCAGCTCGTAGGAGGAGGTTTGCTCCACATTCCCGGTGGACACCCGGGCGTAGACAGCCACCGACAGCCGGGAACTTTCCCCGAAGAAGTCCCGCGGTTCTTTGGCAGGGAAGAACGTGTAATTCTCCTGGTCGATTTGCGTGTGGATTCTCCAGCGCACACGTTCCTTTTGGGAGAGGCCGCTGCGTTTTTCGGCTTCATGCGTCATGATGTTCCTCCCTTGCAGGGTTTTCTGGATCCGGCAGGAAGAGGGGATCCCGCAGGTCTTCTTGGTAGTAGGACGCCAACGTGAAAATGTCCTCCGAAATGAAGTAGATTCCCACCGGATGGGGAAGTGCCGCCAAAAGCCTGGCACAGAAGGATACTTCCAATGGCTTCTGGGATACGTTTCCCGTTTTTTGCGTGACGATCAAGTCTACCTTCCCGTCCTGGCAGTCCTGCAACAGCCGTGACCAGGCCTTGGCGCTTTCCATGCGGGGCGCGGTGGAACCCTCATCGATATAGAAACCTACAAAGTCCCAGTTGGGGCAGCGGGCCATGGAATCGGCAAATGCCTTTTTGTGAAGTTCCAGGTAATTTTCGTAGCGGGTCTGGTTGAAATAGCGGATATACACCGCCACATGAAAGGGGTGCGCTGGGGACGGCCTTTCCCGCCGGGCGGGTCCCATCCTCTGGCGGCGTTGTGCCAGCTGTCCTTTCTGGGGGCCTGTCAGCTGCAACAATGGCGCGAAGGGCGATTCCTCCGCATGTTCCTGTGTCCCCGGTAGGATATGTTCCACCATGCTTCTCACCTCCGGCTGTTTCTTAGCACTTATTATAGTGGATGGCAGGAAAAACAAAAGCGACCGAGAGCCAAGAACTTGACTCCCGGTCAAAAACGAGAAAATATTTACCGGAAACGCCGCCGCAGCCCTGCGTGGATGCAATGGGCTACCTCTTGAAGCAGCGACAGCTCCCACTCCTCGCAGTTTCGAAAAAAGAAGAGCGATTTCCGGGAAGGCTCCCAGGGGATGTGGGGCAGCTGATCGGCCAGCAAATAGTCGGCGGATACCTGTAGCGCATTTGCGATGCGGATCAATGTCTCCAGGCTGGCCCATCTCTTTCCGGTCTCTATGGTGCTGACAGCGGATGGGGATTTTCCAATGGCTTCGGCCAGCTGCTCTTGGGAAAGGCCCGCCTCCCTCCTGGCGGATTGAATTCGTTTTCCCAGCTTTTTGTAGTTGATTTCCATAAACAAAACCTCCAATTGTAAAATTGTAGGTTCATTATAGAGGGCGGGGATTTCTGGAACACGAGATAGACACGATTGCAAATTCAAGGGCAAGGGAAGATTGCAGTTTGCCAACTCAAGTTGGCAACTAGTGGATGTGATTGGTCTTTACCCGATGCTGCCTGATGAGACCTGCTTCCTGCTCGTACTGGATTTTGATGACGCTGACTGGCAAGCCTGCGCTACTGCTGTGGCGCAAGTCTGTCGCGCCCATACGGTGCCGTTCGCACTGGAACGTTCCCGCTCTGGTCAGGGAGCACACTTATGGCTGTTTTTTGCCGAGGCAATCCCATGTACCCATGCCCGGCGTTTGGGCGACATACTGCTGACCGCTGCCATGGCTGCCTGTCCGGCGCTCACCTTTGCTGCATACGACCGGATGTTTCCCAATCAGGACACACTGCCTGCAGGCGGCTTTGGTAATCTGATTGCCCTGCCGCTGCAGGGTAAGGCCCGGCAACGGGGGAACAGCATTTTTGTGGATGAATCGTTTATCCCCTATCCGGATCAATGGGCGTTCCTTTCTTCGGTGCGGACATTGCTGCCCACCCAGGTCGATACTCTGCTGGAAACTCTATGTCCCGCTGGGCGAGTACTGGGCGAACTAGCGGATGAAGTGGGCGTGGAGGTCAGCGCTGCTGACGTTGCCCAAACTTCAATGGAAAGCTGTGCACCATGGAAACCAAAACCCGTGCAATCCCTGGCAGCGCAAGATTTTTTATACCAGCCGCTTTCCATCGTGCGTGCCGATGGCCTGTACATCCAAAAGAGACATCTTACGCCAGTAGCCCGAAACCAACTGATCCACCTGGCTGCCTTCCGCAACCCTGACTTTTATAAAAAGCAAGCAATGCACTTTTTCACCCACAACATCCCGCGCATCATTTCCACCGCAGAAGAAAAAGATGATTTCCTGGTGCTGCCGCGCGGATGTGAGGAGGCGCTTTGCTCCCTACTTCACGGTGCTGGGGCCACTTATACCGTTCAGGACGAATCCTGCCCTGGGCGCCCTCTTCATATTGCCTTTACTGGCACATTGCGTCCCGACCAGCAGCCTGCAGCCAGTGCCTTGCTGGCACACCATAACGGGGTACTCAGTGCCACCACCGCATTCGGCAAGACTGTGATTGCTGCCTGGCTGATTGCGCAACGAAAAGTCAATACGTTGATTTTGGTACACACCCAGACACTGCTGAACCAATGGCAGGCAGCGCTCACCCAATTTTTGTGCATTGACGAATCGTTGCCACCACAGCCCAAACAACACGGTCGCCGGCGGAAGCTCAGCTTGATTGGGCAGATTGGCGGAGGAAAGAATACGGCGGCCGGTTATGTGGATATCGCAATGCTTCAGTCGTTGGTCTGTGACGGCGAGGTAAAACCTTTTATCAAGGAATACGGTCTGGTCATTGTGGATGAGTGTCACCACGTCTCGGCTGCTGGATTTGAGCAGGTGCTTCGGGCTGTGTGTGCACGATATATATATGGCTTGACGGCCACTCCGACACGGGCAGATGGGCATGAACCGATTATCACGATGCAGTGCGGGCCAATCCGTTACCAGGTCAGCGCTGCCGAACAAGCCGCGCGCCAGGGCTTTGCACGGATTGTGGTACCGCGTTTTACTAGGTTTGCCATGCCACTGACTACTGAAAAAATGACTTATGCCACAATCTGCGAAGCTTTGATTCGGGATACCCTACGTAATAAACTATAGTAAACGACAAAAATAAATTTACTTAAATGTGCAGAGCTTCTTTAATTG
>ENA-UOIW01002081-UOIW01002081.1-human-gut-metagenome-genome-assembly--contig:-P58-NODE-2081-length-10874-cov-27.776689_pt1 | contig 10874 bp, 10 predicted proteins | sample MGYA00242334_ERZ723881 | MGnify/ENA metagenome assembly ERZ723881
TGCGCCAGCTTCTCTTTATCATCCGCATACTGCTGATACAGCATCTGCAGCTCATCGGCATAGGCCTGCAAAAACGCCGGCGTAAACACCTGACGACGGTGCTCTAACCAGCGCTGCTGCTCATGTTCATCGAGCGTGCCGGGGAAGTTGCGCGCCCGGTAGTTAAACAGCAGGCGTTCGATACGCTGGTCGGCGAAGGTGATATCCAGTGCCGGCAGATTGCGCGGTTCGGTTTCCAGCACGATTTTCATCGCCGCGCGGTCGGCATCGCTAAAGAACCCATTGTACAGCTGGGCGTCGACGTTTTCGGACGGCACGAAGGGTTCGGCTTCGGCATAGACCGCCACTACCTTCTCGCGCACCTGCGGATTCGCCCGCAGCAGCTGGGCGTTCTCCAGACAGCGCTGAATAGAGATCCCCAGCCGGTCGGCATCCTGCGGGCGCAGGGTATTGGCCTGGGCCAGTACCGGACATTTATTTAAATGCACCAGCTTGATCGGCGCCGCCGGCAGATCGCCAAGCTCGGCGCGCGGGGTGTAAAGCCGCTCGCGCAGGGCATCGGCATCCAGTTCCAGCAGCGGCGCCATATCGCCCGCCAGATCGACCATAATCACCGCATTGCGGTTTTCCGGATGCCAGGCCAGGGGCGCCACCAGGCTGGTGTTGCCGCGCGCGGCGCCAAACATGCCGGAGACATGCACCAGGGGCTTCATCTGCGGCACGTCGATAAGCGTCGCCAGCTTGCGCTTATTGCGGTGGCTGTAGAGATAATCAAACAGCCGCGGCTGCCGGGTTTTCACCAGTTTCGCCATGGCGATGGTGGCGTATACGTCGGCCATCGCGTCATGGGCGTTCTGGTGTTCAATACCGTTGGCGACGGTCAGATGTTCAAGCCGGAAGCTCGGCAACCCTTCGTCATTCTCCGGCCAGGCGATCCCTTCCGGGCGCAGGGCATAGCAGGCGCGCATCACGTCGAGCAGATCCCAGCGCGAGTTATCGTGCTGCCAGCTCCAGGCATAAGGGTCATAGAAGTTGCGATAGAAGATATTCCGCGTCACTTCGTCATCAAAGCGCACGTTGTTATAGCCGACGATACAGGTTTGCGGCACCGTGAACAGATCGTGGATGCGGCGGGCAAATGTGGCCTCATTATCCCCTTTGGCCAGCGCTTCCTGCGGCGTGATCCCGGTGATCATCACCGCCTGCGGCTGCGGCAGGTAATCGTCAGCGGGTTTGCAGTAAAACACCTCGGGCTCGCCGATCACGTTCAGCTCCGCGTCGGTGCGGATGGCGGCGAACTGCGCCGGCCGGTCGAGGGAAGGGCTGGTGCCGAAGGTTTCATAATCGTGGAATAAAAATCCGGGCTGGTTGACGCTATCTTGCATAGTCTGTTCATTATCCGTGGTGGCGTGCGACCGGTATGGTAAACGATTTGCCCGGTCATCAGAAGGGTCGCGGCAAGCAACTTCCTCTGCTGTGTCATATTTTCTTGCAATTAAACCCTGATATGAAACGCGAAGTTCCGTAAAAAGGACGGCGGATCTGTAAATCTAGAGGATATGCCGTTGAAAGGCCGTTTGTTTATTGCTGTATCTTTGCTCGCTTCGAGCGTTTCCTGCGCATTTGCCGTCGACTTACCTGCTACGGTCGCGCCGCCTTCCATTCAGGCTGGCTCCTGGGTGCTGATGGATTACACCACCGGTCAGGTCCTGACCGCGGGTAACGAACATCAGCAGCGTAATCCTGCCAGTCTGACCAAACTGATGACCGGCTACGTGGTCGATCGCGCCATCGACAGCCATCGTATCACCTTTGACGATATCGTCACCGTGGGTAAAGACGCCTGGGCGAAGGGCAACCCGGTGTTCGACGGATCATCGCTGATGTTCTTAAAGCCAGGGGATCGCGTTAGCGTTCGCGACCTCAGCCGTGGGCTGATTGTCGACTCCGGTAACGACGCCTGCGTCGCGCTGGCCGACTATGTCGCCGGCGGCCAGCCGCAGTTTGTCGCCCTGATGAATCAGTATGTCGAAAAACTGCACCTGCGGGACACCCATTTCGAAACCGTCCACGGCCTCGACGCTCCGGGCCAGCACAGTTCGGCCTATGACCTGGCGGTGCTGTCGCGGGCGATTATTCATGGCGAACCTGACGTCTACCACATGTACAGCCAGAAAAGCCTGACGTGGAACGGGATCACCCAGCAAAACCGTAACGGTCTGCTGTGGGATAAAACCATGAACGTCGATGGCCTGAAAACCGGCCACACCTCGGGCGCCGGGTTCAACCTGATCGCCTCGGCGGTGGATGGCCAGCGCCGGCTGATCGCCGTGGTGATGGGGGCGGACAGTCCGAAAGGCCGCGAGCAGCAGGCCGCTAAACTGCTGCACTGGGGGCAGCAGAACTTCGACACCGTGCAGGTGCTGCAGAAGGGGCAGAAGGTCGGCACCGAGCGTATCTGGTACGGCGATAAAGAGCAGATTAAGCTCGGCACCGATCAGGATTTCTGGTTAGCCCTGCCGAAGGCGGAAGTGTCGCGCATTAAAGCGAAATATGTGCTGGATAAGAAGGACCTTGAGGCGCCGATCGCCGCCAATCAGCGGGTTGGCGAGATTTCACTGTATGACGGCGACAAGGTGGTGGGGCACTATCCGCTGGTCACCCTCGAAAGCATCAATAAAGGCGGAGTGTTCTCGCGAATGAGCGATTACCTGCATCACGAGCTGTAACCACGCCAACCGCCTCTTTGCAGGCGGTTTTTTTTCGTCTGTCGTTCGTGCTGGCGGGGCGCCTGTTTTTACAGCAGTGTGGTGGCGACTCTGTGAATTCGCGCACATACTGAGGGGGGATCTCCTGTTAAATTAACTGTATATTTATACAGTCATTTATCTCCAAAGGAGGCAAGATGAACTACAGCATCACCACCCTCGGCAAGAAAACCATCGCCGGTTTCCATCTGGTCGGGCCCTGGGATCACACGGTCAAGCAGGGGTTTGAGCAACTGATGATGTGGGTTGAGAACCACCAGGTGCCCGCCCGCGAATGGGTGGCCGTCTACTACGATAACCCGGAGGAAGTGCCGGCGGAAAAACTGCGCTGCGCGACAGCGGTCGCCGTGGATGAGGATTATGTCATTCCCGCCAACAGCGAAGGGGTGATCCTGGCGGCGATTGCCGGCGGGGATTACGCCTGCGCCCGCGCGCGGGTGGTGGATTACGACTTCGCCACTCCGTGGATGCAGTTTTTCGACAGCCTGCAGCAGAGCACGGCGTATCGCATCGCCCCCCAGCCCTGCTTTGAGGTCTATCTTAACGACGGCAACCACGACGGCTACTGGGATATCGACATGTATGTTCCCGTTGAGCGCGTCGCGTCGTAGCGGTTTACCCCTGTTTCGGACAAGGTTTTTTACATTCCCGGCATGCTCCGGGCGAAAAAGCAGTTACAATTGGCCTTTTCGTTTTGCCGGAGAGGGTTGTGCGCGCTGATAAATCACTCAAGCCATTTGAGATCCGCTTGTATCGCCATTATCGGGTGGTGCATGGTGTGCGGATTGCGCTGGCCTTTGTGCTCACTTTTTTGCTGGTGCGGCTGCTGAACGTGCCTGAGGGAACCTGGCCTCTCATCACTCTGGTGGTGGTGATGGGGCCGATCTCCTTCTGGGGTAACGTCGTGCCGCGGGCGTTTCAGCGTATCGGCGGCACGATCCTCGGTTCGGCGCTGGGGCTGGTGGCGCTGAAGCTTGAGCTCATCTCTCTGCCGCTGATGGTCCTCTGGTGCGCGGCGGCGATGTTCCTCTGCGGCTGGCTGGCGCTGGGCAAGAAACCCTATCAGGCGCTGCTGATCGGCATCACTCTGTCGGTGGTGGTCGGGGCGCCGCCCGGCGATATGCATACCGCGCTGTGGCGAAGCGGCGACGTGATCTTCGGCTCGCTGCTGGCGATGCTGTTTACCGGCATCTGGCCGCAGCGGGCGTTCATCCACTGGCGCATCCAGATGGCCAGCTATGTCACCAACTTTAACCGCCTCTACCAGGCCGGCTTCTCGCCAAATCTGGTGGATCGACCGCGGCTGGAAAAGCATCTCCAGCAGGCGCTGAACGACGTGGTTAAAATGCGCGGGCTGATCACCCCCGCCAGCAAAGAGACGCACATCCAGAAGGCGATCTTCGAGGCTATCCAGACCGTCAGCCGCAACCTCGTCTGCATGCTGGAGCTGCAGATCAACGCCTGGTGGGCAACGCGTCCGGGTCACTTCGTGATGCTCAATGCGCACACCCTGCGGGAGACGCAGCAGATGACCCAGCAGACGCTGTTGTCCATCGCCCACGCGCTGTACGAAGGGAACCCTCAGCCTGTGCGCGCCAACAATGAAAAGCTGACTGAGATCGTCCTCGAACTGCGCCAGCTGCTGAAAGAGCAGGGTGATGACGGCCTGGCGGAAACCCCGGTCCATGGCTATGTTTGGCTCTCAATCGAACTGGCGCGCCAGCTGGAGCTGCTCTCGCATCTGATCTGCCGCGCGTTGCGCAAATAAACATCAGATGCACCGGGTAACCACATGGGTTGTTTCGATTCAGCAGCGTTTAGGGTTATGATAAACGCAAAGGAAAAAACATTGTCATCAGCGGCTGCTAGCAGTTATGTTAGCCCTATAACGCAGTCGCTTTACGAATCCGAATCTCAATTATTAGGGGTGTAAAAATGGAAACAACTAAGCCTTCTTTCCAGGACGTACTGGAGTTTGTTCGTCTGTACCGTCGTAAGAACAAACTGCAGCGTGAAATTCAGGACGTTGAGAAAAAGATCCGTGATAACCAGAAGCGCGTTCTGCTGCTGGACAACCTCAGCGACTACATCAAACCGGGCATGAGCGTGGAAGCCATCCAGGGCATCATCGCCAGCATGAAGAGCGATTACGAAGATCGCGTTGATGATTACATCATCAAAAATGCCGAGCTGTCCAAAGAGCGCCGCGACATCTCGAAAAAACTGAAAGTGATGGGCGAAGCCAAAGTCGAAGGCTAAACCCTGCCGGTCCGGCGGGGTTAAGCGTCGCCGGGCTGTTCCGCGTTTCCCTCTCTTTCCTGCTTTTTTCTGCGAAAACTTTGTTCCGGCAACTGCCTCTCCTCACCGACACTTTGCTATACTGGCCCGCGAAAAACGTATTGATATCGGAAAGGTTTCTCTCATCCTGGCCGGGCATCTGACGCAGCGGCGTCAGGGCGATATCTCAACACCTCTCACCTCTCCGACGATCGATTCGCCAGAAGACAAACTCAGGTGCTGACCGGGCGCGACAGAACTCTTCCGCTGCTTTCGCCGACAGGAGTCAACCTCACGTGATTAAGTCATTCTTTGCTGCACTCTCGTTTATCAGCCGCCTGCCGGTCCCGGCGCGGTTATCTCAGGGCCTGGAGATCGAACAGTACCAGCGCAGTATCGTCACCTTTCCGCTGGTCGGTTTACTGCTTGGCGCCATCGCCGGCGCGGTGGCGCTCCTCCTGCAGCCGTGGTGCGGCGTCCCGCTGGCGGCGCTGTTCGGCGTGCTGGCGCTGGCGCTGCTCACCGGCGGATTCCACCTTGACGGGCTGGCTGATACCTGCGACGGCATTTTCTCCGCCCGCACCCGCGATCGGATGCTGGAGATCATGCGCGACAGCCGGCTGGGCACCCACGGCGGGCTGGCGCTGATCTTCGTGCTGGTGGCGAAAGTGCTGGTGGTTGGCGAGCTGCTGCTGCGTGATATCCACCCCATCGCAGCCCTGGCGGCGGCCTGCGCCGTCGGTCGCGGGATGGCGGTGCTGCTGATGTATCGTCATCGCTATGCGCGGGAAAAGGGGCTGGGCAATCTGTTTATCGGCAAAATTAGCCTGCAGCAGACGCTGGTGACGATGGCGATGGCGATCGCGCTGGCCACCGCCCTGGTGGGGCTGCAGGGGCTGCGCGCCGCGCTGATCACCCTGGTGCTGATCTGGGGTCTGGGATGGGCGCTGAAGCGAACCCTCGGCGGGCAGACCGGAGATACCCTCGGGGCGGCGATTGAGCTGGGCGAATTACTCTTTTTACTGGCGCTGCTGTAAGGCCTGACGCCAACGGTGAGGAACAGAATGGAAACACTTTCGGCGTTACTGGCTGCCATTCCGCAGCCCGATGTGGCGGCCATGGCGCGCGCTCAGCAGCATATTGATGGCCTGTTAAAGCCGCCCGGCAGCCTTGGCCGTCTGGAGTCGCTGGCGGTGCAGCTGGCCGGTCTGCCTGGCTTGCAGGGGCAGCTGGCGCTGGCGGAGAAAGCGATCGTTGTCATGTGCGCCGACCATGGCGTCTGGCATGAAGGCGTGACCCCTTCGCCGCAGGGGGTGACAGCCATTCATGCCGGCAATATGGTGCGGGGCAACACCGGCGTCTGCGTGCTGGCGGCGCAGGCCGGGGCCAGGGTGCAGGTAGTGGATGTCGGCATCGATGCCGACCCGCTGCCGGGCCTGATTAACCTCAAAGTGGCCCGCGGTAGCGGGAATATCGCCCGGACGGCGGCGATGAGCCGCCAGCAGGCGGAGACGGTGCTGCTGGCCAGCATGCAGCTCACCCGCCAGCTCGCTGCCGACGGGGTGAAAGCCTTCGGCGTCGGCGAATTGGGAATGGCCAATACCACCCCGGCCGCAGCGACGATCAGTGTCCTGACGGGCAGCGACCCTGACGCGGTGGTGGGCTGTGGGGCCAATCTGCCGCTGGCGCAGCGGGGCCATAAGGTGGCGGTGGTGCGCCAGGCGATAGCCCATAATCAGCCGAACCCGGCCGACGGGCTGGATGTCCTGGCGAAGGTGGGGGGTTACGATCTGGTGGGCATGACCGGGGTGATCCTCGGGGCGGCCTCCTGTGGCCTGCCGGTGGTGCTGGATGGCTTCCTCTCCTATGCCTCTGCCCTGGCCGCCTGCCGCATGGCCCCGTCGGCGCACCTTTATCTTATTCCTTCACACCTGTCGGCGGAGAAAGGAGCGCAGATCGCCCTCGACGCGCTGGGTCTGCGGCCGTATCTCGATATGGACATGCGCCTGGGAGAGGGCAGCGGCGCCGCGCTGGCGATGCACCTGCTGGATGCCGCCAGCGTGATGTACAACCAGATGGGAACGCTGGCGCAGAGCAATATTGTGTTGCCCGATAGCGCGCCGTCGTCCTGATGGTAAAACGCATCGTCCCGCGATAGGGGCGATGCACCGGGTTTACAGGGCCTGCTGCCAGACCGCCTGGGGCAGGAGATAAACCTTCGCCGGGGCGCGCATGCCGTCGGTGACAATATGGCGGATGCCGCTGGCCATCACCGCCAGGGTGACGTCAAAGGCGTTCAGGCTATCGCCGAAGCCAGCGGTCAGATTGAGCATCGAACCATTGGCCAGCAGATAGACGGTTTTGTCGGCCATGCGGTAGGCGTTGATATACGGCATCACCTCTTCCTGGGGGTACTGGCGCAGGTAATCGCCGTCGATCTCTTCCGCCACGTGGCCGACGTTAAGGATAAATACTCCCGCTTTCGCCCGGTCCAGCGCCTGGCGATTAACCACGTTTTTACCGCCTGTCGCCGTGGCCACCACGTCCGCCGAGGCGATAGCCTCCTGGAGGTCCACCACGTGCCAGCCGTCGTAGGCCGCCTGCAGACGGCGGGCAGGATCGATCTCCGCCACCATCACCTGACCGCCAAAAGCTTTTGCCGCCGCCGCGACGCCCTGGCCGACCAGGCCGTAGCCGATCACCAGCACTTTTTTCTCATGCAGGGTGAGGTGAGTGGTCTGGAAGAAGGTGTGCCAGGCGGTGAGACCGACCATATGGCGGTTGTGCAGCCCCTCTTTGACCGGCAGATCGTCCCAGTTAAAGATCGGATAGCCTGGCTGAATATCCCCCAGCCGATTGACGCCCGAGCCGGTGGCTTCCAGACCCGCCACGATGTTCCCAAACTCGCCGCGCTGGTGGAGCAGGGTGGTGATATCGGCGCCCATCTCGCACAGGTGAGTGGGCTGCCAGGCAATCGCTTTTTCCCATGACTGTTGCCAGTCGGCATCGCTCATATTGCGCCACGCGCAGGCCTCGGCGCCGCGCTCCACCAGCCAGGCCACCACGTCGTCCTGCACGGTGGTGGGGTTACAGGTGGTTAAAAAGACCTGAGCGCCCTTGTCGAGGATCCCCTGCACCAGCGGGATCATTTTCATGTCGAGGTGCATACAGCAGGCCAGACGCACGCCGCTGAGGTCGGGCAGCGCGGCGACCTGACGCAGGGTACGCGGCATATTCTGGCTGGCCCATGCCACTTCTTTCGCTAAAGAGATTTTATTATTCACTGGGTTATGACCTTCAATTCGCAAAAGGGGTATCCCCCTGACCGAAAAGGGATTCTATCAGCCCCCGCGAGAATTCACAGCACAATGCCGTCGGACATCGCCGCCCGCGCTATCCCCTGCGAAAGACAGGGTTGTTAATTTAAGGTTAAAAAAAGAAAATAAAATATAAGTAATTCCTATGATTTGAGCGATGAAGCGATGTTGAGTGTTATTCCTGCGGGGATATTTTCACGGCTGCGGATTTTCCTTGGCCGCCTGAAGCCGCACGCGCTGCCGGTGGCCCGCCGGCATATCGTGCTGGGATCCATTGGCGCCGGCACCGGACTGGCGGTGACCAGCATGTTCAGCCACTGGCTGCTCGGCGAAGTCAATCTGTGGTTTATTGCCCCGATGGGGGCCTCGGCGGTACTCCTGTTTGGCGTACCGAGCAGCCCGCTGGCGCAGCCGTGGTCGATTGTCGGCGGCAACGTGCTGTCGGCGCTGATCGGTGTCACGGTGGGTATGCTGGTCCCCGATGCGGCGCTGGCCTGCGGTCTGGCGGCGGCTCTGGCCATCGCCGGGATGTATTTTCTGCGCTGTCTGCATCCCCCCGGCGGCGCGGTGGCCCTGACGGCGATCCTCGGCGGCGCCGGGGTGCACAGCGAAGGCTATCACTTTGTGCTGACCCCGGTGCTCCTCAACTCGCTGATGCTGGCGCTGCTAGCTATTGTGTTTAATAACCTGGTTGGCCGCCGTTATCCGCATCCGCTGGCGGCGGAGGAGGTCAAATCCAGGGCGGTGCCGCTGGGTATTTCGGTCACCCGGGAAGATATTCACGCCGCGCTGCTGGAAGGCCAGTTCCTCGACATTGATGAAGACGATGTCCAGGAGTTGCTGGAGAATATCGAGCAGCAGGCGCGGCAGCGTATCGCGACGGCAGCCCGCCGCTAAGGGCGTACTGCGGGCTGCGGGTTACAGATCGCCGGTAAGATACTGCGCGACCCCGCGGCCAAAGCTCCAGTCGCCTTTCTGGTTACTGATAATCGACACCATCAGATCATCGCCGCTCAGGCCGCAGTGTTCCGCCAGCTCCTCCTGCAAAATGGCGAAGAAGCGCTGCTTCTGCGCCTCGCTGCGCGGGCTGGTATAGACCCGCACCACCACCAGATCCCGCGTGCGGGTCAATCCGAGGCCGGTATCTTCAATCACCATATGATGGGCTTTGTTTTCATGAACAATCTGGTAACGGTCGCGTTCTGGTACCTCGAAGGCGCGCAGCACGGCGCGATGGGCGGCATCCAGCAGGGTTTTGACCTCCTGTTCCGTACGGCCTTCAATCAGGTCAAATGTCAGTAATGGCATGCAGGTGCTCCTTATCGTTAGGGAATAATGATGGGCTCAACAAGATGCTAGCCGATGCCGCCGCCGGCAAAAACCGCTATAGTTGAATACATTGTTTTTACTGGTGAACAATCACATGAGCGAGAGTCGTCCGGAGAGTTACTGGCCCCATCTGTACTGGCTGACGGTGCTGGAAGAACAAAAAAGCTATACCCGGGCCGCGGAAAAGCTGGGGATCAGCAAGTCGGCTATCAGCCAGAAAATCAGCGAGCTGGAGCGGGTGACCGGTAAAACCCTCGTCCATCGCACCACCCGCAGCGTGAGCCTCAGCGACGACGGACTGCGGCTGGTGGCGGAGCTCAACGAGCCGTTTGGTCAGCTGCGGGATATTTTCACCGGCGCCTGCGATGAAGGCGGGCCGCTGCGGGGAACGCTGCGCCTGACCGCGCCGGTGGCCTTTTCCCGCCAGCAGCTGGTCCCGGCAATCGCGCCGTTTTTGCATCAGCATCCCCAGCTGCATCTGCAGCTTGAGGTCACCGACCGGCTGGTCTCTCTGGCCAGCGAAGGGTTCGATCTCGCCATCCGCCACTGTCGACGCGAGGCGCTCCCCGATACCCACGTCGCCTGGCCGCTGTGTCACACCGCGACGCTTACCGTCGCGTCCGCCGACTATATTCGCCGCCATGGCCGCCCGGAGACCCCCGAAGATCTGCGCCACCACCAATGCCTGACCTATCCCCGTGGGCCACAGCGCCCGCAGTGGACGTTCGCCTCCCGTCAGTCGCCCGATGCTCGGGTGACCATCAACGTGCAGGGGCCATTCGCCACCAATAACAGCGAGTCGCTACGTGATGCAGTGCTGGCGGGGCTTGGGGTGGCGCTGTTGCCGGATTTCAGCGCCCGGGAGGCCATTGGCCGCGGGCTGGTGCAGGAGCTGCTGCCGGCGTGGCAGCCGGTGGAGGTGTTTGCCGATCGGCTGTACGTCATCCGGCCCTATACCCCGCGCGTGTCGCGCGCGGTGGAAACCTTCAGCCGCTACCTGAAAGCGACCTTCAGCGAGCCGCGTCCAGCTCCTGCGCCAGCGTCTCGCTAAAGCGGGGCAGCAGATGGCGCTCGCCGGGAAGCAGTTGCGCGAGAGTAACGGTCTTGTCAGCGCAATAGACCCGCTCGCTGCCGAGCTGCGCTTCGAAGGCGTTCGCCGCCTGATGCGCCGCGCTCAGATCGG
>ENA-UOIW01002087-UOIW01002087.1-human-gut-metagenome-genome-assembly--contig:-P58-NODE-2087-length-10857-cov-4.119607_pt1 | contig 10857 bp, 9 predicted proteins | sample MGYA00242334_ERZ723881 | MGnify/ENA metagenome assembly ERZ723881
CGGCCTCGTTCACCAGGGCGATGCGCCGCACTTCGCGCCGGCCGTGGTCGTTGACTTCCTTATCGATATACTCGATCGCGCCATACGGGCAGACGTTCTCGCAGGTGGAGCAGCCGTTGCACAGCAATTCATTGGAATGCGCCACGCAGGGATTGCCCACCAGCTTGTCCTTGGCCAACAGGCCGATGACCTTGGACGCCGCCGCGCCCGCCTGGGCCACGGTTTCGGGAATGTCCTTGGGGCCCTGGCACACGCCGGAGAGGAACACGCCGGCCGTGGGGCTTTCCACGGGGCGCAGTTTCGGGTGCGCCTCGGTGAAGAAATCGTTGGTATCCATGCTGGCGGTGAGCATCGTGGCCAGCGGGCGGGCGGATTTATCCGGCTCGATGGCCGCGGCCAGCACCACCAGGTCCGCGTCGATCTTGATCTGCTCGCCGCCGATCAAATCGCTGCCCTGCACCAGCAGCTTGCCGTCGTGCGGCACGACCTTGCCGACCATGCCCTTGATATAATCCACGCCGTATTGCTCCACCGCGCGGCGGTAGAACTCGTCGAAGTTCTTGCCCGGGGTGCGCACGTCGATATAGAACACGTGCACGTCCGTATCCGGATACTTTTCGCGGATCATCATCGCGTGCTTGGCGGTGTACATGCAGCAGATCTTGGAGCAGTAGGGTTTGCCGCAATCCGTGGTATCGCGCGAACCCACGCACTGCACGAACACGATCGTCTTGGGGTGCTCGTGGTCGCTGGGGCGCAGCAGCACGCCCTTGGTGGGGCCGGCCGCGTTCATCAGGCGCTCCAGTTCCAGGCTGGTGATCACGTCCGGCGATTGGCTATAGGCGAATTCGTCGTAGCGCTCCAGCGAGATGGGGTTGAAGCCCGTGGCCGCCACGATGGCGCCGTACTGCTGGGTGATGATCTCGTCCTTCTGCTCATAGTCGATCGCGCCCGCGGCGCAGTTCTTCTGGCAGATGCCGCACTTGCCGGTTTTGAATTTGAGGCAGGCCTCGGTGTCGATCACCGGTACGTTCGGGATGGCCTGCGCAAAGGGGATATAGATGGCCGTGCGGTTGGAAAGGCCCAGGTTGAACTCGCTCTTGGTCTTGCGCGAGGGGCACTTTTCCATGCACAGGCCGCAGCCGGTGCACTTGGTCTCGTCCACATAGCGCGCCTTTTTGCGGATTTCCACGGTGAAATTGCCCACAAAGCCCTTCACAGACTGCACTTCGCTCCAGGTGTACAGGTGGATCTTTTCGTTCTGCGCCGCTTCCACCATTTTGGGGGTGAGGATACAGGCCGCGCAGTCCAGCGTGGGGAACGTCTTATCCAGCTGCGCCATCTTGCCGCCGATGGTGGGCGTCTTTTCCACGATGTCCACCTCGTAGCCCGCGTCGGCAATGTCCAGCGCGGTCTGAATGCCCGCGATGCCACCGCCGATGACCAGCGCGCGCTTGACGACCGGGCTCTCCCCGGCCTTGAGCGGCGTGTTGAGATGCAATTTGGCGATGGCGGCCTTGGCGAGGATGATCGCCTTTTCGGTGCCCTCCGCCATATCCCTGTGGATCCACGAGCACTGCTCGCGGATGTTGGCGATTTCCACCATGTACGGGTTCAGGCCCGCGGCCTGCGCCGTCTTGCGGAAGGTCGCCTCGTGCATGCGCGGCGAGCAGGAGCAGATCACGATGCCCGTGAGGCCGTATTCGCGAATGGCCTCGCGGATGCGCGCCTGGCCGCCTTCGGAGCACATATACTGATAGTCTGTCGCGAATACGACGCCCGGCTCATGGCTGGCCGCTTCCGCCACAGCCTTGACGTCCACGGTGGCCGCGATATTGCTGCCGCACCAACAGACAAAAACGCCGATTTTCTGCAATGAACTCACTTCTCCCTCGTTATTGCAATGGCGTAGCGCGCGGCAATCCGCCGCCCGCGCGCCCATGGCCTAAGTCATTTCGCGTATTTGCGCAGGGCGCTGGTAATGGCCTGCTGCGGCATTTCGCTGTCCAAAAGCGCGGGAATATCATTCATGGTCATGTGGTTGGCGTCCTTCTGGCGGATCATCGCCAGGCGGATGCCCTCGATCAGCTTGGCGGGCTCCACGCCGCGCGGGCAACGCTCCACGCAGGCGAAGCAGCTCAGGCACATGAACACGCTGGGCGAGGCCATCAGCCGCTCGATATCGCCCTTTTCCACCATAGCCACAAACTGGTGCGGATGATACTCCATCTGGTCATACGCGGGGCAGGTACCGGAGCACTTGCCGCATTTCATGCACTTGCGCGGGTTCACGCCCGTGATGCGCAAAACCGTGTCGCGCAGCTCCATCGGATTCACGGCCATGCTCAATTCGCCTCCTTCACGCCGAGCGCTTCCGCCAGCAGCTCGGTGAAATAGTACACCGGCGGATGGCCTTCCTTGCGGTTGGTGTACAGGTTATACCGGCACAGCGGGCACGCGGTGATCACGCTGTCCGCGCCCAGATCCCGCATGGAATCCAGGATGCGGCCGGCGAGCTTTTCGGGCACGGATTTGTCTTCCAGCGCCACATACGCGCCGCAGCACTCGTTGCGCAGCGCGGAAACCACCGGTTCCGCGCCGATGGCGCGGATAAAGTCTTCCAGAATCGTGGGATTTTCCGGGTTGTCGAACTGCATCACGTCGTTGGGGCGCAGCAGCAGGCAGCCGTAATAGGCGGCGATTTTGCGGCCCTTGAGCGGGTTTACGACCTTCTTTTTCAGCTCGGCAAACCCCACGCCGTCGCGCAGCATTTCCAGATAATGCACCACGCGGGTTTCGCCCGCGTAGGGCTCGGCAAGCTCCAGATAGCGGTTGGCCTTGCCGCGGATATCTTCGTTTGCGCGCATGTCCTCGTTCACGCGCTTGATCACGTGGTGGCACGCGGAGCACAGCGTGAGGAGCGGGCGCCCCAGTTCCTTCGCGCTGTTGAGCGCGCGCACCGACGAAAGCCGCGTGGCGATTTCATCCTGCGCGATGGGATACACCGCGCCGCAGCACTGCCACTCGGGCAGCTCTTCGAGCGTCACGCCCAGCGCCTCGGCCGACCGGCGGGCGTACGCGTCCAGGTCCTTGGCCTTGGTTTTGAGCGTGCAGCCCGGGAAATAACTGTAAACCATGCTTGCGATTTCCCCCTTACACCATCTGCTCGGGATGGAACACCGAATCGAATTTTTCCGCCGTGAGGAAGCCCAACTGCACGCACGCTTCCTTCAGCGAGATGTTTTCCTTATAGGCCTTCTTGGCCGTTTTGGCCGCGTTGTCGTAGCCGATATAGGGGTTGAGCGCGGTCACGAGCATGAGCGAGTTGTGCAGGTTGTGCGCCATCTTCTCGCGGTTGGCCTTGATGCCGGACACGCAATTGTTGTTGAAGGAGCGGATGCCGTCCGCCAGCAGGCGCACCGACTGCAGGAAGTTGTAGATGCACACGGGCATGAACACGTTCAGTTCGAAATTGCCCTGCGAGGCGGCGAAGCCCACGGCCACGTCGTTGGCGATGACCTGCACGGCCACCATCGTCATGGCTTCGCACTGCGTGGGGTTGACCTTGCCCGGCATGATGGAACTGCCCGGCTCGTTTTCCGGGATGAAGATCTCGCCCAGGCCGTCGCGCGGGCCGCTGGCCAGCCAGCGGACGTCGTTGGCGATTTTCATCAGGTTCGCGGCCAGGGCCTTGAGCGCGCCGTGCGCGAATACCAGATCGTCCTTGCTGGTGAGCGCGTGGAACTTGTTTTCCGCGGTGACGAAGGGCTTGCCCGTCAGTTCCGAGCAAGCGGCGGCCACTTCCTTGCCGAACTCCTTGGGCGCGTTCAGCCCGGTGCCCACGGCGGTGCCGCCCAGGGCCAGCTCGTGCAGGCCGGAGAGCGCCAGCTTGAGCTGGGCGCGGGTCTTTTCAATCATGTTGCGCCAGCCGCTGATTTCCTGCGAGAAGGCGATGGGCGTCGCGTCCTGCAAATGCGTGCGGCCGCTCTTCACCACGCCCTCGTTTTCCGCTTCCAGGCGCTTGAAGGTTGCAATCAGGCGCTCCATTTCCGGGATCAGCTGATCCTCGATGCCCAGCACCGCCGCGATGTGCATGGCGGTGGGGAAGGTATCGTTGGAGGACTGCGACATGTTCACATGGTCGTTGGGGTGCAGAAGCCGCTCGCCCGCGATGGCGTTGCCGCGGTTGGCGATGACCTCGTTGGCGTTCATGTTGGACTGCGTGCCGCTGCCCGTTTGCCACACCACCAGCGGGAAGTGGTCGTTCAGTTGGCCGGAAATCACCTCGTCGCACGCCTGCATAATCAGGTCGCGGCGGCGCTCATCCAGCTTGCCCAGCTTGTAGTTCGCCATGGCGGCGGCCTTTTTGAGGATGCCGAAGGCGTGCGTGATTTCGCGCGGCATGATTTCGCCGCCGATCTGGAAGTTCTGCTTGCTGCGCTGCGTCTGTGCGCCCCAGTATTTGTCCGCGGGCACCTGCATTTCGCCCATGGAGTCGCGTTCAATTCTGTATTCCATTGCCTGTTTCGCTCCTTAAATGTCCAGCTGCGCGATAACGCCCTTGAGCACGTCGCCAGAGTGGCGCATCTTCACGAGTTCTTCGTCGGTGAGCGGCGGGAGAATGTTGCCGCAGATGCCTTCCGGGCCCACGATGAACGGGATGGACAGGCACACGTCGTCCAGGCCGTATTCGCCGTGCATCATGGAGGAGACGGTCATCACCGTATTCGTGCTGCCGAAGAGCACTTCCACGATGTGGCACACGGAAATGGCGATGGCGTAGAACGTGGCGCCCTTGCGGCCGATGATCTTCGCGCCCGAGGTGCGCATATACTGCTCGATTTCATCGTAGCTGAATTCGGGATACACGTGATCGCGGTAGTTGAGGCCCTTGCGGTAATCTTCCAGCTTCACGCTGGCGATCTGCGCGCAGCTCCACGGCACAAACGAGCTGTCGCCGTGCTCGCCGAGCACGTAGGCGTGCACGTTCTTCTGGCTGATGGACATGTACTCGGCCAGGCGGGAGCGCAGGCGCGCGGTGTCCAGGATGGTACCGGAACCGATGATGCGGTTTTCCGGAATGCCGGAAATCTTGTTGAACACATAGGACAGGATGTCCACGGGGTTCGCCACAAAGACGTAAATGGCGTTGGGCGCGTACTTCACGATTTCCGGCGTAAGGCTCTTGATGATGTTCACGTTGGTCTGCGCCAGGTCGATGCGCGTCTGGCCGGGCTTGCGCGCCACGCCGGAGGTGACGATCACCACGTCGGAGCCTTCCGCGTCGGCATAGGTGCCGGCGTAGATCTGGATCGGCGCGCAGAACGGCGTGCCCTGGCGGATGTCCATGGCCTCGCCCAGCGCCTTGCTGGTGTTGATATCGATCATAAACACTTCGCCCGCCAGGCCGTTCACGGCCATGGTGTACGCGATGGTGCTGCCAACGCTGCCCGCGCCAATAATGGTAACTTTCCTGCTCATGGTTTTATCTCCTTTGCTGTTGAAATACTGTGGGGATGGATCTCAAAGCACCTTGATGGCGTCCGAAATCGTTTTTTCGAAGGCTTCCATGCCGTATTTATCGACCTCGGACTTGTCCTTCGCGCCGTGGGTGAGGCAACCCGCGCCGCCGATGCAGCCGCCGATACAGGCCATGCCCTCGATGAAGTTCTCCGGCAGCGCGCCGCGGCTGGCCTTGAGCAGCGCCATGCGGCATTGCTCGATGCCGTCGCACACCGCGGGCTTGACGGTGAAATCGATGCCCTGCTCCTTGAGCGCTTCCTGCACCGCGTCGGACACGCCGCCCGAGCGGGCGAAAACGCGCCCGAAATACGAGGCGTTGTCCAGGTGGCTCTCCTCCAGCTCGCTCACTTCAAAATCGCGGCTGTCGATCAGGGCCTGCAGTTCCTGGAAGGTCATCACGCAATCGACCCAGGGCTTCACGCTGTCCTTTTGCGCCTCGCCTTTTTTCGCCGTGCACGGGCCGATGAAGATCACCTTGCTGCCCGGCTCGCTCTCCTTCAAATACTTGGCGATCATCGCCATGGGGGAGAGGTTGTGCGAAATCTTGTCCACCAGTTTGGGGAACTGCTTGTGGATATACGATACGAAGGCCGGGCAGCACGAGCTGGTGAGGAAACCCTTTTCAGCCAGCTCTTGCGCTTCGCTACAGGCGCCCATGGACGCGCCCAGCGCGGCCTCCACCACGTGGTAGAAGCCCTGGCGCTTGAGCGCCGTGATCTCCTGGCCCAGCTTCGCATAGCGGAACTGGCTGGAAATCGAGGGCGCGACCACGGCATAGACCTTGTAGTTTTTGCCGTTCTCGCTTTCGCGCAGGATGCGGATGGCGTCCAGAATATAGGACTTTTCCGAGATGGCGCCGAACGGGCACTGATACACGCACGCACCGCATTCAATGCACTTGCTCTCGTCGATGTGCGCCACGTGGTTTTCGCCCTCGGTGATCGCCTTCACCTTGCACGCCTTCTCGCAGGGACGCTTGTGGTTGGAAATCGCGCTGTACTGGCAGGCCTCCGCGCAGCGGCCGCATTCGATGCACTTGTCCGGATCGATGTGCGCCTTCTGGTGCTCGTCGAAGCTGATGGCCCCGCGCGGGCAGGCGGCGGCGCAGCGGTGCGCCAGGCAGCCGCGGCAGGCGTCCGTCACCTGATAGGTGGAGACGGGACATTCGTCGCAGGCGATGCCGATGACCTCGATGGTGTTGGGGTTATCCTTGTCGCCGCCCATGGCGAGCTTCAGCCGCTCGGACACGATGGCGCGCTCTTTGTAAATGCAGCAGCGCATGGTCGGCTTCGGGCCGGGCGCGATGATCTTGGGGATTTCCGTAAGGCCGTCCAGTAGCCGGTCCTCATAGGCATACCGCGCGACTTCGCGCAGGATGTCGTATTTGAGCTTCTGGACGTCGGTATCGAAAATGCGCATGGCGCGAACCTCCTAGAAGTAACTTACCTTGATTTGTTTGCCCATCTTTTCCAGGCATTTGGCCAGGTTTTCGATGAGCTGGATTTTGATGCCGAAGGTGATCGGCAAATCCGGGTTCTGGTGCGCTGGGTTGATGGCACGGCCCACGAAGAAGTTGATGTCCGTCGCCTTTTCGAACAGCTCGCGCGCGATGAGCGAGGCGCCGTCGCGTCGCGTGGACCAGCTGGCCGAAAGATCGGTGCCGTTGAGGAAATCCTCTGCGTATTTGAGCACGCGCGAGATGGTGACCACGCCTTCCGTCACCAGGTCCACGCCGTCTAGCTGGCTGATGGGCGGGATTTCCGGATCGGGATAGTCCAGCGTGGGCTTGAGTTCCCGGTGCAGGTAGCGCGAGGCGATGGTCGCCGTGGTGCCGCCGCAGATGATCTTTTCGCCCTGCTTGGCGAAGAACAGGTTCATCATCTTGATGTCCTGGTCCTTGGTGGAGGGCGGGCCGATCATCAGGTTCACCGGATGGCGCGCGCGGATGCGCACCACGGCCACGGTGGTATCGTCGCCGGGTTCGCCTTCATACAGGCGGTTGCACTCGTCCACGATGTTGCCCGCGATGTACTTGGCGGAATTGCCCGGCAGATAGTTGGCCTCCGCGAAATCGATGATGTTTTCGCGCTGCCAGCCGTGGTTGAGCGCGTGGCCCACGCCCGCGTAGGTCGCGCCGTCGCTCATGGCGATGAACACGTCGTTTTCTTCCACGGGGAAGCGGCTCTCGTGGATCGTTTTGCCGGCGATCTGCCGCGTGGTCATGGGATAATCGTAGCGCACGCCGCCGCGCAGCACGATGATCTCCGGGTTGTCGAACTGGATCAGCTCGGCGATTTCGTTGTCCGTGACGCTGATGATCGAGAACGTGGAGTAGGCCACTTTGCGCACGCTGCACACGGGCAGCGTTTCGGCGATGGTTTCCACGCAGCTTTCAATCGGCATGCCGCCGGAGATCATCGTGCACAGGATTTTGGAAGTCAGGGTGGAAAGAATGTTCGCTTTGACGCCGCTGCCAAGGCCGTCCGCGAGCACGAGCGTGGTGTGGTTGGCTTCGCCGCCGCCGGTGACTTCCACCCGGTCGCCGCACAACTGCTCGCCGGTTTTGTTCAGGCTCACATAGCCCGTTTCCGTCCACAGATTATTCATGCTGGATCGCATCCTTCAGCTTTGTGAGCGCGATTTTGGTTTCCGCGGTGGTTTCGCCCAGCAGCGAGGCGATTTCCTGCACCACGCGCATCTGTTTGTCGATCACCTTATCGGTGATTTCAGCGGTCTGCCGGCGCAGTTCGAGATCGCTCTTGCGCATTTCTTCGCGGTCGGTCACGTCGCGCATGATGCTGATCAAAATCCGATACTGCTTGTCGTACAGGATGGTCTCCTCCACGAAGATCTTGTACTCGGCCACGTAATGGCACTTGTTGTAGATGTTGCGGCCGGTGGTGACCACATTGAGGTAGTCCGTGGGATCAAGCATGCGCACGACCGGGCCGTGCAGAATGTCGTCCGCGCTGCGCAACTTGAACATGTTGAGCGCGGCCTTGTTGATCTGCTCCACGATCAGATCCTCGTTGAGCACCATGATGGCGTTGGGCGTGTTGCCGATGATCTTGTCGGAGAAGGATTCCGCCTTTTCCTTGAGGAACGGCAGGCACATTTCCACCACGGCCTTGCCCTGGCACACGGCGATGGCCTTGTCGCGGCAGGTGGGATAGCCGCAGCAGCCGCAGTTGAGCTCCTTGTCGGGCGTGGTCTTGCCCATCTGGTTGAGCACGGCCTGGATGGCCTCGCGGCCCGGCTGCACGCTGTGCGTGCTGCGGAAGGCGAATTGCTGGCTGATGTCCTTGAGCGGCTCCACGCCGAAATCGGCCCCGCCCGCGTAAGCGTCCACGCGCAGATTGCCCTTCAGGCGCGACTGGCGGTGTTCGCGGATGCTCGGGCCATTGATGCAGCTGCCCTCGCAGGCGCTCATTTCGATAAACACCTTGCCAAATTCGCCGGTTTGCAGCTCTTCCAGCATGGCCATGCAGTTTTCCGTGCCGTCCACGGCCATGTAGCGGTAGCCGGTTTCTTCCTGCATGCTCTTGAGAATGCCGCCCGTGGTGGGGTAGAAGCGCGCGCGCACGCCCTCTTTGGCTTCGCGCTCCTTGCGCACGGGCTCGATGCCCTCGTCCGTCATCCACTGTTGCAGCTCGTTGAAGGTGAGCGCCACATCGGTGTATTTCGATTCGTCCGCCTCGCCTTTTTTGGCGATGCACGGGCCGATGAACACCGTGTACGCGCCCGGATCCTTTTCCCGGATGCGCTTGCAGTGCGCCTGCATGGGCGACAGCACATGCGCCAGGTAGCGCAGCATTTCCGGATAATATTTCTGGATCAGGCTGTTCACCGAGGGGCAGCAGCTGGAGATGATCACGCTCTGCTTGCCCTCGCGCACCATCCGCTCGTATTCGCGCGAAACCAGTTCCGCGCCCAGCGCGGTTTCCTCCGCGGCGGCAAAGCCCAACCGCTTCAGCGTTTCTTCCATGTCCTCAATGCCGCCCATCTGGAAATCGGCAATGAAGGACGGCGCGACGGAGGCCACCACGCGCTTGCCCGCGCGGATGGCGGCCTTCACTTTGTCTACATCCGAGCGAATCTGCTTGGCGTTTTGCGGGCAGACCACGTAGCACTGGCCGCACAGGATGCATTCGTCCGGAATGATCTCCGCCCGGTTTTCCGCGAAGCTGATGGCCTTCACGGGGCAATGGCGGATGCACTTGTAGCAGTCTTTGCAATTGCTTTCTTTTAATAGAATGATCTCACTCACAGCGTTTGCCTCCGCATATTCCAGTCCCTACCCTCAGTGCAAGCGGCTCATCACTTCGTTTTCGAAGAAGGAATCCACGTTGTCCGGGCCGATGTGCTCGAAGTTTTCGTCGTCGATCGATACGCACACGCCGTTGGCGCAATTGCCCATGCAGAATTTGCTCGCCAGTTCCACCTTGTCCGCCAGCGCCTTTTCCTCCACCAGCGCCTGCAGCCTTGCGACCACCGCGTGCGAGCCCTTCAGATGACAGGAACTCCCGATGCAGATTTTCACGAGCATATAGAACCCTCCTTATATTCCTCGTCCTCCGCGGACGGTGAATGCTCTGTCTTTTGAATGGAATTTGCCAGTAGCGCCATGGACGCGGCGATGTCCTCGTTGCGCACAGTCACCGTATCGGGCACATGGAGATATACGGGCGCGAAATTGAAGATCCCGCGCACGCCGCCCTTCACCAATTCGTCGCACACGCTTTGCGCCGCCTCGGCGGGCACCGTAATGATGCCGATGAACGCGTTGAGCCGCGCGGTGAGGTTGGCCAGCTTGTGCATGGGGAACACGGGCTTGCCGTGGATGGTCGTCCCCACCAGGGTTTCGTCCGCGTCGAAGGCGGCCAGAATTTGCAAGCGGTAGCGGCCAAAACCCTCGTAGGAGAGCAGCGCTTTGCCCAAATGCCCCGCGCCCACGAGCACCGCGTCGTGCGTGCTGTCGCAGCGCAAAAAGTGCTCCAGGCGCTCGATGAGCTGCTGCGTATCGTGTCCCACGCGCGGCTTGCCGCTGGTAACAAAGGCGAGATCCTTGCGCACCTGGATGGGCGAAAGGTGCATGTCCTGCGCGATGGCGGTGGAAGAAGTCGTCAACAGCCCTTCCGCGCTCTTGCCGCGCAGGTAATTCAGGTATTTTGGCAACCGCTCCAGCGTGGGGCGCGGAATTGCCCGGAAGGAGTGCTCATCCTGCATTGGGATCACCTCCCTTGCGTCGTTCGTGGCAGAAGCGTTTCCGCCAGTGCTCCCAGAATCCGTCCCCATTATATCAATAAATATTTATCAATTAAATAGGCTTATTGT
>ENA-UOIW01002094-UOIW01002094.1-human-gut-metagenome-genome-assembly--contig:-P58-NODE-2094-length-10829-cov-5.770280_pt1 | contig 10829 bp, 5 predicted proteins | sample MGYA00242334_ERZ723881 | MGnify/ENA metagenome assembly ERZ723881
GCGCCGGCGCTCAGGCCGGAACGGCCCGGATCGCTTCGCCGTATTTCTTGTCTACCTCGATCTCGAAGTCGCTCAGAACGTTCATATAGTTGATGAACGCCTCGTAAGGCGAGTCGTACGGATTGAAATAGCTGTGCACGTCGCCGTCGGAAAACCATTTGGTGGCCATGTAATAGAAATGATCCGAACCCTGCAGGAAATTCCAGACATAGGTGAAATCCGGATGGTCGATCGCGCGGATCTTGTCGCGGAGCCTGTACAGCTTGTCGAACGCCTCGTTCTGAAGCTCGTTGCCGATCCATGCCGTCACGTCGCGCTCTTCGTCGGCCCACGAGATCGGGTAAGGCGAGTGCAGCACTCCGACGGGCTGGAATTTTTTCGACACTTCGCTCGGCGTGGCGAATTTCAGCGATTTGGTCGCCAGCGCCTTGGCGGGCAGGGCGGCCATGAAGTCAAAAATGCCCGTCTCGGCCCACTGGTGCTCGCCGAAGGTCTCGTAGTCCATGAACAGATTGACGGTCTCGCCCGGCATGTCGGGGCTGGCGAGCCAGCCGACGTATTTGTCGGCCGTCAGCGGCCACTCGCTCCAGTTGCGGTCCGAGAAGCGGAACGCGATGTCGTCGCTGAGCTTGAAGTTGCGCAGCAGCAAGTGCAGCTTCGGGTTGATCGCGTTGGCGTAGACGAAGTTCGGACTTTTCCAACCCAGAATGTGCTTCGCCCCCTCGGTGAGCATCGTGCGGAAGCCCAACGAGGCGACGATCTCCCCGATACGGTCCGAATAGATCAGTTCGGTGTTGCGAAAGGCCTTCGGCTTGACGCCGAACTCCTGTTCGATCGTCCGGCAGTGCTGGCGAATCTGGTCGACGAATTCCTCCTCGCTGACCAGCGAGGCCAGCGAGTGGGCGTACGTTTCGGCCAAAAACTCGACGCATCCGGTGCGGGCCAGCGCCTGAAAACTGTCGAGCACTTCGGGCGCGTACATTCGGAACTGTTCGATCGCGATGCCCGAGATCGAGAAGGCAACCTTGAATTTCTTGCCGTTCTCGCGGATCAGCTTCAGCAGCAGCTCGTTCATCGGCAGATAGCACCGACGGGCCACTTTCTGCATGATCGTCCGGTTCGCGTAGTCGTCCAGGTAGAGATGGTCCTTGCCCATGTTGAAGAAGCGGTATTTCTTCAGTCGCAGCGGCTGGTGGACCTGAAAATAGAAGCAGATGGTTTTCATATGGCGTATTCCTTTTTTGTATTTCCGATCCGTTTTATAGCAGGCTGCGGTAGACGTTGGCGACTTCGCCGGCGGCGTTTTCCCACTTGAGATTGGTCACCTCTCCCAAGCCTTTCTCCGTTGCCATTTCCGCCAGAGCGGGATATTCCACCAGACCGTAGATGGCGTCGGCCAGCGCGTCGACATCCCAGTAATCGACCTTGATCGCGTAGTCGAGCACTTCGGCCACGCCCGACTGCTTGGAGATGATGACCGGTACGTTCGACCGCATCGCCTCGAGCGGCGAGATGCCGAATGGCTCGGAGACCGACGGCATGACGTATACGTCGCTGAGCGCGAACATTCGCTGCACTTCGTCTCCTTTGAGAAAACCGGTGAAATGGAACCGGTCGGCGATGCCGAGCTTGGCCACGCGGCGGACGATGTGCTTGAGCATGTCGCCGCTGCCGGCCATCACGAAGCGGACGTTGCGGGTCTTTCGGAGTACCTTGGCCGCCGCCTCGACGAAGTAGTCCGGTCCCTTCTGGTAGGTGATCCTGCCGAGGAAGGTGACGATCTTGTCGTTTACGCCTCGCTCCTGAGATTGCGCTTGCTTGGCCGAAAAGCGGACGGCGTTGTGCACCGTGACGACCTTCGAGGCGGGGATTCCGTATTTCTCGATCACGATGTTGCGCGTAAGGTTGCTCACCGCGATCACCCGGTCGGCTTCGGTCATGCCTGCCCGCTCGATCTCGTAAACCTGAGGGTTGACGTGTTCGCCGCTGCGGTCGAATTCGGTCGCGTGCATGTGTACGACCAGCGGCTTGCCCGATACGCGCTTGGCCGCGATGCCGGCGTAGTAGGTCAGCCAGTCGTGGGCATGGATCAGATCGAACTGCCCGGCCAGATCGCGGGCTACTTGGGCCGCGACCATCGCGTAGCGGGCGACTTCCTCCATCAGATTGGCCCCGTATTTGCCCGAGAAGCTGTACCGTTCGGTCCATCCCTCCTTATCGAGGATCGTTCTGCCGGTACGGCGGTACTCCTCGGCATAGGAGTCGAACTCCTCGGGAGCGACGTACGGCACCATGTTCGAATCGATATGGATAAAGGTCAGTTTCTCCCACACGTCTTGCTCCCTCGTGTCGCCGAAAGGCGTCTCGATCTCGCTGGCGTTCACGACCCGCACGAAACGCTGATCTTCGTCTCCGTAGGCTTTCGGAACGACGAAAATCACTTCGATGCCGTGCTTGGCGAGCCCGCGAGTCAGCCCGTAGGAAGCGGTTCCCAGTCCTCCTGCTATATGGGGCGGGAACTCCCAACCGAACATCAGTACTCTCATGGTTATTGTCTTTTTTCTTTCGTTTCGTTGTTTGCTCGCGACCGTTTCAGGTCGCATGGACTTTCGCTTCGGAGGCTTCCGCAAAGCGACGGTCCGTCTCCTTGTCCGTCGGCTCCATGGCCGAGCTCCGGGGAGACAGAGCCAGAGGCTGCCGGAGCCCGGCAGCCGGAAATCCGTCCCGGCGCATAACCGGTATGCCTGCACGCTTCATTCCAAAGAGGGGCGTCCCCGTCATTTTTTTATTTCGTAAGCTTCGATCATCTGCGCTATGCGCAGAATAGCGCCCACGCTCCACGCTTGGGAGACGGCCCCTCGAGGATTATGCGGAGGATCTCCGTCGTAGATCTCGTTGATTGACGCGATACCGCTCACGCTGATATCCTCCTCGAAATTCTTCAGCATGTCCCTTGCTTCGGGGAGAAATGCCTTCCCGTGCATGTCGAAGCAGGCTTTCACGTAATGTTCAAGCAGCCACGGCCATACGGTTCCCTGATGGTAGGCCCGGTCGCGGGTCGGCTGGTCGCCTACGCAGCGTCCTTCGTAGAGCGGATTGCGGGGCGAGAGCGTGCGGAGCCCCTTGGGGGTCAGCAGGTGGCGGCGGACCGTGTCGATCACGCTGCGCTTCATGCCCTCGCCGAGCATGCCGTAGGGCAGCGAGCAGGCGATGATCTGGTTGGGACGGATGAACGTGTTTTGTCCGTGTTCGTCGACATAGTCGGCCAAAAACTCTTCGCGCTCGTACCAGAACAGTTCGAGGAACGACTTCCTGATTCGTTCGGGCATCGGTTCCCACCGTTCGACGAACGCCGTGTCTTTGCTTTTCCGTGCCAGCTCGAGCGCATAACGCACGGCGTTATACCATAGCGCATTGACTTCTACCTGATAGCCTTCCCGTCCGGTGACGGGCTTCCCGTCTACGACGGCGTCCATCCACGTCATCGCGTACCGGGGATGGGCGGCCCATACCAACGCGTTGTCGTCGACGCGCACGTAGGGGTTCGCGCCGTCGCGGTAGGCCTCGAGAATCGCCTTCATGGGGCTGCTGTATTTCTTCCACAGCTTTCTCGGTCCGCCCGCGAAAGGCTCGTAGGCTTGCAGCGTCCAGAAAAACCACAGCGGCGCGTCGACCGAGTTGTACGCGTTGCCCATGTTCGGGAACAGGCCCCCCTGCATTTGCGAGACCATCGTGTCGAGCACCTCGCGGCACGAGCGGTCGTCGCCTTGGGTCAGCGTGATGCCGGGCAGCGCGATGAACGTGTCGCGGCCCCAGCGCCCGAACCACGGGTAGCCGGCCACGACCTCGGTCCGGTCGCCGTTGCGGACGATGAACTGGCGGGCCGAGTGGCGCAGGCACGATAGAAAGTCGATTTTATTGGAGCGTCGCGAGAGCTCTTCCTCGAAGACATGGTCGAGCGTCGACGGATCGACCGGTTCGGTCGAGCACGAGAAGATGACGCTCTGTCCCTTGGCGATGTCGAGCTCGAAATAGCCGGTCGTGAGCAGGTCCTCGTGGCCCGGATAGCCCCGGGCGATCTCCTCGCCGTACTCGAAGTTGTAGTACCAGTCCGGCGCCGCGACGAACTCGCTGGGCGCGTCGATCTGCATGTGCAGCCACGGAAAGCCTTCGTAAAGCCGGTTGCGGACTCCTCCCTCGATCGGATAGCTCCGGCCGTCGGCCTCCATGTTGGCGCGGCCGACCGTATGCCGGTCGCGGAACGCCAGAAACGGTCGGAGCCGGAGCTGGGTCTGCGAGCGGGCGTCGAGCAGCGTGTAGCGGATCAGCAGTTGCGTCCGCGAGTGGATCCACAGCAGCTCCTTCTTGAGAATTACGCCGCCGACCCGGTAGGTGATGGCCGGCGCGGGCGTGTAGGTGAAATCGGTGATGTATTTGTGCCCCCGGGGATCGTAGACTCCGGGAAACCGGTGAATCGCCAGATTGAACGACTGCTCGTGTTGGACGACGGTTTCGTCGACCGACGACAGAAGGACGTAGTTGTTCTCGTCCCGGTCGTCCTTCGGGCAGACCATCAGTCCGTGGTACTTGCGCGTATTGCAGCAGACGATCGTCGTACTCATGTACCCGCCGGCCCGGTTCGTACTGAGCATCTCGCGTTGGAGCGAATACTCCAGATTGCCCAGTTCGTTCTTGTCGAAATGTAAGACAGCCATACTTCCGTTCCTTTCTTGTTTGCTACCCGTAAATCTAATAAAATTTTGTGCCATTTTCAAGTAAAAAACGTCTTTATTCGCCCGTCTATTATCCGCCGGACCGGGAATTTCCGAGAGGAAGGAATAGACGTGGCCGACGGCCGGTTTCCTGCTTGGCTGTTACCGTATTATCCCGGATGTCAGGCCCATTTTACGAGCGCGAAGTCCATCCGGTGCGGCAGCTTGTCGTTTTTCGGAAACACGCGGATCGCCATGTCGAACGATCCGGTCGACTCGGGAGTCGAGCGGACCGAGTAGAAGGCGCGCGACCCGTCCTGACGGACGAAAGTCAGCTCCCGTTTGGCGATGACGCGCACGTTCTTGTTGTCGGTGATCTGGTCGGCGAGGATCATCTCGACGCCGATATCCTCGGGCCGCAGCCCGTCGATGTCGACGACGACCTCGACGTCGTACCCGTGGCCGATCAGGATGGCTTCCTTGTCCATGTTGAACTGCTCGGTGTTCACGACGTGCACCTTGTCCCATGCGCTGCTGACGCGGCGCTTCCATGCCGCGATCTCGCGCGCCATCCGGAAATCCTCGGCGACCATCCGTTCGTGACGTTCGTGCAGCTTGCGGTAGAAGCGTTCCTCGTAGTCGTTGAGCATCCGGTTCGTCGTGAAGTTGGCCGCGATATCGGCCACGCAGACCTTGATCGATTCGACCCAGTCGTGCGGAACGTTGTTCTCGTCGCGCCGGTAGTACAGGGGGGCGATCTCCTCCTCGATCGTATTGTAAATCAGTTCGGCGTCCATTTCGTTCTGGAAGTCCTGATTCTCGAACGTGCGCTCCATCGGAAGCATCCATCCGCCGCCTTTCTTGTAACCTTCGACCCACCAGCCGTCGAGCACGCTGAATTGCAGTACGCCGTTCATCACGGCCTTTTCGCCGCTGGTTCCGGAGGCTTCGAGCGGGCGCGTGGGCGTGTTGAGCCATACGTCGACGCCCTGCACCATGCGTCGGGCCAGTTCCATGTCGTAATTCTGCAGGAAGATGATCTTGCCCGTAAACTGAGGCATGGCGGCCACCTCGACGATCCGCTTGATGAGGTCCTGACCCGGCTTGTCGTTCGGGTGAGCCTTGCCGGCGAAAATGAACTGCACGGGCCGCTCGGGATTGTTCACGATGCTGTCGAGCCGGTCGAGGTTCGTGAACAGCAGGTTGGCCCGCTTGTAGGTCGCGAAGCGGCGAGCGAAGCCGATCGTCAGCACGTCGGGCCGCAGCGACTCCTGAATCCGGATCATCTGCCGGGGCGAGTCGAAGCGGAACTGCTTGGGATCGCTCACGCGCTTGCGGATATGGTCGATCAGCTTGTTCTTCAGCACGAGCCGGGCGTCCCACAGTTCGCGATCGGTGATGTCGTGCACCTTCTGCCATGCCGCGATCCGGTAGTCCTTATTGCGGAATCCTTCGCCGAAGTATTTAGCGTACAGTCGCTTGAGATTCGCCGCGCACCAAGTCGGGAAATGCACGCCGTTGGTCACGTAGCCGATATGGAGCTCGTCCTTGAAATAGCCGGGCCACATGCCGCCGAGTATTTCCTTGCTCACCTCGCCGTGCAGCCAGCTGACGCCGTTGACCTCCTGCGACAGGTTGCATGCCAGAAAACTCATCGAGAACTTCTCGTTCGGGTCGTTCGGATTCGTTTTGCCCAGGTTGATGAACTGGTCCCATGTGATTTCGAGCCGGTCGGGGTAGTGCGACATGTACTGGCGGATCATCGATTCGGGGAAGGCGTCGTGCCCGGCGGGCACGGGGGTGTGCGTCGTGAAAACCGACGACGAGCGCACGACCTCGAGCGCTTCGCTGAACGAGAGCTTGTCGTTGTGGATCAGGTTGCGGATCCGCTCGATGCCGGTAAAGGCCGCATGCCCTTCGTTGCAGTGGTAGACGTCCTGCCGGATACCCATCGCGTTGAGCGCCCGGATGCCGCCGATGCCGAGCAGCATCTCTTGCTTGAGCCGGTTCTCCCAGTCGCCTCCGTAGAGGTGGTACGTGATCGAGCGGTCCTCGTTCTGGTTCAGGTCGTGGTCCGTATCGAGCAGGTAGAGCTCCGTGCGTCCCACGTCGCAGCGCCAGATGCGCGCCGTGACGACCCGGCCCGGGAAGGCGATCTGTATGCTCTGCCAGTTGCCCTGCGCGTCGCGGACCGGACTGATCGGCAGTTTCGCGAAGTTCTGGGCCTCGTAGCTGACCTCCTGCTCGCCGGAGGCCGACAGCTTCTGAGTGAAATAGCCGTATCGGTACAGCAGTCCGACGGCGACCATCGGCACGTTCTTGTCGCTGGCCTCCTTGAGGTAGTCGCCGGCCAGGATGCCCAGCCCGCCGGAGTATATCTTCAGCGAACTGTGCAGTCCGTATTCCATGCTGAAATAGGCGATCCGGGGTCCTTTCGCATGAGACTTTTCCTTCATGTAATCCTTGAACTGCGCATGCACGGCGTCCATTTTCCCGAGGAAAATCTCGTCTTTCTCGAGCGCCAGAAGCCGGGGGTATTTCAGTTTGTCGAGGAAGTTGATCGGGTTTTTCTCGCACCGGATCCACAGATCGTTGTCGATATACTCGAACAGCTCGTGGGCGCCCATCGTCCACGACCACCAAAGGTTCTTGGAGAGCTCCTCGAGCGGATGCAGCCGCTCGGGCAGCTTGCGCTCGACCATCAGCCGGCGCCAGGTCGGCGTGTTGGGAACCAGTTGCTGCTTGACGAAGTTGATCTGTTCGTTGAAAGCGCCGCCTCCGTCGTATACGGCGCGGTGTGTCCGCGTGTTCATCCGGTCGAGCGCCTGATCGTAGGCCCGGTAGTAGAACTCGATCAGATTTTCCCACAGCGCGATTTTCGATATTTCGAGCGCCGAGGCGCGGTAGGTGTCGTATTCCGCCGCGTTCATCATGCTGAAACGCGCCAGCACGGCCGAGATCTTCTCGACTACCTCCGAGTCGTTCGTATCGTTGCGCGAGATGACGTCGACCCCTTTGTGTTCGTCGAGTTTCTCGGCCACCCACTGTCCGAATCCCGTCAGCGACGTGGTGATCGTCGGCACGGAGAATGCGATGCTCTCCAGCGGCGTATAGCCCCAAGGTTCGTAATACGATGCGAACACCGTCACGTCCATGCCGCACAGCAGCTCGTAGTAATGCTTGTCGAAAATGCCGTCGTTGCCGTTCAGGTACGACGGGACGAAGATCAGCTGCACGGGACAGGAGGGGTCCTGCAGCCGGGAGTTCTTGATCCGGCCGATGATCGGGTCCCACTCGGGAGCCGACAGATAGTGCGTCAGGTTGCGGATTACCGTCGGATCGATCGGCGAGCCGGGGTCTTTCAGATGCGCCTGAAGATCCTTGCGCGGGCCGAGGTTGCCGGCCGGAACGGTCACGTAGGCCAGTACGGGCCTCGGCAGCGAGGCCGATTCGGAGAGTTTCAGCAGCGAGTCGACGAACACGTCGAGTCCCTTGTTCTTGAATTCGTACCGGCCGCTGGTGCCGACGATCAGAGGCTCCGTGTCGTAATGGATGCCGAGACAGATTTCGGCTATTTCGATCATCTGTTTGCGCGAGGCGGCCCGCTTGGCGTCGAGCTCGGGCTGCGGCCAGACGAAATCGTCCTCGAAACCGTTCGGCGTGACCAGATCGACCTCCTTGCCGAGCAGGTACTTGCACTCTTTGGCCGTCAGATTGCTGACCGTCGTGAAGCAGTCGTAGTTCGCTGCGGCCGTCTTTTCGAGCGAGTGCTTCGCGACTACGCCGAACCGGCGGGCCAGGTCGTCAGCGTTCAGTTGGGGCATGTCGCCGTACAGGGGCATGCCGTTGCCGGCTATGCTGCGACCCATGACCGTCGCGTGCGTCGTGAAGACCGACGCGACATAAGGCGAATGCTTCTGCAGGTACAGACCTCCGCTCGAAGTCATCCACTCGTGGAAGTGGGCGGTCACCCGGTCGGTCGCCTTACAGAAGAAGTTGACATAGCTTTCGATTACCTTGCCCGCCGCCGAGCCGAACAGCACGGGCTCGATGTAGTCCCATTGCCCGCTGATCGAGTCGACCCGGTACGATTCCCACAGAAACTTCAGCACGTCGTCCTTGCTCGAGAAAAACTGGCTGAAATCGACCAGAATCGCGATCGGGCTTCCCTTGACTTTCCAGTGTCCGATCTTTACGCGGATATTGTCGTTCGTGAAAAGCGCCTGCCTCCAGTCTTTCAGCAGCTCGGAATCTTCTTCGAATTCCAGATTGACGTCCTCGCGGTGGACATCGGGACCGATCAGTATGTAGCGGTCGCCCAACTGCTCGGTGATCGTGAGCGCCTTGGTTGCGATGACGGTGTGTATTCCGCCGACTTTGTTGCACACTTCCCAGCTGACCTCGAACAGGTAGTCCGGCGTCATTTTGACTTCGTTACTTCTTTTTTGCATCTTACGGCATTTTAGTATTTCTTCGTAATGTATCTTGTGCATAGCGTTGCGGGCACAGGACTCCGGCCGGCGTCATTCCACGTCGAACAGATCAGAAATGATGCTGTCCGAAATCAGGTAGCGTTCGGCAGGAATGTAATATACGGACTTTCTCTGCACGATATTTCCCTGTGCGACGAATTTTTCGGCTTGGGCGACAAAATATTGCAATTTGCGTGCCCCGAATCGCGCCGACAGTTCCCGCGAATCGATTCCTTCGTCGGTCCGCAAACCGGTCATAACGAACTCGTTGTATGCGTCCTTCGGGGTGATCTCCTCGGTTTCGTACTGCGTTCCCTCGGGTTCCTTGCGCAAATATTCCCGCACGTCGGAAACGTTCCAGCGCCGTCTGTCGCCGTCGAACGAATGGGCCGCCGGACCGACGCCCAGGTAGCGGACGCCTTTCCAATAGCTGCTGTTGTGGCGCGACTCGAAGCCGGGGCGGGCGAAGCTCGATATTTCGTAGTGCCGGTATCCTGCGCCGGTCAGCACGGCGTGCAGCAGCGCGTAGTGCGCTTCGCTCAGGCGCTCGCCGGCCGGGTGGAACGCGCCGCGCTCGAAGCGTTTCCCGAGTGCCGTGCGGGGCTCGACGGAGAGGTGGTAGGCCGACAGGTGCGGCACGTCGAGCGACAGAAAGTCGTCCAGCGTCCGCCTCCATTGCTCGACGGACAGTTGCGGCAGACCGTAGATCAGGTCGAGCGACAGATTGGCGAAACCGGCCGCCTGCGCGTCGCGCACCGCTCGGAGCGCTTGCCGCGCGTCGTGCCGGCGGTTCATCCATCTCAGGTCGCGGTCCAACAGCGACTGTACTCCGATGCTCAGCCGGTTGGTCCCGGTTCCGCGCAGCGCTTCCAAATAACCGGGGGTTAGGTCGTCCGGATTCGCTTCGACGGTGATCTCTTCGATCTGCGTGTCGAACGTGTCGCGGACCGTGCGTATCAGCCCCTCCAGTTCGCGGGGCGTGCAGATCGTCGGTGTCCCTCCTCCGATGTAGAGCGTTCGCACCGTCTCTCCTTGCAGCTCGTGCGCCCGCGAAACCAGTTCGTGCGACACGGCGGCCAGCACGGCGTCTTTTTTGGCAAGCGTTGTGCAGCTGTAGAAGTCGCAGTAGCAGCATTTGCTTTTGCAGAACGGTATGTGAACGTAGATGCCTGCCATAGTTTCGTATTGAATATTGGCCGTATCGCCGGGAAAGCGTACTTTTGCGGGAAAGTCCTTGCCGAAGGACGGTCCCGGACCCATGCAAAAATATGAATAAAAACAGATACGGTTTCGTTGTCGGAGGACTTTTTGTGGTCTGGACGGCGGTGATTTTGCTTCTGTCGCTCGTTCCGGGCGACGAGCTGCCTCCGGCGGGCTGGCTCGCCCGGATACCGCATTTCGACAAGATCGTCCATTGCGGCTTTTATCTGATCGAGACGGGCTTGCTCGTCCTGTGGTTCCGTCCTTCGCCGCGGGGAAAGTTTTGGATCGTAGCGGGAGTCGTCGCGTTTTCCGGCGTGATCGAACTTGTCCAAAGCGTTTGCGGCCGCAGCGCGGACTGGCTCGATTGGGCTGCCAACGCGTTCGGCGCGATGGCCGGCGTTCCGGCGGCCCTTTGGTTCGGGAAGCGGATCGGCCAAGGTAC
>ENA-UOIW01002098-UOIW01002098.1-human-gut-metagenome-genome-assembly--contig:-P58-NODE-2098-length-10809-cov-9.473684_pt1 | contig 10809 bp, 14 predicted proteins | sample MGYA00242334_ERZ723881 | MGnify/ENA metagenome assembly ERZ723881
ACAGGACGCAGACCCCTACCCGTGAAAGGGACAAGCTCTATTCGGTATTCCCGGGGATTTGGCTGATGTTTCAGGACGTGGAGGATAATTCTTTTTCCCCCTGGGGGAAAGTTCCCTCCGGCTTGCTGGAGATCACCCACTGCCGGGAAGGCCGGCTGGAATACCAGGACAGCCACCGGGCCTTTGTCCTAGGGGAGGGGGACTTGTCCATCCGCCAAACCCGAAAAGAGGAAGCGGCGCTTCTCTGTCCTGTCAAGCGGTATCGGGGGTTTTCCGTCCTGATTCACCCGGAGCAGGCACCTCCCTGCACCTCCTGCTTTTTAAGGGACCGGCTATGAAGTGGGAGAGATCCGGAAGGAGCCCTGGAGGAAGAAAGGGTTCTTTGGCCGGTAAGGAGATAGGGCATAGCGCCAAGGAGAGGAGGCTGAATTGTGCTGGCAGAATTTCTGGCTGACCAAGGAGACTGGACATCGGTGATGCCCGGCGCCCGGGCCTGCCTGTTTTCCCTGGATGAGCGGCCGGGTCCACTGCCTCTCCAACTGGAACACCTGCACTTTGAGACCCTGTTCTGCCTGCGGGGGTCCGTGACCTTGACGCGGCAGGACGGTTCCTTTCTGAAAGCTGGCGCCCAGCAGGTGCTGCTCCTCACGGACCTCGTGGGCTTTACCGGCGCCAATGTGGACGCGCCCTTGGAAGGCGTTTTGGTGGCAGTGGATGCCCGGGGCGCCCGAGAGAGCCTGGAAAGGATCTGCAATCTGCTGGGCGGTTTGACCCTGGACACAGGCCGGGTGCGCCGGTGGATGGCCAGTCAGGGAGGCTGCGCGGTAGTAGGCCCCACGCACTGGAGCCGGGCAGCCTTTGCCGACCTGGACAGCCTTCCCAAAAGCGAGCGGGCACGCTGGTGCGTGTGGAAGTCGGTGGAACTGCTCTATCTGCTCTCCACCCAGGAGGAACAGGAGAGGGATGTACCCCCAAGCCCGATGCCGGACCGGAACCTTGCCCGGCCACTGGCGGAGACACGCCGGTACATGGAAGAGAACCTGGACGAGCCTCTCACCATCCCCGCCTTGAGCCGCCGGGCGTGTCTCTCTGCCACCACGTTTAAGGAGGAGTTCCGCCGGCTGTATGGCCTGCCCGTCCACACTTGGCTGCGGCAGCGGCGGATGGAGCGGGCGGCGGAACTGCTGCATACGCCCGGATTAAGTTTGGAGACAGTGGCACAAGCGGTGGGGTACAGCAGTGTCAGTCAATTTGCCGCTACTTTCCGGCGGTACTATGGGGTGACCCCTGGAAAGTATCGAAAAAATGTCTGATCCGACAACAATTCGGCCGATTCGGCAATGCAGCTGTGCGGAGCATCTGCTATAATACATCAATACGCAAAGGAACATGATTGTTCCCCAACAGGAGGAGATCTGAATGAAACAACATCGCTTCTGGGCCTGGGGCGCCGTGATCTGTATGGTCATGGTGATGATCACGGGCTATAAACGTAAATAATATAGAGAAAGGAAGAATTTTCCATGATGAAGCACTATGTCAGACTGGCCTGCTTCGTGGGCGGCGCTCTGTTTGGCTCCGTCGGCGTGAAATTGCTTGCCAGCAAGGACGCCAAGAAGGCCTATACCCACATTACCGCCGCTGGCCTGCGGATGAAGGACAGTGTGATGGAAACCGTTACATCCGTGCAGGAGAACGCCGCCGACATCCTGGCCTCCGCCAAGGACATCAACGAGGCCCGGGCCGCCAAGGAGACTGAGGCCCAGGTAGACGGCCAGGAGGCTTAAAAAACTGCGGAAGGGAGCCGGTAAGCGGCTCCCTTTTTCCATGAGGAGTGATTTGCTATGAGAGCGACCATCGAACACGAAAGTCGGGGTCGGATGCGCTTGCGGCTCCGGCAGAAGAAGATGACTCTCCGGCAGGCAGACCTGCTGGAGGCCTGGCTGAAAGGTCAGCCCTGGGCGCGGGACGCCGTGGTTCACGAGCGCACCTGCTGTGTCATCCTGACGTATGGGGGAGATAGGGAAACGGTACTCTCCGCCATCGGGAGCTTCACCTGGGCTGGAGCGGAGGAAACGGTCACCCTGCCCAGCCACAGCACGAGGGCCCTGAACCGGGAATTTCAAGAAAAACTGGTGGGCAAGGTGCTGATGAAAGGGGTTTCCACGCTGTTTTTTCCTACCCCTCTGCGCATCGCCCGGGTAGTCTGGCACATGATCCCCTTCCTTTCCAAAGGCCTCCGATGCCTGGGACGGCGGCGGATCAAGGTGGAGTTGCTGGACGCCCTCTCCATCGGTATCTCTGTTTTCCGCCGGGACTTCGGCACTGCGGGCACCGTCATGTTCTTGCTGGAAATCGGGGAGCTGCTGGAGGACTGGACACGGAAGAAGTCCGTGGCCGACTTGGCGGAGAGCCTGTCCCTCCATGTGGATCGGGTGTGGCTGAAAACGCCGGCAGGGGACGTGCTCACTCCCATCGGCCAGATTAGGCCCGGCGACCAGGTGGTGGTTCGGGCTGGGGGTGTCATCCCCCTGGACGGTGTGGTGGCCCAGGGAGAGGCTACCATCAACCAGGCATCCCTTACCGGAGAGTCCGTCCCCGTGGCTAAGCGGCCCGGCAGCGCGGTATACGCCGGTACCGTGGTGGAGGAGGGGGAGTGTATCCTGGATGTGAAACAGGCCTCCGGCCAAGGCCGGTATGACCAGATTGTGGAGATGATCCAGCGGTCCGAGCAGATGAAGTCTGCCACCGAGGCCAAGGCGTCCAACTTGGCGGATACATTGGTGCCCTTCACGTTTGCCGGGAGCTTGTTGAGTTTTGCCCTCACCCGGAATGTGACACGGGCCCTGTCGGTGCTGATGGTGGACTTTTCTTGTGCACTAAAATTGGCTATGCCCCTTGCGGTGCTCTCCGCGATGCGGGAGGCAGGCCGAGAGCACATCACCGTGAAAGGCGGCAAATTCCTGGAGGCGGTGGCGAAAGCGGACACCATTGTCTTTGACAAGACCGGCACCCTGACCCATGCCTGCCCCCGGGTAGCAGAGGTGGTTCCCTTCAATGGAAAAGATGAGGCGGAGATGCTCCGTCTGGCCGCTTGCCTGGAGGAGCACTTTCCCCACTCCATGGCCAACGCAGTGGTGGAGGAAGCCCGGCGCAGGGGCCTTCGCCACGAGGAGCGCCATGCCACGGTGGAGTATCTGGTGGCCCATGGGATTGCCAGTTCGGTGGATGGGGAGCAGGTGCGCATTGGCAGCGCCCACTTTATCTTTGAAGATGAACAGTGCGTGATTCCCGAGGACGAGCAGGCCAAGTTCGACGCCTTGTCCCCGGCGTTTTCCCAACTCTATCTGGCCATTGACGGGGTGCTCTCCGCTGTAATCTGCATATCCGACCCCCTGCGGGAGGAGGCGAAGGACGTGCTCTCCGCCCTCCGGAACCTGGGGGTGAAAAACGCTGTCATGCTCACCGGGGACAGTCCCCGCACCGCCGCTGCCATCGCAGAGCAGCTGGGGGTGGACGATTTCCGGGCCGGGGTGCTCCCCTCAGACAAGGCCGACTATGTTGCCGCCCTGCGGCGGGAGGGGCACACCGTCCTCATGGTGGGGGACGGCATCAACGATTCCCCAGCCCTCTCCGAGGCGGACGCCGGCATTGCCATCAGCGATGGGGCTGCTATTGCCAGGGAGATCGCCGACATCACCATCGCCGCAGACAGCCTATGGGAACTGGTGCGCCTGCGGCAGCTGTCCATGGCCTTGCTGCACCGCATCCAGAACAACTACCGTTTCGTCATCGGTTTCAACGGCGCGCTCATCGGCCTTGGCGTGGCGGGCGTCCTGCCACCTGCCACCTCCGCCATGCTCCACAACCTCTCCACACTCGCCGTGAGCCTCCACAGCATGAGCGCCCTGCCCATCTCAAAACCCGATCAACGGTCTTGACCACGAAGCCCGGTGCGTGAGCACTGGGCTTTTTCTGGTTTTCCCCTTGGCAAATGCTCCCGCCAGTCGCGGTAAGATGGCGTTATATCGCGCTGTTATAAGGAGGCTGCTTTATGGAAGAGAGAACCACTGCCACTCTGGAAAAAATCCAGGAAGCTGCGCGGGCGGAGTTCCTGGACAAAGGGTTTCAGGGCACCTCCCTGTGGCAGATCGTGAAGAACGCCGGGGTGACTACCGGGGCCTTCTACGGCTATTTCTCCAGCAAGGAGGCGCTGTTCAACGCCTTGGTGGAACCCCACGCCACCGCCCTCATGGGCAAGTTCATGAAGGCTCAGATTTCCTTTGCCGAGCTGCCCGAAGAGCAGCAACTGGAGCACATGGGGGTGGAATCCGGCACCTATCCGGACTGGATGGGCCAGCACCGAGAGCCGGTGAAGCTGCTTCTCACCCGCGTGGAGGGCACCAGCTATGAGCATTTTGTCCACAACATGGTGGAGGTGGAGGTAGAGTACACCCTCCAGTACATGGAGGTGCTCCGCCGCCTGGGGAAGGATATTCCCGTGCTGGACAAATCCCTGTGCCACATCATTGCCAGCGGGATGATGGGCGGCATCTTCGAGATCGTGATCCACGATATACTCCGGAGCAGGCACTGCGGGACGTGGATCAACTGCGGGAGTTCTACACTGCCGGATGGCTGAAATTGATGGAGGCTTGACCCTTGTCTTTTTGGATGTAAGTTAACTTGAACTAACTTTTTTAACTGAATAAACCTGCAAAGTGCTGTCTTTTCATTCGCTACAAATGAGCCGCAGTCATGATGTAATTTTCGGTGGTGTAATCCACCCTTTATAACTGTCATTAGGATTGGAGATGGAATTGCTCTCGCCCTGTAACTCACCGCCACGGCTCAAACACTCATACAGTGGGATGATTTTCTTGTTTTTCATGGTTGTACATCCTGAAATGAAAATACTCTAAGTGACTGCTTTACTAGCCATGACAAAACTATGATTAAGAAGTCATTTAGAGCATAGATCTCCGTTTCATAGCTCTCATGCTGCAGCTAACAGTATAGCAGTTCTCCCATTTCTAGGCGAGTGTGCGCTGTGCAGCCTCTGCAAGATGGGTGAAATATGGATGGATATGCCTCTTGGCCATCTGCGCTGCACACAAAAAAGGGCCGCCCTCGCTTACAGCGAGAGCAGCCCATTTCACTTTGACTTTCAGAACATCGCCATTTCAGGCTCTTGGGGTTCTGTGGGAATTTGTTCTGGTTCCTGGGTGGGGAAAGCTTTCTCCTCGCCCCTGCTGTATGATGCTGTCAGCCACGCCAAGTAGTGGGCTCTGGTCAGCAGGAGCAGTTCGCAGAAGTGGCCCATGCTCAGGCTGATGACCACATGGTTTTCAGGCTGTTTCCCAAACCGTGGGACGATCAGGCCCTTCTCATCGGTTTCCCCAGGTCCGCTGTCCGCCACAAGAAGGAAATCGGACTTGTTCCCAGGCAATAGCTGGAAAATACGGGACAAGCTCTTCCCATCGGGACGGGGCCTGCCAATCCTGTGCAGCTTTTCCGCGGAGGTCCCGCCCATGCACTGATATAGCGGGGTCTTATCACCCTTTTGCTTTTTATCCTGAAGGCGTAGAAGCAGCTCTCCGGACTCCGCCTTCCGGCACAGTTCCAGCAGTTCCCCGCAGTCCAGATAGATCTGCACCAGGTTTGTCTGCCGTTCGCCGGCGGGGCGGTTCAAGTCATAGGCTGCAAAGGCCAGATGACACCTGCCAATGGAAAAGGCGTCATTGAGGCTCTCCACAAAGCAGCCTTTCCCATCTTTCCGAACAATTTGGTTGGTATTGCGCTCTTTGTCCATGGTCAGTCCTCCAGTGCGTGCAATAGAATTTGGAAGAATTCCCCGGTCTTTCCCAGGTTCTCCTGAAACTGAGGCAGGAAGTCCTCTCTGGTGTTGTAGGCCAAGTACAGGTGCTCATACACCGCCGGGCGAATGAGTACTGCCGTAGGATCCATTATGATTCCTCCTCGTTTTTGCGCTCCAAATGACGCAGAGCCCAGGCCATGTTCTCCATAGCCTGGCGCAGCTGGCCGCTAAAGCTGTCCCAATCCTCCAGGAACACTTCCATGGATGTTGCATCGCACAGACAAGCATCCTCTAAGGTGAAAACCTCGTAGTCTTCGCGTTCCACCCGGTCGTAGGGCAGGGAGAGGATTCCCTCTTTCACGGGAATGAAGAACGTTCCCATGTGGTTGCCATCGGAAATGGGGTAGGGCCAGCATAAATCGTTGTGGTACTTCTCCCGGTACTCCTCGCAGAAATCCATGAGAGAGGAGTGAGTGGGGCCATGTTTTTCCAAGTAGTCTAGGAGTTCCTTTTGGGATTTCAACTCCTCCAAGTCCACCCAAACTCCAGGCAGCCGAAGGGCTGGCTTTTGGGCGCCGCAGGAGCAATAGTCCAGCAGCCAAAGGGCCTCTTCCGTGCAGTGCTCCTGGGACCACTGGCCGTGCAGGGCCTGCTTCAGCAGCAGGCGGGTCAGCTCCATGCCCAGTGAGCGGGAAGCGTTTTCCTCCTGGGGAATGGCTTCCTCCCAAACCTCTTTTGTGGCTCTGCCAGCTTGCAGCAACAGTTCCAGCTCCTTTGTGGAGAACATGTAGGTTGGTGAGTACAACGTCCAGTAGGTTTCATCCTCCAAAGCCATTTGGCAGGACACTTCCTTGTGAAGTATCTCCTCTACACGTTTCTGAGCAAGGTTCGCAGCCTCCGGCCAGGTCAGCTTTCGCGTGGGGTACAGTTGTTCCATCAGAGTTGCCCTCCTTTCACGCGGTACGGTTCGTAATACACGGTGTCATCCACATCCGGCTGGTACACGCCGATGCAGATGTTTTCGCCAGCTTGCCGTTCCCGGTTGAACTCCACAAAGCAGATGAGCTCCTCCGGATGTCCCTCTCTGGAAAGGTACAGGTTGATGCCCGGGTAGTCCTCCTGGGAATAGGCCACCGCCGTCAGGCGGCTGCCATCCGGCAAAGAGAGCTTTACATGGGGCGGAGTGTTTTTCATGACCGGTGCGCCTCCTTTCCCCGGAGTACAGCCATCACCCGCAGGTGGTACACGGTATTCTGGGTCTCAAAGGTGACTTCCGTGGAGGATAGCTGGTCCACCCACAGGACGGGCGTGGTTTGCCGGCAGCCATTCGCCTCTCGGATCACAGCAGGTTTTCCCCGGCGGATGGGCTGTAAGGGTATCCCGGCAATGGTCATTTCACGTTTTCGCATAGCTTTTCCTTTCTGCCCCACGGCAAAAGGGCGGAGCCGTTTCAGCTCCGCCGCACGTTTGCCAAGGGCATGGTTTCTTTCTATGAAAACGGGGCAGCCAACGGCTCCCCGGAACGAAAGTTGGGGGAGCCGTGAGACTCCGGTATATAGGAAAAAAGCACCCAGAGAAAACTCTGAGTGCTCTTGTGGCTGCGCCAAAGTGGGGGAGAGGAGCCCTGCTCCCACCTCCTTGTTCCTGTGCCTCTATGACAGAGGCAGAAGACATATAAAAAATCGCCGGAAAGCAAAGGCTCTCTGACGCTGCGTTACGAGATACTATCATTGCTCTGGGCAATGGGGACACTTTACATAAATACTATACCATGCCCTCCATGGGAATGCAAGCAAAATCGAAAAGGAAGGGTATGTGCATCCAGCCGGTACCAACGGACAGCAGGGAACGTGCAGGCCAGCCTTTTCCTTGCCTGCTGAAAAGCGATTCTATTTGTCCCTTGAATGCTCCGTCCCCCACTGGCACATCTGCTCCATAATGGGATAGAGGGAAGCGCCCTTTTCCGTCAGGCTGTATTCTACCTTGGGAGGAACCTGGGGATATTCCTTGCGCCGGACCAAACCATCCGCTTCCATTTCCTTTAGCTCCCGGCTCAGCGCCTTATAGGTAATGGTGCCAATCTTCCGCTGCAATTCGTTGAAACGGACCGGCTGCGCCTCCACCAGCCAATAGAGGAGTACCAACCGCCACTTGCCCCCAATCATGGACAAAGTGTAGCCAAAGGGCGTGTCTGTTACGGAGCGTATTTTCTTCTCGAACTCCGCCATGCTCATAAAATCACTTGCCTTTCGGATAGTATGTGACAAAAAAGACAGTACTTGCAGTTTTGATCATCCAATTGTATGATATCAATACATCGAAGAAAACGCAAGGAGGAGTTCCTGTGAAACACATGGTAAAGGTCACCGTGCTGGCCAAAAAATGCTATCCGGAATTGCAAGAGGCTTATTGTATGAATCCCAAAGCAGGCCCCTGTTCCTGCTACAACGTGGGGGATGAGTTCCTTTTCCGCCGCGATGGGGATAAGGACGACTTCTGGCACCTGGGGCTGGGCACCCTGGTTCAGACCACAGCCGACCCAAACACCGTGGCGGGCGGGCCTGCCATGCCGTTCTGCTCGGAGGCCTGGGACGCCATCAGCCGCTACATCTACGCCGGCCTGCAGGGCGGCTCCATCATGCGGGACTGGATGAACGAGGAAAACACCATGATTACCTGCTGCAACGATGGCACGCGGCCTGTCATCTTTAAGCTTGAGCGGATAGACGTGGAGGACTAACCCCGGCGTCCCGCCAGGCCAAATCAGAGGAAACGGGGAACGGGCAGTCTTGCTGCGTACAAGGCTGCCCTTTCTCTATGGGAATCAGTGACGACAGGTCCGTTGGGAAAAACCGCGGGAATTTGTATGTTTTTTTAACCGCCAGTTCCATCTGGCCTCCAAACAGAAAACCTCTACCTCCAACAACCTGATCGCCCTGCTGGAGCTCTTTGAGACAGACCGGGAGTGGGCGAAAAAGCTGACACCGGCACGTTGTACACAGCACTAAATTAAAACGTCTTTTGGACAGTTGTCCAGAGACGTTTTTAATTTTTCCCCGTGGATTTGCATATTTTGGTAATCCATTTCCTTAACTGGAACTCACTTTCCTCCTATGCTGAAAGCATGGAGAGGGGGTGATTCCAATGTCCTATGACAGAAGCCGCAAAATGACGCTCCTTTGTGCAGCCAAAGTCCGTTCCCGCATCTGCGTATGCGGCAAGGAACAGCTGGAAGTTGCAGAATGGTGCCTGGTGAGCCCCCGCCAAGTGCGGAACTGGATCCGCAAGGATACAAACATCTCTGTGTCCAACCTGTTTAACTTAGCGGACTTTTTGAATTGCCATCCCGAAGACTTGGTGATCTCCCACCCAATGCCTAAAGAAAGGGAATGATACGCAATGTCCGATTTTGAGGTTTTACAGACCTACGCATCTTGGGCCGGCACTGCTGTGCCGGACAAATTGCCGGGGATACCTTTTGCGAACTTAGACGTCTTTGAGGACGAGAGCAGCCTGAGAAACCGGCTCTTCTACCTTGTTCCGGATACCTCTTCCGGAGAGCTGCGCTGCTTCTTCTACTTTGAGGACAACCTCTTTGCTAAGGAGACCAATGGGGATTTGATTCTCTTGGAGTCTTCTCTCCATCTTTTTACCTTGTAAGCCTAAGATTACATACGAAGGAACCAGCTATCCCTCTCTAGGATGGCTGGTTCCTTTTGTCTACTGCGGGGCTGGAGTTGACGGTTACATTTTCAGGCAAAAGAATAACGCCCACCCTGTAAAAGGTGAGCGTTACCGATTGTGTTATTCGTTTCAATATTATATACAAAATGCGGCGTAGAGGGGGACGGTCTTTTTATTGTCCTCAAAGCCGAAGTTTTTTGCAGAGAGCTTGATGGCGTAAGCAGGCTGATAGGTTTCCATATAGACCTTCAGGCTCTTTGCTCTGGTGTTGTCAGCCGACTTTACTTCAATGGGGATAAGCTGACCGTCACGCTGAATGACAAAATCTATCTCAGCTCCACGCTCTGACTCCCAATAGTAGGTCTTATATCCGTTAATGGTAAGCTGCACATTCACATAGTTTTCAGCCATGCCGCCCTTAAAGTCGTTCAGCTCCTCAACCATATAGAGGACATCGTTTGCCGCTAAATCTTTCTTTGCACAGAGCAGTCCCAAGTCGGAAACATAAATCTTGAACGCATCAATATCACGGTAATTCTCCAAAGGCTTTTTGATTTGCTCCACCTTATACACCTGTGAAACGATACCCGACAGGCAGAGCCATTCGATGGCGTTTTCAAACTCGGAAGCCCTGCCGCCTTTCTTTATCAGCTTATACTGAAAACGGGTATTCTTTTTTGAAAGCTGTACGGTAATGTTGTCATAGGCAAGCCTTGTTTTCTTGATTTCGTTCACATTGTTGTACTTGCTCATATCGTTCAGATAGCTTGCCAGTATGGTATCCTGCGTGTGGCGCACAAGGATATAATCCTTTGTCTGCGTGAACTGCAAGACGCACTCAGGCATACCGCCCACAACGAGATACTGCCTATAAAGCAGCATTGCCGCATCGTGCAGGGCAGAGGGCATCGGCGTATCGGTTTCAAAGCACTTTTTAATCTGCTCTACAAGAGTGTCCTCACCTAAAGCCAGCATAAATTCCTCCATATCCATAGGATACAGGGTTTTCATATCGACCTTGCCCACAGGGAAAGAGAATTTCGCCCTGCCTACCGCCACACCGAGCAAGCTGCCGAGAGCTACGATATGATAGTCTGGAGCGTCCTCACAAAAGTATTTCAGAGAAGTCAAAGCCCGTTCGCAAAGCTGTACCTCGTCAAATACTATCAGCGTCTTTTCCTTTACAATCGTCTGACCTGCGATGTGGGATAAAATGGGTATCAGATAATCAGGGCTGATATTTTCCTCAAAGGTTTCGTTCAGCTTTGGATTTGTTTCAAAATTGAAGTATGCCACATTTTCATAGT